>ERZ772766.72-NODE-72-length-60200-cov-12.106260_pt1 | contig 60200 bp, 53 predicted proteins | sample MGYA00511379_ERZ772766 | MGnify/ENA primary metagenome ERZ772766 (study PRJEB29015, sample SAMEA2737895) | human oral metagenome | biome: human oral; feature: human-associated habitat; material: dental | place: China | collected 2116 ... | reverse complement strand
GCTACCCCGAAATCCTGCGATTCGTGTGCAGGAGGAGGGGTTGCGGTTTCGACACGGGCCGCTCGTTCCTCGCGACCCGGCTCAACCAACTTCGAGTTGGGACGGTTTCAACTCGAGCCGCTCCTTCGTCGCGACCCGGCTCAACCAACTTCGAGTTGGGACGGTTTCGACACGGGCCGCTCGTTCCTCGCGACCCGGCTAAACCAGCTTCGAGTTGGGACGGTTTCAACTCGAACCGCTCCTTCGTCGCGACCCGGCTCAACCAGCGTCGGATTGGAGATCAACCGGCTTTGGGTGGGACTTCACATGCGGTCGGGGGCCTCGATTCCGAGGAGATGGAGGCCCTGGGCCAATACCTCGCGGGTGGCCGCCGCGAGCGCCAGGCGCGAGGAGCGCACCTCCCCCTCGGAACGCAGCACCGGGCAGTCCTCGTAGAAGGCCGAGAAGGCCCCGGCCAGTTCGTAGAGGTACCCGCACAGTTTGTGGGGGGTGAGGGCACGGGCCACCTCGTCGACGACCTCACCGAAACGGCTCAGCACCAGCGCGAGGGTCTGTTCGGCAGGGTCCTCCAGCACCGCTACCGCACCCCAGCTGATGTTCTCGGCCTCTGCCCTGCGCAGGATCTGGCAGATCCGGGCGTGCGCGTACTGCAGGTACGGCCCGGTGTCGCCGGTGGTCTGCACCATCCGTTCGGCGTCGAAAACGTAGTCCTTGTGGATCGCGCCCGACAGGTCGGCGTACTTGATGGCCGCCAGGGCGATCTCGGGTGATGCCTCCTGCTCCGCCAGGTCGAGCAGGCTCGTCAGCGACACCGTCCCGCCGTCGCGGGTCTTGAACGGGCGCGAATCGGGACCGAGCACCATGCCGTAGCCGACGTGCTGCGCCTCGACGTCCTCGGGCAGGTAGCCGGCCTTCCGGGCGGCCTCGAAGAGTTCCTGGAAATGCTGCGACTGGCGCACGTCGGTGACGTAAATGATCCGGTCGGCCTTCAGCTCGCGCACCCGGTGCCGGATGGCTGCCATGTCGGTGGTGTCGTAGCCGTAGCCGCCATCCGATTTGCGGATGATCAGCGGCGCGTCGAAACCCTCGACCCACAGCACCAGCGCCCCGTCGTCGACGACGGCGATGCCGCGCTCGGCCAGGTCGGCGGCCACCTCCGGAAGGGCGTCGTTGTAGGTCGACTCGCCCGCCAGGTCCGCATCGGTCAGCAACACCCCGAGGCGTTGATAGGCGGCGTTGAAACCGGCCAGGGAGACCGCGATCAGCTGCCGCCAGATCGCCAGGGTCTCCTGGTCGCCGCCCTGCAGCTTCACGACGCGCGCGCGGGCGCGGGTGGCGAAACCGGGGTCGTCGTCGAAGTGTTTCTTGGAGTCCTTGTAGAGCTGTTCCGCGCCTGCGAGGTCGAGGGCGGTGACGTCGGTGCCGGTCTCGATGATGTGTTCGACCAGCATCCCGAACTGGGTGCCCCAGTCGCCGATGTGGTTCTGCGGGATCACCTCGTGCCCCAAGGCGGTGAGGACGCGGTTGAAACAGTCGCCGATGATGGTGGTGCGCAGGTGCCCGACGTGCATCTGCTTGGCAACGTTGGGCGCCGAGTAGTCGATGACGACCCGCTGCGGGTGCGACGTGCGGCTCAACCCGTGGTGGGGGTCCTCCAGCACCGCGGTGGCTGCCTGGGCCAGCACGTCGGCGCGGATCCGGAAGTTGATGAACCCCGGCCCGGCGATCTCCAAGGGTTCGCACAGGTCGGAGACGTCGAGCTGTGCGACGATGTCCGCCGCGACCTCCCGGGGGGGTCGTTTCTGCTCCTTGGCGAGGCGCAGCGCCACGTTGGACTGGAAGTGCCCGAACTGGGGTTTCGTGGCCGGCCGCATCTCCGGATCCACCCCCGTGACGGCGCGCAGACGGGCATCGAGCAGGGCAGGCAGCGATTGCATGGGGGACATTCTCTCACCCTTCGCCGAGGTTGGTGATGCCCCCTTCCGCCAGGGTGTTCAATTGGGTTCATGACAAGCGCTCCGCCCATCACACTGAACGACGGCAAGTCCATCCCCCAGCTCGGCCTGGGCGTCTGGCAGATGACCGACGACGAAGCCACCGCCGCCGTCAGCCACGCCCTGGAGACCGGATACCGGCACGTCGACACCGCCGCCATATACCGCAACGAAGTGGGTGTGGGACGCGCGATCGCCGCGTCCTCGCTGCCGCGCGACGAGATCTTCGTCACCACGAAGCTGTGGAACAAGGACCAGGGCCGCGACCTGGCCCGTCCCGGCCTGGAACAAAGCCTCGAGAAACTCGGCCTCGACCACGTGGACCTGTACCTGATCCACTGGCCCTGCCCCGCGCGCGGCACCTACGTGGAGACCTGGGAACAGCTCATCGACTTCCGTTCCGAGGGTCTGGTTCGTTCCATCGGGGTGTGCAACTTCCTGCCCGAGCATCTCGACACCATCGTCGACGAGACCGGCATCACCCCGGTCGTGGACCAGATAGAACTGCACCCCACCTTCCAGCCCGACGACCTGATCAACCACTGCTCGGACCTGCGGATCACCGTGGAGAGCTGGTCGCCGCTGGGGCGGGCCGCCGATCTGGAGCATCCCGTCATCACCCGCATCGCCGAACGGCTCGGCGCCACCCCGGCGCAGGTCATCATCCGCTGGCACCTGGACCGCGGTTTCGTCGTGATCCCGAAGTCGAAGACCCCCGCGCGGATCGAATCGAACTTCGCGGCCCTCGAGATGAAATTGTCGGCGGAGGACCGGGCGGCCATCGACGCGCTCAGCGCAGGCAACCGCATCGGCCCCGATCCCGCCACTCTCGAGATGGTCTGACCAGGGGTTTAGCTGGCCGAGGCGCCACCTGTGAATGAGCCTCCTTGTACACGACACGTGGAAGAGAAACGGTTCAACGTCATGTGGCGACGTTGAACCGTCGAACCTCCGCGATTCATGCACGGGAAAAGACGGGAGTGGGGCGGAATGTGGGAAGAGAGGTTCGACACGACCCGGTTCGTGCCCGGCCACGGAGACCCTGGGGCCTCACCCGCTACCCTTCAGCGCATGCGGATTGCAGTGATCGGTTGCGGCTACCTGGGGGCGGTGCACGCGGCCTGCATGGCGGAGATCGGCCACGACGTCGTAGGACTCGACGTGGACGAGGACAGGGTTTCCCGGCTGGCGCGAGGCGAGGCCCCGTTCCACGAACCCGGTTTCCCCGAGATCCTGGCGCGAGGGATCGCAGCCGGGCGGCTGGGTTTCACCACCGATCCCGGACGGCTCGCCGACGCCGACCTGATCTTCATCGGGGTCGGCACCCCGCAGCTGTCGGGCAGGCTGGGCGCGGACCTCAGCCAGGTCGACGCTGCCGTCGAAACCGTCGTCGAACACGTCAACCCCCGGCCCGGCTCCTCGGTGCTGGTGGCGGGCAAGTCGACGGTTCCGGTCGGCACCGCGCAGCGGCTCGCTGAACGCCTGAAGGTCAGCGGCAAGAATTTCCTTCTGGCGTGGAACCCCGAGTTCCTGCGCGAGGGCCACGCCGTCGCCGACACCCTCCACCCCGACCGCATCGTCTACGGGCTGCCCGAGGACCGCTCGACCGGGGACCGCGCCAAGGCGATTCTCGACGCCTGCTACGCGCCAATGCTGGCCGAGGACATCCCCCTGGTGGTGGCGAACCTTCCCACCGCTGAACTGGTGAAGGTGGCCGCCAACGCCTTCCTGGCGACGAAAATCTCCTTCATCAACGCCATGGCGGAGCTGTGCGACGCGACCGGCGGCGACGTCACCCGGCTGGCGGAGGCCATCGGCCACGACGACCGGATCGGGGGCAAGTTCCTCCAGGCGGGCATCGGTTTCGGTGGCGGCTGCCTACCGAAGGACCTGCGGGCCTTCATGGCGCGGGCCGGGGAACTCGGCATCGACCAGGCCCTCACCTTCCTGCGCGAGGTGGACGCCATCAACCTGCGCCGCCGCGACCACGCCGTCACGCTCACGGAGAAGGCGGTAGCGGGACGGCTGGCGGGCCGGAAGGTGGCGGTGCTGGGGATCACCTTCAAACCCGATACCGACGACCTGCGCGACTCCCCCGCCCTCGACATCACATCCCGGCTGTGGGCGCGCGGCGCCGACGTGCGGGTCGTGGACCCGGCGGCCGGACCCGAGCTGCGCCGGCGCCAACCCGAAATGCGGGTTTGCGACACCGTAGAGGAGGCCCTTACAGGGGTGGATGCGGTGCTGCTACTCACCCCGTGGAAGGAATTCCTCTGCCTGGATCCGGTGGAACTGAGAGGAATCGTCGCCTCCCCCGCCATCATCGACGGCCGGAATGTGCTCGACCCCAAACTGTGGCAGGAATCCGGCTGGAGGTATTACGGAATGGGCAGGGGGGTCTCAATCTGGTAACCAATCCGGAAGGTTCCTGCCGTCCGAACGGCCATATCTGCGGGTTTCGGTGCGTCTTGGCTTGACATCCCCCCGACATCGGCCAAAGTATGTTCGCATACTCAAAATGCTTTAAGGAGACATCAATGACAAAGCGTGAACTGATCCAGGCCATAGCGGCCAAGGCCGGGCTCACCAACGCGCAGGCCGAGGCCGCGCTCGACGCCTTCGGTGCCGTTATCACCGAAGCGCTCGTCGCTGACAAGAAGATCCAGCTTCCCGGCGTGTTCACCGCCTCCACCACACAGCGCGCCGAGCGTGAGGGCCGCAACCCCGCCACCGGTGAGGCCATGACCATTCCGGCCCGCCGCGTCGCGAAGTTCGCCCCGGCCAGTGCCCTGAAGAACGCTCTCTGAGCCTTCTTAAATCGAGCTGCATGAAACGCCGCCCCCATTTTGGAGGCGGCGTTTCAATTCTCGACGCCCCGGGCCCCGGGGATTCCGTCAATAGAGTTCGGCATAACGAGAAGCCGGTGCCGTTCAGGACTCCTTGAGGGCCACGCGGAGCATGTGACGACGCCGGCGAAGCCTGACGAGCCCGACCGCCATGTCCCAGACATCCGCGATCCTGATCCGGGTCCCGCCGCGTTCGTGACCGGCCTGGAGGACGACGGGAACCTCGACCACACGCCTCCGGTCCACCTGCGCGAGATGAACAATCTCGGTGCTCGCCAAGTAACCGTGCTCCCGGAGCAGGGGGATGTGGCGCTGCAGCCAGGTCCTGTTGACGAAGAGAGTTCCCTGGCAGTCCCCCACCGTCATGCCCAGGATCACCCTGCGCAGGAAACGGTATCCCCACGACATGACGGCCCGCAGCTTCGATCTGGGAACCACGCTTCCCGGATGGGCCTTCGAGCCGATCACCAGGGCCGACGGGTCACCGACCGACTCCCAGGAACGGATGTCCGTGACGCCGAACGGGAGATCGTCTGCGGTGAGAAGAACCACTTCGCCCCTCGCCTCCGAGGCTCCCTTCAGGTAGGCGGCACCGAGTCCCACCTCGGACCGGAAGATCCGGACGGGAAACCCCCAGGAACCCGGGGCGAGTTCTTCGGCGATCTCCCAGGTGTCGTCGGAGGATCCGTTCTCCACGATTATGACCTCGACGTCGTCGCGGTCCAGTTCCCGCACCAGTTGCTGCAGCGTCTCCCGCAGGCGCGGACCGCTGTTGTGGGCGGGCACTACGATGGACAGCCCCGGTATGATGTCACTCACCCGCGTTGACCTCCACCGGACCCGTCGTCCCCGTCGCGGGTGAACGCCTGGCATACACCCAGTGTTTGTAGGCGAAATAGTTCCACACGGTGGTGATGGCGGTGGCGACGAGCTGGGAGGAACCCAGCCCCAGGCCGAGGACGTCGTGGCACACGGTCACGACGAACGCCACGACGACGGAATTGAACGCGACGAGAACCGAATAGCGGAACAACGACGCACGCACCGAGGCCTCGGAACGGAAGGCGAACATGCGCTGCAGGGAATAGGTGAAGAAGAAGGAGGCCCAGAAAGCCAGCAGCGCGGAGAGGCTCGTGGGAAGCCCGAGGACCTCCCGGAAGACGTTCAGGAGCAGGACGTTGAAGGCGAAGGCCAGGCCCCCGGCCACCAGATAGCGCAACGCACCACTGTTCAAGATCCTGGAAATACTCAAATCAATCCTTCACCAAAACCCAAGCCGCCCTCCCTGCGGAACGACGACCAAGTTTAACCCAGCCCTCCGTGGCACGGGATCCCGGTAATCCGGTCACGGGTTGGTGATGTGGAGGTCCTGTGACAGGTCGTGGTAGACCTTCAGGACCTCCTCTTAGCGGGGCATACGATGGGTGAAACCGCAGGACATCGCAGGCCTGCGTAACCAGCAGGTGGTAGTCACCGGACACGAACCACCCAACGGTGCAGCAACCACCATGCCAGCACGCTGACCCCGGCCGCTCTGCTACGAGCAACCGGGACCAGGAGCGGAACGCGTCAGGGTTCAGCGGACATCAACGAACTGGTTCGTGGCGGCCGATTCGATCATCGCCTCGCAGACCCGAACCACCTGGGCGCCCTGCTCCAGCGTGACGACGTCGGAGTCGCGGCCGAGAATGGCATCGCGGAAGTTCTCGTGCTCGGTGCGCAGCGGCTCCGGTTTCGCGATTGCGAACCGCGTCACGTCGCCCTCGGAGACGCCACGGAACTGGGCGATGTCGTCCCAGGTGGTGGCGATGCGGCCGTTGGCGTAGAAGGTCAGGTCCGCGGTGAGGGTGTCCGCGATGAACATGCCCTTCTCGCCCGTCACGATGGTCAACCGCTCCTTGGTGGGGGTCAGCCAGTTGACGAGATGGTTGGACATCAGGCCTCCCGACAGCTGACAGGTGGCCGAGACCATGTCCTCGTACTCGCGTCCCGCTTTGAACATGGTGCGGGCCGCGACCAGTTCGTAGTCGCGCTGCGTGACCCACGCGGTCAGGTCGATGTCGTGGGAGGCGAGGTCCTTGATGACCCCGACGTCCGCGATGCGCGCCGGGAACGGACCCTGACGGCGGGTGCAGATCTGGTACAGGTCACCCAGCTCGCCCGCCTCGAGGCGCTTGCGCAGCTCCTGCAACGCGGGGTTGTAGCGCTCGATGTGGCCGACGGCCCCGACAAGCCCCTTCGACGCGAACGCCCTGACGAGGCGCTGGGCGTCCTCGAAGGTTTTCGCGAGGGGCTTCTCGATGAGCGCGTGCACGCCGGCCTCGGCCACCTTTAGGCCGATTTCCTCGTGATACATGGTGGGAGCCGCGATCACGACGTAGTCAAGGTTCTGCTCCAGCAGGGCGTCAACATCGGGCAGGACGGGAAGCCCCTCGGCGACGCCGTGCGGGTCGCCCTGGGCGTCGGCCACCGCGACGAGGTCGACCCCGTCGATGGCGCGCAGGTTACGGGCGTGGTGACGCCCCATCATTCCGAGGCCAATGAGGCCGGCACGCAGGTTACTCATCAGGCACCTGCCTTCGCGAGAGTGTTGACGGCGTTCACGATGCGTTCCAGGTCCTCCTGGGTCAGCGACGGGTGAACCGGCAGCGACAGGCACTCCTTGGCGGCGCGTTCGGTCTCCGGCAGCTCGACCGGCGACTGGAACGGCTTCAGGCGGTGGTTCGGGACGGGGTAGAACATCCCGGAGCCGACCTGGTACTCCTCCTTGAGGGCCTTCGCCAGGCCGTCGCGGTCCTCGGAAACGCGGATCGTGTACTGGTGGTACACGTGGACGGCGCCGTCGGCCACCGGCGGCGGGGTGACGCCCTCCAGGTTCGCGGACAGGAACGCGGCGTTCTCCTGGCGGGTCCTCGTCCAGGCGTCGACCTTCGTGAGCTGCACCCGGCCGATGGCGGCGTGGATGTCGGTCATGCGGTTGTTCAAACCGACGACCTCGTTGTGGTACTGCTGCAGCATCCCCTGGTTGCGGTACAGGCGGATGTTGCGTTCGATGGTGGCGTCGGCGCAGGAGACCATGCCGCCCTCACCGGAGGTCATGTTCTTGGTGGGGTACAGAGAGAACATCGCGAACTCACCGAAGGCCCCGACCGGGGTGCCGTCCAGCGAGGCGCCGTGCGCCTGGGCGGCGTCCTCGAACAGCAGCAGCGAGTGCGAATCGGCGATGGTGCGCAGCTTGTCCATCTGGGCGGGGTGACCGTACAGGTGAACCGGCATGATCGCCTTGGTGTGCTCCGTGATGGAGGCCTCCACGGAGGCGGGGTCGAGGGTGAAGTCGTCGGCGGAAATGTCCGCGAACACCGGGGTGGCGCCGGTCAGGGCGACGGAGTTGGCGGTGGCCGCGAAGGTGAACGACGGCACGATCACCTCGTCGCCCGCGCCGATCCCGCAGGACAGCAGGCCCAGGTGCAGGCCGGAGGTGCCGGAGTTGACCGCCACGCAGGCGCGGCCGAGCTTGAAGTGCTCGGAGAACTCGGTCTCGAAAGCCGCCACCTCGGGGCCCTGGGCGATCATGCCGGAACGCAGCACCCGGTCGACGGCGGCGCGTTCCTCTTCGCCGATGATCGGCTTTGCGGGGGGAATGAAGGACTGGGTCATCGGGCTTCCTTTACGAGGTTGAGGGTCTCGCCCACCTGCTCGAACTCGTCGCCGGTGTGCGGGTCACGGAATGTGTTGGGACCGGTTTCCTCCAGGGGGAAACCGGAGCGGCCCACCCATTTGATGCGCCGGGCCGGAATCCCGGCCACCAGCGCGTAGGCGGGAACGTCACGGGTGACGACGGAGCCGGCGGCGACCGTCGCCCACTCGCCGATCGTGACGGGGGCGACGCACACGGCGCGCGCACCCACGGAACTGCCGCGCTTCAGGGTCACCCCGACCGGTTCCCAGTCGTGGGCGCTCTTCGATGTGCCGTCGGGGTTGACGGCGCGAGGGAAGGTGTCGTTGGTGAGCACCGCGGCGGGGCCGACGAAGACCCCGTCCTCCAGGTGCGCGGGTTCGTAGACGAGGGCGTAGTTCTGGATCTTGCAGTTGTCCCCGACGTGCACGCCGCTTCCGATGTAGGCTCCCCGTCCCACGATCACGTTCTCACCGATCTCGGCGCCGCCTCGTACCTGGGCGAGATGCCAGATCGACGAGCCGTCGCCGATCCGGACGTCGTCATCCAGGTCCGCCGACGGAAGAATGCGGGGTTCAGCCATGGGTCCGCCTCTCAATCACTTGGGTCCGGGTTGCAGTCTAGCCTCAGGATCGCTTTCCGATAACCACGTGAACAGTGCCGTAAAAACATCAACCTGCGTTCACCACCCGATACCCGGGAAACGACCCGGTGTCCCCATCCGGGTCGCGCCGCTCCTTGAAAGGAGCGCCACCGCGACCCACCCAATGAATCCTCACCGAAAACGGCCTGCCAGGACGCCGATCCTCCCCGGCGCCGTCGGGGCCCTTCCCGGTCCCCGACGGTGCCGGGAGATATGGTGGCTCCCATGCGGAATCTCAATGTGGCGGAGCTGGCGGCCAAGGTCGTCGAGGGATCCAGGGGCCATGTGGCGAGGGCCATCACCCTGGTGGAATCGACCAAGCCCGAACACCGGGTGCAGGCCCACGAGTTGCTGCAGCTGATCAATCCGTACACCGGGAGGGCGTTCCGCGTCGGCGTCTCGGGTGTGCCCGGGGCCGGCAAGTCGACCTTCATCAACGCGATGGGCATCAAACTGATCGAGGAGCACAACCACCAGGTGGCGGTGCTCGCCGTCGACCCTTCATCGACCCGCACCGGCGGTTCCATCCTCGGTGACCGCACCCGCATGGGTGATCTAGCCATGCGGGAGGAAGCGTTCATCCGTCCCTCACCGTCGGCCGGGCACCTGGGTGGTGTGGCCCGCGCCACCCGCGAGTCGATGCTGGTGCTGGAGGCCGCCGGCTACGACGTCGTGCTGGTCGAGACCGTGGGTGTGGGACAGTCGGAGGTGGCTGTCGCGGGCATGGTCGACACCTTCTTGTTCCTGCACGTCGCCCGCACCGGGGACCAGCTGCAGGGCATCAAACGCGGCATCCTGGAACTGGCCGACGTGATCTCCATAACCAAGGCCGACGGCGACAACGAAGGCGAGGCCCGGGTCTCGGCCCGTGAACTCAGCATCGCCATGAAACTAATCTCCAGCGACGAGTCGAGGCGGCGTCCCCCCGTGCTGACCTGCTCCTCCTACACCGGTGCGGGCATGGACGAGGTGTGGGAGGCGGTGACGAAACACCGCGCCGACCTGGAGAAGGCCGGGGAACTCGTCAGCCGCCGCAGGTCGCAGCAGCGCGCCTGGCTGTGGAACATGGTGGAGCAGGAGATCATCCAGTCGCTGCGCACCTCCCCCGAGGTCCGCGAGATCGCGGCCCGCGTCGAGGCGGATCTCGCAGCCGAGAGGGTCAGCGCCGTCGAGGGAGCCAGCGATATCCTCGAGGCCTTCGCCCACACCTTCCGCCATCCCTCCCACGAACCGGCCGGGGAGTGACGGGCGGCGCGGGGACCCGGCTGCCGGATCCCCGACGGCAACGAGTAGGTTCTACATGGCCCTCGCGGACCGGCCAGACCGGCCGTGCAGGCCGCCACATGACGCTTCCGGACCCGTTTCACGGTCCGCGGGCAGGCGAGTCAGGTGACCACGATTGGCCTGTCCTCTAAGCTGGTTCCGTTGAGAGGAGGGTGAATGGGCGTGTTCGACCGCGCTGAGAAGAGGATCGGCGCCGCCGTTGACAAGGTTTTCGCCCGCGCCTTCAAGGGCGATGTGCAGCCCGTCGAGATCGCGGCGGGTATTCAGCGGGAGCTGGATTCCGAGGCCAAACTCCTCAGCCGCGACAAGCGGCTGGTGCCGAACGTTTTCACGGTCTCCCTCTCCCCCCACGACTACAACAGGCTGTTTCCCTACACCAAGACCCTGAACTCGGAGATCATCCCGGAGCTCAGGGCGCACGCCGCGGAACGTTCCTACGTGTTCAACGGTTCCATCCAGATCCTCTACATGCTGGAGCAGTCGCTGCCCACGGGACAGTTCCGGGTGACCAGCCAGGCCGTCGCGACGGCCCCCGACCAGGCCCCCGCACCCAGGCCACGGGCCTCGCAGCAGCTGGTGCTGGAGGTCGGCGGGGTGCGGCACCCACTGGTGCCGCCGGGCCTGGTGATCGGCCGCGGCTCGAACGCCGACCTGCGCGTCAACGACCCCGGGGTGTCGCGCCGCCACGCCATGATCTCGGTTTCCGGGCCGCTGGAGAACCGCACCATCCGCATCGAGGACCTCGGCTCCACCAACGGCATCGTCGTCGACGGCTCCCGGGTGCAGGCGGCTCAGCTCAGGGACGGTTCCCGCATCGAAATCGGCAACACGAGGATGCTGGTGCATTCGCCCTCGGAGGCGTGATCCCATGTCAGATCTCGTCGCAGCGGCGATCAAGATTGTCTTTCTCGCCCTGCTATGGCTGTTCATCGGCATCCTCGCCGATGTGATCCGCAAGGACATGTTCGGCCGGAAGGTGTCGGCCTCCGACCTGCCCGCGAACGAGCAGGGACCCGCCAGGCGCGGCAAGGCAAGCTTCCAGCCCACCCGGTTCGCCATCACCCAAGGCGCCCAGCAGGGGCTATCCATCCCGCTGGAACCGACCATCAACCTGGGACGCACCTCCGACTCCACCCTCCTGCTCGACGACGACTACGCCTCCGCCCGTCACGCGCAGCTCGTGCAACGCGACCCAGAAACCTGGGTGGTGACCGATCTCGGATCCACCAACGGCACCTACTTGAACGGCAAACGCATCACCGAACCCACCCCGATGGGGGTAAACGACATTCTCCGCATCGGCCGCACCATGATGAAACTGGAGGTGTGAGGCCGATGTTCTCCCTCGACTTCCGCGTCCACTCCGAGGTGGGACGGGTCCGCAAGAACAACCAGGACGCGGCCTTCGCCAGCCCCAACCTGCTGGTCGTCGCCGACGGTATGGGGGGCGCTGCCGCCGGGGACCTGGCCTCCGCCGTCGCCGCGAAGGAGGCCAGCGAGGGAGACCGGCGCCTCGACAACGAACACCTGGTGGAGCACATGGCGGGTATCGTTCAGCGCGCCAACGACAAGCTCGCCGACCTGATCGAGAACAACCTGGAACTGGACGGGATGGGCACCACCTTCTCGGGTGCCGCCTTCTCGGGCACGATGCTGGGAGTCGCGCACATCGGCGACTCGCGCGGCTACCTGCTGCGCGAAGGCGAACTGAAACAACTCACCCACGACCACTCGTGGGTGCAGTCGCTGATCGACGAGGGCCGCATCACACCGGAGCAGGCGGCCACCCACCCGCACCGCTCGCTGATCCTGAAGGTCCTCAACGGGGCCGGGGACACGGACCCGGACTTCTTCGAACTACCGGTGCTGGAGGGAGACCGGGTGCTGTTCTGCTCCGATGGCCTGTCCGGCCTGATGAGCGAGGAGGACCTGCACGAGTTGATGTCCCTCGACGATCTCGACGAGTGCGTCTCACGCCTGTCGGCCCTGGCGAACGAGCACGGCGGCCACGACAACATCTCCCTGGTGCTGGCGCAGGTGGTGCCGCAGAGCGACGAACTTGACGCCGCCGAACCGCAGCTCGCCGGTTCCGCCCTGGAACGCGAAATCCCCACCATTGCCCACGAGGAGGAGGGCCCGGGCTATCCAGAGCCGGAGCCCGCCGAGGACCCCGACCACGACTCCACGGAGCAGGCCCGCTACGCCCCCCGGGAGAGCAGGAACAAACGCCGCTGGCCCACCATCCTGGCAGCGATCCTGGCGGGGGCGATCGTCGTGGGTGTGACCTTCTGGGGAGTGCGGGTCTACAGCTCCTCCCGGTACTTCATAGCTGCCGCCGACGGGCAGATCGGGATCTACAACGGCCTCCCGGGTTCGCTGCTCGGCCACGAGATGAACACCCTGGTGGAACGCCGCGACACCCGGATCTCCGATCTCCCGGTGTTCTTCCAACGGCAGGTGGCCAACACGATCGGGTTCTCAGACCTCGCCTCCGCCCGGGATGCGGCAAAAACCCTGGACGGGTACGCGACCCGCTGCGCCAGGGCACGTCAGCAGCGGCTCGGCCCCGTGAAACAGCCGGGTGAACCGCAGCCGAGCGAACCGGAGGGCCCGGGCCTGCCGACGGAACCCGTCGCCACCGCGTCGCTGTCGAGTTCACCGGGAGGACAGACGAACTATCCGACGATGCTCTCCCCGATGAGCCCGACGGCCGCCGAGGAAGCGGATCCGGAGGCATGCTGATGTCGGTCATGCAGCAGCCCTCGGCCACGGGCGAGTACATCATCTACCGGCAGCGGCGCGGGGTCGAGTTGGTGCTGACACTCATCGCGTGCGCGTTCGGTGTGGTGGGTTGGATCGTCTCCTACCTGAACCTGCGGGGCGCCCCCCCGGGGGACCTGATACCCGGCACCCTCATCTGGTTCGGCATGGCGCTGGCCGCGCACTTCGTCATCAGGTGGCGTATTCCCTACGCGGACCCGGTGATCCTGCCGATCGTGTTCCTGCTCAACGGCCTCGGCCTGGCCATGATCGCCCGCCTCGACAACGCCAAGAACACGCATGCCGCTACGAACCAGCTGCTCTGGACGGGGCTCGGCATCATGCTGTTCGCCGCGGTCGTGATCTGGCTGCTCGACCACCGCAGGCTCCAGCGTTTCCCCTACCTGTTGTTCCTGGCGGGCATGGGGTTGCTGCTGCTGCCCCTGGTGCCCGGGGTGGGCCGGGAACTGAACGGCGCACGGATCTGGATCGGGCTCGGCCCCTTCAGTTTCCAGCCCGCCGAGGTGGCAAAGATCCTCTTGGCGCTGGCCTTCGCGGCCTATTTCTACGAGAAACGCGACCTGCTGGCCCTGGCCGGCAGGCGCTTCATCGGCCTTGAGTTCCCGCGCGCCCGTGACCTCGGACCCATCGCGGTGATGTGGTTCCTCTCGCTGGGCATCATGGTTTTCCAGAACGACCTCGGCACCGCCCTGCTGTTCTTCGGCCTGTTCACCTTCATGATCTACGTCGCGACGCAGCGCCCGGCCTGGCCGATCCTGGCGGGTGTGGCGTTCGTGATCGCGGGGTTGCTGGCGTGGAGGTTCACCAGCCACGTGCCTCGCCGGGTCAATTCCTGGTTGAACCCGTTCAGCGACTACGACGCCAACTACCAGATCATCCAGGCCCAGTTCGGTTACGCCTGGGGCGGGTTGTTCGGGCGCGGCTGGGGACAGGGTTCGCCGTGGCTGACACCCATGAACGAGAGCGACTTCATCGCCGCCAGCCTCGCCGAGGAGGTCGGGGTCGTCGGCATGATGGCGATCGTGCTGCTGTACGGGTTCATCGTCGCCCGGGGCATGAAGACCGCGCTGATCTGCCCGGACGGTTTCGGAAAGCTCCTGGCGGGTGGACTGGCCTTCACCTTCGCGTTGCAGGTGTTCTCGATCATCGGTGGCATCACCCGTCTGCTGCCCCTGACGGGCCTGACGACACCGTTCATGTCGCAGGGCGGATCCTCCCTGATCGCGAACTGGATGATCATCGGCATCCTGTTGGTGATCTCCCATCGCGCGCGCATGCCCCAGCGCGCAACGGCCACCCCGCAGGAGTTGATGACTCCTGCCCAGTCGACGGCGGTGATTGCGAAATGAACGGTCCCCTACGAAAGGTCAGTCTCTTCATCTCGCTACTGATGGCGGCATTGCTGGTGAACATCACCTGGCTGGCCGTGGCCAGGTCGGAGGATATGCTCAAGGATCCGCGGAATGTGCGCGTCAGGGATGCCGAGTTCAACACCAACCGGGGTGCGATCCTGGTCGGCAACGACGCAATCGCGATGTCGACTCCCGCTTCGGGAACGCTCCCGTGGCAGCGCACCTTCCCCCAAGGCGAGACGTACTCCTCGGTGACCGGTTGGTACTCGTACTCCTACGGCAAACAAGAGCTGGAGCGCAACTGGAACGCGGAGCTGACGGGCACGGCCTCGTCGCAGACGTTCACGCGGCTGGTTGACCTGTTGGCGGGCAAGAAACCGCAGGGCGCGAACCTGAACACGACGCTGAATCCGAAGGCGCAGGCCGCGGCGGTCAAGGCTCTGGGGAAGCAGCAGGGGGCCGCCATCGCCGTCGACTACACCACCGGTGAGATTCTGGCCCTGGTCTCCACCCCCACCTACGACCCGAACCTGCTGGCCTCCCACGACACCTCGGTGGAGAGACAGAACTGGGACATGCTGGTCAACGATTCCGCGGAGCCGCTGAAGAACCGGGCAGTGCGGGAGATCTTCCCTCCCGGTTCCACCTTCAAGCTGGTGACCGCGGCGGCCGCGCTGGAGGCCGGGTACAACCCGTCGTCCACCGTCGCATCCCCGACCAGCTACCAGGCCCCGGGTTCCAGCCACGGAATCGGCAACTCCACGGATTGCGGAGGCACGGAAACCACCCTCGAACACGCGTTGGCGATGTCCTGCAACACCGCTTTCGCGAAACTGGGTGTGGATCTGGGACAGACGAAGATGCTCGATACGGCGCAGCGCTTCGGCTTCAACTCGGCTCCCGGCATCGACCTGCCGTCGTCGACGTCCAAGTTCCCCACGCAGATGGATCCCGCCTACCTGGCGCAGTCCAGCATCGGGCAGTACGAGGTGGCCGCCACCCCGCTGCAGATGCTGATGGTGGCCTCCGCTATCGCGAACAACGGGGTGTTGATGAAACCGCACGTGGTCAAAAGCGTCACCGGAAGCGACCTCAAGGTGATCCAGACGATCCAACCCGAGCAGGCCGGTCGTCCGATCAGCGAGGGCACCGCCAAGCAACTCAAACAGATGATGGAGAATGTGGTCAGCGACGGCACCGGCTCGCCCGCGCAGGCCAGGGGACTGACCATCGGGGGCAAAACCGGTACCGCCCAGTCGGATCCCAACCGTCCCCCCTACGCATGGTTCGTCGGCTACGCCGCCGAGCCACACGTCGCCGTCGTGGCCTTCGTGCAGAGCACGTCGGTCGAACGCAACGACATCTCGGGCGGCAAGGTCGCCGCGCCGGTGTTCAAGGCCGTCGTGGAGTCCCTCCGATGAGGACGGGCAGAAACCGGGCCGATGGGCCACAATGGTTCCCGATCAACCGAAAGGACCAGTGCGATGACTGAGCGCGGCACCCTGCTGGGCGGGCGTTATGAGCTCGACCAGATCATCGGGCGTGGCGGCATGGCGGAGGTGTGGCGGGCCCGCGACCTGCGGCTCGTTCGTGACGTGGCCATCAAACGCCTGCGCATCGACCTGGCCAGCGACCCCACCTTCCAGGCCCGGTTCCGTCGCGAGGCCCAGTCGGCGGCGGGCCTGAACCACCCGAACATCGTCGCCGTCTACGACACCGGTGAGGAACGCGACACCAAGTCGGACGTGATGGTGCCCTACATCGTGATGGAGCTCGTCGAGGGCGTGACCCTGCGGGAGGTGCTGCGCGACGGCCGCAAGATCGTGCCCGCCCGTGCGCTGGAGTTCACCGCCGGGGTGTTGGACGCCTTGTCGTACAGCCACCGGGCCGGGATCATCCACCGCGACATCAAACCGGCCAACGTTATGCTCACCCCCGCCGGCACCGTGAAGGTGATGGACTTCGGCATCGCCCGGGCCGTCGCCGACACCTCCGCGACGATGACGCAGACCGCCGCGGTGATCGGAACCGCGCAATACCTGTCGCCGGAACAGGCGCGCGGTGAGAAGGTCGACCAGCGCTCGGATCTGTACTCGGTGGGGTGTCTGCTCTACGAGTTGCTGTGCTCGGAGCCGCCGTTCAAGGGCGACTCCCCCGTCTCGGTTGCCTACCAGCACGTCCGGGAAACCCCCGTGCCGCCCAGCCAGCGCGACCCGGAGGTCACCCCGGCGATGGACGCCATCACCTTGAAGGCGTTGGCGAAGTCGCCGAACGACCGCTACCAGGACGCCCGCGAGTTCCGCGAGGACATCCTGCGGGCCCTGAACGGGCAGCCCGTGATGGCGGCCTACTCCTCCCCCGTCGAAATGCCGACGACGGTGATGCCGTCCCCCGCCCGGCGCGCGGCACCGACCCTCCTCACCACACCACCGGATGCCAACAGCGCAGCGGAAACAACATCCGTGAACGGCGCGGTCGGCACCATGAACGGCGTCGCCGACCCCGTGGAGGCCGAGGAGGAGCCGAAGAAGAAACGCAAAACTCTGGTGGCCATCTCGGTGCTGGCCGTGTTGCTGGTGGCGGGTATCGCCACGGCCGTCTACATGGTGCTCAATTCGGGACCGCGACAGGTGCAGATCCCGAACGTCGTCGGGGCGCTCCAGGCCAGCGCGGAAGCCACTTTGAAGGAGCAGGGCTTCGCGACGAAGGTTGAGAACGTCGAGTCCGACGACGCCAACAAGGGCAAGGTGGTCGACACCGACCCGAAGGTCGGGACGCAGGCCACGTCCGGGAGCACCGTGACCCTGAAGGTGGGTGTGGGCCCGACCCAGCTGAAGGTCCCCGACGTGAAGGGCAAGTCCTTCGACGACGCCTCGAAGGCGCTAAAGAGTGCTGGTTTCACGGGCCAGATCTCCAAGGCCGACATGGATCCGGCCAAGGAGGCCGCGGACGCCGTGAAGGATCAGGCTCAGGAAACCGAACCGGCAGCGGGCCAGGCCGCCGCCCCGGACCAGGCCATAACCGTGCGAGTCGCCACGGGCAAGTCCGCGGTACCCGATTTCACCGGAATGACCGTCGATGAGGCCCGGGCGAAGGCCAGCGAGCTGGGGTTCAAGACGAGGGTGAGCGTGCTGGAGAAGGAGAGCACTGCGCAGGCTGCCGGGAAGGTGTTCGCGCAGGATCCTGAGGAGGGAACCGCCTTGGAGCGCAAGTCGGGAAAGATCACCATCACCATCGCGAAGGCGGCCCCCACCACCGCGAAGATGCCGAACCTGATCGGCATGGATGAGAGCCAGGCCACCCAGGCCTTCAAGAGTGCCGGTTTCACGGGCAATCTGCGCATCACGAAGGTGACGACGACCGACCCCACCAAACCGGCCAACAGGATCTACTCGCAGAGCGTCGCACCGGACACGGAGCTGGACAAGAACTCCTCCGATGTCTCGGTGGAGATCGCCATACCTCCACAGGCGACGGCTCCGACCAACCCCTTCCCGTCACCGTCGCCATCCAAGACTGGCTGATCCGGTTTTGACCCGGCTGGCACAAGGGCCCTGCTTTCGCCCCGCCAGCCGGGTTGTTTCCGCGTCTCAGAGGTCGACGTCGGCGGCGACCAGCGGGCCGAACCCCGATGCGCGAGTCGGGGCGTCGGTGTCGCCGCAGGTGACCAGCCAGTTTGCGAGCATCTGGTAGCCGCCCTCGGTAAGCACCGACTCGGGGTGGAACTGCACTGCTTCCATGGGCCATTCGCGGTGACGCACGGCCATGATGACCCCCGATTCGGTGCGGGCCGTGATCTCCAGTTCCTCCGGGAACTTGTCCTCGACGGCGGCGAGGGAGTGGTAGCGGGTGGTGCGCAGCGGAGACGGCAAACCAGTGAAGACCCCTTTGCCGTCGTGAGTCACGGGCGAGACCTTGCCGTGCAGCAGTTCGCCGGCCCGGTCGACGACACCACCGAGGGCCACGGCCATCGCCTGGAGTCCCAGGCAGACCCCGAACAGCGGTTTGCGTCCGCCGAGTCGCCGAATCACCTCGACGCACACCCCGGCGCGTTCCGGGGTGCCAGGGCCGGGTGAGAGCAGCACCCCGTCGAAGGCGTCCTCCCAGCCGGGTTCCGCGAACCGCGGGTCGTCGTTGCGCCACACAGTCACGTCGGCGCCGATCTGGGCCAGGTAGGAGACGATGTTGTAGACGAACGAGTCGTAGTTGTCGATGACGAGGATGCGTGCCACGGCGGCAATTCTGTCACGCTACGGCAATCGATGCGCCGTGCGCCGCGGCGCGTTCTTCACCGGTCCCGGCAGGAAAGCCGTTGGGCCCGCGGGAAGGACCCAACGGCTTTGTCATCGGCTACCCGGCGCTGTACCCGGTTCGAGGCAGTCCGGGTTTGACCGGCGACCTACTGGGCGGGGCCGAGGTCGGTAAAGGCAGTCCCGTCGACGGCGATGCCGTGGGAGTTGCCGATGGTGGCCGGGGAGGGTCCGGTGGCCTTGACGGAGCAGGCTTCCGCCTGCTCAGGTCGAGAACGAATCACCGACCTGGACGACCAACAACTGCTTGGAAACCGGACGTGGAGGCTCCATCACCTCATCCGCATTCGCCGCCGTAGGGCGCAATACCCCGGATGCGGAAAACAACACCGCCGCCACAACCAGTCGAATTAATCTTTTCGAAACTCCTCCAAATTGTTCCACAGTTTTGAACTTACCCAGATTCCCCCCACCCCCACTCACGGCTCATCAAAAACCCTGAGCCTGATCATCAGGTCAGCCGTGTCATTGTCAGAAATGAAAACACCGCATTCACACCTAGGGTTATTTTTTTGACCATTCCACACCATATTGGGCGGCAGACCGCTCTCAAACTCCTTTTTCCAGCCCGATTCCTTGGCGAAGGCAACCGCCCGATCAAAGACCTCCTGGCGATCATCATCACCCAAGGAGAACACTCTCCTCACCTCGGTGAACTCGGGCTTGCCCAAGGGACGCCGATACCCACTCTCGGAGCCCTCCTTCAGGGTCAGGCCCAACAGATTCTCCGCTGCCATGGGATCCTCCAAGAGCACCGGCAACTGCGACCGATCCTCCACCAGATCATCCACAGCACCACAACCAGCCAGCAAACCCACACCCACCAGCAACACACCCCGCCGCGACCACGAAACAAAGCCGCCATGAACCTCCCTGTCCACCATGCAACAATCCAACCACACCACACAGTCGGCCAGAAGCAAACCGAGCGAAAGACGGAATCCGGAAGTTCACGCAAGAGAGGGACGCGCCAGCATGGCCCATTCGGGCCGCCCCTCCGTCACTGCCATGCCGGCCTGGCTTCGTTAGGGGCAGCGATTCCCATTACTTGGGTTTTGCGTGGGTGATTCCCAAAGCGCCCTGAAAAGCCGGCAAAGACAGGGAGGATTCCTTGGTTTCCTTGTATCCCAGGCCGTATGCGTCGGCGTACTGCCGGTAGATGGTCAACGCCCGGGATTCCTTCAGGGCCGCGGCCATGCGGCCGGCGTCGCCGATCGCCTCGATCACGTAGGGCGGCGCGTAGGGAATACCGTGCAGGACGACGGAGTTGCCCACGCACTTGATTCCCGACGTGGTGATGATCCGCTGCCCCTGGATGCTGACCGCCTCTGCTCCCCCCTTCCAGAGGGCATTGACGACGGCTTGGATGTCCTGTTGGTGCACCACCAGGGCGTCGTCGTCAACCCCCGCGGGTTTCACGTCGGTGGGGGCGTCGGTGAGGGTCACCCGCATTCCGGGACCGGTCACGGGAACCGCGGCCGCCTGCTCCGCCACCGCGCGCTGCTGGCGCTCCAGCTCCGGGGATGCGCCCTGCTTGTGTCCGAGCTCCTCCACTTCGGAACGGACCTCTGCCACCTCTTTTCGCAGCTGTTCGTTTCGCTGGGCCTGGGTGGCGACCAGGCCACGCAGGTCGGTGTTGCGGTCGGAGCGCAGGTCGGTGCCGCGGGCCGCCAGGGCGGAGGCGGTGAGCATCGTACCCGCCAGGACGCAGATGATGCCCGTGCCCACCCTGCCCCGAAGGCTCCTGGGGTTCTCATCGCTGCGGGGGCCCCTGATGCGTCTCAGGAGACGGGTCAGACGGGTCTCGCTCATGGGGCAACCCTACGCGGTGCGGGTGCCAGATGTGTTCCTGCCGTCCGACTCCACTAATCTTGGTCGGCAGAGGCGAAAGGAGGGGCGCGGTGCCCGAATCCAAGGTGCGTAAGGAAGCCAAGAGCAAAGCGCGCAAAAAGCAGTCCGAAGAGCTCGAGAAGGCTCGCAAGGAACGCAGGGATCGCAAACGCTTGGCTGCCAACACCGAACGCAGGTGGGTTCCTTGGGTTTTCATCCCGGTCGGGCTGCTGGGTGTGCTCTGGATGGTGACCTGGAACCTGGCGGGAAACTACATCGGCTTCATGAGGGCGCTGACTGAGTGGAACATCCTGATCGCCCTCGGCCTGATCATCGCCTGCTTCAGCCTGATGACGCTCTGGAAGTGACCGATGGGCTGGGAACGCGCCGGCGGTGAGGCCGTCGGCCTCTTCGACGCGGTGATCCTGGATCACGACGGCACCATCGTCGATTCCCGCGACGCCATGGTCCGCGCCTACACCCGCTGGGCCGGGGAGTACGGCGTCAACCTGAATGAAATGCCGAAGTACATGGGTATGCCGAGCCGCGCCCTGGCGGAGGCTTTGGTTCCCGACGCGAAGCATTGGGACGAGGCGGCGGAACGCATCGAGGAGCTGGAGGTCTCCGACACCGCGGGGGTGATCCCCATGCCGGGGGCGGTCGACGCCTTCCGGGTGCTGCCCGGCGACGCGGTGGCGGTCGCAACCTCCTGCACGCAAACCCTGCTCGACGCCCGGTTGAACGCCGCCGGTCTGCCCCATCCCCGGGTCGTGGTGACCCGCGACCAGGTGGAGCGCGGCAAACCCGCCCCCGACTCGTTCCTGCTGGCCGCGAAACGGCTCGGCGTGGAACCGTCGCGCGCGCTCGTGGCGGAGGACGCCCTCGCGGGAATCGCAGCCGCCCGGGCCGGTGGTTTCCCGACACTCGGGATCCTCAGCACCCACACCGCCGACGCCCTCCGCGCCGACGTGCACGTGACGGATCTGTCGCAGGTGACCTGGGACGTGAGCGACGAGGGCATCCGCGTGATCGTTCACGACGCCCGCTGACGATTCATCCGCTCCGGCCATGACCGGTAAAATGCCCTGCCGTGACTGAAGCACGTACGCAGGCAACCGAACCCATCGACTCGGAGCAGACGACGGTCCGCAAGGAGAAGCGGGCCCGGCTGCTGGCCGCCGGATCCGATCCCTACCCCGCCGACCTGGTCCGCAGCCACACCCTCCTCCAGGTGCGCGAGGGCTGGGGGCACCTGGAGGCCGGGGAGGAAACCGACGACGTGGTGCAGGTCGGTGGTCGCGTCGTGTTCATCCGCAACACCGGCAAACTGGCCTTCGCGACCCTGCAGGACGGCTTCACCCCCGGCGACAACGGTGAACGCCTCCAGGTGATGTTGTCGCTGGCGGAGGTCGGAGCGGAGGCCCTGGCGGCCTGGAAATCGGATGTCGACCTGGGCGATCACGTCTGGGTGGAGGGTCGCGTCATCTCGTCGAAACGCGGTGAGTTGTCGGTGATGGCTAAGCGGTGGCGGATGGCGTCGAAGGCCCTGCGTCCCCTCCCCGTGCTGCACAAGGAGCTGTCCGAGGAGAGCAGGGTTCGCCGTCGCTACGTCGACCTGATCGCCCGCGAGGATGCACGCGCCATGGTGCGCAACCGCGCCGCCATCACCCATGCCATTCGCGACACCCTGTACCGGCAGGGTTACATGGAGGTGGAGACCCCGCAGCTGCAGCTCGTCCACGGCGGCGCCGCAGCCCGGCCGTTCACCACGCACCTAAACGCCTTCGACATCGACATGAGCCTGCGCATCGCGCTGGAGCTGCACCTCAAACGCACCATGGTCGGTGGCGCGGATCGCGTCTACGAGATGGGGCGGGTGTTCCGCAACGAGGGCATCGACTCGTCGCACTCCGCGGAGTTCACGATGCTGGAGGCATACCAGTCGTGGGGCGACCAGCGGACCATCGCGCAGCTGATCCAAGACATCATCGTCGCCGCCGCCGACGCCGTCGGTTCCCGGCAGGTCGAAACCGACCGGGGAACCATCGACCTCGACGGTCAGTGGCGGTGGCTGCCGTTCTTCGACGGGCTGAGCGAGGCCGCGGGCCGCGAGATCACCGTCGAGACCTCCCTTGAGGAGCTGAGGGCCGTCGCCGACGAACACGAAGTGGAGTACGACCCGAAGTGGAACGCGGGCAAGTTGTCGCTGGAGCTGTTCGGGGATCTCGTGGAGCCCGGGTTGATCCAGCCGACCTTCGTCCACGACTACCCGTCGCTCGCGCAGCCCCTCGCTCGCCCGCACCGCTCCGAGCCCGGGAAGATCGAGGCCTGGGACCTGATCATCGGAGGCATGGAACGCGGCACCGGCTTCACCGAACTCATCGACCCGGTGATCCAGCGCGAGGTGCTGGTGCGTCAGTCCCTCGCCGCAGCCGCCGGGGATCCGGAGGCTATGCAGCTCGACGAGGACTTCCTGGAGGCCCTCGAGTACGGGGCCCCGCCGATGGGCGGAATGGGGCTCGGCATCGACCGCCTGGTGATGCTCCTCAACCCGGGAGCGGGCATCCGGGAGACGATTCTCTATCCCCTGTTACGTCCCTCCGCGGGCTGAGGAGCCAGCGACCTCAGCGGAGCGCAGTCGAGAGCGCTCCGAAAAATATCACCACTCCCACACCGATCGCGAACCACTGCATCGGAATGAAGAAAAGGGTGTGGATGTTCTTGAGCTGGCGGAGCACATCGGGGCTTTCGTTGGTGATCAGCTGTTCGACCTGGGCGTAGCCCTCCTCCCGGGAGGAGGGAGCCTGGAGGCCGGGAGCCATCTGGAACTGGCCGGCGTCGACGCGGGCGCGCAGCTCGGCGCGTCGCTGTTCCTGCCATTCGGCCACCTTGGCGCGGGGGCGTATCACGTTGAGCCATCGCCCACACAGAAAGCCCAGGGCGCCACCGACGAGTGCACCGAGAGCAGCGACGATATTGGTAATCGCGCTCTTGCTCCCATACATACTCGCCGGTAGGGCGCCCAAGGCGAACGCGGTCAATGCAGGGAAGGCAGCCCCCAAAAGCCCCCAGCCACGGAAAATGATCATGCCCGAATGCTAGGAGGCACCCGGGTCAGACGTCGGCCGGTCCCCATCAATCGGGCAAGTCGCTAGGGCCACGACATAAAGAAGGACGCAACGAAGTAGATCAGGGCTGCCGACCCGGTCCAGATCCCCTCCCAGTGGAGCGGAACCCAGTAGAGGCTGTGTTGGTTGGTCATCTTCGGGAGAACTTCCGAGGCCTCCTGCTGCACCTTCTGCTCCACCTGCGCGTAGCCCTCCTCCGCGCTGGCGGGAAGCGGAACACCGGGGGCCAGCTGGAACTGCCCCTGATCCACCAGGGAGCACAGTTCCTTGCGCCGTTCCTCCATCCAGCGCGCGAGCTTGACGCGGGGGCGTTTCTGGTTCAGCCACTGCCCCACGAACCAGGTCCCCACCGACCCGACGACGACCCCAATCAGGGCAAATTTCAAGTACACCGCGTTGGAAGGATTGAACAATGAAGCAATCCCGCACATGAGCCCGACGCCTAGAAGAGGCAGAAGTATGCCCAGTACGCCCCAACCTTTGTAAACGATCATGGGCAAACACTATGGGACGTCACAGACATATTCCGCCCGCTGGCGCTGCTCCCCCGTCGGCACGGTCAGGACCAGTACGGGCTTCCTGGGCTGCCGACGGGGCTTGGGTTTCCTTCCGGGTCAGGCGGGACGATGCTGGTGGACGCGATACCCGGCGGCGAACATGCCCTTCATGTTGACGCCGGCCAGGGCGCGGTCGAGCTGTTGCGGGTTCGGGGAGACGAACCCGGTGATGGTGTCGACACCGTGGTCGAACAGCAGCGGGTTGAGCGGAACCGACGGGCCGACCAGCACGGTGTGGGCGTTGCGCGACAGCTCGATCAGGCGCGGCGCGGTCTTGTTGACGAAGGAGGAACCGGAGATGAACACGTAGTCGCATTCGGGTAGGAGGTATTCACAGGCGGAATCGGGGTAGTCGCCGGGCTGCGGGTTGCGTTCCAGGCAGATGTATTCCCCCGCCGCCTCGAGGGCCTTCTGGGCGAAGGGGAAATGCCCGACCACCGCTACCTTCTTGCCCGCGACGTCGGTGGCGTAGGGGTCGAAGACCATGCTCCAGTTGATGCCCTGCCCGGTGGGGACGAAACCGTTCGCCTCGGCGGTTTCCGGACGGCTGTGCCAAGAGTTGATGGCGGCCTGCCCGATGGAGGACTCGGCCAGGTTCCAGCTACGGATCAGGCCCGCGGCCTCACGCAGCGGGATGCCGTCGAGGGTGACCCCGGGGAAGATGTCGGGGCGGGTCTTGACGTTCATGGTCCACGCCATGCCGATGCCACCCGCCGAGTTGATCACCCGGGTCCACTGAGCGCCGACGTTCACCGTGGTCAGAGTCACCTCCTCCGGGATCGCGTCGGTCAGGGCGTCGTAGATCTCCCAGGGGTTTGGCATGTCGTTCTCCGTCTGGCCAAGGTTAGGCTTACTCGTTGGAGGGTACACGGCAGATTTCGTCGCCAAAACCCCTTGGCATCATCGTCGCAAACCGCTATCATCGTCTCATGACGATGAAAGAGACGGAAACTTCCGACACCGAGATGGCAGCGACGCTGTTCCGGTCCCTCGCTGATCCGAACAGACTGGCCATCGTCAAGCACCTGATGCTGTCGGAGCACCGGGTGGCCGACCTCGTCGGACACCTGGGGCTGGCGCAGTCCACGGTGTCGGCCCACGTCCGGGGGCTGCGGGACAGCGGACTGCTGACCGCACGGGTGAGGGGCCGCGCCACTTTCTATTCCCTGGCCGAACCAGAACTGACGACGAATCTGCTGGCCGCGGCCGACGACCTCCTGGTCGCAACCGGCGAGGTCCCAGTCATCTGCGAACCGGAAGTCGAAGCACCATGAGCGAACACCACGACCACGACACCCACAATCACGAGCACCACGACGAGTCCCACGACCACGATCATCACGGGCACGGCCACGGGCATGGCCACAGCCATAATCACGCGCACGGCTCGACGAACCGGAAACGCCTCGGAATCGCACTGGGCATAACCGGCTTGATCTTCGCCGCCGAGGTGATCGGCGCAATCGTGACGGACAGCCTGGCGCTGCTCGTCGATGCCGGACACATGCTGACCGATTCTCTCGGCCTGGTGGTGGCGCTCATCGCGGCGACGTTGATGAAACGTCCCCCCTCGGAGCGTCACACCTGGGGTTGGCAGCGCGCGGAGGTGCTGTCCGCCGGGGCGCAGTCCGCGATTCTGCTGTGCGTCGGAGGCTACGCCATCTACGAGGGCGTACTTCGTCTGTTCGCTCCCCCGGAGGTGGAGGCGGGCGGCGTGGCCGTCATCGGTGTGGTCGGCCTGCTGGGCAACGTGGCATCGCTGTTGGTGCTGATGGGCGGCAAGGACAGCAACTTGAACATGCGGGCCGCCTTCCTGGAAGTGTTGAATGATGCCCTCGGGTCGGTGGCGGTGATCGTCTCCGCGGTGGTGATCGCCCTGACGGGGTGGACCCGTGCTGACACCATCGCCGGTCTTCTCGTGGCCGCGCTGATCGTTCCGCGGGCCTTGAAACTGCTGCGGGAGTCGGGGTCGATCCTGTTGGAGGCCACACCGACCGAACTGGACCTGACCAAGGTGAGGCAACACCTGTTGGAAAGGCCTCACGTCAAGGAGGTGCACGACCTCCACGCCTCCGTGGTCTCCACCGAACTTCCGATTCTGACTGCCCACGTGGTCCTCGCCGACGAATGCTTCACCGATGGACATTCACAAGAGATTCTGGCCGATATCCAGGAGTGCCTGATCAAACATCACGAGATCCGCATCGAGCACTGCACCCTGCAACTGGAGTCGGAAAAGGTGGCAGAAAAGCACAAGGAGCACCTACACGCGTAAGAAGAACAGGGCAAGCAGGTCGCGATCCCATCGCGAGAGATTTCACGAAATTTGTTCACGCCCATCCTCAAGCCCGCCTAACCAAGGGCGTCAACCGTCGATGAGCAACCTGTAGAAAAACATCAGGGGGATCACTTTCACCCACACCTGCGAACAAGATTTCATATTTCGCATAAGAATCGCCGGGGAAACCGCCGACGGAGCAAGACCGCCGTTCTGGTTTCCCCGGCGATTAGTGCACAAAGGGGTAGGCGACACCGCTCTCCCAAAGAATGCCCACCTTGACAGTAATCAAGAAGCCACGACAGCTTCGCTTCAGCTTATCGACGGAATCCACCCCAGAAAGCCGAAACAACCCGCGGCGCGGAAACTAGCACCGAACATGACCGGATGTCCTCAATGGAGTCCGACCCAGAAGGCCGGAACAATGCTGTGTCTGCTGAGCAGGCGCAAGCCAAAACCGTCCGTCTCAATGAAGTCCGACCTAGAAGGCCGGAACAATGATCGACGCGACCCGCGCACTGGACGGCATGCAGAGCGTCTCAATGAAGTCCGGCCTAGAAGGCCGGAACAATCCGTCGAAGGCAAAACCCTGGCGGACGCGACCCTGGTCTCAATGAAGTCCGGCCTAGAAGGCCGGAACAATAAGTCACATGCCCGGCATGCGGGACCCGGGCCGAGTTGTCTCAATGAAGTCCGGCCTAGAAGGCCGGAACAATCTCGAGGTCGCCGTGTTTGATCGCAAGACGAGCCTCCTGTCTCAATGAAGTCCGGCCTAGAAGGCCGGAACAATCCAAGAAGGCAAAAATCAAGCACGAGGACGGAACCAAAGTCTCAATGAAGTCCGGCCTAGAAGGCCGGAACAATAGTACTACACGATCACGGTGCTGTTTCCAAATGGCCGGTCTCAATGAAGTCCGGCCTAGAAGGCCGGAACAATGTGGGCCCGAGCTGGCAGCCCAGGCCCGTGAAATGGTTGTCTCAATGAAGTCCGGCCTAGAAGGCCGGAACAATCTGCCGAGCTGAAAGTCCTGTATGACGCCGCCCGGTTGTCTCAATGAAGTCCGGCCTAGAAGGCCGGAACAATGTGACGTCTGTGAGGGATTGGAGGTCCTCTGATGTACGTCTCAATGAAGTCCGGCCTAGAAGGCCGGAACAATAGATCCCGTGATCCGTAATGAGTTCGTCACCAACCTGGTGTCTCAATGAAGTCCGGCCTAGAAGGCCGGAACAATAGGTGCGCACGCTTCTCGCACGTTCCTGAAGGCACGGTCTCAATGAAGTCCGGCCTAGAAGGCCGGAACAATCTTTAAGGCCATCCACCACATGCGCCCAACTAGCATCGTCTCAATGAAGTCCGGCCTAGAAGGCCGGAACAATAGGTCCTACGCAACCATGTCCGAGGTCGTCATGTCGTCTCAATGAAGTCCGGCCTAGAAGGCCGGAACAATAGACTCGATCAAGGTTGCCAAGCCGAGCGAAGAGACGTCTCAATGAAGTCCGGCCTAGAAGGCCGGAACAATCTACACCTACGACGCCCGCGGTCGCATCAAGATCGAATCGTCTCAATGAAGTCCGGCCTAGAAGGCCGGAACAATCCATACTGCCATTGTTCTGGACGAAAGTCATCGTATTGTCTCAATGAAGTCCGGCCTAGAAGGCCGGAACAATCCGGCGTCGAAGCACTCGCCGAATCACGTCGGATCGGGTCTCAATGAAGTCCGGCCTAGAAGGCCGGAACAATATGAAGTTGCGGTCCACGAATTCCGCAAACCTCTGGTCTCAATGAAGTCCGGCCTAGAAGGCCGGAACAATGCGTCAAAACCCGTTCCTACATAACAGAGGTGACCCTTGTCTCAATGAAGTCCGGCCTAGAAGGCCGGAACAATGCACGGCGGCGTATTCGTCGCTGTTCGGGGGGGTAGCGTCTCAATGAAGTCCGGCCTAGAAGGCCGGAACAATCTGCGCAACGATTTTGCGCAGAGGCTGACGATGCTCTGCTATGTCTCAATGAAGTCCGGCCTAGAAGGCCGGAACAATGGGAAGGTTTACAATGGGCCAGCGGCAGAAGATCCAGTCTCAATGAAGTCCGGCCTAGAAGGCCGGAACAATGAACGGCCCATGCCTTGTTGAATGCGGGCTATCTCTGGTCTCAATGAAGTCCGGCCTAGAAGGCCGGAACAATGCGGCGCTGGGCACCAGATACCGGATCCAAGAATCCGGTCTCAATGAAGTCCGGCCTAGAAGGCCGGAACAATCCATGAAGACCGGCCAGCTTTCGGCCGGCGACATGATGTCTCAATGAAGTCCGGCCTAGAAGGCCGGAACAATTGGAGTCGACCGTGTCGCATGGTGAGACGTTTGTCAAGTCTCAATGAAGTCCGGCCTAGAAGGCCGGAACAATTTGCCCCGTACGTCTTGCCTATGCCGCGTCCTCCAACAATGTCTCAATGAAGTCCGGCCTAGAAGGCCGGAACAATGGCTCGCCTCGGAAGGCCGCCTTGACTAGGGACTTTACCAGCACCTGCGAGCTCTCCGCACCGCCGGGTCCTATAAAACCACTCTGTTGAGTTGTCATGGGGTAAAACACCTAGTCAAACCCCTTCGAGCGCTCCCTAGGGGAGACGACATGACCGGAGGTCTCGCAGCGGCTCACACCACCACGGGCCCCTCATCGGGCAACCTACGCGGTACCCCAAGCATACGGATGTCTGCGTCTTGCGGGGCACCGAGGTCGATCACCACCACCGAATCGTAGGCGAGTGCTATCACATCACGAATGTCCCGTTCCCACATTGCGAGTTCAGCCTTGCTCAGGTCACACACGAACACCGAGTACTGGAGCCACTTCCCGTAGCCCTTCATGAGGTTGAAGGTGGCTCGCAGCCGCTTGGGATCCGATATGTCATAGGAAATGAGATATCTTCGTCGGGCCATGGGTCACCTCGTCATCAATGGGGTGTAGGAATCCAGTTCTCCCGTGAAGGAAGCCGCCAGCACTCGTGCCTGAAGATCCAGCACCCTCCGGTACGACACCTGATACCCGAACAGCGGGTGTTTCAGCTCGGTTTCGAGGCGGCGTTCGTGTGCTTGGATGACGGAGCGTCGCCCATCCGCGGTCAGTGCCACCCCGAGATGTCCCCGCTTGAAGCTTTTCTCGTTGATTTCGCCGTTGTTGATGCATTGCAATGCGACGGATTCCGCCACGAGGGCGCGGAACTCCTCGGCCAGGTCAAGGGCGAGGGCGGGTCTGCCGTAGCGGGGCTGGTGCAGCACCCCGAGGAAGGGATCCAGCCCCACCCCGGTCAACACCGCGACGAGGTCCTTCGTCAACAGGCTGTAGCAGAACCCGAGCACCGCGTTGACGGGATCGGGTGGCGGACGTCGCGCCCTGCCGTGCGCCTGGAACTCGGCCGCGACCTCGAGTCGGGGAGACAGCAGCTTGTGGAACTGCCCGAAGTACAGTCGCGCCGCCGTGCCCTCGATCCCGAGCAGCGTCTCCAAGGACGCAGCGGATTCGGTTTTCGTTTCCAGTTCCTTGAGCTGCATCAGAACCGAATCGTCCAGCGGCGCCTTCGCGTTGCGGCGCAGCAGCACCCGCTGGTTGTGGATCTTTCCCCGGATCATCTGCTGCGCGAACCGCAGGCCATGGACGCTCGCCAGCACCTGCCGTCGCCTGAGCGTCACGTGACCGTTCATCGGGCCCTGCGACCATCCGTCGAGCCAGCCCCCGTAGCTGAGCCAAATCACCATCGCGCCCCTGCGCCACAATGCCCTGAGCGCCTGGGTGGTGATCTGCACGTTTCCCACCACGCACACCTGGGAGACGTCGAGGAGTCGACGCTCGGCCACCGTCTCACCTTTGACCGCCACCAGCAGGCGGCCACCGGAAACCTTCACCGACGCCCCCTGCGTGTTCACGTACACGGGTCTGGCGTCGGGATTCTTGACGATGATCCGACGCGGCTGCTCGCCGGAACGTTCGAGCAGATAGTTCGTCTCATCGGGCATGCACAGCGGTGCCAGCGAGCAGCGGAGGCAGCGCGGGTCGTTCAGCAGCGGCGGGGGCGGAAGTTCCTGCGCAGCCACCTTCCGCGCCAACGCCACCAGCTCCCGCACCTCCGTTTCCGCGTCCTGCCCCACCTCGATAGAGGCCCTGTGATGCGATCCCAGATAGGAGATGTCGGCGCGGTTCACCGAATACCCGGCACGTCGCAGCAGCACCGCCTGGGTCAGGACCTGCACCCGGTCGGCAGGCCACATTCCGCCATCCCTGGGACCGGATCCCTTCTTCATGTCCACGGGACTCGACGATCCGTCCTCGTGGTCCACCCGGTCTATGACGGCCGTCACCCCGAGGTCCGGATCCGACAACGCCACCTGGATCGAGGTGAACGGTTTCTCCTCCTCATCTGGCGCGGGCATCCGCCCGGAACGACGATCCGTCGCGTCGTGGGCCACTGAACCCTGGATCGTGTCGTCGTTGTGAGCCCAGCGGCCGTCCACCCATTCGAGGTGGAACAGCCGCTGGCAGTACACCAATTCGTTCAGCATCCTCGCGGGAACCAGCTGCGGTTCCGCCGAGTACTCCCCCTGCGCCGACATGGTTATCGCTCCACCGGCCGGAACAATCCGAAACCGAAATGCGAGAGGGACCCGAGCACCAGAGGCTCCGGGCGTTCCCCGGGACCCTTCGGCAGGGGTTCGTCGAAATCCAGCCGCAACAGCATTCCGCGGCGACGTTGCGCCATCGATTCGTTCCAGCGGTATCGACGGAACCTCACCACATCCCGGTTCTCCCAGTCGGCTAGCAGCTTCACCCTCACCGGCGGCGTGCCCCCGGGGTGGCGGAAACCGAGTTCGCGTTCCACGAGTTTCTGCGCGAATTCCTCCCGCGGCTTGTTCTGCTTGGGGAAACGGTCGGTCAGGAACGGGGTCACGGACACCCACGTGGTGGCATCGGCACTGGTGTATTCGTGCATCACCGTATCGACGGGTCCCATCAGCTGCAGGTGCAGTTCAGCTCCGGAGCGATACCCCTTGGGCGCGTTGCTCCAGCGCGGCAGGTACCTCGCCCCGGCCAACCGGGAAAGCGTATCGGCGGGTATCCCGTCGGGCACCCACAGCACCAGGTCCTCCACCTGCCCCGTCAGCTCACCGCCGGCGCCCAGCGTCGGCAGCCAGAGCCAGTGGGGATGCCGATGCTGGGGGCCGTCGCCAAGAGCGTCACGGTGCCCGGCCAGTGCCTCGACCCCGCTGCCCTGCTCCCGCAGGTCCGTGTTCTCCTTCTTGGTGCCTAGGATGCGGCCCCGGAGTCCGTGGGCAGCGAGAATGCCGTCCTCGATGCGGAAGGGGGCGGTGGGTTCCAGCCGCCACCGAACGGTCGTGGGTCTGAGCAGGTCATTCACCTCGCAATGGGCGGGAGCACTGAGGGCTTCTCCGGGCAGCTCGTACCGAACCCACCGGGAACCGCTGGGGTATCGGAGACGGGCCTTTCGCATCTCCAAGGAGGAGGTTTCGAGTTGCTTCCTGGTCACGCCAGGTTCGGGCACCAACACCTGGGTGTTTCCCGTCTCAGAAGGACGAACCCACCCTTTCTCCTGCTGGGAATGCTCGTCGGAGAGCAGCCACGCCTCACACCGCGACTCCGCCCGCCCCAGATAGGGCAGTTTCCTCAACAGTCGTTCCAAGGCATCACGCTGTCCGGCGGGCAGGGTGAGATTCGGCCAGCGGATCACCACCTCGGCCTCGCCGTCCAGGTTCAGCCGAGGGTCGAGCTGGAGCGACGTGGAATGCTTGACACCCTCGAGGAAATCCGGATTGGGCATGTAGTGCCGGGTCTGCGACGGCCTGGCAGCCGGCAGCAGATATTCCGGAGGTTCGGTGGCGAGCCCGGTCAGCAGGTCGTCGATCATCTCTTCGGGTATGTCGTCGCAGCGGGTGTGCCAGACGCTGATCAGGGCGCGGAGCAGCCGCCAGGGTGACGGCGGCCACTCGCTGATCCCCTCGTTGAGGGCATGGTCCCACCCGTTCGCGTGGTACTTCCCTGTGACAAAGCGCAGGGCCACCTGGGTAGGCACGGTCACTTCCCCCCGCCGGTCCATTTCAGCTCCGAGGTCGGCGCGAAATCACCGTGCTGGTCGATGGCCTGCCGCAGCTTCGCGGTGGCCTCGTCCAAGGTGGGGATCTTGGCGAGGTCCTCGCAGTCCTGGTCCACGACCAGATGGCATGCGGTGCGCAGCCGCAACCCGTCCTGCCTGAACAGGCTGGCCAGTTCGAAATCGACGAGGGCGTTCAGCACCGCCTCGGCTTTCTCGCCGAGACCGTAGGACCGGATCTGCCCATGATCCACGACGACGGACGCCGTGATGTCACGGGCCGTGTACTCGACCCGCTGGTGCGGCACCATGCCGTAGCCCTCCTTGGCTCCCCGCCCCTCGTCGTTGCTGGGGTTAACCGAATCCGTCTTCACCCCACCGGAGACCGCGGGACGAACATCGAGAGCGTCGATGAAACAGGTGATGGCCCGGGCGATCTTAGGCTGGGAGGGCCACTGTTTCTGGGCGAAGAACACGCCATGGATCAGGGACACCGGGTCCAGATCGAAAATGGCCTTGGCGAGGGCGCGGTGATCCACCAGCCTGCCCTTGACCAGCCCGAGTCTGTCCTCCAACCAGACCCGCCCGGTCCCACCGTCGATCTTGGCGTCCATCAGGTAAGCGCTGGCCAGTCTGTGGGCCTCGAGACGGGAGCTGGTCAGGAAACCGCCGCCAGCATCGACAACGCGCACATACGGCAGGCCACGCAGCGCCTCCGCCTGGTCGTTGGCCGCCGGATCCCAGGTGCACAGTTCCAGTCGGTTCGCCATCGACTGGGGCGATTCCAGGTGGAGGGCCTGCACCCATCCCTCGCCTGACACATGGGCCTGGTAGGTGGCCGCCCCGAGATCAGGGAACCCGGTTGGCTGGAACCGGAACCCGACGACGGGTCGGAGGGTCAGGTTGAGGACGGTGCTGGTCATTGCAGTGCTCCTTCGTAGAGGTCGGTGGTTTCGTAAGGTTCTGTGTTCTCGACTTCCGGTGCGCTCCTTTTGAGCGCCCGCTGGCTCGAGGGCGCGGCCAGGGCCGCGAGGATTCGTGGTCCCAGACCTGGCCGGGAAATACGTGCGGAATGGGTGTGGACCTGGATGTCGGTTTCCCCGGTCCGGGGAAGTCTGATCGTTCCTCGGCTGATCACACCGCTCGCGGCACGATGCACGTCGGCGACACGGTCGGCACGCAGCTGAAGGGACCAGCCGGGTTCGAGCCCCACCACAACTCCCGTCGCGTCCGGCGCCGTTTCCCGCACGCGCACGGACCCGGACGCGAGGGCCTGGAGAATGGCCAGGGTCGGGTCCAAGAACAAGCACTCGCCATCCGATTTCACGATGTCCGCATAGTTCCTGCCGCTCCAGTCGACGGCCAGGAAGGCCAGCAGGTGGTGGGTGACGAGGTTGTCGTCGAGAAGTCCCCCGGCCCAGGCATGGGTGTCGGTCCAGGACACCGGGTACCGGTGACGCAGGAAGGGCAGCCATCCCCGGGCCAGGCGGGTGTCCTCCCCCGGATGCTGCGCCAGCCACACCATCAGGTCTGCCAGTACGTCGACGGTGGGTCTGGCACCGAGACCGGGCACCATCACTTCGGGGTTGATCGGATCTTTGGGGTTCTTGGGATCAGCGCCGACGAGCAGGCGACGAATGGGCTGCCCACCGCTTTCCTCGTTCTGTTGGGAGGCCCCGGGCGGCAGGAAGGTTGCGGAGGCGATCCCTGCGGCGATCCGCGCCTCGGGAATGTTGAGGAACAGCTCCCGGCACACGGGGATGACGGCACTCGCCGGCACCAGCTTCGAGGGGCGTCCCAGTTCCTCGCGGTTCTTCCGGGAGCGCAGGGCCGTCAGCTCCAGCTCGGTCTGGGCGCGAAGCATGGCGATTCCATTCCGCCATTCGGGTTTCCGCACGAAAGCCGTCACGCTCGCGTCGAACCGGCGTGCCGCGGATTGGGACGCCGCTCCACTGGCCCCGTGGAACGTCCGGGCACGGCGCAGCGGCTCCCTGGCCATGATCACCTCTGGGCGTGACCGCACCTCGACGTGATCCAGCGGAACGGCGACGAAGGCCAAGCCGTTTCGTTTGAGGAAACCGAAACGCTGAAAAGCCGAGATACCCCTGTTCACGCCGAAGGAATGCGCCGCCGCATACATGGCGACCGCGTTGTTGGCGGTTCCACCGTCCCAGGAAACCCGCGCCTCCTCGAAGACCTGGCGCAGCTCCGCCAGCGTGACGCTCTCCAACAGAGGCGCCCACAGTTCGCCGCGGCCGTCCTCGTTCGCCGAACCCGGGATCGGTCCGTCCGGGCTGGAGGAGACGGTGAAGGGAATGGCCACTCTGGAGTTCTGTTCACCCAGTTTTTTCGCGGCAGAGGCGGCGAACAGCATGGCCCCTTCCACCATGAGAATGAAAGCCCAGGGGTTGACCATGGCGTCGGCGCTGCCGAACGCGGAGGAGCCGGGGGTCCCTGCACCGGCGGGATCGCCCTGGCCCACGGAGGCTGCGAGTAGTTTTTCCGTTGACCTCCCCCACAGCAGATCCCGCATCCACGCCCGGCTGCGTTCGGGTTCCGCCCCGAGCTCCGGCAGGACATCCACCAGGCGTTGGTGAACGTTCGTGCTGAAATCCAGGCGGCCGTCGTTTCCCCCGGTACCGAGAATGGGCGGGTACTCCGTCTTCTTCGCGGTGAGGACCACGCTGGCGTCCATCCACGGCAGGGCATCGTCCGGAAGCCGGTTGCGAAGCTCCTGCACGAGGCGTTCCTTCGACCATCCCTTCCCCGACTTCGCTGTCAGAAACAAGCGGATCACAGCAAGGGTGTCCCGGTAGGAGGTGAGCCTAGCAGTGGTGGAGGATTCCAGCATCCGGATGTATTTCAGGGGTGTCTTGTCCTTCTCACCGAACCCGCTGCCGGCATTCCACGGAGAGAAAACCGGGGTGGGGACGAAGTCCCGGACGAAGAACTCGGTGATGTCCTCCACCTCGGTGTCCATGCGGAACACGCCGGCGCGCCAGCCGAACCGCGCGGCGGGATCGGCCTGTTCGGAAACTCCCTTGGCCACCCCGAGCGCCGCCAGGTAGTTGATCAGGGGAACACACCCCAGGCCGGGAAACACGTGCGTGGTCATTCTTCGGTTCCTTCCGCGACGGGGAGTTCGAGGTTGGCGCTGGCCCGCCAGTCAGCCATGCGCACCAAGGTTTCGAGATAGGCCAGACGGAACGGTCCGAGGCGCTCCAGAAGGGCCAGGGCGTTGGTGGTCCAGGAGTCGGGCCCGCTCCGGAAGATGCCGAGGTCGACCACTGATTCGGGCAGCTCGATGCCCGGAAGCGTCACGGCATTGATGGGTTCCTTATCGACGCATCCGAGGAAACTCAGGCCGTCAACTCCGTCGTAGCGGGGATCGCGGGCGGTGATGCGGATGTGTCCGTGATGCGCCGCGATCAGATACAACACGAGAGGATGCAGCTCGGGCTCCACTCCCAAGTCGATCAGCAACTGCCGTCCGGCATCGGTACGCAGCATGAACACCGAGATCAACTCGTGCCGGAATCCGGAACGTCGCTCCACCCGGGCGTTCTTCTGCTCACCCACCTTGAGTTCACGCCGCACTCGGAGCGGGGCGGTTCCCGGCGATTTCGCGTACAGCTGTTCCGGGGCATCGGGAGGTGTGTCCTCGTTCGCATCCAGCAGTGCCCGCGCCCAGTCGTAGTGGGCCTTGCCGAGGTCGTGGAGCACACCGGCGACAGCCGCGGCGTGCAGGTGCGCGTCATCGATCCCGGCCGGGCGGAGCACCTTGGCGAGGGCCTCGGCCTGTTCCCGGGTGTCCGCGAGGTGCTGGTGCAAAGTGACCCATCCGTTTCCTCGGGCCCCGGCGTCCTGGGAACCGGTAATGCTCTCGGGAGTGGTCGCATCCCGGAGGTCGTCCGCATCGACGTGGTCCTGGACCGTGTGTTTCTCGGCGGGGTCGAAACCGTGTTCGATGCTGTAGCCGCCGAGCCCGGCCTCCACCAGGATCAGCTGTTGGGGTCGCAGCTGGTCCGCTCTCGCGGGGATCCAGCGGTCATCCTGGATCGAGAAGGTCCAGGCCCGCTGGTCTCTTCGTTCCCTGATGTCCTTCCGGTTCAGCAGTTTCTTCGCCCGGCTCATCGAAACGCCACAGCGAAGCGGCTGGCCGGGGATCTCAGTCGCCAGCTTTCCTTGTGCAATGGAGCCATTCGGTATCCAGGCCAGCTGAACGTCGAGGTCCTTGTCAGGACGGATGTAGCAGCTGATGTCGATGTCGTTGCCCGTCAGGTCAGGGGTGGTGTCAAACAGTTGACGGAAGTCGCAGCGACGCAGGATGCGCAGTTCCAGATCCTCCGGCGGTATGTCGTCGCCCAGCCGGTGGAGCTGGGCGCTGGTCAACGACATGCCCTCCGCTCGCCTCAAGGCCTCGATCGCGCACGCCACCTGTTCCGGGTCGTACGGGTGTCCCTTGGCGGGTTCGCGCCAGTGAACCACCGCTTCCCCCGCTGGGTATCGGGCAGCCCTGTTGCAGCGCCCGGCCCGTTGGACGACGGACGCCCACGGCGCGGCCTCGGTGATGAGGGTGCGTGCATCGATGTCCACCCCGGCCTCGATCGCCTGGGTGGCGACGACGATCCCTCCGTCGCGGGCGATCCCGCGCAGCTTTTCGAGCTGGGCCTTGCGTTCCACCCCACGGAACTGGGAGTGGATCAGCAACCTGGGCTCGTCCGGGGTCAGTTTGCCGATTTCCCGGTAGGCGTCGACGGCTGCGTCAACCGTGTTCACCACCACCAGGGTGAGGGTATCGGGTTGGTGGCGTTCGATGATCTGGGCGGCGAACTCCTTCGGTTTGTCGACCGGGGGAAATTCCCTGATCGTTCGTTCTGCCGACATGCGCCGGAGCAGCTCCGGGGACTCCGACGACTCGTCGATCCCCAGCACGTCGGCGCCTTGCCAGGGGTTGTCGACGGTGTCCAGGACGCGTTCGTCTATGGTGGCTGACATGATCATGAGCTGGCTCGGCTCCGCCGTGCCGAGTTCTCGTTGGAAGGCCGCGAATTGACGCAGGGTGGCGGTGGCCTGGGGTGCGAGCTGGACCTCGTCGACCATCATCAGGGCACCGTTCCCGATGAGCGCGAAGTCGATCGGGTAGGACGCCCGGAAGGCTCCGTATCCTCGTGCAAGCCCCCGCGACACCCCCATGTCGACGGTGCCGATGACGATGCTGGGGCGGTGCAGGTTCATGCGCCAGTCCTGCTGGGAGGACCGGATGTCGCGGCCACCCATGAAAACGTGCACGCCGACCGCATCCAACAGCCCGAGCCGGTCGAGCCAGCCACGGACCGTTTCCTCGTACTGCTCCACCAGCGTGCGCGAGGGCAGGAGGACGACCAGTCGCCGCGGGGTCGCCGCCCGAACCGAGGCATCGGGGTGGAAGAGCAACCGCCACACGTAGGCCAGGACCACGGCCGTCTTGCCCGATCCCGTCGGCGCCCGCAACGCGTCGGGGAAACCTTCGTCGGCAAGGCGCACCTGATACCGGTACGGGTCGCACCCGTCCGGCGTGCCCTCCGAGCGGGTGGCCCGCCGGAAGCACTCAGTGAAGTTCGAGAACCGCATCATCGCATCCCTTCAAGCTGTCTCCACCTACCTATGACGGCCAGACCGCGGTCAGTCCCCAAAAAATTTTCGGTAGGTCGTCCCCACGGGGACGATCGTAAGAACCTCCGGGTCAGCGGCGCCTTTCATGAGGTGCTCGGCGTCTTCGAGGTGGTGCTGCGCAACGCGCTGTGCGAACAGCTCAGGCATTGGCACGGCAAGAGGACGGGCACTTGGCTGGACGATCCCACGAGCACGTTCGATGCTCGCAGGATCGAGCAGATCAAGGCGGCGTGTCAGGCCCTGTCGCAGAAGGGCAAGCCACTGACCGAGGGACACATCGTCGCCGAGTTGTCGTTCGGGTTCTGGAGGTTCCTGCTGTCGAAGCGCTACCAGAACACTCTCTGGGCTCCGCATCTGAGGAAGGCGTTTCCAGGCATGAGGACGCAGCGCCGCGAAGTGGTCTACAAACATGTCGAGGCGCTGCTCACGTTGCGCAACAGGATCGCACACCACGAGCCGATTCATCGCTTTCCCCTGGCCGGCCTACATGCCGCGATGCTGCTGGTCACATCTTGGATCGACCCAGGCATGTCCAACTGGCTCACAGACCTGAGCCGGGTGCCTTCAGTGCTGGCGGTCAAACCGCAGTCCGGTTCCGGATCGGGCGGCCGATCTTCTTGACCCCACGGCCGCACGCAGGCTCTTGACCCAGAAGGAGAGCGTCAATTCCGAGAAGGCGGCCTCGGTCAGGGCCGGCTGTGGTAGTCCGGGATCAGACGACACGACACCGGCGCCAGCCTCGCTAGGGGTCGAGGGACCTCGTCCTGTCGACCTCAACCAGGCCCCCTACCTCGCATACGAGTGACGCAATACCACCCCGTCAGGCTTCCCAGCTACAGCTGCGGGGCGTGAAACAGGCTGGTGAAATCGGTCAACAGCAGGTCTGAGATTCGCTCCTGGTCCCATGTGATGCCCGGGTCGGGTTCGATGTATGAGAAGATCCCGTTTGTCGATGCGAAGGTCTGTGGGCTCCATTGGCGCGGTTCCGACATGCCGAAGGCCCGGAGTCGCATGGTCTCCGCCGTGACGGTTGTGTCGTATTGGGCGCGAATCAGGAACCCCGTGAAGGCGGCGCCTGCTGCCTCGGACATCTGCCGGAATCCTGAGGGGCCCGCCAGAGGGGCACGCAGACGGTATCCCGCAAATGCCGTGAACTGCCCGTACAGCTGGGCGCGGGCTTCGATGCGTCTCTGATCGGATACATGCAGTGCCGCGGTAGCGGAGGTGCGGAGTTCGGGATCGGTCAGCGAGGGGGACGCGGCGCTGAGTGCTGTGTGCAGATGCCAGCTCGGTGATTGCAGGATGCTTTCGAAGTCACCTTTGACGAGCGTCCGGGTCAGGTCGACGATCAGGTTCCGGCGCCCTTGAGGCGTGGCCAGCGCTGATCCATCACCGACCATGTCCGCGATGATGGCCGGGACCTCGGCCACGAAATCGGAGGTGAGGTACAGCCCCTTGGCCAGCTCCACGAGAACGGCATTCCCGAAAGCCTCCTTGGTCGACCATTGGCGATAGGCGGTGGCTCGCGCCACGCGTGCCCGTTTGATGGCTTCCTCGAAGTTGAGCCTCCCAAGTCCCGTGTCCAAACCGACCTCGGAGACGATCTCGACTCCAGCAGCGAGAAGCCGTTCTCTCACCCCCAGCGCCGAGGAACCACCGGACAGGGATTGTTTCCCCCTCCTCCGAGGGTTGTTCTGCGCCCTGCTCACAGGCTCCCGTCCTCCTTCTGAAACGCCCCGCGTTGCACTTCGAATCGTTGCACGATATCGTACTTGATACACAATATCTCATTTAGGAGTGAGTATGTATCGAGACGGGGAGGCGTCACCGCACGCGTGTACACGCCGCACGCTGATCCACACCTCACTGGGCCTCGGCGCAGGCGCCACCCTCGCCGTCGTGGGCCCGCCGGGATGCAGCGTGGAGCGCAGTGGCGACGGCGGCCCCCAGCGCGTCCAGAAATCCGATGTACCCGTAGGCGGCGGGGCCCTTGCCGGGTGGTACGTGGTGACGCAGCCGACAGCGGGAACCTTCCACGCCTACTACGCGGCCTGCCCCCACGCCGGTGTGAAGGTCAACCGCATCGAGGGGCAGGAAATCATCTGCGACAGCCACGGCGCCCGGTTCAGCACAGACAACGGGGCCGTACTCAAAGGCCCCACAAAGAAGTCCCTCACCCCTGCCCCATTCACCACCGACGGCGACGTCCTGGTCATCAGCATGCCAAAGGAAACGGAATGAGCACACTCATCATCGTCGAGTCATACTTCGGCAACACACTGCAAATCGCCCACGCCATTGCGGACGCCCTGCCCAACGCCAAGCTCCAGAGCTTCGACGAAGCACCCGATGCCATCCCCGACGACATCGACCTGCTACTGCTGGGCGCCCCAACCCACGAAACCGCGCTGCCTAGCCCCAAAAGTCGGCATTCGGCCGCTACCCGTAACTCCGCCGGCAGCACGAACCGCGTCCAACCACCTCCGCAGCGAGGCCTTGCGGAGTGGGCCAAGCACGCAACCATCCCCGCCGGGACTCGAACCATCACATTCGACACATCCGCCGGAAGGTTCGCCACCATGTTTGGCTGCGCCGCGAAAGCAGCTGCCAAACAGCTGCGCACACGGGGCTTCCAAGTGGAACGCGGCCCCTCCTTCACCGTCACCGCTGGCGATGTCCTCGCCACCGGCCAACAGGAGCAAGCCGCACAATGGGCCGCCAGCCTGCTCTCCAAAAATTAGCAGAATAAAACAATGAAAGACAGCCGCTGCCACAAGCCTTGACCGCGACCAGACCCGATGGACTTGTGCGAACTAATCCACACCTCCTACTCCTGACACCTGGACTGCTACAGGTTTTGTGGACGGTAGTGAAAAACTTGGATTATGGTTTAGGCTGCTGTCTTGGTTTTCCTCCAGTCTTGATGTACTTCGTTCGGGGTGCGGTACCCGAGCGAGGAATGAAGCCTGATCTGATTGCAGTCAGTGTTCAATCCATGATGCCACGATCTTTGATTGCTTTTCTTCTGGTGTGGTAGATCCTGCTGGTTGACGAGTTCTTTCCTGCACGGGTGGCGTTGAATGATATCTGCTGCGGCGCTGTACGTGGCACACGCCCGTTCTTCTCACCGAAGCGAAGAAACCATACTTGTTCATGGAGGCGGTGTAGTCAGTGGACGCGTACTGCGATCCCCGGACTCGACATGAAAAATCGTCACACCCTTGACGGGCTGGCAGCTCCGCACCGCCACTTCTCCGGGGCGTTTTGGAGGCAGGTCGGTTCGCATGTTTCCCTGCCTTGGCGTAGCCAACGATCCCTCCTGCGAGTAGAGCAGCCCCGTCACGGCCTGCCGGGTATACGAATCCTTCCCGGGTGAGGGGCGTGTGGGTGATGGTCGCCCACCAGTTTCCGGAACTGGAGCATCAGCCGTGAAGCCTCCTTTTCAGTCAGGTCGGGGCGCCCGGCCAGGTCGGCAGCAGGCACGGTAGTTGTGGGCCTTGGGGCAGGGTGTGGCACCTCCCTCCAGGCTGCATGAGCCGGCGCACCGTCCCTCGGGACTGGTTGCAACACCACCCGCGCTCCAAGACTTTGCGGACACGTCTACAACAGGTGGGTTTGTTCGGAGCTCGCGCGAGGAAGACACGTCACAAAAATTGGCGAGTTCCTCTACGGTGCTTTGCGGGATGTCTGACATGCCTCTGTTGCGCCAGGGTGTAGCAGCCCTGAACGCGACACCACCCGGACAGTGGCACATCACACAGGTTCCAAGGTGGTTGCCTTCCTTGGCGGAGGGGTGTAAGCATATCGTGTTCTTCGCCGGGAGTCCCGCCGCGAAGGAAGGCCGCAGCTTTATTTCTGAAATCGATCTCCAATCGGGCCCCACGCAGCTCGGCTTTGATTTTCTTGTACTCGGCAAGTTGGGCCGCCGTCATTTCCTCACCCTTGGTTCCGGAATGGGTTTTTCTCCATTTGTTCACCCAGCATCCTCACGGTTTGTGGGACCAGACCGTAGGATTTTGTCACCTAGCTGATCGTGCGGGACTTCTCAACGACCTCCAACACGACCTGCTGTTTGAACTCTTCGCTGTACTTAGCTGCGGAGATAATACAGATTTTACCTCACATGTTCGATTAAACCTGTTTTTCGTCACTTCCCACGAAACGTGTAGCACTCCAATCCGATGGCGACTTCCTGATCATCACCATGTCCAAGGACAAGGAATGAACACAGGCATCATCGTCGAGTCATAGTCCGACGACACGCCGCACAACACCCACGCCACCGCGGACACCCTGACCCAGCACCCGGCCCCAGAGCCCCCGACGAAGCGCCCGACGCCCATCGTCACTGGTCCCGATCCCCGCCTCGTTTTGAATGAGTGAGCACTCACTCATACACTGGTGCGTCGTGATGACCCGTGCCCGACCGCTTCCGCCCGCCGAACGAAGGGCGTCGTTGATTGCCGCGACCCGCCAGTTGATCCTGGACCACGGTCCCGAGGTGACCACCCGGCAGGTGGCGGAAGCCGCCAAGGTGGCCGAGGGAACCCTGTTCAGGGTGTTCCCGACCCGACGCGACCTGATCGCCGCCACCATCGCCGACCACCTCTCCCCCGAGCGGCTCGCCGACATCTTCGCCGCGGCCCCCACCACCACGACCGTCGACGAGACCACCGAGGTGTGTCTGTCCACCGCCGCCGACTACGTCACCACCTTCGGGCGTTTCATCCCCCGACCGCACCGGGGCGGCGACCAGGACGAGATCCGGTTCCGGATCATGGAGCTGTGGGAGGCCCGGGTCTGTGACATCGCGGGCTGGATGCGTGACCGCCTGGCCCCGCACGAGGCCGAGTTGACGATCCCGGTCAAGGACTTCACCCATCTCGTCATCACCCTGGCGATGGGGTATGCGCACGGCAGATCTCCCGATACCAGCTTGAACCCCGCCACCCTGGCGCGCCTCGCCCTCGACGGAGCCCGCAGGAAGGATTCCCTGTGATCGCACGACTCAACCGGCTGATATTCACGCATCTGAAGCCGTACTGGAGGGAACTGCTGGCCATCCTGGTTCTCCAGGTGCTGGCGACCGCCATGTCGCTGTACCTGCCGAACCTGAACGCACAGATCATCGACGACGGCGTCGTCAAGGGCGACACCGACCTGATCTGGCGCAGCGGCGCCCTGATGCTGCTGTTCTCCCTGGTGCAGGCGGCGGGGCAGATCGGCGCCACCTGGTTCGGCGCCCTCACCGCCATGTCGCTGGGCCGCGACCTCAGGGCCGCCATCTTCGACCGAGCCCTGTCGTTCTCCACCCGCGAAATGCGCGACTTCGGGGCCTCGTCGCTGCTGACCCGCAACACCAACGACGTCCTGCAAGTGCAGACGATCGTCCAGACCACCCTGACCATCATCGTCGGCGCCCCCATCATGATGGTCGGCGGTTTCGTCATGGCGGTGCGCGAAGACTTCGGGCTGTCGTGGATCATCGCGGTCAGCGTCGCTGTGCTGGGTGTGGCGGTCTCGCTGCTGGTGATCTTCGTCTCTCCCCTGTTCCAGCGGATGCAGACCAACCTCGACAACCTGAACCGGGTACTTCGCGAACAGATCAGCGGTATCCGGGTGATCCGCGCCTTCATTCGCGAGGACCACGAGTCGAGGCGCTTCGAGGGCGCCAACGAGGACGTCTACTCCGTCACGCTGCGCGCCTCCCGCTGGATGGTGCTGCTGTTCCCAATCGCCATGTTCATGGTGAACATCTCATCGGTGGCGGTGATCTGGTTCGGCGCCTTCCGCATCGACTCCGGCAACATTCAGATCGGCCAGATGACCGCCTTCCTGAACTACCTGATCCAGATCCTCATCTCGGTGATGATGTCGACGATGCTGCTGTTCCTGGCGCCGCGCTCCGCGGTGTCCGCGGACCGCATCCTGGAGGTGCTCGACACCGAACCCACGGTGGCTCCCCCCGCCGACCCGGTCGCCCCGCAGGAGCTGACGGGCGTCGTCGAGTTCCGCGACGTCACCTTCACCTACCCGGGTGCGGAGGATCCGGTGCTGGCGAACGTGTCGTTCACGCTGGCCCCGGGCCGCACCACCGCGATCATCGGGTCGACGGGATCGGGCAAGTCCACCCTGGTGAACCTGATCCCCCGTCTGTACGACGTCAGCAGCGGCGAGGTGCTGGTGGACGGCGTCGACGTGCGCCGCCTCGATCCCGACGCCCTGTGGTCGCGGATCGGGCTGGTGCCGCAGAAGCCCTACCTGTTCTCCGGGACGGTGGCCTCCAACCTGCTCTACGGACGCCCCGACGCCACACCGGAGCAGATGTGGGAGGCGCTGCGGATCGCCCAGGCAGCCGATTTCGTCGAGAAACTCGACGGCGGTCTCGCCGCCCACATCGCGCAGGGCGGCACGAACGTCTCGGGCGGGCAGCGGCAGCGCCTGTCCATCGCGCGGGCGCTGGTGAAGGAACCCGCCGTCTACGTCTTCGACGATTCCTTCTCCGCCCTCGACGTCGCCACCGACGCCCGCCTGCGGGCCGCCCTGGCCCCGGCTACGGCGGACCGCGCCACCCTGATCGTCGCCCAGCGCGTCGCCACCATCCGGGGCGCCGACGAGATCCTCGTGCTGGAACACGGCCGCATCGTGGGTCGCGGCACCCACGATGAACTGCTGGCGAGCAACGCCACCTATCAGGAGATCGTCGACAGCCAGCTGAGCGCCGAGGAGGCCCAGGTATGAGCACCACCACCGGAAAGACCGGGGCCGCCACCAAACCCGCGGCCAACAAACGTCCCGCACACGGCCCGGGGAAGATCAGCTTCGGGCCCGGCGGACCCAGCGGCTCCGGGGAAACCGCGGTCGCCTTCCTGCCGTCGCTGAAGCGCCTGCTCGGGATCATGAAACCGCATCGGATCGCGGTGGCGGTCGCACTGGTGCTGGCCGTCGGCGCCGTCGTGATGTCCACCCTCGGCCCGAAAATCCTGGGGGCTGCCACCGACCTGCTGCTGGCCGGGATCGTCGGCAAGAACATGCCCGCGGGCGTCACCAAGGAGCAGGCCATCGAGGCCGCCCGCAGCGGCGGGAACGACACCCTCGTCGAGATGCTGCAGCGCGTCGACTTCACGCCCGGCCAGGGCATCGACTTCGGCGCCATCGGGTCGATCCTGGTGCTGGTGCTGGTGCTCTACGTCGTCTCCGCCGTCGCCACCTACGTCTCGAACTGGCTGCTGATCGGCGCAGCACAGAAGTCGGTGCGGCGGATGCGCAGCGACGTGGAGGCCAAGCTGCAGCGCCTGCCCCTGTCGTACTTCGACGGGCAGCCGCGCGGCGAGCTGCTCTCCCGCGTCACCAACGACATCGACAACATCTCCCAAACCCTGATGCAGACCCTGCCGCAGCTCATCAACTCGCTGCTGACGGTGTTCGGGGTGGTGATCATCATGATGTGGATCTCGTGGCCGCTGGCGCTGGTCACGCTGGTCTCGATCCCGCTGTCGATGCTGATCGTGCCGTTGATCATGCGACGCTCCCAGAGGCGGTTCGCCGACATGTGGAAGTCCACGGGCGAGTTGAACTCGGAGATCGAGGAGGCCTACACCGGCCATTCCCTGGTGAAGGTGTTCGGCCGCAAGTCGGAGGTGGAGGCCACCTTCCGCACCCGCAACGAGGCACTGTTCAAGTCGTCGTTCGGGGCGCAGTTCCTCTCCGGGATCCTCATGCCCGTGATGTTCCTGGTCGGCAACCTCAACTACGTCATCGTCGCGGTCTTCGGTGGTCTCCAGGTGGCGACGGGGCAGATGAACATCGGCGACGTGCAGGCCTTCATCCAGTACTCGCGCCAGTTCACGCAGCCGCTGACGCAGCTCGCGTCCATGACGAACCTGCTGCAGTCGGGGGTGGCCTCCGCGGAGCGGGTCTTCGAGCTGCTCGACGCCGACGAGATGTCGCCGGAGCCGGGCCGCGGCCTGACCGCGGAGGGCGGGCACGTCGTCTTCGAGGACGTCACCTTCTCCTACAGCCCGGATCGTCCCCTCATCGAGCACCTCAACCTGGAGGCGAAACCTGGCCAGACGGTCGCGATCGTCGGCCCCACCGGCGCGGGCAAGACCACGCTGGTGAACCTGCTGATGCGTTTCTACGACCTGAACTCCGGTCGCATCCTCCTCGACGGGACGGACATCGCGACGGTGGATCGTGGGGCGTTGCGCGACAACATGGGCATGGTGTTGCAGGACACGTGGCTGTTCGGCGGCACCATCCGCGACAACATCGCCTACGGCAAGGAGGGCGCCACGCAGGAGGAGATCCTGGCGGCGGCGAAAGCGGCATTCGTGGATCGTTTCGTCCATTCCCTGCCCGACGGCTACGACACCGTCATCGACGAGGAGGGCAACAACGTCTCCGCGGGTGAGAAACAGCTCATCACCATCGCGCGGGCGTTCCTGTCGGAACCGGAACTGCTGATCCTCGACGAGGCCACCTCGTCGGTCGACACTCGCACCGAACTGCTGCTGCAAAAGGCGATGGCGGCGCTGCGCAGTGGTCGCACGTCGTTCGTGATCGCCCACCGCCTGTCCACCATCCGCGACGCCGACCTGATCCTCGTCATGGACGACGGCGCCATCGTCGAGCAGGGCACCCACAGCGACCTGCTGGCGGCGAGGGGTCGCTACCACGACCTGTACCAGTCGCAGTTCAACGCGCCCGTCGAGGAGGCCCCCGCCCCCTGAGAGGTCGCGTCGACTCAAAGCCGATTGAGGCCATCTCGTGGCGGAGGCTTTTCGAAGCTGGTTAAGCCGGGCCGCTACCCTCCCACCCTGAAACTGGTTGAGCCGATCCACGAGCGCCAGCGAGCAGATCGAGTCGAAACCAAAGCGACCACGATCAGGAACCTGTGGTCCGATCCACCATTCGACTGCCCGGTGGTTTCGACACAGCCGCTCGCTTCGCTCACGAGCTGGCTCAACCAACTTCGGGGTTGAAGGCCCACACCCCGCTCAGCCACCTGATCGCGGGGAATCCGCGTCGCATCTGGCCCTGACGGCGCGGAACCCGGGATAATGTCCGCACGATCAGGAAGGACGCACCATGAGCCATCACGACATGGACATGGTGGTCCTGATCGCCTGCGGAGTGCTGCTGGCGGGCGTGGCGGCGGTGCGGATCTCGTCGCGCAGTTCCATGCCCGGGTTGCTGCTGTACCTGGGCATCGGCCTGGGGATCGGCGAGGCGGGCCTCGGGATCCGGTTCGACGACGCCCAGCTGGCCTACAACATCTCCGCGCTGCTGGTGGGGCTGCTGCTGTTCGACGGCGGGTTCACCACCCGCTGGGCGGAGTTCAGACCGGTGGCTTCCCGAGCTGGACTACTCGGAACCGTCGGGGTGCTGGTGTCGGTGGCGGTGGCCTCGTCCATCGCGATGCTGGTGCTGGGTGTCGATCTGCGCACCGGGATCCTGATGGCGGCGATGGTCTCGTCGACGGATGCCGCCGCCGTGTTCGCGATCCTGCGTCGCCTGCCCCTGAGATCTAAGGTGCGCACCACCCTGGAGGGCGAATCCGGTTTCAACGACCCGCCCGCGATCATCATCGTCACTGTCGTGGTCTCCGACGCCTGGAACCAGATGTCGGTGACGGGAATGCTCGCGAACGGACTCTTCCAACTGACCGCAGGCGCCCTCATCGGGGCGGCAGTGGCGATGGTGGGGCAGGCCTTCCTGCACCGCATCTCCCTGCCGAGCGCAGGCCTGTACCCCCTAGCAACCCTCGCGATCGCGCTGACCGCCTACTCCGTCGCCGGGGTCGCGGGCGGTTCGGAGCTGCTGGCCGCCTACATCGCCGGGTTGTGGCTCGGCAACCAGGCGCTTCCCCACCACTCGACGACGGAGGGATTCACGGAGTCGGTGAGCTGGTTGGCGCAGATCGGTTTGTTCGTGATGCTGGGGCTGCTGGCCTCCCCCAGCCAGTTGCCGGAGGCGATCATCCCGGCGCTGGTGATCGGGTCGGCGTTGACGTTCGTCGCCCGTCCGATCTCCGTGTTCGCCTGCCTGACGCCGTTCCGGGAGAAGCCGAGGACCCAGCTGTTCATCTCATGGGCGGGGATGCGTGGCGCGTTGCCCATCATGCTGGCAACGATCCCGCTGACGCACCAGCTGCCGGGAGCCTCGCACATGTTCCACGTCATCTTCCTGCTGGTGGTGACGTTCACCCTCGTGCAGGGCCCGCTGCTGCCGAAGCTGGCCCCGTGGGCCGGGGTGCTGGAACAGATCTCCCCGCGGGAGTTGCAGTTCGACTCCTCCCCGCTCGAGGGCATCAACGCCTCGCTGGTGCAGTTCCGGGTCCCGGACACGGGCCGCCTGGTGGGGATGTGGGTTAACGACCTGCGACTGCCCCGTGGAGCCGTGGTCTCCATGATCATCCGCGACAAGAAGATCCTCATCCCGGACAGAACGCTACGTCTTCAGGGTCGCGACGAACTGCTGCTGGCCGTCGAGTCCGGCCTGGTCGAACGCGTCCAGGGCCGATTGGCACTCATCAACGAACACGGCCCGCTGGCGCGCTGGCTGGCGTCGGGCCGGAACCGTCGCCGACTGCTCGACGGCGACTGAAAACCCCGAAAATGGTTGAGTCGGGACCATTCTTGGGAACCGGTTGAGCCAGCACGCGAAGCTCACACGAATGGCTGAGTCAAAACCACCGGCAGCCGAAAATACAGACCCAACCCCAGTCCCCGAACACGCGCGGGATGGTTTCGACACGGCCAGTTCGCAGAGCGAGCAGCCCGGCTCAACCAACTGCCCTCCCCCGGAGCAGGGACAGCGGCATTGTTCTCCTCTCCTCCTGTACACGAACCGCCTTCCCCGTCCCGTCCCTCCTCCTGTACACGAATCGCGAAGGTTCGACGGTTCAACGTCGCCACCCGACGTTGAACCGTTTTTCTCCCGCGATTCGTGTACGAGGGAAAGCAATCGGTCCCCGCCTCTGACGAGACGGGGACCGATTCGTGCGCGAGAGAGGAGTTGAACCTCCACGCCCTTGCGGGCACTGGCACCTGAAGCCAGCGCGTCTACCATTCCGCCACTCGCGCGTCCGGGGAGGAACTCTAGCACGACTGCACGCGGGGAGCGCAACTCGGGGTTCAGGATCCGCTCATCCCGCCATCCCGGGCACGGATGTCCTCCCGGGCCATCGCTGGTAAGCGGCCTCTTCTGCCACGACGTCGAGGACGAGAAACACAGTCAGCAACGACCAGCGATCCCCCACCCGGATCGACGAGAAACGGCGGATCCTCTCGAAGGCGTGAAAACGAAACCCAGGCGCGGATCCACGGCGTCACCGGTTCGGCCGGACCGACGTCGAGCCCAGGTGCCGGCGTTCCCTTGCCCGGCGAATACCGGTCTGACACCGTACGATCCTTGTGGTTCCCCGAGACGGCCTCCGTCGCCACGCGTCCTGTCAGAGAAACCTCTTACCATGTTGAACCAGGAGGTACGAATGAGTAACAACCAGTGGCCCGGCCCCAACGATCGTCCGCAGCAGGGATACCCCCAGCAGCCGGCCTTCGGCGGCCCTCAGCCACAACCCGGGTATCAGCAGCCCCAGCCTGGATATCAGCAGCCCCAGCCCGGGTACCAGCAGCCCCAGCCCGGGTACCAGCAGCCCCAGCCCGGGTACCAGCAAGCACAACCCAGCTACTCCCAGCCCAGCTACCAGCAGTCCGGATACGGCCAACAGGGCTATCAGTCCGTCTACGGTTCCGCCGGTCAGGGCATGCCCCCGCAGCCACCGGGGAAAAACAACACTGTCCTGATCGTCGCGCTCGTGGCCATCCTGGTAGCCACCGCCGGATTCGGAGCCTGGTGGATCCTCGGCCGGGACAACCAACCGAACGCCACCCCCTCCACCAGCACACAGACCACCACACAGGAAACCCAGAAGTCCGAGACACCATCACCCGAACCCACGAAGAAAACCACCAAACCCACCACCCAGAAATCATCCAAATCTTCCAGCACCGCACCCGAGATGCCCAAATCATTCGATGACTTCACCTTTAGCAAGAAGAAAGACCTGGCGACCACCTACACGAACTCGGACGGAGATTTGTTCGTGGTGGCCTATGGAAAGGGCGAAACCGTCGAGGCGAACTCCACCAACCTCCATGACATCGAAACCATTGGGAAATGGACCTGCGGCAAGGACGAGAATGACTCATCCATGTGCTTGACCGAGGTCTATTCCGGCACCTTGGCAACGCTCATGCTCGACGAGCCGACCTCCAAATTGGCGGAAGTCTCTGATCGTTTCCTCGACGCCTGGAAGTAACCACGAGCGTCCCGGGGCCCTCAGAAACCTGACACGAAGGACTCCCGTCCAGGCTCCAGCCAAGGACTCTCTGAGCGATGGCTTCTTCGTAAACAGGTCCCAAGATTGACCAGGTTCCATGGTCAGGGCGACTTCAGAGCGTTCAGCTTCGCCGTGTGACCAACGCCTTCAACTGACTTGTGAACGGACTTCATCGAGCCCCTCAAGGATTCGCCTGATCCTGGCTGCCCTGGTGGGGTTCCGGCGGCGGGTCCGCAGGCCAGCGAGCATGCCCGGCGAGACCGGGACGGGTCAGACCTCACAGCACTTACCATGAGGAGCAGGAGGTATAAATGAGCAACAACCAGTGGCCTGGCTACGGCGGACAACCCGGCTACGGCGGACAACCCCAACCTGGCTACGGGCAACCCGGCTACGGCGGACAACCCCAACCCAGCTACGGGCAACCCGGCTACGGCGGACAACCGCAGCCCGGTTACGGCGGACAACCCCAGCCCGGCTACGGACAACCCGGCTACGGCGGACAACCCCAACCCAGCTACGGACAACCCGGCTACGGCGGACAACCCCAACCCAGCTACGGACAACCCAGCTACGGCACACCCCCGCAGCCCCCGGGGAAAAACAACACGGTCCTGATCGTCGCGCTCGTGGTCGTCCTGGTGGCCACCGCCGGGTTCGGGGTCTGGTGGTTCCTCGGCCGGGACAACCAACAGAACGCCACCCCCTCCACCAGCGCACAGACCACCACACAGGAAACCCAGAAGTCCGAGACACCATCACCCGAACCCACGAAGAAAACCACCGAACCCACCACCCAGAAATCATCCAAATCTTCCAGTACCGCACCCGAGTTGCCAGACTCATTCGGCGACTTCGCCCTCGCCGAGACGAAAGACAAAACGACGAAGTATTACTCGAATTCGAACGGGGACCGGTTCGTCGCCGTCTATGAGGAAGGAGGAACCGTCGACGAAAACGCCCACCTTCTCGAGAACATGAAGTTCAACGGCAAATGGTTCTGCGGCGACGCCAAGGCCGGAACCATGTGCCTGACCCAAATCCATTCCGGTGTTCTTGGGACGATCATGCACAAGGACAAGTCAACGTCAGAGGTGGTGGCAGTTTCTGAAGTCTTCCTTACAGCCTGGAAGTAGTTTGCACGCGGCAGGGACCGCGTGGGAAGGCCCCAGCCGAGTTGCTCCCGGCAGCCCTGACCGTGAAACCGGGAGGCAGGAATGAGCAACAACCAGCCTCCCGGCTACGGGTAACAACCTGGCTACGGCGCCACCGGCTACGGCACAGCCTCCGCAGCCACCGAGGAAAAACCGCCCCGGCCTACCCGTTGCGCTCGTCGTCTTCCTGGTCGCGATCATCGTGTTCGGGGCGTGGTGGATTCTCAGCAGAAACAACTGGCCGCGAACCCCACCTCCAGCACGCATACCGCGGCGCCACAGGAGACTCAACGCCCCGAGATTCCCCCTTCACCTCGACGAGGAAGAACACCGACCCCGCGGGCTCCTCGACCACCCAGAACAAAGGTTCCAGCACCACACCGGGGATGCCCACATCATTCGGCGACTTCATGCTCGACACGAGTCAGGACGGCGCATCCACCTGCAAGAACTCGAACGGGGATTCTTTCGTCGCCACCTACGACCCGGGAGAAACCGTCGAAACGAACGCCGCCCGCCTCACGGACATCGGGAGGGCCGGGAAGTGGACCTGCGGTAAGGACTCTTATGACATGTCCGTGTGCCTGACCGAACCCTATTCCGACACCGTGGCCACGCTCACGCTCGACAGGCCTTTCGCCACGCTTACGGAAATCTCCGGCAGTTTCCTCGAAGCCTGGCAGTAACCACGTGCGCCCCGGGAGACGCTGACCGGCTACGCCAAACGCTTACGACGCTCCCCTGCGACCAGCCCGAGAAGCAACATCGTTGTGGTTGTCGCGTTCGCCGCGACCTCGGCGGTCGCAAAGCTTGGTGGTTCCTGGGAAGAAATGCCCAACCAAGGTGATGACACCTTTTGCCAGAATTCGCGGAAACCGGCAGGCCACTCCACGAAACCCGGAAATCATCCGCGTGGAAAACCACCAGGGACGTTCGGGGATCGATTACGCTCCAGCTCGACTCAACCAGTTCGATCAGGACACGATCCTGCGAAGCTCCCAGGACCGACGATTCTGGAACAGGTCAGCCCCCCCCCACACCCCTTACCATGAAAACAGGAGGCACGAATGAGCAACAACCAGTGGCCTGGCTACGGACAGCAACAACCCCAACCCGGCTACAATGGACAGCAGCCCTACACACAGCCGGGATATGGCGAGCAACCCCAGTACGGTTACGGCGGGCAGCCACCCTACGGCGCCAGCGGCTACGGTGCGCCCCAACAACCACCGAAGAAAAACCGCACCGGCCTGATAGTCGCGCTCGTCGGGGTCCTGGTCATCGCCCTGGCCTTCGGAGCCTGGTGGTTCCTCGGCAGGGACAACCAGCAAACCGCCGATCCGTCCGCGACCGCCACCACCACGCAGGCGTCCTCGCAGACTCCCAGCAGCACCGACCCGACCCGCGGCAAGACGTCGAAATCAACTCCCCCGGCCTCGGAAACAGGGGTTCCCCGCTCGACGAAGACCTCCGACGACGATTCAAGCGGTTCAGGCATGCCCCCCGAGATGCCCAAGTCGTTCAATGGTTTCGAGGCCCTGAGCCCGAGCAAGGTCCTCACCTTGTACCTCAGGGGGTCGGATATTTTCTCGGTCTTCTACATCAAGGGTGAAGCGATGGCCGAGGGCATGGCTCGCACCTTGGAGAACCCCGAGACCTTCGGCGAATGGACCTGCGGAACGACCACCCGGACCGGCAATTCGTCGACTCCGGCAAGCGGTATATCGTGCATCGCCGCCGCTCATGGGGGAGCCGTCATCGCATCCATGGGCCCCAACGGGAAAGCTTCGGAAATCGCCGAGAACGGCAAGGCTTTCCTCGAGGCCTGGAAGTGATTCCCCTCCGACAAGGGGCTCCTTCTCATCGGTTTCGCCAACGACGACGTTCCCCGCAGTAGCATCGCTGTTGGGAACGTCGTTTCCGGAAGAGCCGGAGGAAACCATCATGAGCCATCAGCCTTCCCTGCCGGGGACCGGGCTTCGTGTCGCCTTCGTAACCATGCACACCTCCCCCCTGGAACGCGCCGGAACCGCGGACGCGGGAGGCATGAACGTGCTCATCGCCGCGCTGGCCCGGGCGCTGGGAAGGCTCGGCGTGCGGGTGGATTTCCTGACCCGCCGCACCGACCCCGACCAGCCGGAACGAGAGGACGTGGCCCCGTCGGTGACGCTGCGGCGTCTCCCCGCGGGCCCGCCAACCCCGCTGCCGAAAAGCGAGATCGACCAGCATGTCGACGAGTTCCGGGAGGCCATGGAGGCCCTGGAACCCCACGACCTGATCCATTCCCACCACTGGATGTCGGGGGTGGCGGCGCTGCCCGTCGCCCGCGCCTGGGGGGTGCCGCACGTGATGACCTTCCATTCGGTGGCGGCCCACCCGAACTCGCCGCTGCGCGACGGGGAACCGCCCGAGTCACCTGCCCGGGTCGACGGCGAGGTGGTGTGCGCGGAGCAGTCCGATCTGGTGCTGTGCGTCTCCCGGCACGAGGCGGCCGTGGTCATCGGCCGTTGCGGGGCCGATCCGGAGCGGGTGCGGATCGTGCGCCCCGGCGTCAACGTCGACCTGTTCCATCCCGCCACCCATCCCTGGGCACCACCCGGGATCCGCCCCGGCTACGTCGTGTTCGCCGCGCGGCTGCAACCCCTCAAGGCCCCCGACGTCGCCATCCGCACCATGGCCTGCCTGCCCGATGCCATCCGCCCGGATCTGGCGGTGGTCGGCGAGACCTCGGCGGACTTCACGGACTACGAGGCCGAGCTGCACGCCCTCGTCGGCGACCTCGGGTTGCGCGGGCAGGTGCACTTCCTGCCCGGCCAGAACCGCGAGTCGCTGGCCCGCATCGTGCGGCACGCCTCCGTGATGCTGGTGCCGTCGCACTCCGAGACCTTCGGGTTGATCGCCTTGGAGGCCTCGGCCTCGGGGGTTCCCGTCCTGGCCGCCGCGTCGGGGGGCCTGACCGAAGCCATCTGCAACACCCACACCGGCCTGCTGATCCCCACCCACGACCCCCGCATGTGGGCCGAGGCCCTCGAGGCGCTGCTCGCCAACGAGCCGCGCCGCAAGTTGCTGGGCGCCACCGGGAGGCAGCGGGCGCTGGCGATGACCTGGGAGCGCGCCGCGGAAAATACCCTGCAGCAATACCGGAGGATCCTGTGAAAATCGCCTTCATCCACGCCCACCCCGACGATGAAACCCTCGCCACGGGCGCGCTGATCGCCTGGCTGGTGACCTCCGGACACGAGGTGAGCCTACTGACCGCCACCCGCGGGGAACGCGGCGAGGTGGTGCCGGGGCCGCTGTCGCACCTGGCCGGAACCCCCGCCCTGGAAACCCACCGGGAGGGCGAGCTGGCCGGGGCCCTGAAGGTGCTGGGGGTGTCCCGGCACGCCTTCCTGGGGGATCCGCCCGCCGGTTCGGGGCGCCGCTACCGCGACTCGGGGATGCGCTGGATCCGCGAAGGCCTCGCAGGGCCCGCGGAGGACGCGGAACCGGATTCGCTGTGCGCGGCAGACCTCGACGACGTCGTGGCGGATATCGCCTCCTGGATCCGGACGGTGGACGCCGACCTGGTGGTCTCCTACCACACCGACGGCGGCTACGGGCACCCCGACCACGTCCGCATCCACCACGCATCCCTGGCCGCCGCGCAGCGCACCGGGAAGGGTTTCGCGGCCGTCGTCCACGACCCGGGCGACGGGGTCCGCTGGTTCAACCTGCGCGACCTGCAACCCACTGTGGAAGAGGCCCTGCGACACCACGCCTCCCAGCTCACCGCCCACGGCGACGGCACTCTCACTCACTCCGGCGGCCAGTCGGAGGCGGTGACGACCTCCGTCGGTCTGCTTCCCGCCCCCGAAACCCCGCCGGCCGCTGGGCTGGTGGACTCGCTCGCCGGAACCGGTTGAGTGGTTCCGCCGGGGAATCGCGGTTGCGCAGCACTCAACCCGATTTTCACCCCTCCGGGAGCGATTTTCGCGGTTGGGCGCTGCACAACCGGGTTCTTCCTCCCGGTTGGCGAAAATCCGCCACCCGCCGTCCTCAGCCCAGTCGGATCCACGCGAAGGCCAGCAGCAGGGCGGCGGGCAGCAGGTATTTGCGGGGGTGACGCCAGGCGTCGCGTCGGGTGCGGAGCCCCCGGAGCGGGGCGTGACGCTCCAGCGCGGGAACGGCGAGGGCCTCCAGCGCCGTGACGACGACCACCAGCCCGGCGATCAGCGGCAGGTCGCGGGCACCCAGCAGCCAGTACACCACGCCGGCCCCGGCGTTGAACGTTCCCAGGAACGCGGCGACGGCCACCGCGTAATGCCACCAGGCCAGCGCGGGCTGCCCCAGCATTGTCAGCTGCCTCGCCAGGTCGGGGTCGCCGGAGATCATGGTGGTCAGGGGGCTGTTGACGGCGATCAGCGCCAGCGCCAGCGGGAACCGGAGGCCCTGCTCCCAGGCGGTCACGGTGAACACCGTCGCCACGGCGAACAGCCCCACCGCGTTGATCCACACGACGCGATCCGCCAGCGAGGCGCGCAGGAAGTAGTTGGCCCCCGCCCGTCCGCGCATCGCGGCGGAGCCGCGGGTGAACAGCAGGCCCGTGGCGGGGAGGACGACCAGCCCGGCAGCCAACACGGCGGACAGCGCCGCTGCCACCAGCCACGGCGGCACCACCGTGCAGGCCCATACCGCCAGCCCGTCGAGGGCCACCACCAGCAGCGGCCCGGCCCATCGCGGCCGGGTGCCGGCCGACGCCAGCACGGCCATCACCGACAGGGGACCGCAGGCCGCCACCACGAGCATCGCGCAGACATCCGGCGCGGCGAGTTGCCCCAGCCGCAAGCCGAACAGTGCGGCAGGCATCACGACCTCGGCCACAAGAAGTATCCACGCGGCCGACGCGAGCGCCAGGTTCACCCGGGCCGGGCGGGGCGGCAGCTGGGCGTAATCCCGCATGGATTCCACCCGGAAGGCCGCGTTCACCAGCAGACCCGATGACACCAGCGACGCGGCGGCCACGCCCGCCACGTACGTCATCGGCGGGATCCGGAACTCCACCGTCGGGGCCAGCACCCAGACCAGGCCCCAGATCAGCACATCCACGACGACGCGGCGACGCGTGGTGAGGGCTCGCAGCAGGACCAGGGTCATCGGTGCCGTTCCTTGAGCAGGGCGCGGATGTCGGTTTCGGGATCCAGCGGGTAGGGGCGGCTGAGGTCACCCCCGTCGAGCACGCACAGATGGTCGCAGCACTGGGTGAAACTCTCTGCGACGTGGGAACTCATCAACACCGATCCGGTGTCACGGTAGGCGTTGAGGCTCTCGTAGAGAAACTCGGTGCCCTCGAAATCCAGCCCGTCCACGGGTTCGTCCAGGATGAGCAGGGGCAACCCCAGGCTCAGCCCCGCGATGAGGAAGGCCTTCTTCCTGTTTCCCGTCGACAGGCTTCCGATGGTCTTGCGGCGGAACGGCTCGAACCCGAACCCCGCCACCAGGTCGTCCACGCGCGACGGCTCCGGCGAGCGGCCAAAGACACGGGACGTGAAACGCAGGTAGGGGTCCAGCGACCAGTACGCGAAACCGCTGCTCTCGGTGAACACGGCGTAGCGTCCGAGCTGGAATGCCCTGTCGCGCGGTTGCGTGGCACGGGAGCGCCAGGTCATGTGTTGGAGGCTGGCGTGCTCGTGAACCCCCACGAGCGTGTTGATCAGGGTGGTCTTGCCGGCGCCGTTGGTTCCCAGCAACCCGACCACGGAGTGCTGGCCGATGTCGAGTTCCCCGATGTTCAGCACCGGGGAGCCCGCCTTGTACCACGCGGTCAGTCCCCGCACGGTGAGCAGGGGTTCCGCTGCGTGCCGTGGCCGGTCAGTCATCTTTCTCCCGCGACGAACCTCGCAAGGCGAGCACCGTGCGGACGATGAAGGCAACCCCGCCCAGCCCGAGCACGACGGCCATCAGGGTTTCACCCCGAATGAGCGACAGGACGGTCCCGGCCACGAACAACAACGCCGCCAGGGCGCCGATCACGATGTGACGGTTCATGACGTCACCTCTCCCCGCACCCGGGAATCCGGGGGGAATTCGCAGCTCCCGTCGCACGTCACCGCCGTGGGTGTGACATCGCGCGACGCCGGGACGGTGGCGCCGCAGTCCAGTAGGGAGCTGGCGATTGATGCGATGGGTTTCATCGGATTCCTCTCCTCGGTGAGTTCGGCTGCCACTTCGTTGCTTTGCAGTCCCACTGTAATCGTCTCCTTGCCAGCAGGGCCTGTACCCGGCTTCAGGATCCCCTCAGCCGTGAGCGTCCCTCCGGCCATGTCCTGCCCCCCCCTGATCATCCCTGCAGGCCGGGCGCCGACCTGTTTGCTCCGGCTTGATTCCAATCCGATGCGACGGTCTGAACACGATCCGGATTTCCACGATGGTCCGGGTTCCTTAACTTTTGGCCAGACCTTCCTCAACCCCTGCAGGAGTTTCTCAAACTCCCTGCAGGGACCCGGTGACCGGACCTAGGATCGGAAAGATCCTGAGAGCTGGAGAGACCAGCCCGGATCGCTTTGACGCCACCGGAGGTGTTGAACAATGAAACAACGCAGTGGACGAATCGGCATGGTCGCCGCAGCCGCCGTTGTGCTCCTGCTGTCATCGTGCGGCGGGGATTCGAGGCCGCTGAGCACGGATTCGTGGGGAGCTTCCTTTCCGAGCTCCACCAAGAGCTGGCCGTCGTTCTCCGCGTCCCCGAAGCCCCAACCGTCGGAAACCTTCAGCCCGGAGCAGCTGGAGGCGGCGAACACGCTGATCGAGTACTACCGCATCACGGATGAAATATTCACCAATCCCGATGCCGACACACAGCCCCTGAAGGACATCACCATCGGGGAGAGCCAGACCATACAGATGGGTCTTCTCACGGGATTTCGCGAGAAGGGGCAGGTACAGACCGGAACCACGGTCGTCCACATCACCGGAGCCTCGGAACCGGAAGAGACGGATGGCGTGCGGAGCATCGATGTCCAGATGTGCACAGACAGCGAAAAGGTGGACATGATCGATTCCGCGACCGGGAAAAGCGTAGTCCCACCAGGGCGGCCTTCGTACCTCCAGTGGAATGTCACCGTGGTCAAGACCAATGACGGCTGGAAATTCGGGGACGCCACGAACGAGACGGTACTCAGATGTCCAGCATGAAACGCCTCCCCGCCGCCGTGGCGCTCCTCCTGACGATGCCCGGTCTGCCAGCACAGCCGGCCCGGGCCGATGCCAATGTCGGATGCGGACAACATGACAGTAGGGGTGGATCTTGCACCATCACGGTGCGGGCACCGGGATCCAGCGGCCAACCGGGGAAATCCCCCGCACAGCCCCGCGGAAAACCCACCGGTGGCGGGGGCGGGGGCGGCCAGGAAAGGCCGCACTGGCCCGTGGAGGGCTGCCTCCAGTACGACCCCAGTACGGGAGTGTGCGTCCGCTTCACCCCCTCCGACCCATCACCCGCACCAGCCCCGCAGGAGGCACCAGAACCCGAAGTCCTGGCCAGGATCGCGATCGGACGCATGGACCTGAAGGCACCCGAGATCGGAATGTGGCCCTCACCCCTCGAACAGCTCCCGGAGGGCCGCAACTACGTGGGCTGGAACAACTGGATGTGGGTCAACAATCCCGGAAGGAACACGTGGGGGCCGATCACCAAAACCGTCACCGAATCCGGTTACAGCGTCACCGCAACCGCCATGGTCGCGGGGGTGACGTGGGAAATGGGCAACGGCGACACCAAGGAGTGCGGCAAGGGAACCGAACACCCCGAACACAGAACCCACGACGAGAAATCACCGGACTGCGGATACGTCTACCACCAACGCGGCGACTTCACGGTCACCGCCACCGCCCACTGGGTCATCAACTGGCGCGGACTCGGCAAGAACGGCACCATCCAGATGGATCTCACCTCGCAGGTCCACACGAGTGTGGTCGAAGTCGTCGCGGTCAATATCCCGAACGGGAAATACAACCGGTCGTACCCGACCCCGGCACCGTCGCCGAATCCAACCGGCACCCCCACCGCACTTGCCCCCTGCCCCACGAACAACAACAAACACGGCTGCTGAAACCCCTTTCTCACCTGCCGGTTTCGCCCCGGCTCAACCAGCTTCGGCCCCCACTTATCCCCCGAATCCCCTCCCTTCCCCCTGTGCACGAATCGCGGAAGAAAAACGGTTCAACGTCGTGTGGTGACGGCGGTTTCAAGTGGTGTGTGCAACGTTGAGTAGTTGTTCCATTTTCTCGGCT
>ERZ772766.71-NODE-71-length-61405-cov-9.062526_pt1 | contig 61405 bp, 55 predicted proteins | sample MGYA00511379_ERZ772766 | MGnify/ENA primary metagenome ERZ772766 (study PRJEB29015, sample SAMEA2737895) | human oral metagenome | biome: human oral; feature: human-associated habitat; material: dental | place: China | collected 2116 ... | reverse complement strand
CGCCAAGCGGGATAAAACCTGACCCCGCCAAGCGGGATAAAACCTGACCCCGCCAAGCGGGATAAAACCTGACCCCGCCAAGCGGCGTGTACTGGGCTCGTCAGGCAAGATCAGGTCTATTTGAAACGACTATAACGGCGGCAGGCTGGCGCTGTCGATGAGGCGGAAGCCGTCCGCGTCGTGGCAGAGGATTTGCCCATGCGGGTGCCAGTCGCCGAGGACATACACGGTTTTGCCGTCCGGCAGCGGGTGCACGGCGGGGCGGTGGGTGTGGCCGTGGATGAGGATTTCTGCCTGGTGTTCTTGCAGGACGCGGCGGATGGCGGCGGGATTGGTGTCGGTGATGCGCGGCGTTTTGCGGCGGGTGCGCTCGCGGCTTTGCCCGCGCAGTTTTTCGGCGATGGCGCGGCGCCAGCGCGCGGGCAGGCGGTAGTAGAGGCGTTGCAGGTAGCGACAGCGCAGGATGCGGCGCAGGCGTTGGTAGCCGTGATCATCGGTGCAGAGCAGGTCGCCGTGTTCGATGAGGACGGTTTTGCCGCCGAGGCTCAGGCGGTGGCGTTCGGGCAGGATGGTCATGTGCGCCGCGCGCGCGTAGGCGTCGCCGAGGAGGAAGTCGCGGTTGCCGTGCTGGTAGTAAACGGGGCAGGGCAGGGCGGCGAGGGCGGCGGCGGTGTCCTGTTGCAGGGGGGTGGTGAGGTCGTCGCCGAGGTAGTAGTCGAAGAGGTCGCCGAGGATGTACACGGCGGCGGCATCGCGGGCGAGGGCGGCGAGGGTGGCGCGGAAGGCGGCGGTGATGCCGGGCCGCTCGGCGCTGAGGTGGATGTCGGCGAGGAAGTATTCCGCCACGGGGGTTCCGGTGGATGCCAATGAAAAAGGGGCGGGCTGATGCCCGCCCTGCGTCGGGGTGTTTAGAGGATTTCCGTCTTCTCAATCACCACGTCTTCCAGCGGCACGTCTCTGTGCATACCGCTGCGGCCAGTTTTGACTGTGGCGATTTTATCGACGATGTCCATGCCGGCGACGACCTTGCCGAAGACGGCGTAGCCCCAGCCGGCGTTGGTCTTGCTGGTGTGGTTGAGGAAGTGGTTGTCCACGAGGTTGATGAAGAACTGTGCCGAGGCGGAGTGCGGGTCGCTGGTGCGCGCCATGGCGAGGGTGCCGCGCGCGTTTTTCAGGCCGTTGTCGGCTTCGTTGGCAATCGGGGCGCGGGTTTGCTTTTCTTTCATGCCGCTTGCCATGCCGCCGCCCTGAATCATGAAGCCGGGGATGACGCGGTGGAAAATGGTGCCGTTGTAGAAGCCGTCTTCCGCGTATTGCTGGAAATTTTGCGCGGTGGCGGGGGCTTTGTCGAAGTCGAGTTCGATGTCGATGTTGCCGTGGTTGGTGATGAACCGGATCATTTGCGTTTGGCCTCTTTGCTTTTTTCGGGAAGGATTTCAACGGATTCGATGGTAACGGCCTCTTGCGGCACGTTGGCATGCGGCGGGCGTTTCACCGTCGGCACTTTGGCGATGGCATCCACCACATTCATGCCGTCGGTGACTTTGCCGAAGACGGCGTAGCCGTAGCTGTCCGCACCGCCGGGGTTCAGGGCGTCGTTATCGACGAGGTTGATGAAGAACTGCGAGGTGGCGGAATGCGGGTTGCTGGTGCGCGCCATGGCGATGGTGCCGCGCGCGTTTTTCAGGCCGTTGTGCGCTTCGTTGGCGATCGGCTCGCGCGCCGGTTTCTCCTGCAAGTCGGCGGTGTGGCCGCCGCCCTGGATCATGAAGCCGGGGATGACGCGGTGGAAGATGGTGCCGTTGTAAAAGCCGTCTTCGGCGTAGCGGCGGAAATTGGCGACGGTGGCGGGGGCCTTGTCTTCATCAAGCTCGACGGTGATGTCGCCCTTTGAGGTGTGGATGACGGCGGTCGGCGTGGCGAAAGCGCTGCCGACGGCAAAAAAAGCGAGGCAAAGTAGCCGTTTGGTCATGGGTTTTTCCTTAGGTTTCAAGGGGCGTTTATACTAACAAACTTTACAATCCGGGAAACACAGCACCATGAGCGCATTACAGATTTACAACAGCCTCAGCCGCCAGAAAGAACCCTTCCACCCGCTGCACGCAGGGAAAATCGGCATGTACGTCTGCGGCATGACCGTGTACGACTACTGCCACATCGGCCATGCGCGCGTGATGGTCGTTTTCGACACCATCGCCCGCCACCTGCGCGCCCTCGGTTATGAGCTGCATTACGTGCGCAACATCACCGACATCGACGACAAAATCATCGCCCGCGCCGCCGCAAACGGCGAGCCCATCGCCGACCTCACCGAGCGCTTCACCGCCGCCATGCACGAAGACGAAGCAGCGCTAGGCTGCCTGCCGCCTGATGACGAGCCGCGCGCCACCGACGCCGTGCCCGGCATGATTGCCCTGATTGAAACGCTCATCAAAAAAGGCCACGCCTACGCGGCGGACAACGGTGACGTGTACTACGCCGTGCGCAGCTTCCCCGGCTACGGCAAACTCGCCAACCGCAGCCTCGACGACCTGCGCGCCGGCGAGCGCATCGCGGTGAACGAAGCGAAGAACGACCCGCTCGACTTCGTGCTGTGGAAAGCGGCGAAGCCGGGCGAACCCGCCTGGGACAGCCCCTGGGGCCAAGGCCGCCCCGGCTGGCACATCGAATGCTCGGTGATGAGCGCCGCCGCCCTCGGCGAACACTTCGACATCCACGGCGGCGGCATGGACCTCAAATTCCCGCACCACGAATGCGAAATCGCGCAAAGCGAAGGTGCTTGCGGCCACAAACACGTCAACTACTGGCTGCACAACGGCTTCGTGCAAATCAACGACGAAAAAATGAGCAAATCGCTCGGCAACTTCTTCACCGTGCGCGACGTGCTTAAGCACTACGACGGCGAAACCCTGCGCACCTTCATCCTCGCCAGCCACTATCGCGGCCCGCTCAATTACAGCGACGCCGCGCTCGATGAAGCGAAAAAAGCGCTGACCCGCCTCTACACCGCCCTCGACAAACAGCCGCCCGATGGCGCACCGGACACCGCCGCCGTCGCCGCCTTTGAAGCAGCGATGAACGACGACATCAATACACCGAAAGCCTTCGCCGTCCTCTTCGACCTCGCGCGGCGCATCAACAGCGGCGAAAAACACCTCGCCGCGACGTTGAAACAACTCGGCGATCGCCTCGGCATCCTGCAACAAGACCCCGCCGCCTACCTCAAAGGCGAAGGCAGTCTTGATGAAGCGACCATCGCCGCCCGCATCGCCGAAAGAAACGCCGCCAAAGCGGCGAAAGACTACGCCCGCGCCGACGCCATCCGTGCCGAACTCGCCGCGCAGGGCATCATCCTCAAAGACACCGCGCACGGCACCGAGTGGCGCTATGAATAACCCCGCCCGCCGCCCATGATGACGGGACACGACAACCCTGCGCTGGCGAAAATCGCCGCCCTCTTCCCGCACTGCATCCGCGAAAGCCGCGACGCGCACGGCCACGCCGCGCCCGCCGTGGATCTCGACCTGCTGCGCCGGGAACTGGCGGGCGCGTTCATCGAAGACACGGCGGAGCGCTACCACCTCGACTGGCCGGGCAAGCGCGCCGCCCTGCGCGCCGCCGCCGCCCCGCCTGCGTACCGCCTCTGCCCCTGCCCGACGGAAAGCGTCGATTTTGCGCGCACCGGCAACCTCTTCATCGAAGGCGACAACCTCGACGCGCTGAAACTGTTGCAGGCGGATTACGCCGGGCGGGTGAAAATGATCTACATCGACCCGCCGTACAACACCGGCAACGACTTCATCTACAACGACAACTTCGCCGAAAGCCGGCACGCCTACCGCCGCCGCCTCCGCCGGCGGACGGGCGACGCCCACGAACACGACGGCCGCCTGCACGCCAACTGGCTGACCATGATGTACAGCCGCCTGAAAATGGCGCGGCCCCTGCTCGCCGACGACGGCGTCCTCTTCATCTCCATCAGCGAAAAAGAACTGGCCAACCTGAAACTCATCGCCGACGAACTCTTCGGCGCCGCCAACTTCATCGAACTCTTCAGCTGGCAGAAAACGACGACCCCGGCCAACCTCTCCCGCAAAACCAAAAAAACCTGCGAATACATCCTCGCCTACCAGAAAAAGGCAGACGTGCCGCTGTGGGGCACGGTGAAAGCGGCGAAAAGCAGCAACGGCCTGATGAACCAGAGCAACGCCGTCGGCCGCCTCGTCTTCCCCGCCTACCTCACCCGCACCGGACTGCCCGACGGCACCTACCCGGCGGGGATGTACGGCACCCGCGCCTACGACATCGCGCTGGAACAGGCAACCGCCGTCAAGGGCGGCGTCTTCACCCGCCCGGTACACCTGCGCGGCAAATTCAAGTGGACGCAGCCCTATCTGGACGCGCAACTGCGCGCCGGGGTGCAAGTCTTCATCCAGAGCCGCGCCTTCTCGCCGTCTTACGAAAAAGCCGCCTACGCGGCGGAAAAAAGCTGGAACCTGCTCAACCGCGACTGCGGCGTCGGCACCAACGAAAACGCGAGCAGCGAGCTGGACAAACTCTTTACCCCGAACTTCTCCGACAAACTCTACCCCAAGCCGCTCTCGCTCCTGCGCTACCTCATCAACACCAACGTCGGCAAAGACGGCCTCATCCTCGACTTCTTCGCCGGCTCGGCGACCACGGCGCACGCGGTGATGGAACTGAATGCCGCCGACGGCGGCAACCGCCGCTTCATCATGGTGCAACTGGCAGAACGGACGCCGCACCACTCCGCCGCCGGCCAGGCGGGCTACCGCACCATCGCCGACATCGGCAAAGAACGCCTGCGCCGCGCCGCCGCTGCCATCCGCCAGACTGCCGCCGCCGACGGACAGCCACTGCCCGCCAACTGGGACGGCGGCTTCCGTGTGCTGAAAATCGGCGACGGGGAGACATAACATGCTCCTCATCGGCCGCGACAACGGCTTCCGCTTCGCCGCCCATTGGCGCTACGCGCAGAGCAAGGCGGCAGCAATGCTGGCGCAGCAACTCTATTCCCGCTTCGGCTACGACGACGAGCTGCGGCTGGAAAAAGCCGCCATCGGCTGCCTCGGCGAAGCGGCCTTCCGCCATTTCCTGCACAGCCAGCGCATCCCGTTTCAAGAAGACACGACCGATTTCAGCCGGGCGCGCAGCGACGCCTTCGACGTCGCCATTCACGGCAAAACCATCGACGTCAAAGTGGCGAAAAAATCCACCCCCAACCTGCCCAACGATCACTGGACCTACGGCTACCCGCAGGAACAACATCCCGCCAGCAAAAATTACGTTGTGGTCGGCCTCGTCGATTTCACCCTCGGCCTCGTCGCCTTTTACGGCTGGATCAGCGGTGCGCAGATCAGCCGCTACCCCGTCGTCACCCAAAACAGCTACGCCAAATTCCCTTACGAAACCCCCAACCACGAATTCCGCTACGGCGACATGAATAAAGACTTCGCCCAACTCTTCCGCCTGTGTGCCGCCACACCATGAACCCCATTCCGCAAAGCCTCTACATCCACATCCCGTGGTGTGTGCGCAAATGTCCGTACTGCGACTTCAACTCACACGCCCTGCGCGGGCAGATCGATGAAACGGCCTACATCCGCCACCTGCTCGCCGACTTCGCCGCCGATTACGACGGCCGCCCCATCTACTCCATCTTCATCGGCGGCGGCACGCCGAGCCTGTTGAGCGGCGCGGCGGTTGGCAGCCTGCTGGACGGCATCGCCCGCCTCGCCCCGCTTGCCGCCGATTGCGAAATCACCCTGGAAGCCAATCCCGGCACCTTCGAGCAAGAAAAATTCGCCGCTTACCGTGCGGCGGGCGTGAACCGCCTCTCCATCGGTGTGCAGAGCTTTGCCGATGCGCAGTTGCAGGCGCTGGGGCGCATCCACAGCAGTGCCGAAGCGGTGCGCGCCGTTACCCTCGCGCGGCAGGCGGGCTTTGCCCGCATCAACCTGGATGTGATGTTTGCCCTGCCCGGGCAGGACGTCGCCGGCGCGCTGGATGACCTGCGCCAGGCCATTGCCCTCGCCCCGGAGCATATCAGCTGGTACCAACTCACCCTGGAACCGAATACCGCGTTCTACGCCAACCCGCCCGTCCTCCCCGACAGCGACACACAAATCGACATCTACGAAGCGGGCAGCGCCCTCTTGACGGCGGGTGGCTACCGCCAGTATGAAACCTCGGCCTGGCGTGCGGGCGAACCCTGCCGCCACAACCTCAACTACTGGCAATACGGCGATTACCTCGGCATCGGCGCAGGCGCGCACGGCAAACAGACGCGGGACGGCATCATCACCCGCCGCAGCAAATACCGCGCCCCGGCGGCGTACCAAAAAGCGGCGGGAACGGGCGGGAACCCGTATAGCGACCAGCAGCTTACCGTCGCCCGCGACGAACAGGCCTTTGAATTCATGATGAACGCCCTGCGCCTGAAAGACGGCGTGCCGACCGCCTGCCTGACGGAACGCACCGCCCTCAGCCTCGACGACCTCCGCCCGACGCTGGACAAACTCGTGGCGCAAGGCCTGCTGGAAGCGGATATTGACCAGCGCCTGCAAACCACCGCGCGCGGTTTCGCCCTGCTCAACAACGTGCTGGATGCGTTTCTGTGAGGCCCGTCCCGGCAAGCAAGCTGCCTGCTTCTGCTTGCCGCTATGCCAATGCCGGGAAATAACACGGCGTGCGCGGGGCAGGCTCCCGCCTGCCAATCGCGGTGGCGGGCAGATTATTTGGGGGTATTCCCGTTTCCGGGCGATTCAACAACAAGCGCCGCCCCGCCCGCATCGGCACCTTCCCGCTGCAAACCGTCGAGAATCGCGCAATCGGGAGCGGCATCGCCGTGGCAGGCGTCGTGCCAGCGCTGCAATTCCGCCACCATCGCCTGCAAGGTGTCTATTCGCGCGCGCAGGGCGGCGATGTGCGCGGCGGTAAGCGCCTTCACTTCGCCCGCGTGCCGCCCGGGGTTTTCCTGCAAACGCAGCAGGGTGGCGATGTCGTGCAGGGAGAAGCCGACGGCGCGCGCGTGGCGGATGAAATGCAGGCGGGCGAGGTCGGCGCTGTCGTAGTTGCGGTAGCCGGCGGCGCTGCGCGCGGCGGGGGCGAGCAGGCCGCGTTTTTCGTAATCGCGGATTTGTTTGGCGGAAAGGCCGCTGGCGCGGGCGGCATCGCTGATATGCATAGGGTTGACCTTCTCTGTGGGTAAAGGTTTATAGTGCCGCCCGACGCGGGTACCCACAAGCGCGCGTTTCTTTTTCCTTCTGATTTAGCGAGGTTTTTATGCAACATATCACTTTGAATATCGACGGCATGACCTGCAACGGCTGCGTGGCAAGCGTGACGAAAATCCTGCAAGGCGTGGACGGCGTGGCAAGCGCGGCGGTGAGCCTCGCCGACAAGCGCGCCGAGGTGGCGTTCGATGCGGCGAAGACCAGTGTTGACGCGCTGATTGCCGCCGTGGAAGACGGCGGTTACGACGCCTCCCTGTAAAGAGACGCCCCGCCGCCCGGCGGGGTTTTTTCTGCTTGACCCTGACCCTGCGTCAAGCCCCAAGATGCGCCCAACCATTCACAGAGGAACATTCCATGCAACAAAAAATCCGCTTCCAGATCGAAGGCATGACCTGTCAGGCCTGCGCTTCGCGCATCGAGAAGGTGCTGAATAAAAAAGATTTCGTCGCATCGGCGGGGGTGAATTTCGCCAGCGAGGAGGCGCAGGTGGTGTTTGACGACGGCAAGGCGTCCGCCGCCGACATCGTCAAAATCATTGAGAAAACCGGCTACGGCGCGCGGGAAAAAACGGAAGACGCGCTGCCGCAGCCCGAAGAAACCGTACACATCGGCTGGCGGCTGTGGCTGCTCTTTGCCATCAACGTCCCGTTTCTCATCGGCATGGCGGGGATGATGGTCGGCAGACACGATTGGATGCTGCCGCCTTTGTGGCAGTTTGCGCTGGCGAGCGTGGTGCAACTGTGGCTCGCCGTGCCGTTTTACAAAAGCGCGTGGGCGAGCATCCGGGGCGGGCTCGCCAACATGGATGTGCTGGTCAGCATCGGCACCGGCGCGATTTACCTCTATTCCGCCGCCATGCTCTTCCTCGCGCCGCACGGCGGCCACGCGCACGGACAAATCTACTTCGAGGCGGGGGTGATGGTCATCGGCTTCGTCTCGCTGGGCAAATATCTCGAACACCGCACCAAGAAATCCAGCCTGAACAGCCTCGGCCTCCTGCTCAAACTCACCCCGCAGCAGGTTACGGTCGAGCGCGGCGGCGTCTGGCAAACCCTGCCGCTGTATCAGGTGCAAATCGGCGACCGCATCCGCGCCAACCACGGCGAGCGCATCGCCGCCGACGGCATAGTGGAAAGCGGCAGCGGCTGGGCGGATGAAAGCCACCTCACCGGCGAATCGCGGCCTGAGGCGAAGGAAGCGGGCAGCCGCGTGTTGGCGGGCGCGCTGATGAACGACGGCAGCATCATCTACCGCGCCACCCAGCTCGGCAGCCAAACGCTGCTGGGCGACATGATGAACGCGCTCGCCGAAGCGCAGGGCAGCAAGGCACCGATTGCGCGCATCGCCGACAAAGTCGCCGCCGTTTTCGTGCCGGCCGTCGTCGCCATCGCCTGCGCCACCTTCATCCTCACCTGGCTGATACAGGGCGACTGGACGCGCGCCTTGATGCATGCCGTCGCCGTCCTCGTCATCGCCTGCCCCTGCGCCCTCGGCCTCGCCACCCCCGCCGCCATCATGGTCGGCATGGGCAAAGCGGTGCAGCGCGGCATCCGCTACAAGGACGCCGCCGCGATGGAGGCCGCCGCGCACGTCAACGCCGTCGTCCTCGACAAAACCGGCACCCTGACCGAGGGAAAACTCGACATTGTTGCCGAGTACGCCCCCGCCGGCGACGCGGACAACCTCTACCGCCTCGCCGCCGCCGTCGAACAGCACGCCGCACACCCGCTCGCCCGCGCCATCATCCGGGCGGCGCAAGCGCGCGGCCTCGACCTGCCGGCCACCCTGGATGCCAAAACCGACGCCGGCGCGGGCATCCGCGCGCAGATTGCCGACGTCGGCACGGTCAAAGTCGGCAAACCCGACTACTGCGGCCTCACTCTGCCGGCCGACCTCGGCACCGTCTGGCAGACGGCCAGCACCGTCGCCGTCGCCGTGGACGGGCGCCCGCTTGGTGCCTTCGCCCTCGCCGACACCCCGAAAGCCGACAGCGCCGCCGCCATTGCCCGCCTGCACGCGCACGGCATCGCCACCTACATCATGAGCGGCGACACGCAAAGCACCGTCAGCCACATCGCCGCGCAACTCGGCATCACCCACGCCAGCGGCAACATGAGTCCGCGCGACAAAGCCGCCGCCGTGCAGGCGCTCAAAGGCGAAGGGAAAGTGGTGGCGATGGTCGGCGACGGCATCAACGACGCGCCCGCCCTCGCCGCCGCCGATGTCAGCTTCGCCATGCAGGGCGGCGCGGATGTCGCCGCGCATACCGCCTCGGCCACCCTGATGCAGCACAGCGTCAACCAGCTGGTGGACGCACTGCTCATCAGCCGCGCCACCCTGAAAAACATCAAACAAAACCTGTTTTTCGCCTTCATCTACAACGTGCTGGGCATCCCGCTCGCTGCGCTCGGCTACCTCAACCCCATCATCGCGGGGGCGGCGATGGCGTTGAGTTCCGTGTCGGTGCTGGGCAACGCGATGCGGCTGAAACGGGCAAAGATTGACTGATGGGGGAAAGCCCGTTTGCACAATCCCGCCACAACCCGCTAGCATGACGCCCCCACTTCCATTAAGGATTGCCTCATGCACAAAACCCTCCCCCTGCACGCCGACACCGTCGGCAGCTATCTGCGTACCGCCGCCCTCAAACAGGCCCGCGCCGACTTCGCCGCCGGCAACATCAGCCGCGACGCGCTCACCCGCGTGGAAGACCGGGAAATCGCCAAGCTGGTGCAAGACCAGCTCGACGCCGGCATCCAGGTGCTCACCGACGGCGAATTCCGCCGCTCCTGGTGGCACATCGACTTCCTCGAAAACCTCAACGGCATCGAAGGCTTCATCCCCGAACAGGCCTACGCCTTCAAAGACACCGAAGTCCGCAAATACAACACCCGCTGCAACGGCAAAGTATCGTGGAATCCGGAACATCCGTTTATCCGGCACTATCAAGCGCTGGCCGAAATCGTCGGCGGTCGCGGCATCGTCAAGTACACCATCCCCAGCCCCAACCAGCTGATGTATCCCTTCATCTGGGACACCGGCGTGTATGCAAGCAAACAGGCCTTTGCCGAAGACGTGCGCCAAACCTACCGGGACGCCATCCGCGCCTTTTACGACGCAGGCTGCCGCTACCTGCAAATCGACGACGTCTATTGGGGCACGCTGTGCAACAACTACGGCAAGCCCGATTTCGACTTTGCCGATAGCAAACGCTACGCACTGGAAAACGTACAGGCCATCCTCGCCGGCAAACCCGCCGACATGACCATCACCACCCACATCTGCCGGGGCAACTACAAATCGTCTTATCTTTTGAGCGGTGCCTACGACCCCGTCGCCCCCGAACTTTTCGGGCAAACCGCGTATGACGGCTATTTCCTCGAATACGACACCGACCGCGCCGGCGGCTTTGAGCCTTTGAAATATTTCAACGACAACCCGCACAAAGGCCGCATAGTCCTGGGGCTGATCACTTCCAAATTCCCCGCACTGGAAGACAAGGCCGCCGTGAAAGCGCGCATCGCCGAAGCCGCCAAAATCGTGCCGCTTGAACAACTCGCCCTGAGCCCGCAATGCGGTTTTGCCTCCACCGAAGAAGGCAACATCATGACCGAAGCGCAGCAATGGGCGAAAGTGCGGCTGGTGGAAGAAATCGCCAAAGAAGTGTGGGGCGAAGACTGATGCACACAAAAACAGCAGGTTCGACCTGCTGTTTGCTTTTCCGGGAGGGAGTCATGAACAGCTGTATGCTCAACATCCCCACCTGCCGATATCCCGCAGCCTTCCAAAAAGCCGTCGAACTGCACTTGGTGAATAGCAGTTTTTATGGGTGCCCGGTCAGGCGAGCCAACAACACCGCATCATTTCTGTTTGAAACGACTATAAGCACCTATTCTTCTTGCCGTTACCGCCGCCCCGGCGCGGTTCAACTATAAACAAGGAAAGCGGGCAATAAAAATCGCCGCATGAAGCGGCGATGACGATATGTCCGTGTGGCTCCCCGAGACGGGCTCGAACCGCCGACCCAGTGATTAACAGTCACTTGCTCTACCGACTGAGCTATCGGGGAATCAGGAAATTGAAGGTGTGTATGAAAATATGGCTCCCCGAGACGGGCTCGAACCGCCGACCCAGTGATTAACAGTCACTTGCTCTACCGACTGAGCTATCGGGGAATACATTCAAGGCGGCGCATTCTAAGCAGCACGCCGTTTAGCGTCAAGCAGGTGTTCGCCTATTTTCTCAATAAGCTATTTTTGCTGGTAAATTTTCAGGAATGCCGCCAGTTTGTCCAAGGCGGCGCTGAGGTCGTCCTTGTATTGCAGGAAGACGATGCGGAAATGATCGGGAGCGTGCCAGTTGAAGGCGCGACCGTGTACCAGCAGGATTTGTTTGCTGCGCAAGAGGTCAAGAATGAAGCGTTCGTCGTTGTGAATGCCGAAGCGTTTGGCATCTATTTTGACGAAGCCGTACAACGCGCCCATCGGCTTGACCATGGTCAGCCCCGAAATCTCGCTGATTTTTTCGTAGGCGAGATCGCGCTGTTCGCGCAGGCGTCCGCCGGGGCGGGTGAGATCGTAAATGCTCTGGTAGCCGCCGAGAGCGGTCTGGATGGTGTATTGCGCGGGAACGTTGGCGCAGAGGCGCATGGAGGAGAGCATTTCCAGACCTTCAATATAGCCTTTTGCCATCGCCAGATTGCCGGAGAGGATCATCCAGCCGGAGCGGAACCCCGCTGCCCGGTAAGCTTTGGACAGGCCGTTCAGGGTGACACAGAGGGTGTTTTCCACCAGCGTCGCGGTCGGGGTATGTTTGGCATCTTCGTAGAGGATTTTGTCGTAGATTTCGTCAGAGAAAATGACCAGGCCGTGTTCTTCGGCTATCGCCACGATTTCACGCAGGATTTCCGGGCTGTACACCGCTCCGGTCGGGTTGTTGGGGTTGATGATGACGATGGCTTTGGTATTGGCGTTCACTTTGGCACGGATGTCGTCCACCGCCGGGTTCCAGCCGTTTGCTTCGTCGCACAGGTAGTGCACCGCCCGTCCACCGGCAAGATTGACCGCTGCTGTCCACAGCGGGTAGTCGGGCATCGGGATCAGGACTTCGTCACCGCTGTCCAGCAATGCCTGCATCGCCATCACGATAAGCTCGGAGACGCCGTTGCCGAGGATGATGTCATCAACGGTTACGCCTTTGACGCCGAGTCGTTGTGTCTCGTGCATGATGGCCTTGCGTGCGGCGAAGACACCTTTGGATTCGCTGTATCCTTGCGCTTTGGCGAGATTGGCAATCAGGTCTTCGCGCACTTCATCGGGGGCGTTGAAGCCAAAAGGCGCAGGGTTGCCGATGTTGAGTTTGATGATGTCGTAGCCTTGGCGTTCCATCCGCACCGCTTCTGCCAGAACGGGGCCGCGAATGTCGTAACAAACATTGTCCAGCTTGTGCGATTTGCCGATTTTGCGCATGGTGTCTCCGAAGGTGATGCAAGGACGCGGGTCGCGTCGGAAGCGCGTCAATATACGCTTCCACCGGTTCTTCGGCAATGTGGTTTGAGCGGCAGGAAACGGGCAATAAAAAACACGCCTGTGCGTGCTTCGTGAATGGGGCAGTCTGGCATCCCCAAGGGGATTCGAACCCCTGTTACCGCCGTGAAAGGGCGATGTCCTAGGCCTCTAGACGATGGGGACAGAATGTGATGGAAACTACCGGATTGAGATACCCGAAATGATGCAATGCCGATTGGCATCCCCAAGGGGATTCGAACCCCTGTTACCGCCGTGAAAGGGCGATGTCCTAGGCCTCTAGACGATGGGGACATTTGGTGGAGCTAAGCGGGATCGAACCGCTGACCTCCTGCATGCCATGCAGGCGCTCTCCCAGCTGAGCTATAGCCCCGTATTCGGGAAGGCGCGCATTCTAGCAGAAAGCGCGCCTTCGTCAACGGTTCGTTTGCGTCCCTTGCGGGAAATTTTGTTCACCCCTGATTTTGCGTGATATATTCCGCTGCGAATTGCAGGCGGCGCAGGATTTCCGCCTGATCAAGCAGCGACAGGGTCACGGCTAAATCGGGTGATGGTGCGCCGCCGGTAACGGCGAGGCGTGCGGGTTGCCCAACTTTACCGAAGCCGACGCCGTTGGCTGCCACGCAGGTGGCGACGGCATCATGCAACGCCTCTTCGTTCACCACCGTCAAGGCGGCGATGCGTGCTTGCAAATCCTGCAACAGCCGCACCGTATCCGCGCCTTTGAACGCTTTTTTCGCCACATCCGGCGGGAACGATTGCGGCGCCTGGAACAGCCACGCCATGTTTTCCGCCATTTCCTTCAAGGTTTTGGCGCGTTCCTGATAATGCGGGATGGCGCGCAACAGTACCGCTTCATCCGGCGTGATGCCGAGCGGGGTGAAGTGCGGCAACAACTGCGGCAGCAAAGCGGCGGGCGTGACCGCCTTCATATAATGCTGGTTCAGCCAGCGCAGCTTTTCCGTATTGAAGGTGGATGCGGCGCTGTGCACGTCCTCGATGCTGAAAAACTGCAACATCTCGTCCATGCTGAAAATCTCCTGATCACCATGCGCCCAGCCGAGGCGGACCAGATAATTCAGAATGGCCGGCGGCAGATACCCCTCGCGGCGATAATCCAGCACATTCGTCGCCCCATGCCGCTTGGACAGCCGCTTGCCGTCGTCGCCGAGAATCATCGGCACGTGGGCGAAATCCGGCACGTCATAACCCAGCGCGCGGTACAGATTTATCTGCTTCGGCGTATTGCTGACATGATCCTCGCCGCGAATCACCAGCGAAACCTTCGCTTCCGCATCATCAACGACCACGCAGAAATTGTACGTCGGTGCGCCGTCCGAGCGGCGGATAACCCAATCATCCAGCTCGCTGTTGTTGACCGTCACCACGCCGCGCACCTTGTCCTGCCAGGTCACGCTGCCTTCCGTCGGATTCTTGAAACGCACCGCCGGCGTCACGCCCGGCACCGGTTCGCCGCCGTCGCGGTATTTGCCGTTGTACCGCTGCGGCAGTCCCAGCCGTTTCTGCTCCTCGCGCATCGCTTCCAGCTCTTCCGGCGTACACCAGCAATAATATGCCTGCCCGCGCGCAATCATCCCGTCGATAATCGCGTTGTACGCGTCAAAACGCTGGCTCTGATAGACAATCTCGCCGTCATGATGCAGGCCGAGCCAGTTCAGCCCGTCGAGAATCACCTGCGTGGATGCCTCGGTCGAACGTTCGCGGTCCGTATCCTCGATACGCAGGCGGAACGTGCCCTGATGCTGGCGGGCATGCAGCCAGCAATACAATGCCGTGCGTACCCCGCCGATATGCAAATCACCGGTCGGGCTGGGGGCAAAACGCGTCACAACCATAAAAACCTCACAAAAAAACAGAAAACAAGCGCCATTGTAGCGCACCCCACCCGGGGCGGATTCATGCATAATACCGCGCTTCATCACAACCGGAGCCCAAAGCCATGACCCCCAGCGACATCCTCGACCTCATCCGTGACGAAAACATCAAATACCTCGACCTGCGCATCACCGACAGCAAAGGCAAAGAACACCACGTCTCCTACCCTGCCGACATTGATGAAGACTTCTTCGAAGAAGGCAAAATGTTCGACGGCTCCTCCTTCCCCGGCTGGAAAGGCATCCACAACAGCGACATGATCCTCATGCCCGATCCGGCAACCGCCTACATCGACCCCTTCTACGCCGAAAAAACCCTGAACATCACCTGCGACATCATCGAGCCGGACACCATGCAGGGCTACGCCCGCGACCCGCGCTCGCTTGCCCGCCGCGCCGAAGCCTACCTCAAATCCACCGGCCTGGCCGATGCCGCCTATTTCGGCCCCGAAAATGAATTTTTCGTCTTCGACGAAATGAAATACCAGACGAGCATGCACAAAGTCATGTTTGAAATCGTCAGCGAAGAAGGCATCTGGAACAGCGCCGCCGACCTGCCGAGCGGCAACAGCGGACACCGCCCGAACATCAAAGGCGGCTACTTCCCCGTCGCCCCGGTCGATTCCCTGCACGACCTGCGCACCGAAATGTGCGAACTGCTGACCCAAGTCGGCCAGACCGTCGAAGTCCAGCACCACGAAGTCGCGACCGGGCAATGTGAAATCGGCGTGCGCTACAACACCCTGGTGCGCAAAGCCGACGAAGTCCAGCAACTCAAATACATCATCCACAACGTCGCCTACGCCGCCGGCAAAACCGCGACCTTCATGCCCAAACCGCTGGTTGGCGACAACGGCTCTGGCATGCACGTCCACATCTCGCTCTACAAAGACGGCAAAAACCTTTTCAGCGGCGACGGCTACGGCGGCCTTACCGACATGGCGCTCTACTTCATCGGCGGCATCATCAAACACGCCCGCGCCCTCAATGCCTTCACCAACCCGTCGATCAACAGCTACAAACGCCTCGTGCCGCACTTCGAAGCGCCGATCATGCTCGCCTACTCCGCGCGCAACCGCTCCGCCTCCATCCGCATCCCCTACATCACCAACCCGAAAGCGCGGCGCATCGAAATCCGCTTCCCGGATTCCACCGCCAACCCCTACCTCGCCTTCGCCGCGCTGCTGATGGCGGGCCTTGACGGCATCAAAAACAAACTGCACCCGGGCGAGGCGATGGACAAAGACCTCTACGACCTGCCGCCGGAAGAAGCGGACAACATCCCGCAAGTCGCCTTCTCGCTGGAAGAAGCGCTGAACGCCCTCGAAGCGGACAACGCCTTCCTCAAACAGGGCGATGTCTTCAACGACGACCTGCTCGACGGCTACATCGAACTCAAACGTCAGGAAGTCGAGCGGATGCGCCTGCAAGTACACCCGCTCGAATTTGAGCTCTATTACAGCTGCTGACCGCATCACCGCCTGCCGCCCGGCGGCAGGCGGACAACACAAGGACGCCCCACATGACAAAATTCCTCAACACCAGCGCGACCACCTACTACCTCGAAGAACTCATCAAAAACAGCCGCGAGCGCCTTTACCTCATCAGCCCCTACCTCAAACTGAACGACCGCATCAAAGAACTGCTGGAAGACAAAGACCGGATGAAGATAGACATCCGCATCGTCTATGGCAAAAGCGAGCTACAACCGGCGGAAGTCAACTGGCTGAAGAATCTGCACTACATCCGCACCAGCTACTGCCACAACCTGCACGCCAAATGCTACATCAGCGAAAACGCCTGCATCATCACCAGCCTGAACCTGTATGAATTCAGCCAGGTCAACAACAACGAAATGGGCATATACATCGAACGCGACGACGGCCCGCTCTACCAGGATGCCTACGCCGAGGCTCAACGCATCATCCGCATCAGTGACGAAGTCAAAATCACACTGGATGTCATCGAAAAAACAGAAAACGGACAAACCGCTGCCACTGACGAGGAGCCTGCGGATACCGCCTACCTGACCACCAGCAAACTTGCCGAGAAAACAGGCATCAGCAGCAAAGACTGCAACCGCAAACTGTGCGAACAAGGGCTGCAAGAAGAAAAAGAAGCGATGGGCAAAAAACACTACGTCCTCACCGAGAAAGGCAAAGTGGCGGGTGGCATCGTCAAAAAAGGCAGATTCGGCCTGTTCATCCTTTGGCCGCAAGAACTGACGCTCTAAGACCTCAAATCCTCTGAAAGCAGAGAAAACCCTCCCTGTGGGAAACATTTTTTGTCACGCGCGAAGGGAAAGTGGTTAACCGCCCGCGCCAAGCGTCCTATAATCCACCCGCTGCCCCGTCTGGGGCACCTTCCCATCTCTTACCAGGAGAACCGCATGAATCCGAACTACCGTTACCTGCTTGCCGCCGCCCTGCTCGGCGGCAGTACCGCTTGGGCGGCGCACACCCCGGTGATCAGCCCGAATTACGGCATGACGCAATACGACGTGGTGAAGCGCGGTGATGTCGTTACCATTGACGGCAAAGCCGATGAAGACATCTGGGCGCAGATCCCGGCGCTCGCCGGCAGTTTCCACTACCCCTGGGCGGCGAAAGAAGCGCCGCCGACGGTCTTCAAGGCATTCAGCAATGGTGAAAACCTCTATTTCAGCTTTGCCGTCAGCGACAAACAGGTACTGGCCAGCGAGCACTGGCGCGACGAAAACACCGTGGATGGCGAGGACCGGGTCGAGCTTTTCTTCGCAGGTGAACCGATTGACCGCCCGGGCGAAGACGGCATGAGTCGCTACTACGCCATAGAAATCGATTCCCAGGGGCGGGTGCACGACTACGCCATCGACTACTACCGCAAATTCGACAGCAGCTGGAACCTGCCGGGGCTGGAAAGCAAAGCCGAACTGACGGCGAGCGGCTACAGCGTTGAGGGCAAAATCCCGCTGCAAACCCTGCAAGACCTGAAACTGCTGCGCGACGGCACCATGCGCACCGGTGTTTTCCGCGCCGAATTCTCGCCGAGCGGCGGCGCGGAACCGCTGATGGAGTGGATTTCATGGGTCAACCCGAACACGCCGCAACCGGATTTCCATGTGGACAGCGCCTTCGGCATCTTCCGCTTCCTGCCATAACGGCGAACAGCATAAAAAACGGGCGCGAAGCCCGTTTTTTAGGGGCTGTTGACATTCGACTTGCGCAGCGGATTTTTGCGGCAGAAACGGCAGATGTAAGGCAAAAAGCGCAGTAAGGTTGGATACCTTGCGAGCATTTTAAAACGCAGCAACTGCCGGATTTTGGCCGAAAAGCCGCCGCGGCGTTGAGTGTCAACAGCCCCTAATGCTGTGCCCGCCAAGCGGCGTAAATGCCGGGTTTCGTTCTATTGCTTTCGGTGGTACCCCGCCTTAGCTTATAACCGGGGGCTTTGGGATAACCGTTCCAGGGCGGTTTTTTGCTCCACTGCGGGGCACGGGATACACTATCGTCTCCAATAACCAACGGGAGGAACCCCATGAAAATCCAAACCTTAACCGCTACCCTGACCCTTGTCCTGATTACCGCCTGCGGCGGCAATGGTGGCAGCGATACCCCAAATGTGGATAACCACAATCCCGATGCTGTGAGTGGTAACACGGGCAACAAGCGCTATGTCATGCCTTTCGATGATTGGGAAGACGAAGGCAGCGAACGCTTTGAATTCAAGCGCAATGGCGCAACGTTTGCGACCAGCAGGTTGAATCAGGGATATACCGTTGAAAGTGGCGCCCTGCCGGCAGGCTTTGCCGAATTCCCCGCACAAATGCACTCGGTGGCACCGGGTGGTCGGGAACTGACGCATACCCAGACTATGCGTTCTTACAAAGGATTTCATGCCGGCGTCTTTACTACGGGGCCCTATATCAATGACGTACTAAAGGACTGGAGCAATCGCGCGCTATATCTGAATTATCTCGATCCCACCAGACAACTGCCGTCTGCCGGCAAAGCCACCTATACTGGCCGTGCCTTCAACTATGACGCCGCCAACGACGCCAATCTGCGCTACACCATTGATTTCGGCACCCGTCGTGGGAGCGGGGAAATCAGCGCCTCGCGCAATCTGGGCCGTATCGCCCTGCAAGACGCCCCCATTTGGCAAAAGACAGATGATGAATTTGGCAATCTCAATGCCTATGGTGTTTATGGCGGCACGGCCAGCATTGAAGATACCGGTGGCCGCTATGTCGGCATAGATACCTATACCTTGGGCATCGCCGGGCCGAACGCGGAAGAAATCGTGGGCAATGTCAATTACGACGCTACCACCCCGGAAGGGCAAACAAGCTACCCCGAAGAAAAGATCCTGCACTTCCACGGCACCAGAGGCGACATCACGCCATAATTACCGCTACCAAAACTCCGGCTACCACGCCGGCACGGGCATAAAAAACGGGCTTCGCGCCCGTTTTTTTATGCCCTGCGGCAATCAGTTGTTCACTTTCGGTGAAGGCTGACCTTTTGCCGGATCGAGGCCGGTGTATTTGAATTCGTAAGATACGTCGAACGGTTTCCACCATTTGCCCACGCCGGTGTCTGCGTCGGTGTGGCGGTGCATCCCGGCCTTCGGCGGCGGTTCGATGTGGTAGGTCACCTTGTAGTTGCCCACGCCGAGCATTTTGATGTTTTGCCCGTAGTGTGGGCCGTCGCTGGCGACCATCGGCATGAAGGTGCCTTCCTGTTTTTCTTTGGTGTCGAGATTTTCCAGGGTGTAGGTGATGGTCAGGTACGGCATCCATTCGCCTTCGCCAAAGCCGTTTTTGTTGCCTTTGGTGGCGTGGATGTCCGCTTCGAGGTGGATGTCGGCTTCAGCCGCCGACAGCCCCATGCCGCGCGGTTCCATGTCGATCGGTTGCAGGTACACGGCGGCAATTTCCATCTCGTTGATGGTTTGCGGTTCACCTGCCGGATATTCGGTGAAGGCGTAGGCGCCGGTGGCGGTCAGCAGCATGGCAGCAGCCAGTGCGGTTTTTTTGATGCTCATTGGTACCTCCTATAAGGTTTACGAGCGGTTTGTGGAATCATCATCGTCAAAGGGCTAGAAACCCGTAACGGTGTGGCACCGCCTGCCGTACTGTTTGTACTGCCTGCGGCGGTGCGTCTGGTTACGGATTTTTTATTCATTCGACGCGGGTTGGGTGGCGGGTGCCTTGTTGCGGAAGAACAGCACCCACAGGGCGAAGAGGGCGGCGAGCAGCAGCACGATTTGCGGCAGGAGGGTTTCCCAGTAGGGGGCGATGCCGAGCCAGCTGTTCATCCAGGCGGGGAAGAGGGTGCCGTCGCCGATAAGCGTCGGGGTGAAGGCTTTGCCTTCGATGAGTTCGCCGACGCCTTTGCCCGCGAAGATGAAGGCCATCAGGTACATGAAGATGCCGGTGAACATGAAGAAGGGTTTGAGCGGCAGGCGCACCACGCTGTAGCGCATGATGAGGTAGATGACGGCAAGGGCGATGACGCCGACGGCGAAACCGCCGGCGAGGTAGCCGTAATCAAGCGCGGTTTTCGCTTCGGCGGCAAGCGCGAAGTAGAAGAGGACGGTTTCCGCGCCTTCGCGATAGACGGCGAGGAAGCTGGTCAGCCACAGGCCGATGAGCGAGCCTTGCGACAGCGAGGTGCCGATTTTCTTTTGCAGATAGGCTTTCCAGTGCTGCGCTTCGACTTTCGACAGCAGCCAGTAGCTCATGCCGAAGAGCATGGCGGTGGCAATCAGCATGGTGACGCCTTCGAGGATTTCCCGCCCGGCGGCGGCATTCGCGAGCAGCCATTTGAAGAGCAGGGCGGTAACGACGCTGGCGGCGAGCGCCCACAGCACCGAGCCGGTGATGACTTTCTGTTTGTCGCTGTGGCCGCTTTTGTGGATGTAGGCGATGACGGCGGCGACGATGAGCAGCGCTTCCAGCCCTTCGCGCAGGATGATGGTGAGGCTGGCGATGAAGAGGGCGATGCCGGTGGTACTGCCGCCGAGCAGGGTGATGGCTTTGTCCATGTTGACGGAAAAGGCGGTGATTTCCGCCTGGATGGCCGCTTCGCCCTTGCCCGCGTTCATCAGGCCGACGAGCTTGGTGAAATGCCCTTCCAGTTCGGTTTTGAAATTCACATCGCGCGCGCCGATGGCGTTTTCCATGCCGCTGGCTTCAAAGATGTCGAAGTAGGCATCCTGCACCATGCCGGCGGCTTTCTTCGCGTCGCCCGCCTGATAGGCGGCTTTCGCCTCGCCCAGCGCGGTGAAGAGTTCGGCGCGCACCGCCGCCCAGTCCTTGCCGCTGTCGGCGGTGGCAGTGTCGTCTGCGGCGGCAGCGGCGGCGACCGGCGCGGGCACGCCTTGCAGCGCTTCCTGCACGTCGTCCAGCAACGTGGTCACGCTGTAACCGAAGGTGCTGATGTTGTCGTCGCTTTCCGCCTGCTTCATCAGCGCGGCAAACTCGCGGTTGATGACTTCTGCCGCGCGCGCCGATTTCTGCATGCGGATGGTGGTTTCCATGTCGCTGTTCTTGAAGCCGTCGTACTGCGCCTGCTGGATGCGCGCCTTTGCCTCGGCGGGGTTTTTCTTCTCGAAGGCGCTGACGGCGGCGGCGAGATTGTCGTCAATCGCCTGATACGCTGTCGCCCAGCCGGGGTCGATGCCTTCCAGCGCGCTGTGCGAGCCGTGCGCGACCAGCTTGTGCCCGCTTTCCAGCGTCGGCACCACCGCGCGCACCTCGTCGCGCAGCGCCTGCAAGCGGGCGGCAACCGCATCTTTCGGCTCGCCCTTGCCGATCATGCGGCGGATGGCACCGAATTCCGCTTCCATCTCGGCGCTTTTCTTCGCGGAAATATTGATGCGGATCGGCCCTTCCAGATTCTCGAACACCTCGAAGTAGGCCATCTGCACCTTTTCCTTCGCTTCATCAACCTTGTCCGCCTGATACAGCGTGTTGGCTTCATCCAGGCGGGCGGCGATGTCCTCGGCAAACGCCCGATAATCCTGGGCGCAGACGGGCAGGCAGCACAGCAGCAGGAGGACGGTGAAAAAGCGGCGGATGGCGGTCATGATTGTTCTCGGTAAATAAGAACCGATATTGTGACAAATAAACAGGGCGGCACGCAAATTTACATCCGCATCCCCCTGTTTGCGCGGCAAAAAAACTGCCGCTGTGAAGAAAATAACTTTTCCACATAACGGCATGACAAATGTGAATGTCAGGGATTCGCATTTGGGCGTATAGTCGGGCTTCCATTCACAACCGGAGACATCCATGAAAAAAGTCCTCATCGCCACCGCCATCGCCGCCCTCGTCCTGCCGGGTTTTGCTGCCGATCCCGTCGGCAAGGTGCTTGCCGACGAAGGCAAGGTCTTTGAAAACGGCCACGGCAAAGTCGTGCGCAAGGCGCTGAAAAAGGGCGAGAAAATCGACAAGCACAACCACGAAGGCGAAGACATCATCTTCAACGTCATGCAGGGTGCCATCAAAGTGACCCTGAACGACAGCGAAGTGCATGAGCTGAAAGCGGGCGACACCCTCGTTTTCAACGGCAAAAACTTCATCGCCGGCGAAGCCACCGATGACGCGCTGGTCGTTATTACCCTGGTGAAAGAATAAGGCAAACAACCACTTGGAGGATATTATGAGCACACAGGCAGGCACTATCCTGAACGGCGAAGGCGAAGTTTTTGCCAACGGCCACGGCAGTGTCGAGCGCATCGTCCTACATGCGGGCGGCAGCATCGCGCGTCACAACCACCCCGGGCAGGACGTGATCGTAACCGTGCTGAGCGGCGGGCTGGACGTTGTCCTTGATGACGGCGAGAAACACCCGCTGCACGCGGGCGACACCCTTGCCTTCAACGGGCGGCACTACTTCGCGGCGGATGCCACGGCGGACACCGTCGCCATCCACACCACCATTCGGGAATAGCCGCCGGCAAATCCTGCGGCGGCGTGCGGGAAATCTCGAAGCGGACGCATGAAGCCGGAGGTAAAGCGGGGTTCGCCCCGCTTTCTTTGTTTTGGCGGCGTGCGGCTTATCCCAGCGCGATGTCGTACTGCCCGTGGCGGTAGGCGGAATCGACGTGCAGGCGGATGGGGATCTTCAAGAGCGCTTGCAGGTCGGAGAAGGTCAGCGATTCTTCTTCGCGGATGAAGTCGATGAGATCGAGCGCAGCGACGATGGTCATCATCTTCGGCCTGAAATCACGCGCTTCGCGCATGAGGTCGCGGAAGAGTTCGTAGGTGATGGTCTCGATGGTCTTGACATAGCCGCGCCCGCCGCAGGCGGGGCAGGGTTCGCACATCACTTGGCGCAGGCTTTCCCGCGTGCGTTTGCGCGTCATTTCGATGATGCCGAGCGGCGAGAGCGGGCTGATAGTGTATTTGCTGCGGTCGCCGGCGAGCGCGTCGAGCAGCGCATTCATCACGCCCTGCTGGTGTTCGGGGGTATTCATGTCGATGAAATCCAGCATGATGATGCCGCCGAGGTTGCGCAAGCGCAGTTGGCGGGCGATGGCGCGCGCCGCTTCGAGGTTGGTTTTGTAGATGGTGTCGTCTTGCGAGAGCTTGCCGACGAAGGCGCCGGTATTGACGTCGATAGTGGTCATCGCCTCGGTTTGGTCGATGATGAGGTAGCCGCCGGATTTAAGGGCGACGTGGCGTTTCAGCGCCAGCGCGATTTCTTCTTCGATGCCATAGCGCTCGAACAGGCTGCGGTCGCCATCGTAGAGTTCTAGGCTGGCCGCCATGTTGCCGAGGAAGTTATCGGCAAAAGCCCGCATCTGTTTGTAGGCGTTGGGGTGGTCAACCACGATGCGGCGCACTTCCGGGGTCACGTAGTCGCGCAGCACTTTTTGATACAACGGCAGTTCGGCGTAGATGAGGGTGCCGGGGCGGGACTGGCGCTGCTGTTGCAGGATGTTTTCCCAGACGCGTTGCAGGTATTGCATGTCGGCGCGCATCGCCCAGAGGTCGGCGGATTCAATCGCGGTGCGGACAATAAAGCCGCCCTGTTTGCCTTCGTGAAAGCCGGCCACGGCCTCGCGCAGGTTTTGCCGCTGTTCTTCGGAGGAGATTTTCGCCGAGATGCCGATGTCGGCGGCGTTTGGCAGATAGACGAGGAAGCGCGAGGGGATGGAGATTTCCATGGTGAGGCGCGCGCCTTTGCTGCCGATGGGGTCTTTCAGCACCTGCACCAGGAACGACTGCCCTTCGCGCATCACCTCGCTGATGCGCGCCGGCGGCTTGTCGCCGCGCCGCACCACGTTCTTGACGTGCAGGAAACCGGCGCGTTCCAGGCCGATGTCGATAAAGGCGGCGTCCATCCCCGGCAGGACGCGCTGTACTTTGCCCTTGTAGATGTTGCCGACGATGCCGCGCTTGCGCTCGCGTTCAACGAAAATGTCCTGCAATACGCCGTCGCCAAGCAGGGCGACGCGGGTCTCATAAGGCGTGTGGTTGATGAGGATTTCGGTGCTTGCCGTTGCGTTGTCTGCCATCTCAACTCCCTAGCGCCTGCAAAAACTCGCCGCTGCAACCCAGCTCGCAGAATCCCTGCCACAGCGCTTGCAGCGGCAGCCCCACCACATTGTAAAAATCGCCGGTGATGGCGGAAACCAGCACACCGCCGCGCCCCTGAATGCCGTAGCCGCCCGCCTTGCCCAGCGATTCGCCGCTGGCGAGATAGGCGCGCAGGAGGGCGTCGGGGTGCGCCGGCATGGTCACGCTGCTGCACTCGACGTGGGTGAAGAGGTCATGACGGCAGCGCATGGCAAGCCCGGTGAAGACCTGATGCTGCCGCCCGGAGAGCCGGCGCAGCATGGTGAGCGCCTCGGCATTGTCCTGCGGCTTGACAAGGATGACGCCGTCGCAGGACACGACGGTATCGGCGGCGATGATGAGCGCCTCGGGAAAATCGGGCATGGCGGTTTCCGTCTTGGCGCAGGCCAGACGCAAGACCAGCTCCGGCGCGGTTTCGCCCGGTTGCGGGGTTTCATCGACAGCGGGCTCGGTGGTGGTGAAATCGAAACCGAGCATTTGCAGGAGGAAGGCGCGGCGGGGGGAGGCGGAGGCGAGGACGATTTGCATGGGGCACCAAAGCGGGAAGAGGCGGGCATTATATCGCCCGCCTGCCATAAAAAAGCCCCGCTTGGCGGGGCTTCATCCTTACTGCGCGGGTTCGCAGTCTTTATAGGCAATCTGGTTGTTCGGCCCGGTAATCATCACCGGCTGGTCGCGGAAATTGTCCGCATTCATGTTGGCGGTGCTGAGGTTGTAGCCCGCGCCCTTGAAATAGGTGTCAACGTTGTCGGAGCGGTTCAGGTCGTATTTCATTGTCACCTTCTTGCCTTTCAGCGTGGCATCGGCCTTGACCGGCACACCGGCACCGTTGAAGCTGTAGGTCACGCGCAGTGGGCGGTCGGCTTCGCACATATAGGAAACCGTGCCGGATTTGGTCACCTTGTTGGCGTTAACCGGCTTGTCGCTTGCTGCGGGTGCACCGCCTGCTGTCGGGCTGCAATCCTTGAAGAGAATCTGGCTGCCCGGCGCGAAAATCATGATGGGCTGTTCGCGGTAGTTGGCGGAATCCATGTTGGCGGTGCTGATTTCATAGCCCGCGCCGCTGAAATAGGTATCGACGTTGTCGGAGCGGTTCAAATCGTACTTCATCACGCGCGCCTTGCCTTTCAGCGTGGCGGTGGCGCTGGTCGGGATACCCTGCTTGTTGAAGGCGTAGTTGACCGTTACTTTTTTATTGCCCTGACACTGATAGCTGACCTGGGCGGCGGAAACTGATGCGGAAAAACCGAGCGCCAGTAAAGCGGCTGCGGCGGGGAACCAGATTTTCATCGTAAACTCCTGAAAGTTGAAAAGAAACACAGACTGTCATGCGCTGCCTGCGACGCGTAGTATAAAACGTCCTTGCGGCGGATTCTTTGCCAAATCGTTATCCCCGCCTTGCAAAATATTAGCGTTCTGCCGCCGCCCCTTCCGCTATGATGCCGCCCGCTATCCGTTCCAAACCCATTAAGGAGAAACCGATGAAAGCACACCACTTCCTCCTCGTGGCTCTCGCTGCCACCAGCCTCGTCGCCTGCAAGAACATCAGCAGCGGCATGAGCCCGCGCGACCGCCATCCCGAACGCAAGGGCGAAGTCTATCCGCAGGCGGGCAACGAACAGACCGGCAATTACTACGGCGTGCAGCCGCAGAACGTGCAGCCGCCGCAGGAAGTCTATCCGCAGCAATAACCCGCCAACCGCATCAAGGAAACCCCGATGAAACCGCAACGCCTTATCGCTCCGACACTTGCCAGCCTCTTCCTTACCGCCTGCGTTAGCAGTGGCATGAACCCGCATGACCGCTACCCCGTACCGAACAACCCGCAGCCCAACTATCCCGCCTACCCGCAGAACAACCCGGTCTATCCGCCGACGCAAGACCAGCCGCAGCCGCAGCAAAACCCGCGCCAGCCGATGCGGCCGCAGCAGCAGGGTTACACCGGCGGCCCCGGCCACTTCGACTGCGAAAACGGCCTTGCGGTGGACATCCGCCACCTCGGTACCGAGCAAATCGAATTGCGCCTGAACGACAAAAGCGCCGTGCTGAAAAATGCTACGACCGCCTCCGGCGAACGCTACACCGCCAGCAAAGGCCTTTACGGACGCGGCGCGGAATGGCACCAAAAAGGCACAGAAGCCATCCTCAACTTCACCGATCCCTACGGCAACGTGGTTGAGACCAACTGCCGCAGCGGCATCATCCGCAACTGATTTCCAACCCCCACAAACGCCGGATATTCCGGCGTTTCTTGTACCAATCCCAAGAAATAAAATGATGTTCGCAGCCCACCATCCGCATGGTTCCGGCGGGCTGAAGCCGCCCTACGGCAAGTTATTTTTGATTTTGGTATTACATGGAGCCGACATGAACAAAAAGCACCTGCTGGCGGCCGCACTCGCCCTCAGCCTCACCACCTTTGCCGCCGAACCACCCGCCACACAAGCCGTCACCGCATGGAAAAATGCGGGGGAAACGACCGTTCGGGGGATGCGTTATCTCTATATCGTCATGCCGCGTCCGCAAAACCGTATCCAATACATCGCAGCAGCAGAAAAAATCCATGCCGCCGAGCCGGATGCCTGGTTCTTCTTCTTTGATGACGGGGAGAAAATTGACGAAATACTGGCCGTCAACCAGAGCGGCGACTTGAGCCGCTTTCCCGCCGCCTGGATGAAAGCGCACCTCATTGGCAGCACATCCCTCCAACTCGAGCCGAAAACACGCAGCAAACAATGGGTGCTGCATGAAGGCGAGTCGCGCAGCGACTACATCGCCACCCTGCCCTGCATAGAAGGCAAAGGCGGCTGCACCGAGTAATACCAATCCCGGAATAACCCGGGTGTACTGACGCGTCTCGCCGTGTCAGCGTCATGGCCAAAATAGCGGATAACCTACTGATTTAACGAATATTACACCCCGCCGCCGTCGGCAGCGCGTTTGTTGCAATCGGAAGCTATCGGCTACAATGGCATCTCCTTACTTACAGGCGGCACAACAATCATGGGCACACAAATGAACGACGCGGCAATCCGGCAACTCATACAACGCGAAATGGCGCAAACCGAAGCGTTGATGCGCGCCGAAATGCGTGCCGAAGTGCCGCTGGCGGAGCTGGTGATGCAATACGCCATCGGCGATGGCGGCAAACGTTTCCGCCCGCTGCTGACCCTGCTGAGTTGCGGTCTCTGTGCCTATCACGACGAACACGCCATCACCGCCGCCGCCTTCATCGAATTCATCCACAACGCCACCCTGCTGCACGACGATGTCGTGGACGAATCCGCCCTGCGGCGCGGCAAACCGTCCGCCAATATCGCCTTTGGCAACGCCGCCAGCGTGCTGGTCGGTGATTTCCTTTACACCCGAGCCTTTCAGCTCATGGTGCGCACCGGCAACAGCGCCGTCATCGCCATGATGGCCGACGCCGTCAACCAGATCGCGGCGGGTGAAGTCATGCAGCTCGGCAACATGCACGACCCCGACGTTGACGAGCCCCGCTACTACCGCGTTATCGAACTGAAAACCGCCGTACTCTTCGCCGCCGCCTGCAAAGTGGCGGGACTGCTCGCCCGCCTCGCCCCCGCACAAAGCGAACAGCTCGCCGCCTACGGGCGCAAACTCGGCATGGCCTTCCAGATCATGGACGACCTGCTGGACTACACCGGTGACGAAGCGCTGATCGGCAAAGCCCTCGGCGACGATCTCGCCGAAGGCAAGCCGACCCTGCCGCTCATCCGCGCGCAGCAACAACTGCCCGCCGCCGACAAAGCCCACCTGCGCCACATCATCGAACAGGGCGAACGCGAAGCCATCGGCGAAGTCATCGCCCTGCTGCACGCAACCGATGCCCTGCCGTACAGCCGTGCCGCCGCCGCCCGCCTCGCCGCTGACGCCGTGCAAGCCCTGGCGGATTTTCCCGACAGCGATTACAAAACCGCACTCATCGCCCTGGCGGTGCGCACCACCGAACGCTGTCGCTAAACACTCCGCGTTCACTGTTACCGTTTTTCGCCAATCTTGCCGACATGAAAGAGACGTTGCAGGCAACGCCTCTACGGTACGTTGCGCCTTGCTGTCGGCAGCGCGGCATGCGACGCGGCCTGGGCGGCGGCAGCCAAACGTTATGCCGCCAGCGTGGCGATGCCCAAGCACGACACTTTGCTCATAAATAAAGGCAAAAATGGCATGAATCGTTGCCGGAAGGAAAGAACGCGTCAGCAGGCGGCAAAAATTTGTCGCTTCGTTCGTCGGTGTGTTGCCGGCGCGGGAGCGGGCGGGGCGGCCATTCCGGCATCATGGACGCACGTTTTGTTGGTAATTGTTTGATGTACAACAGGAAAACAAACATGGCACGCTGCGAGCATATATGTTCCCAACAGCAAACGCTGTTACAACCCGCAGCAAACGCTGTAATTCAAACCTGAAATCTAAATGGAGTAACCCATGAAAAAAATGCAAAAAGGCTTCACCCTTATCGAACTGATGATCGTCATCGCCATTATCGGTATTTTGGCTGCTATCGCTCTGCCGGCTTACCAAGACTATGTTGCCCGTTCGCAAATGTCTGAAGCATTCAACCTCGCTGGTGGTCAAAAAGGTGCTGTTGCTGAATCTTATGCCAACTACGGTGTATGGCCTGCTGACAACAGTGCTGCCGGTATCGCTCCCGCATCACAAATCAACGGTAAATACGTTGATAACGTTAAAGTAAGCAGTAACACGATTGTCGCTACCCTGAAAGCTACCGGTGTTTCCAAAGGTATCCAAAGCAAAACGCTGACCCTGAGTGGTACTGTCACTCAAGCCGGTGGTACTGATGAAAAAGGTTCCTTCGACTGGACGTGCTCATCTACTGCTTCCGCTAAGTATCTGCCGGCCGCTTGCCGTAACACCACTACTACTCCGACCCCGACCCCGTAAGGCGAGGACGAAGCGGCAAAGTGTACCAATCAATATTTGGTATAAGCTGCAAACAGGGAAGCCACACAATGTGTGGCTTCTTTTTTACCCGAGTTTTAATTTCAGGAAATTCATTATGAAGAAATCCATACAGCAGGGTTTTACCCTGCTTGAGCTAATGATTGTCATCGCCATCATCGGCATCCTGGCGGCCATCGCCATTCCCTCCTATCAGGACTATGTCGCGCGTGCCCAGGTAGGCGAAGCGGTGCAGTTACTCGGCGGCATCAAGGTAACCGTCTCCGAGTTTCGCAGTGACCGCGGCGTTTGGCCGGTCGATAACGGCCAGGCCGGTATTGATATGGACGCGCTGAAAATCAACGGCAAGTACGTCAAGCAAGTAGAGGTATCGAACGGCGTCATTACCGCCACCATGCGCAGCAATGCCATCGCCAGGCCAATCAACAGCAAGCAGGTTGTATTGACGCCCACCGAGACCGGCGGCTCCGTCGTGTGGAAATGTTCTTCCCCTGATATGTCCGCCCGCTATCTGCCTTCCGTATGCCGCTAATCTTTGCATCCCGGAGGGGATGATGTCTTGATTGACCAGGGCAAGGATAAAGGCGAAAGAGATTTACGGTTGCTTCTGCGGCACCGCCGCATTGACTTCCCGTCACTTTCCCAACCATGAAACCGCGACTGTTGAGCGTCTTTCGCCATCACATCCCGCCTGGGCAAGGCAGACAAATATCATTTTTCAACATCAGGTGGGTTCCGGCCCACCTTGTTGTGTTTACAAGTTCCATATCCGGACATCTTTTGCGCCACCTGCATAAACAAGCAGGAAATACATCAAACAAACAGGATTTTTTATGCCGCATTTACCTCGTTGGGGACTTTTTTGGCTGACACTCGCTTTTCTTCTTGAACTGGCTAATCGCCTCTTTTTCCCGCAAACTCCCGATATCAGCTGGGCCGAACTCCTCTTTCCCAGCGAAATGTTCTATTTCTTCAATCCCATCGGTGTTTATTTTGGCATCTCTGCCCTGATTTTGTGGGGGGGAAAACGTTTGCCGCTATCAGATCGTACTATGCTGATACTCATGGCTATCGGCGTGGGCTCGTTTCTGCTGATGAATGTCATTCAGCCATATGAGGAGGGCAGTGCAGCAATCATGCTGGCCGTCATCCTGTGGGCGATCGGGGCAGCGGCGGTGTTGCTGTGGGGCTATCTGGCGCTGCGGGGAGTGCTTGACAGGAAAGGCTTACGCCTGACGAGAGCGGAGAAGCTGTATATCAAAGAATTTTTCTTCTTAACGATGCTTTCCTGTGCCCTGGGTTCCGCAACAAACACGGTGCTGAGGCTTTTTGCCGTCCTCTTCCCGCAGACCATGGATCTTGATTTGTATCGCATTGACCTCGCCTATCACGGCTTTGCCGGTATGCTCTTTGCCGGGTTTGATCTCCACTGGTCGCCATTTGTTAAAACGGTCGTGATGACAGTGTACAACTTGCTCAGTATCGTCTTGCTGTTCCTGCTTGCACCAACGCTGCGGGAAGGACGCATGGCGCAACTTCATGCCCTGCGCCTCATGCTGGTGCCGTTCCTGCTGGCCTCCGTGTTGTATGCCTTCAATCCGGTGGCGGGGCCACCTGCCTTTGCCGGCCGCTTCCCCTACGATATGGCATGGCTTGCCCCGCTGGGTTATGGGACAGATTTTGTCCCGCCGTCTTTCCGCAACGGCATGCCCTCGATGCACTTCACCGGTGCGATGCTGATGGTACTGATTGCCGCCGCCCTGACGCGCAAGATTTATTTTTATGCCACCGCCCTGTTTGCCGCGATTACTTTTATCGCGACCATGGCTATCGGCGAGCATTATCTGATTGACCTGATTGTTGCTGCCCCTTATTGCATCGCCCTCGGCACGGCACTGATGAATCCGCCCGGCTGGCATTTTTACAAGCGCCGCATCTGGTGGGCGAACACCGCCTGTTTCGTGATGTGGGAATTGTTGCTGCATTTTGCCGCCACCCGCGTGTTCCTGATAGAAAATCCCCTGTTCGTGCAGCTTTTCTCCGCGCTCAGTGTGCTGGTTGCAGTGTGGGGCTTTACCGCCTTTCTGCGCACTGTCTGGTACCTGCCGCCGCCGCAGACCGTCGGGGACAACGTGCCGCATGCGGCAGCGGTCGTGGCGGAAACAGCGGCGGGCGTGCCGCTGCGCTGGGTCAGTGGTCTTTTCGTCTGTTCCGGTTTTGCCGGGCTGCTCTATGAAGTGGTCTTTGCCAAGCATCTGGGCGTCATCTTCGGCGGCACCTCGCTGGCGGCATATACGGTGATGGCGACCTATATGGGCGGTATGGCGCTTGGCGCCTGGCTGGGCGGCATTCTTGCCGACCGGGTGCGCAGCCCGCTCAAATGGTATGCCGTCGCCGAAGGGGCAATCGGTATCTATGCTCTGGCAACGCCCGCCCTGTTCAAACTGATTGCCCATATTTATGCCGTGCTCGCTGCCGATGTCCGCCCGGATGCTCCCGTCCTGACCCTGTGGCGGGTATTGCTTGGCGTGATTGTTCTCGGCATCCCGACCATCCTGATGGGGACGACCCTGCCCATCGTGTTCAAATTCCTGCGCGGCTATCTGCCCGGACGCGGCAACCTCATCGCCCGTCTCTATACCGCCAATATCATCGGCGCCGCCTTCGGTGCGCTGGCGGGGGCTTATGCCGTCCTGCCCACGCTGGGGCTTGCAAGCGCCACCCGCCTCGCGGCGCTCGTCAGCCTGATGATTGCGCTTTATGCCATCGACCGCCTGAAAACCCTGCCCGCTCCGGCAAGCGGTGCCATGCCGGATGCGATGGTGACAGGGCATGTCGTCCTGCCGCCGCAATCTGCCTGGCAGCAGCGCCGCCTCGGTATCGCCGCGCTGCTGCTGGTGAGTATCGGCGGTGTGGTAACGCTCGCGCTGGAAATCGTCAATATGCACCTGCTGGCGATTGTCGCGGGCAACAGTGCCTATGCTTTCGGCCTGATGCTGGCGACTTTCCTGCTGGGGCTGGGGTTGGGCAGCGCCGCTTATGACAAATTACGGCAGCTTCTTACCGCTCCCGTCATCGCCGCCGCTGCGCAGTTGGGCATTTTCTTCACCATTATCCTTGCTGCCAATCAATGGAATGGCCTGGTGGGCTATTTCGCCAGCTTCGAGCCGATGGAGCATTATCATCACTTCGGCTTTGCCGCACGCGAGCTCATCCGCGCCGCCGTCTGCGCCATTATCATGATGCCGTCGGCCTTCTTTATTGGTCTCGGCTATCCGGCGGCGATGGCGCTCGCTTCCGCCTGGCTGAAAAATCGCGGTGATGCGGCGGGGTTGGGGATTGCCGCGCTGTGCAATACGCTGGGCAATATCGTCGGTGTCCTGCTCGCCGGTTTTGTGCTGCTGAACTGGCTCGGCTCAAACCGCCTGTTGCTGCTGCTTGCCGTGATCAGCCTGCTGCTTGCCTGCTATATGGCGTACACCGCCCGCGCCCTCTGGCCGCAAGCCTTCCGTTACAACAGCCCGGCACAGTCGGCAACGGCAGTGGCAACGGCTGCCGTCGTTCTGCTGGCCTTGTGGGTGTATCCGGCGCAATGGGACATGCAGCAGTTGTCCTCCGGCGCCAATGTGTATTTCACGGCCGGGGCGCGCGGCGAGGTAATAGATGCCCGCGAGAGTATCCAGGGCGGGCTGACCACGGTCAACCGGCAGCAGCAGGCGGAAGGAAACGGCAGCGGGCATACCGTGCTGACCCTGCTGACCAACGGCAAGTTCCAGGGCAACAATGCCGGCGAGATTACGGCACAAAAAGCCTTTGCCCGGATTCCGCTCCTGCACCAGCCGCAGCGGGCGGATGCCCTGGTCATCGGCTATGGCACGGGCAATTCTGCCTATACTCTGCATGAACAAGGGTTCGCCCTGGATATTGCCGAGCTGACGCCGGATATTGTCGCCCTTGCGGACAAGCACTTCGCCGACATCAACGGGCGGGTCTCGCAGCAGGATAATGTACAGATGTATTACACCGACGGCCGCAATTATCTGCTGACGCAAAACAAGCGTTATGACCTTATCAGCATGGAACTCACCAGCATCTGGTTTGCCGGTGCCGCCAACCTCTATAACCGCGAGTTTTATCAGTTGGCAAAATCCCGCCTGAAAGAAGACGGCGTGTTGCAGCAATGGGTGCAAATGCATCATATGCGGGCCATCGATTTGCTCTATATCCTCAATACCCTACACCAGGAATTCCGCTATGTGTGGCTCTATGTTTCCGGCGGACAGGGGATACTGGTCGCCAGCGATTCGGAAAAGGCCACGCAGTTGTATCATCTGGACGGGCGGGCGGCAGACAGCATCGCCGCTTTGAATGAAGAGGAGAAAGCCTTGCATGACAGCCTGTTGCTGGAACCGGCGGACATGGATTATCTGGCGCAGAAATTACGTGTGCCGCAATTCCTTGTCTCTACCGACAATAATCTGTACCTGGAATATGCGACACCCAAAGGCAATGCCATCACTTATGATTCATTGGCGACCAATATCGATATGCTGACCAAACTCAAACAGGAGCAGCTGCAAAAGCAGGGTGAAAGCATCCCTGAGAGCGGGAAGTAGCCCATGCACGGGGCTGTCGTTACGGTCAGCCCCGTTTTCTTCATCACGTTCAAGGAGAATCCATGTCTTTCAGAATCCGCTGTTTTTTAAGCCATTTGTCTTGCTCTGTCGTCATCGGCTGCCTCACGGCGGCGACCGTCTATTGGGGCTGGTATCCCGGGGTACTCGCCAAAGCGGTAGGCGTGTCGCATATCTTTCTGCTGCTGCTGTCCATCGACGTCATCATGGGGCCGCTCTTGACCCTCTTCCTTGCCAAGCAGGGCAAGAAAGGGCTGTGGTTCGATTTCGTCGTCGTTATTGTCATGCAGATAGCGGCGTTGCTGTACGGCATCTGGCACATCGCCGAGGGCCGCCCCGCCTGGCAGATTATCAATGTTTACCGCGTGGAAATCGTCAAGGCCATCGATGTGGATTACCGCAATGCCAAGCCGCCCTTTGACCGCGCTTCCTGGTTTGCGCCGCAATGGGGCATGGTGCGCCCCGCCAAGGACAAACACGAGCAGTCGGACTGGCTGATGCTTGAACTGGAACAGGGCAAATCGCCCGTGCAACGGGCCGAGCTGTATCAGCCGATAGCGGGGCACTGGCAGGATTTTGCCAAAGAGATTCAACCGCTTGCCGATTTGGGCAAGCACAATCCGCAGGCAGCGGTGGATGACATCTTGCGTCAATACCCGCAGGCTGACGGCTTCCTGCCGATGATGGGCGGCGAATGGGACATGACGGTGCTGGTTTCAAACAAAGAGCAGCAAATCCTCGCCACCGTGGATTTGCGCCCGTGGTGACGCGTTGCCGCCAACCGCCTTGCGACGATGATTGAGCCTGCCGCGTTCCTGCCCCTCCCCGGAGGGGCTTTTTGCTCGCGCAGATAAGGGATGTTGTGGCGGCAAACCTTGTCAGGTCGTTAAAAAACCATCACGGACAGCCGCCGGAAGCGCGCCTACAATGCGCCCCGCCTTAACCGCGCCAGCGGCAAGGCGTACTCACTCAAACAGGAGCAACACATGAAAAAAAGCCTCGCTTCCCTCACCATCCTGATGGCCCTTGCTGCCGGAGCGCAAAACCCGCCGCATCCGCAGGAAGAAACCGTCAAACCACCCGTCGCGGGTGCCCCGCATGACCGGACGGCACCGCCTCAGGCCGACGGGCAGAAAAATCGGACGGACAAACACCATCATGGCGACAAGCAGCCGCCGCAACACAGCGGCAAGCAGGGGCAGCAGCCGCCACAGCATGACGGCAAGCAGCCGCCCAAAGCGCCGCAACACAGCGGCAAGCAGGGGCAGCAGCCGCCGCAGCATGACGGCAAGCAGCCGCCCAAAGCACCGCAGCACGATGGCAAACAGGGGCAGCAGCCGCCACGGCACGACGGCAAACAGGGCCAGCAGCCGCCGCAGCATGACGGCAAGCAGCCACCGCATAACCGGCAAGTGGACGACGGGCAACAGCAAACCCCGCCGCCACCGCCGCAACAACACAAGTAAGCATATGACCGGCGTCCGGCGACGCCACCAAACGGAATGGCTCTGCCATTCCGTTTTTTTATGCCGCCAGCCTTTGCCCACGGCCTTCGTGCACGACAAAAATCTCTTTTGCCGGTTTTCCCATCTTTTCTTTCCCCTTGCCGTCGCCATGCGACACCGTCCTGGTTCTTATGAAAACACGTGGGCATTTTCCATGAAGACCAGGACGGTAGCCGAAGGCCGGAAAGGGGAGGGATAAAACCATATGAAAAAAGCGGTAACGGATGCTGTCGTGCAGGCAGGCAACGCGGCAAAGCCCTGCGACTATGTCGCTTCAAATAGGACTGATGCGGTGTTGGCGCGCCTCGCCGGGCACCCATAAAAATCGCTACGCGATTTTTATGGGAAACCCTCGCCGGACTGGTGCACTGTCTGCGGCGCGCCGCCTTGTCTCAATCCTGTTTGAAACGACTATAACGCCGCAAGAGGAAGCGGCGGTTTTGCCGTGTGAAGGGCGGCGGTGCGGCAAAGGCAGACGGAAGTATCAGGCGTGCGGGAAAGCGGCTACCATAGCGCCCCGCCCACACCGCCCGTCGCCCATGCCGCCTGTCATCTGCATCCTCGGCCCGACCGCCGCCGGCAAAACCGAACTTGCCTTTGCCGTCGCCGACCGCTATCCCGTCCGCCTCATCAGCGTCGATTCCGCGCAAATCTATCGCGGCATGGACATCGGCACCGCCAAACCCGATGCCGCCACCCTGGCGCGTTACCCGCATGCCCTTATCGATATTCTCGATCCCGAAGACGCCTATTCCGCCGCCCGCTTCGCCGCCGACGCCGCGCGCGAAATCGCCGCCGCCCACCAGGCGGGCGACATCCCCGTCCTCGTCGGCGGCACCATGCTCTATTTCCACACCCTCTACACCGGCATGGACGGCCTGCCTGCCGCCGATCCGGCCAAGCGCGCCGTCATCGAAGCGCGCCTTGCCGCCGAAGGTGCCGCCGCGCTGCACGCCGAACTGGGCCGTCTCGATGCGGCGAGTGCGGCGCGCATCATGGTGAACGACCACCAGCGCCTCATCCGCGCCCTCGAACTCATTGCCAGCAGCGGCAAAACCCCCAGCGCACACTACGCCGCACAGCGCCGCGCCGCCCCGCCGTGGCAGACGTTCGCCATCGCCCTCAACCTGCCGCGCGCCGTGCTGCACGAACGCATCGCCGCGCGTTTTCAGCACATGATTGCAGCGGGATTCATCGACGAAGTCGCCGTGCTCAAAGCCCGCCCACACCTCGGCGCCGCCACCCCCGCCATGCGCAGCGTCGGTTACCGGCAAATCTGGCAATACCTGGACGGGATGAGCGACCGCGCCACCGCCATCGAACAGGGCATCATCGCCAGCCGCCGGCTCGCCAAGCGGCAAATCACCTGGATGAACAACGGCCTCCGCCAAGTCCTCGACCTGCACCACTACGACCCGCTGCAAGGGCCCGATGCGCCGCTGGGCGCCATCGCGGACTTCATCAACAAAAAGCCCCTGCCGTAGCAGGGGCCTGACATCAACCCGGTTTGCCGTCAATGCGCGGGCTGAACCAGATGCGCGTGTAGCCGTGCAGCAGCAGACAGAAGGCGATGACCCACAGCACCTGCGCCGCCGCCACCCACAGCATCATCTGCGCGGGGACGGTCAGCGGCAGGATGACGCGGCAGACAAACGCCGCGCACACCAGCCACAGCCCGGCCACCAGGAGACGCGGCGGTTCGTGAATATTGCGCCCCGAATGGCCGAGGCTGACCCGCCCCATCATCGACAGCGTCAGCAGGCCGATGCCGGAGAGCGTCAGCGCGTGCATGGCGAGCGAATCGCTGATGGGCCGGAAAAGCTGGCAGAAAAAAAGGAAGAAGCCGAAAATCATCCCGCCGAAAGAGAGGAACATCGACCACAACAGCGGCCGGTGCCAGATGCCGAAGGTGTACCAGCCCGCCAGCCGCCAGCCGTTCGCGAGGGCGGTGGCGAGGGCAAACACCGACGCCGCCGCCTGCCACGGCGTGAAGACTTTCAGCAGGAAGAACAGGGTGAAAGTGACGAGGCAGAGGCGATCGAGCAGGTCGCTGTTTTTCGGCGAGAAGGGATAGCCGACGCCGCGTTCCGTGAAAAACGGCGTGACCCGCCGCCCGATGGTCAGCACGATGGCGAGAATGGTGAACACGCCGAGATACAGGCTCATCACATAACCGCGCGCAAAGCCGAGCAGGGCGCTGATGAACAGCACCTGGCCGACGGCCAGCAGGAACAGCTTCGACACCAGCCCCATCTGCCGCCACTGTTTGACGGCGAACACCGGCCTGGCGACGCCGTAGAGACTGCCGAGGGCAAAAACGAGATCGCAGCAGGCGGCGGCGACCTGCCACTGCGGCGCGAACGCAAACAGCAGGCGGGCGGCGAACCACGGCAGCCAGTAGCAAAAGAGCGGCCAGCCGTGCGGCAGCGGCACACCCGTCCAGTTCTGCACGGCGGTAAAAAGAAAGCCGGTAACGACGGCGGCGGAATAGCCATAAACCATCTCGTGCCCGTGCCACCAGGCGGGCGGCAGGCTGCCGGTCATGCCGTAAAAATGGAACTGATAAACCGCGAGCCAGGCGAGCATGGTCAGCACGGCAAAGGCGGACGCGGAAAAAAAGAAGAGGCGGAAACCCAAATTGAGAATCGCGGGATAGCGCTGCATAAACCCTCCGGAAAAACGGCGGGCAGGATAGCACCGCCGCACCGCGCCGCTTATGACGGAAATCAACCACGGGGCAGGGCGGGGCGTAGCTGCTAAAATACAAGGAGATCTTTCTTTGCAGGAATTGGTATGGAAAAAGGTGTTTTTATCAAGCGGGTTATCCTTCGTAACTATCGCAGTATCGGTTATTGCGACGTGTCATTGGGCAATCTGACTTATCTGGTAGGTGCCAATGGTTCGGGAAAAAGCAATTTCCTCGATGCCCTGCAATTCATACGCGATGCCTTGAATACTTCGCTGGATAATGCCCTGAATGAACGGGGCGGCATTGATGAAGTACGGCGGCGTTCCAATGGTCACCCAACCCATTTTGGTATGCGCCTGGAATTTATCCTGCCCGGCCAAAAACAGGGCAGTTATGCTTTCAATATCGGGGCATTGAAAGGACGTGGCTATGAAGTGCAAACGGAAGAGTGCATCATTGACGGTAAAGGAAAAGGCCCTTCCTACAAAATCAACCGGGGAGAAATGGAAACAACCAGTGAAAAAATCTTCCCTGCCATTACCAAAGACCGTTTGGCACTGGTTGCCGCTTCCGGTTTGCAGGCTTTCCGCGAAGTCTATGATGCCTTGTCTGCCATGAGCTTCTATAACCTGAATCCAAAATTGATGCGGGAATTGCAAAAACCGCAGGAAGGCAAGTTGCTGAAATTTTCCGGTGAAAATATCGCCAGTGTTATCGGCCACTTGCAACGCCTTTCTGACGACAAGCAAATCAAAAATATAGAGGCCTATTTGCATTCTGTTGTGCCGACAGTTCGTTCAGTCATGCAAAAATCCGTCGGGCACATGGAGACTTTGGAATTCCGGCAAACCGTGGGCGCCGCCAGACATCCGTGGAAATTCACCGCATTGAATATGTCGGACGGCACCTTGCGCGCCCTGGGCATTCTGGTCGCGCTATTTCAGGGTAATCAGGACTATTTCCCGACTCTGGTCGGCATCGAGGAGCCGGAAACCGCCCTGCATCCCGCTGCCAGCGGCGCCTTGCGCGAAGCCCTTGCCCGGGCAGCGCAGGAGACACAGGTTATCGTTACCAGCCATAGTCCAGAACTGCTAGATGATCCCAATATTGCCGATAGCCATATTCGGGCGGTTATTGCCGAAGATGGTGAAACCAATATCGCTCCCTTGGATGAAGCCTCCCGTATTGCCATTAAAGAACACCTCTTCACTGCCGGGGAATTACTGCGCAAGAACCAATTGGCACCGGATCGGGAATTTCTGAAAAAACAGATATCGCAGCAAGCAGACTTATTTGGAGAAACCGTCTAATGAAAATAGCCTGTATTGTTGAAGGCGACGGGGAGGTTCGGGCATTACCGGCGTTACTGCATCGCCTGCATCAGCGGTTTTCACCCAATACACCGCCACCCCTTATTGAACCGCCAATCCGGGTGCGGCGGGATCAATTCCTCAATAGACCCAAAGAGTTCTCTCGTCACCTGCAATTAGCCGCCTTGAAGTGCGGGCAAGATGGCCGGATCCTGATTCTGCTTGATGCAGATGATGATTGTCCGAAAATATTGGCAGATAAAATTGTGCAAGATGCCCGAAAAATTGTTCCGCACCGTCCCGTTTCTGTAGTGCTGGCCAACAGGGAATACGAAGCCTGGTTTATCGCCTCTGCCACCGCGTTGCAGGCAAGTGGTGATTTCGTAATTACCACCCGGGAAAAAATACCCGCCGCAGAAGGGCTGCGCGATGCAAAGGGTTGGGTGAAACAGCATATGCCTAACCGCGTTTATGGCGAAACGATCGAGCAATTGGCATTGACGCGGCAAATGGATTTGGAGCAGGCATGCAAGAACAGCCGCTCCTTCCGCAAATTATGCGGCGAGTGGGAAAAATGGATGCGGCCATGAATCATCTGTCCACCATCAGCCGCATCACCGCCCTGTGCCTGCTTGCCGTTTTCGTGGCGTGTTGCGGGTATGCCCTGAATCTGCTGCTTGCGCCGCGTTTGATTCGTGCCGCTGCCGACCGTCTCACGGCGGCGCAAATCGTGCAGCGGCAGGCGGATTTTGCCGCTGCCGCACCGCTTGCCGTGGAAGGGTTGGGCGAGATGTCGGCATGGGCGTTCGTCAAGCACGACGAGCTGTTGCCCGGGCGGCAGGCGGCGTTTGCAGAGAGTTTTGCGAACGGTACCTCCGGTGAAACGGTTGTCGGCCTGAAATTGTGGGATGACGCCGCCGACGACGGCGATATGGTGCAAATCCGCTCGGCGGGCTATTCGGTTACGCTGCTGCTCAGTGATGTGCCGCGCAATGTGTATATTCCCGTCTATCTCGGGGTGCCGGTCGTCATACACGGTGTGCGTGACGGGCGCGGCGGCGGCATCACCGTGTCGGTGGCCGCGCAGCGCGCCCTGAGCCAGGGCGAAGCAAGCTGGCAGGATTTCCCGCGCACGGGCACCGACGGGCAGGTCGGCGCGGGGCTGGCTCTGCCGCTGCTGCATGCCGGGGAAGCGGTGGAAGTGTTGTTGCGACCGGAGGAGGCGCAAGGATGAAAACGCGCGGTTGGTTTGCTTTTTGGCGGCAGGCGGTGATGTGCCGCCGCCTGGTGTATGCGGCGTTGCCGTTGCTTTGCCTGATGGCGGCGGTTTTTTTCGCGCCATCGGCACCGCCTGCGCCGCCGGGGGCATCTGCATCATCCGCACCTGCGGCAACAGTCGGCAGCATTAGCGTGGTGGCGAGGCTTGACAGCTTTCCGCGCGCCGCCCCATCTTGGGGGGATGCGCTCAATCCCGACGGGCAGGTGCCCGCCACCGGTTTTGCCGCCTATTATCTCGACCGCAGCAAGTCCGGCCGGGTCATCGCGCGCGAAGAGGTTCCGCATATCAACATCCATTACGGTTATGACGACTTTCACGGCATTCCTTCCGACCAGTTCGATGCCTACTGGATCGGGCGGCTGCATGTACCGCAGCGTGCCGTGTACTCGCTGTTCGTGTGGCATGTCTCGCAAATGACCGGGCGCATCCGCCTGGTCATCGACGGCAGGCTGGTGGGGGACGGATTGAGCAGGGATCTGCCGGACAATCTGCTGCTGGAAGCGGGCGATCATGTTGTGGCGGTCGAATATGCCAATTTCTGGCATACCACCGACTTCCGCCTGAATCTCCGTCCGAGTGTGCCCGTGATAATCTCGCCCGATTCGCTGGCACCTTCCCTGCGCGCCTTGCAGTTGCCCGCCGACACGGTTGTTTTTCTGGTAACGGCCACGTGGCATGGCAACAGGTTCGACAACACTTTCCCGCTCTACATTGATGATCCCCGTCCCTATGTGCTGCTGGTGCAGGGCGGCGGCCTGAACTGGGAAATCCACGGCACACCGCTGGCGATTGTCAGCGACAGTGCGGATAACGATTTCCGCGCACCGGGCAGCCCGCCCGTGTTCTTCTGGGAAACGTACATCGATATGCCGGATGCGCTGTTTTCCGCCGGTAACTGCCGCTGTCAGGGGGCTGAAATCGACTGTGCGGACAAGTTCGACAAGATGACCGCCCTTATCGACCGGGTGCAGCAGTGGACGGGCTATCCGCTGGCGGGGGTGGGTGTCGGCGATGATCACCGTGCGCCCCGTCTCCGCACCGACGCGGCTTCCCTGCAACAGAAGCGGGAGGCATTTGCGCGCTTCAAGGCGGAAGAAGGCGGCAAATGCGCCGCCAAATACCGGGAGGAGACGGGGCAGGGGATGCAGCGCCGTTTCGATGCAATCATGCCGCAGGCGGCACCCTGATGATGCGCGACTTCTACCGCCGCTTCCCCGGCCGCAGCGACTGGCAGCGCAATAATGACGGCCGTTTCCGCACCCTGTGGCGGCATTGCCGTGCCTTGCGCCACCATGCCTATTACACCCTGCTGCTCGCCTGCCTTTGCGCCATCGGCATCGGCTGTGCCTGGTGGCCGTATATCGGCGATGCCGATTTTCAGCCCGCCGATGCCCGGCAGGAGCGCCGCTTCCCCCTGCTGTGGTTCCCGCCGGCGGACAATCCCTGGGGCAGGCAGCTCAACCCAAAGCGGCAGGCGCCGACGGGCGGCTTCGACGCCTGTTATTTCAGTCTGGACGCACCGACCCGCCTCGTCGCACGCGAGCATGTCCCCACCGCAAGCAGCCGTGGCGTGCCGGAAAAAACCGGCATCCCGCCGGAAAAATTTGCCGCCTACTGGGTCGGGTGGCTGCATATCGGCGCGGCGCGTGATTATCGCCCGGACTGCGGCTACGACAATATCAATATGCGCATCCTGGTTGACGGACACGTCATCATGCAAAGCAAACGCAGCGACAACGGCTTCCTCCGGCAATTCATGAAGCCCGTTCACCTGCAACCCGGCGACTATCTGCTGGAAATTGAACTCGGCGGTCTGCCGCCGCAAACCGTTTTCGAGCTGCACTAGGGGCTGTCGTGTGCCGGAAGCGGGACGCCGCGCACAAAAATCCCCGCTTTCCCGCCGGTCATTTCACATATAAGAAAATAAATATCACGGCAATGCACAGAACATACGGCGAGGGAAAGCAACGGGGAGTGTGCGGTATAAAGTTGTAATACATTGATTTATCACAATAAAAATCGGAGTTTATCCTGCTGTGGCCGTGTGGAATTCCGCTTTATCGCCTGCGGCATCTGTACTACAATTCGCGGCGAAGGTTAACGGATTCACATCCTTTGGCAACGCCCGCCGTTGCCGGGCAGCATCCGCTGACTTCTCCACCGTGCGGCAAGAGCCCGCCCCAAAGCGCATTATCCGTGCGTTTTGCCGCGTGTTCCCGCCGTGCGGCATTTCCCAGCATTAACGGAGTTCATCATGTCCACAATGTTTTTCGTGCAGTTTGCCATTGTGCTGCTGTGCATCATGATCGGTGCCCAGGTCGGCGGCATCGGTCTCGGCGTTTTCGGTGGTTTGGGTCTCGCCATCCTGACCTTCGGTTTTGAGTTGCAGCCGACCAGTCCGCCGATTGATGTCATGCTGATGATTATGGCGGTCGTCGCCGCCGCAGCAGCGATGGAGGCTTCCGGCGGTCTCGACCTGATGATTCGCGCCGCCACCCGCATCCTGCGCAAGAATCCGAAACACATTACCTTCATGGCACCGGTCGTGACGTATGTCTTCACCATCTTTGCCGGTACCGGCCATGTCGCTTATTCCGTGCTGCCCGTCATCGCCGAAGTCTCTCGCCGCAGCGGCATCCGCCCGGAACGCCCGCTGTCGATGGCGGTCATCGCCTCGCAGTTTTCCATCGTCGCCAGCCCGATTGCGGCAGCGGTGGTCTCGGCGGTCTCCTATCTCTCGCCGTATCACGTCAGCATCCTCGACATCCTGATGGTTACCATCCCCTCCACCGTCATCGGTATCGGCATCGCCTGCATCTTCGTCAACAAGATGGGCAAGGAGCTGAAAGACGATCCGGAATATCAGCGCCGCCTGCAAGACCCTGCCTATCAGGAAATCTACGCCGCCCAGGAAGCAAGCGGCGGCAGTGAAGCCGCTTCTTTCGACGAGAGGAAGGCAAAAACCTCGCTCACCATCTTTATTCTCGCCGCGCTGCTGGTCGTCATCCTCGGCTCCATCGAGTATGTGTACAAATACTGGCCGGGCTTCCCGCAGGAAGTCCTGCACCATCTGCGCCCGGTCTTCCCCGATGCCGAAGGTAAGCCGAAACTGCTCAACATGCCGCACGTCATCGAAATCGTCATGCTGACTGCGGGCGCACTCATCATCCTCTTTTGCAGACCAGACGGCACCGCCATCACCCGTGGCTCGGTTTTCCACGCCGGGATGCGCGCGGTCATGGCCATCTTCGGTATCGCCTGGCTCGGCGACACCCTGATGCACGCCCATATGGACGAGTTGCAAACGCTGGTGAAAGGCTGGGTGGAAACCGCACCGTGGCTCTTCGCCGTCGCCCTTTTCGCCCTTTCCGTGCTGGTCAACAGCCAGGGCGCAACGGTCGCCACCCTGTTCCCGGTCGGTATTGCCCTCGGCATTCCGGCGGAAACGATGGTCGGTACCTTCGTCGCGGTGAACGGCTATTTCTTCATCCCGAACTACGGTCCGATTATCGCCTCCATCGACTTCGACACCACAGGCACGACGCGCATCGGCCGCTATATCCTGAACCACAGCTTCATGCTGCCCGGCCTGCTCAGCATGGGCTTCAGCCTCGCCATCAGCATCCCGCTTGCCAAATGGCTGCTGGGCTGAAAGCCGCCGCCTGACGGCACAGGCATCACCAGGGGCGGCCGGAGGGTCGCCCTGTTTTTTTCTGCCGCCGTGCTCTCCCCGCATGGGCGGTTTTTTTATCGTGCGCGCCATTCCACAAAAAAACACAGGAAGGCAGGACGTGAGCACAAGATGAACTGTTCTTTGACAAAGATTAACCTCTTCGCCTATATTCAGCCTCCGGGCGTGCCGCGCGCCGCCTGATTCCTTCACGCAACCATCAGCGAGGTCTCCTATGGAACAATCTGCTCCTGTTTTTACCGAAATCACCGTCAACGGTTACTACACCCTGCTCATCGCCTGCATCGTGCTGCTATTCGGGCGGCAGCTGGTGAAACACATCCGTTTCCTGCGCGATTTCAACATCCCCGAACCGGTCGCCGGCGGCCTGGTTGCAGCGGTCATCATCTACATCCTCTACGGTCTCGGCAGCTACATCTTCAAGTTTGATGCCGGACTGAAAAATGCCTTCATGCTCATCTTCTTCATCTCCATCGGGCTCAGCGCCGATTTTTCCCGTCTGAAAGCGGGCGGCAAACCGCTGGTCATTTTCACCATCATCGTCGGCATCTTTATCATTGTGCAGGATGTCGTCGGTGTGGCGCTGGCAACCATGCTGGGGCAGAACCCGCTCATCGGTCTGGTCGCCGGTTCCATCACCATGACCGGCGGCCATGGCACCGCCGGCGGCTGGGGGCCGGAGCTGGAAAAAATCGGCTTGGTGGGGGCGACCGGCCTCGGCATGGCCTGCGCCACTTACGGCTTGGTGGCCGGTGGCCTCATCGGCGGCCCGGTGGCACGTCGCCTCATCAACAAAATGGGGCGCAAACGGGTAGAACCCGCCGAGAACATCGATGTCGGCGACAATCTCGACAAACCCGACGACATCTTCGAACGGCCGCAACGGATGCGCCTCATCACCGCATCTTCGGCGGTGGATACCCTGGCGATGTTTGCCGTCTGCTTGGTGTTTTCCGAAATCATGAACGATGTGGATGCACGTCATCTGAAAGACATCCTCCCCATCCTCGACCTGCCACAATTCGTCTGGGGGCTGGCCTGCGGCGTCATCCTGCGCAACATCCTCACCGGCGCCTTCAAGTTCAACATGTTTGACCGCGCCATTGATGTCTTCGGCAACGCCTCGCTTTCCATCTTCCTCGCCATTGCCCTGCTCGACCTGAAACTGTGGGAACTGACCGCGCTGGCGCTGCCCGTTACCGTCATCCTGGTCGTGCAAACGGTGGTGATGTTCCTCTATGCGACCTACGTGACTTTCGTCTTCATGGGCCGCGATTATGATGCCGCCGTGCTTGCCGCCGGTCACTGCGGCTTCGGTCTCGGTGCGACGCCGACAGCGGTTGCCAACATGCAGTCCGTGACCGAACGCTTCGGCCCGTCGCACAAGGCCTTCCTCATCGTGCCGATGGTTGGTGCCTTCTTCGTTGACCTTATCAACAGCGCCGTGCTGCAAAGTTTCGTCAAGTATCTATAAAACGGACGGGACACAAAAAACCACCGCCTGCGCGGTGGTTTTTTTGTGGGCGGCCGACCGCCGCCTCTTTCGCAGGGTGTCCGCTCAGAATTCGTAGCGGAAGCTCGCGCTGATGTAGCGCGGGCTGCCGTAGCCGTATTGCCCCCAACCGTACTGGTCGCGGTATTTTTTGTTAAAGAGGTTTTCCACGTTGAGCTGCGCCGAGAGTTGGTCGTTGATTTGGTAACGCGCCATTAGGTCAACCAGGGCATAGCCGCCTTCGCTGCCGTTGCTTGGAGTGCTGCGGATGGTGATGGAAGCGAGGCCGATGTCGGCAGCGGTCGCACTGCTGGCTGCTGGCAAGGGTGAGAGCGATGAGACTGCGCGGCAGGCTGTCCGGGGCGTGGAAGAGGACGCGTTCCACCCGTTGCAGACAGGCACTCTGCTGCGCGAGGCACATCGCCAGCCAGGCGCGCTGCCGCTCGCCGCCGGAGAGCGTGTTCACCGCCTGCTGCGCCAGCGGCACGACCGCCGTCTGCGTCATCGCGGCGGCGACCAGACTGCGGTCTTCCCCGCTGGACCGCTGCAACCAGCCCTGCCACGGGAAACGCCCCAGCATCACCAGTTCCTCCACGAGAAAATCCGCCGCTTCCGGCAAACGCTGCGGCAAATAGGCGATGCGCCGTGCCCGCGCCTTCGGCGGCATGGCGTGGATGGCTTGCCCGTCGAGCAGCACACGGCCGCCGCTGGGCGCCAGTTCGCCGCTCAGGAGGCGGATGAGGCTGGATTTGCCGGAGCCGTTGTGGCCGATAAGGCCGTACAAACGACCGGGCGTGAGGGTGAAGGAAATATCGTGCAAAAGGGTTTTGCCGTGCAGGACGAGCGCGGCGTTTTCTACGGTCAGCATAAGCGGGCGGGTGGTGAAAAGCGCGCGGTTATAAATGAGAGAGCTTCTTGTTGCCGCGCTTTGTGATGACCGGGAAAGCGGCTTGGTGCCGGGAGGCGTGTGATGCAGGCGGCAGCCGCGCCGCTGCGGTGCAAGGCGCAGCGGTGGAAGGATGGCTTGCCGCAGGGATGAGAAAGCCCGCCGAAGCGGGCTTTTTAAGGTTATTTGAGGATGACGTAGTAGGCGAAGAGCGAGACCACCGCGATGCTGACAAAGTTCAGCACGAGGCCGGCGACGAACATGTCGCGCGATTTGATTTCGCCCGTGCCCATGACCAGCGCGTTCGGCGGGGTGGCAACCGGCAGCATGAAGGCGCACGACGCACCGATGCCGATGACCATCACCAGCACTTCTTTCGGCATCCCCATTTCTTTGGCGACGGCGGCAAAGACCGGCACCAGCAGCGCGGCGGAGGCGGTGTTACTGGTGAATTCGGTGAGGAAAATGATGAAGGTGGCGACGACCAGGATGATCACGAAGGGCGAGATGTGGCCGAGTTTGGCGGCAATCATCTGGCCGATTTCCAGCGAGGCACCGGAGGCGCCAAGAACGTTGCTCAGGGTGATGCCGCCGCCGAAGAGCAGCAGTACGCCCCAGTCGGCGTTGTCGGTGACGTCTTTCCAGCTCGCGAGGCCGAGGACGACGACGGCGATGATGGCGCAGAGGGCAACAAAGGTGTCGGGCGAAGTGATGCCGAGCGCGTTTTTGATTTGGTTGCCGCAGATCCACGCCGCAGCGGCAGCGGCGAAGACGGCAAGCGTCAGCACACGTTGCTTGGTCCACGGGATGTGGTCTTCCGGTCCCTGATGGATTTTTTGCTTGAAGTTCGGTTTGCAGACGATGTAGAGGGTAAGGAACATCGCCGGCATCAGGATAAGGGTGATGGGCAGGCCGAGTTTCATCCAGGCGACGAAGTCCATGCCGAGTTCTTTGGCGGCGATGGCGTTCGGCGGCGAGCCTTGCAGCATACCCATGCCGCCGATACTGGCGGAATAGGCAACCGAAAGGAGGACGAAAACGCGCGTGCCACGGTCATTTTTGTTTACCGAGGACAGGAGACCGATGGCCAGCGGCAGAATCATCGCGGCAGTGGCGGTGTTCGAGATCCACATCGACAGGAAAGCGGTGATGAAACACAGCCCTACCACCGACCACAACATGCTCGAACCGGCGGCATGGATGATGATGTTGGCGATTTTCTTGTCGATTTTCTGCACTTGCAGCGCCGTCGCCAGCGCGAAGCCGCCGAGGAAGAGGTAGATAATCGGGTCGGCAAAACCGGCAAGGGCGGATTTCATGGTGATGACCGAGGCCACGGTGCCGTCGGGATTCATCTTCTCCGGCATATGCAGCAAGAGCGCGCCGATCGGGATCATGATGGCGGTCAAACTGATATGCACCGCTTCGGTGAACCAGAGGATGGCGACGAAAATCAGCAGCGCCAGACCCTTGTTGGCCTCGTTGTTATACGGCAGATACGAATACGATAGCCAGGCGACGACGAAAGCAATGGCGATAATGCCCAGGCCGGTCACGATGCCGGGTGGGAAAAAGCCCTTGATTTCGTTGGAAGTAACGGGAGAATTAACAGACATAACGGGTTCCTCTCATGATTATTGCCCGCGCTTAATATAAATCAGCATAAGTGATGAAAGGAAGCAGAGAATGCTAAATTTCCAACACTATCGCAGTGACTTAGCAAAGCGGGGCACCCATTACCCACAACCGTCGCCTTCCTTGCTTTTGCGTAACTGTCGCCGTAAAATCCACCCTCTTTTCACAGGCCCAACGCCATCGGCACAGTGAAACCTAACCGGAGACTATCAACATGCTTACCGCTGAGAAAAAAAGCGAAATCATCAAAAAATACCAACGCAAAGAAGGAGACAGTGGCTCTACCGAGGTACAGGTTGCCCTCCTGACCGCGCGCATCCTCGAACTGCAACCGCATTTCGACACCCACAAAAAAGACCACCATTCCCGTCGCGGTCTGCTGAAAATGGTCAGCCAGCGCCGCCGCCTGCTGGACTACTTCAAGCGCGTCAACTACGACGGCTACCGCAAGCTCATCGCTGACCTCGGTCTGCGCCGCTAATCCTGAAACGAGGCAGTCAGCGTGAAAGAAAGCATCACCTTTACCTACGGAAACCATCAAGTCACCCTGGAAAGCGGCGAAATCGCCCGTCAAGCCGACGGCGCGGTAATCGTCAATATGGACGGCACCGTCGTCCTCGTCACCGCCGTGGCGAAAAAGACCGTCGCCGAAGGACAGGATTTCTTTCCGCTGACCGTTGATTATCAGGAAAAATCCTACGCCGCCGGCCGCATTCCCGGCGGCTATTTTCGTCGCGAAGGGCGCCCCAGCGAGAACGAAACTCTCGTATCCCGCCTGATTGACCGCCCGCTGCGCCCGCTCTTCCCCGAAGGCTTCTTTAACGAAGTGCAGGTCATCGCCAGCGTGATGTCGGTCAACCCCGACGTAAACCCGGACATCCCGTCCATGATCGGTGCATCCGCCGCGCTTGCCCTGTCCGGCGTGCCGTTCAACGGTCCCATCGGCGCCGCGCGCGTCGGCTACAAAAACGGCAACTACCTGCTCAACCCGTCCGATAAAGAACTGCAAGATTCCGACCTTGATCTCGTCGTCGCCGGTACCGAAAGCGCCGTACTGATGGTCGAATCACAAGCCAACGAACTCTCCGAAGAAATCATGCTCGGTGCCGTCATGTACGGGCACGAACAGATGCAGACGGCCATCAACGCCATCCGCGAACTGGCCTCCAAAGCAGGCAAACCCGCTTGGGACTGGCAGGCCGAACCGCAAGACGAAGCCCTGCACGACAAAGTCCGCGAACTGAGCCGCGACAAACTCATCGCCGCCTACCAAATCGCCGACAAACTCCAACGGCAAAACACCGTTGCCGCCATTCATGAAGAAGTTCAAGCCGCTCTCGTCAGCGAAGACGGCTGGACTGCGGCTGATGTCGGTAATGCCGTGCACGAACTCGAATACCGCGTGGTGCGTGACCGCATCCTCGCCAAAGAACCCCGTATTGACGGCCGCGATACCGTGACCGTCCGCCCCATCACCATCCGCACCGGCGTCCTGCCGCGTGTGCATGGCTCCGCCCTCTTCACCCGTGGCGAAACCCAGGCGCTGGTTGTCGCCACCCTCGGCACCGGTCGCGACGCACAAATCATTGACGCACTCACCGGCGAATACCGCGACATCTTCATGCTGCACTACAACTTCCCGCCGTTCAGCGTCGGCGAAGTCGGCCGTGTCGGCTCGCCCAAGCGTCGCGAAATCGGCCACGGCCGCCTGGCGCGCCGTGGCGTTACCGCCATCCTGCCCAAAGAAAGCGACTTCCCCTACACCATCCGTGTCGTCTCGGAAATCACTGAATCCAACGGCTCCAGCTCGATGGCCTCCGTCTGCGGCACCAGCCTCGCCTTGATGGATGCGGGCGTACCGGTCAAAACCCCGGTGGCAGGAATCGCGATGGGACTGGTCAAGGAAGGCGACCGCTTCACCGTCCTCACCGACATTCTGGGCGACGAAGACCACCTCGGCGATATGGACTTCAAGGTTGCCGGTTCCGTAAACGGCGTAACCGCCCTGCAAATGGACATCAAGATTGACGGCATTACCCGTGAAATCATGGAGCAGGCGCTGACCCAGGCCAAGGCAGGACGCCTGCACATCCTCGACGTGATGAAACAGGCCATCGCTGCGCCGCGTGCGGAAATCTCCGAATTTGCGCCGCGCTTCACCACCATGCGTATTGATGTCGAAAAAATCAAAGACGTCATCGGCAAAGGTGGCGCAACCATCCGCAGCATCACCGAAAGCACCGGTACCACCATCGAAATCGAAGACGACGGCACCATCAAAATCGCCGCTGTGGACAAAACTGCGGCCGACAATGCGCGCCGCATCATCGAAGAAATCACCGCCGAGCCGGAAATCGGCCGCATCTACGATGCCAAAGTGGTGAAAATCACCGATTTCGGTGCCTTCGTCGCCTTCCTGCCCGGCAAAGAGGGGCTGGTACACGTCTCGCAAATCGCCGACTACCGCGTGACCAATGTCGAAGACGAATTGAGCATCGGCCAGGAAGTCAAAGTCAAACTACTGGAAATTGACCGGCAGGGGCGCGTACGGCTTTCTATCAAAGAGGCCAAAAATCCGCTATAATCCGCGCCCGTTTTACTATACAAACCCCGGAGAGATGGCAGAGCGGTCGAATGCGCACGCCTGGAAAGTGTGTATACGTTAATAGCGTATCGGGGGTTCGAATCCCCCTCTCTCCGCCAACCACGCAAAAACGCCATGTTTCATGGCGTTTTTTTTCGCCCGTGACCTGCCTCCGGTGTTTCGGGAAATCCCGAAATCGTGTCAATGGTATGCTCGTTTCAAATAGGAATGAGTCAAGGCGGCTAGTCGAAGACAGTACAGATAGTACGGCGCGGGTTTCCCATAAAAATCGCGTAGCGATCTTTATGGGTGCCCGGTCAGGTTCGCCAACACCGTATCATCTCTATTTGAAACAACTATAAATCGCCCAATTCATCGGAAATTTCCCACTGCTGTTTATCGCAGACAACGGCAGCCAAACACATTTCCCGCCGGCGCACATCCCCGCCGAGAAAGCGCGTGCTTACGGCATAATGGTGGCTCCTTATCTTTGGAGACCGCCATGCATCCCGACCTGCTCGCTCAACTCGAACGCCGCCTGCCCGCCGCAGCCGTCGCGCACATCCTCGCCAGTGCCATTCCTGCGCTGCCCTACCGCCTCGCCCCGGCCGCCGCCGGGCTGCCGCTCACCGCCTCACGCGTCGGCGGCATCGGCTACTGGCCGCAGCATCTGCCGCTGCCTGCCAACGCTCACGGGCGGCCGCTGGCCCTGCTCGCGCAAATCAACCTTGGCGAACTGCCCGCCGGGGCCGCCGCCACCATCGGCCTGCCGGAACACGGTCTGCTTGCTTTCTACATTGATGGTTATGACGATACCTTCGGCATGAACGACGCCGACCTGCGTAACCATCGCGGCTATCGCTGCGCCTACTTCGCTGACACCACCGCAGTTCCGCACAGCCGCGATCACTGGCGCGCGCAAAACCCCGCCGCCTACCAAGATGACGGCGACGGTACGGCAGATAACGACACCGATGATGAAGATTACTGGGCCGAAAACTGGCAGGAAGACCCGCAAACCTGCCTCAACGGCTGGCTGCAAGCCGTCGGTTTGCTCGTCAGCGCCCTCAACGACCCCACGCTGACCGCTGCCTGGGACACCGAAAGTACCGCCCTCTACAACAACAGCAGTGCCTGGATTGCCGCACACCGCGATTTCACCGACCGCGCTGTCGGCTATGCCGCGCTGCGTGCCGCCTGTCCCAGGACTCACGCCCGCATCACCGCGCTGGATGACGTACGCGCCACCCAATGGACGGATGATGCCCTGCTTGCCGACATGGATGCCGCCTTTGCCGCGCGCTGGCAGCATGACCCCCTCGCCGAAATCACCGCCTGGCTCACGCGCCGCGACAAACTCGTCGCCTATATTGATGATGCCGCCCTCAGCCACTGCTGGCAGCAGGAACGCGGGGCCCTGCGTGGTTTTGAGGGCGGCTGCGCGCACCGCTACCACCGCCGCCTGCGCATGGACAGCCTCACCGACCTCGGCGCCGCCCTCGTGCAGGACCATTTCAGTGGCAGCGAGGCACGCGTGCGCGACATCATCGGCAGCGCCGCCGCCACCAACCGGATCAGCCGCGCCAGTTGCTGGGACGATCTTGATGCCATGCCTGCCGCCTACTACCCGCGTCAGTACGCCGAGCTCAACCGCGTCCTCGGCTACCTGCACAGCCACGCCGTTGACAACGCCCCCGCCGCGCAAAACCTTTGGCGACAATACTGGCAGCATGACCCGCAGGCCGTCCTCACCGTTGACTGGGCGATGCAGGACGAACTCATCGCCCATTACCACGACCCTGCCCTCAGTGCCATCTGGCAGGAGGAATGGCGCGTTATGCGGGACAACGCCGCCGCCATCATCGCTGCCGCTCAGGAAGAGCAGGTTCACGACGCCTCCGAACTCGATGCCATCCTCGAAACCCATATCCCGCGCACGCTTGCCGCTTTCCGCACCAGCTTTCGCGCCGCCGACCCCGCAACCCAGGCCCACATCAGTGCCTTGGAACAAACCATGCTCGCCGGCCGTATGGAACGCCTCGCCGCGCACTTCGCCACCCTCGGCTTCTATGCCGATCCGGACGCGCAGCCTGCCCCCGACCACGCCGCCATTGACCTCTTTGCCACAGCATTTGGCGAACAACTGGACGACGACCCCGCCGCGCAAGCAGCCATCCGGCGCTACATCAGCGGCGACGAAAGCGACCCGCTGCAAACCGCCCTTGACCTCCTCGCGCAAACCCTGCACGACGGCGAATCCCCTGAAGAAACCGCCGCCGAGCGGGAAACTTCGCAGCAATACCGCGACCTCTACATCGCCGACAACGACCGCTACGTGGCCTCGCTGCACGACGACGAATACAGCCGCCTCTGGGCGGAAGACCGCGCCGCATTGCTCGCTGCCGACATTGACAACCGCGCCCAACTCAGCCTGCTGCTCAACTTCAGCCTGCAACAAAACAGCAACGCCTACCACCTCGCGCACTATCACGCAGCCAACCCGGTACTGCTGGCGGTGATGCGCGCGCTCAACGACGCGCCCGCAGACGCGGCGGACAGAACATGGTACTTCCCCGTCCACGGCGAATACGCCATGACCTTCCGCCCGCCCGCCGAACACTACCTCCTTGACGACAGCGCCGATTTTGCCGCCCACTACGGTATGTCGCGCGACGACTGGGCGGCCGCGCACAACTTCGACCCGGACGACGACACCCTGCGCGCCGTCATCGCCCGCGCGCAGAATGGCAACCACTTGCGCGGCTACCCCTTCTTTACCCAGCGTGACCCGCGTCCGGATGACCCCACGCTCGCCGACAGCGTGCTGCTCTTCCAGCTCGACAGCAGTGAAGAAGGCAGCTGCACCAACATCCTGTGGGGCGATAGCGGCGTCGGCGCCTTCTACATCGACCGCGCCGACCTCGCCGCCCGCCGCTTCGACAAAGCCTGGTTCTACTGGGACTGCTACTGAAAGCCGCGTTGCCGCGCCCGGCAGCCGCGAGACACAAAACCTTCCCCGCCGCACGGACGCGCAAGCGGGGAAGATTTTTTTGTGCCGCGCGGCGGAACATCATGCGCGCGAGCTGCGCCTCTCGCCATAAAACCAAGTAGAAACAGTTAATTATCGGAAATAAAACGGCCAATCCCTTCAAATATCAACAGAAAATCACATCCGCATGCGGGCTGACTGATAAAGCGCACGATCCATGTCCATAATTACCAATGGACTTACAGGCGTTTAGCAAAATAGAAACCACCATATATTGCGCTATGAGGACGCTATCCCTACCATATCTTGCGTTTTTTTACCCAAAGAGCAGGAGAACCTTCAACCATGCTGCGCTATGTGCACGAAGACATCGTCTGGCAGGAAGTGCCGGGTGAGGTGTCACTGGCCTACACCATCGCCGGTTGTCCGCTGCGCTGCCCCGGCTGCCACAGCACTTACACCTGGAATCCCAATCAGGGCACGGCGCTCACCCCCGCCCATCTGCAACGCCGCATCGAGGATTACGCCGGGCTGCTGTCCTGCGTCCTCTTCTTCGGCGGCGAATGGCACGGCGCGGCGCTCATCGACTGCCTGCGCACCGCGCGCGCCGCTGGGTTGAAAACCTGCCTTTACACCGGGCTGGATGAGGTTCCCCCCGCCCTGCACGCGGAACTCACCTTTTTGAAAACCGGCGCCTGGTGGCGTGAACGGGGCGGCCTGGACGACCCCGGCACCAACCAGCGCTTTATCCGTACCGCCGACGGCGCGGTGCTCAATCAACTCTTTTGGAGACACTGACATGCTGCGACTGACCCCCGAACAAATCCAACTGAAACTCGACTTTATGGATGATTACGTGCGTGCGCACAACGCCGCCGATGGCTCGAAACTCGACGCCAACGCCAACGTTACCCAGAAAAACATCGCCACCCTGGAAAGCGAGCTGATGAAAGACCTGATGGTGCAGGTGAACCGCGCCCAGGTTAGCCGCAAAATCCGCGAAATCTTTGGCGATGCCACCGCCGCCGAATACATCCGCCAGATTGAGGCGCACGAAATCTATATCCACGACGAAACCAGCCTCAAACCCTACTGCGTTTCCATCTCCATGTATCCCTTCCTGCGCGACGGTCTGACCAAACTCGGCGGCGAATCGAAAGCGCCGCAGCATCTCGCCTCCTTCTGCGGCTCGTTCATCAACCTCGTCTTTGCCATCAGCTCGCAGTTTGCCGGCGCGGTGGCGACCGTCGAATTCCTCACCTACTTTGACCACTTCGCGCGCAAAGACTTCGGCGACGATTACCTCGCGACGCACGAGCGCGACATCGCCAACTGCCTGCAACAAGTGGTGTACAGCATCAACCAGCCCGCTGCCGCGCGCGGCTACCAGAGCGCCTTCTGGAACATCTCCATCTACGACCAGTACTACTTTGATGCCATGTTCGGCGACTTCGTCTTCCCCGACTTCAGCAAACCCAACTGGGCAAGCGTCGCCAAACTGCAAAACTACTTCCTGCAATGGTTCAACGCCGAGCGCAAGCGCGCCATCCTCACCTTCCCGGTCGTGACTGTCGCCATGCTCACCGAAAACCGCCGTTGCAAAGACCGCGCGTTTGCCGACCATATCGCCGCCGAACTCGCCGCTGGCAATTCTTTCTTCGTGTACCAATCCGACAACCCCGACTCGCTGGCCTCCTGCTGCCGCCTGCGCAACGCCATCGAAGACCGCACCTTCAGCTATACCCTCGGTGCAGGCGGCGTGGCGACGGGCTCCATCAACGTGATTACCATCAACATGAACCGCCTCGTGCAGGACGGGCGCGATCTCCTGACGGAAGTTGAAAAAATCCACCGCTACCAGTACGCCTACCGCAAACTGATGGAAGAATACCTCGCTGCCGGTATGCTCACCGTCTATGACGCCGGCTTCATCACCCTCGACAAGCAATACCTCACCATCGGCATCAACGGCATGGCGGAAGCGGCCGAATCCCAGGGCATCACCGTCGGCAACAACCCTGCCTACATCGCCTTCGTGCAAGAAAAACTGAAAACCATCTACCACGCCAACCAGCGCGCGAACAAAGCCTACGGCGTACGCTACAACACCGAATTCGTGCCGGCGGAAAACCTCGGCGTGAAAAACGCCGCCTGGGACAAACGCGACGGCTACAAAGTGGCACGTGATTGCTACAACTCCTACTTCTATCTCGTCGAGGACGACCACAACACCAACGCGCTGGACAAATTCATCCTGCACGGCCGCGAACTCATCGACTGGCTGGACGGCGGCTCGGCACTGCACCTCAACCTTGACGAAGCCCTCTCGCAAGCAGGCTACCGCAAACTGCTTGACATCGCTGCGCACACCGGCTGCAACTACTTCTGCGTCAACGTGCGCATCACCATCTGCAACGACTGCAACCACATCGACAAGCGCACTCTCACCGCATGCAGCGCTTGCGGCTCGCATGACATTGACTACGGCACCCGCGTCATCGGCTACCTGAAACGCGTCTCCGCTTTCAGCGCGGGACGCCGCGCCGAACACGCCCTGCGCCACTACCACCGTGAGCATCAGGAACAGGAACAACGGGAAGTGGCAGAAAACGCCGCCTGAGGGATACGCATATCCCGGGTTTTGCCGCTGTCGCGACTATCCCCCACCTCTCCCTGCAATGGGGAGGGGTTTTTCATGTACGGGGGTGGTGTGAAAGGCATATTGACTGATCCGTGCGGCATACTTTTCAGGACGCCATAAAAAACCGCCCCGAAGGGCGGTTTTTTGCAGGCGGTGATGTTTACTTGATGAGGCTGGCGAAGTAGGTCAGGGTGCGGACGAGCTGGTTGGTGTAGCTCATTTCGTTGTCGTACCAAGCGACGGTTTTCACCAGTTGTTTGTCGCCGACGGTCATCACTTTGGTTTGCGTGGCGTCGAAGAGTGAGCCTTCGCTCATGCCGATGATGTCGGAAGAGACCAGTTCTTCTTCGGTGTAGCCGAAGGATTCGTTGGCGGCGGCTTTCATTGCGGCGTTGACTTCTTCGGCAGTAACTTTCTTTTCCAGGACGGTAACGAGTTCGGTCAGGGAGCCGGTGGTGACGGGTACACGTTGTGCGGCACCGTCAAGTTTGCCTTGCAGTTCGGGGATGACGAGGCCGATGGCTTTCGCGGCGCCGGTGCTGTTCGGCACGATGTTGGCGGCAGCGGCGCGGGCGCGGCGTTTGTCGCCTTTGCGGTGCGGGGCGTCAAGGGTCATCTGGTCGCCGGTGTAGGCGTGGATGGTGGTCATGAGACCTTCGACGATGCCGAATTTGTCTTGCAGGACTTTGGCCATCGGTGCCAGGCAGTTGGTGGTGCAGGAAGCGCCGGAAATGACGGTCTCAGAGCCGTCAAGGATTTTGTGGTTGACGTTGTAAGCGATGGTTTTGATGTCGTTGCCGCCCGGTGCGGAGATAACGACTTTTTTCGCGCCGGCCTTGATGTGTTTTTCGGCTTTTTCCTTGCTGGTGAAGAAGCCGGTGCATTCGAGGACGACATCCACACCCAGTTGCCCCCACGGCAGTTCTTCCGGGTTGGCGTTGGAGAATACTTTGATTTCTTTGCCGTTGACGACGAGGCTGTCGCCTTTGAGTTCGGCGGTGCCGTGGAAGCGGCCTTGCGAGGTGTCGTATTTGAAGAGGTGCAGCAGCATGTCGGCCGGGGTGAGGTCGTTGACGGCGACGACTTCGATGTTTTTCGCTTTGTCCATTTGGCGCAGAGCGAGGCGGCCGATGCGTCCGAATCCGTTGATGGCGACTTTGATTGTCATGAGTTTTATCTCCTGGTTTGTGGGTTGAAAGCCGCGTGATTATAGCACTATGGCCTCAACTATTTAGAAAAAACTCTGATTGTCTGCATCGCTTAGGGTTTACCGAAAAGCGCGTCAAGCGGGATAAATCCCGGCTTTACGCCGGGCGCACCCCGCCGTCCCATTCGTGAAAAAGCGCGTCCACTGTGCCGTCTTCACGCAGGAAGTAGAGTTGGCGCGGTTTGATATATACCCGCTGTCCCGCCTGCACGGGGCGGTGCTGGAAGACTTGCGCGGGCAGCGGCAGTTGCCAGCGCGCGTCGCCGCCCCAGCCCCGGTTCTGCACGGTGAGGCGGTAGTTCGCGCCGAGCAGGGTGATGTCGTCGATGACGAGCGGCAGTTGTACGTGTCCCGGCGGGTGGTCGTCGAGTTCGATGTCCTGCACGCGCAGGGCGAGTTCACCCGTGCCGTCAGGCAGCGGCCGTTCGGCTTTTGCCCACGCCCGCCCGCTGTGCATGATGTGCGCGGCAAGACGGGCGGGGAAACGCTGCGTTTCGCTCATGAAGGAAAAGACTTGCGCGTCGGCGGGCGCGGCATAAAGCTGCTGCGGATCGGCGTTTTGCGCAATCGCGCCGTTACGCATGACGACGATGCGGTCGGCGAGGTCAAGCGCTTCCTCGCGGTCGTGGGTGACGAACACGCCGGTGAAGCCCAGCTCGCGCTGCAACTGTTTCAGCCACAGGCGCAAATCCTGGCGCACCTGCACATCCAGCGCGCCGAAAGGCTCGTCGAAAAGCACCACTTCCGGCTCGGTGGCAAGCGCCCGCGCCAGCGCCACCCGCTGCTGCTGCCCGCCGGAGAGCTGCGCCGGGTAGCGCTCACCGAAGGCGGCGAGCTGCACCATGTCGAGCAGTTGCGCGACTTTCTCGCGGATGACTTTTTTTGCCGGCCGCTGTCTGCGCGGCAACACGGTGAGGCCGAAAGCGACATTGTCGGCAACGGTCAGATGCTTGAACAGCGCGTAATGCTGGAAGACAAAGCCGATATGGCGCGCACGCACGGGTACATTGGTCACATCGCGCCCGTTCAGGACGATGCGCCCGCCGTCGGCCGATTCCAGCCCGGCAATCAGGCGCAACAGCGTTGTCTTGCCGCTGCCGGACGGCCCCAGGAGCGCTGCCATCTCGCCATTCTCAATGCGCAAATCCGTCGCTTCCAGCGCGGGATACTCGCCGAAACGCTTGTGCAGCTGAAAAACCTCGATACTCATACATCCTCCTCATGCCGCGCGACCCACGCTTTCAGCGCCAGCGTCGCCAGCGCAATCCCCACCAGCAGCAGCGCGCTGGTAAACGCGGCCGCCGCCTGATAATTCTGATACAAATACTCCACATTGAGCGACAGCGTCATCGTCGCACCGCGAATATTACCCGACACCACCGACACCGCGCCGAACTCGCCGACCGCGCGCGCATTCGTCAGCGCCACGCCGTAGAGCAGCGGCCAGAGAATCGTCGGCAGCGTGATGCGTCGCCACAACTGCCACGGACTCGCGCCCAGCACCACCGCCGCTTCCTCCTCCGCCGCGCCGTGCTGCTGCATGAACGGCACCAGCTCGCGCGCGACAAACGGACAGGTTACGAACACCGTTACCAGCACAATCCCCGGCACGGCGAACATCAACTGCCAGCCGCGCGCGGCGAACCACGCACCAAGCGGCGCATTCTCGCTATACAGCAGCAAATACAAGAGCCCGGCGATAATGGGCGACACCGCAAACGGAATATCGAGCAGCGTCAACAAAAACGCCCGCCCGCGAAAACGAAAACGCGTGACCAGCCAGGCGAACGCCACGCCGAAGACCACATTCACCGGCACCGTGAGCGCCGTGACCAGCAGCGTCAACAACAGCGCATGGCGCGTATCCGGCTCCGCAAGCGCGGCGGCAAACGCCCCCCAGCCCTTGGCGAACGCGCCGGCGAACACCACCGCCAGCGGCAGCACCAAAAAAAGCAGCGCGAACAACAGCGCCAGACCAATCAATACCCGACGCATCACGCCCTCCCGAAACGGCGCAGGAAAAAGCCCTGCCACACATTCACCAGCAACAACAGCAAGAGCGACACTGCCAGCATCACCGACGCCAGCGCGGCAGCGGCGGGCATATCGAACTCCTGCAAACGCTCAAAAATCACCAGCGACATCACCTTGCTCACATACGGCTGATTGCCGGCAATAAAAATCACCGCGCCGTACTCGCCGAGACTGCGCGCGAACGACAGCACCACGCCGCTTACCAGCGCGGGCGAGAGCAGCGGCAAAATCACGCGGCAAAACACCTGCCACGGGCGCGCGCCCAGCGTCGCCGCCGCCTCTTCCACCTGGCGCGGCAGCGCTTCCAGCACCGGCTGCACCGCGCGCACCACAAACGGAATGCTCGTGAACACCATCGCCACCACAATCCCCAGCGGCTGAACCGCCACCTGCACACCGAGCGCGGCAAGCGGCCGCCCCAGCCAGCCATCGGCGGCAAAAAGTGCGGCAAGCGCGATCCCGGCGACCGCCGTCGGCAGGGCAAACGGCAAATCGATGAGTGCATCGACCAGCCCGCGTCCGAAAAAACGATAGCGCACCAGCACCCAGGCGAGCAGCAAGCCGGACAGCGCATTCACCAGCGACGCCCAGGCCGCCGCCCACAGCGTCACGCGGAACGCGGCGAGCGCCTGAGCGTCGGTAATGACCGCCCAATAATCGGCGAACGACAACTGCGCCACATTCATGACCAGCCCGGTGAGCGGCAGCAGCAGCACCAGCGCGACAAAAAACAGCGACAAACCCAGCGACAGGCCAAAGCCGGGCAACACCCGCAAACGGCGCGGGCGGACAGGCGGAGCAGAAGACAAATGCGACATGATGAACTCTTTTGGAATAAGGCGGTGAGTATAAAACGCCGCCCGCGCGCGCTTTATGCCAAAAAAGCATAACCGCCGAGCGGGAAAGCATGACGGCGCCAACCGGCAGCTTGCCCGCCTGCGCGAACGGCTGGGAATCCGGGATTTATAGTCAAATCGCTGAAAAAAGATAATGGCGTAGGGCGGACATCAGCCCGCCTAAAAAACATTTTTACGGGCTGAAACGCCGCTCTCAACTTTTTATAACGCTTTTCAAAACAGGGCATTACTCTAAGACCCCGGTCTTCTACCAAAAATCCCGGGATCAAAGAGCATGCCGCAAGAAGAGTTTATCATTGCCACCTATCTGCTGATAGATGAGTTGTATCAGAAAATCGTTACCACCAAATTGCGCAGTCGTGGTTTCGCCACCGCCTTGAGCGATGTCGAAATCATCACCATCCAGGTCGTCGGTGAGGCGCTCAGCCTTAATGACGACAAGAAAATATGGCGGTATTTCAAGGAAAACCTGCAGTCATGGTTCCCAAAACCCAGCCCCTATCCGAACTTTTGCAAGCATTGCGCCAACCTGTGGCATGTCCACCGGCAAATGGCAGCGCTACCCGCCGCCCGTTATGGGCAGGATGACGAGTACATCATTGATGGTTTTCCCCTGCCGGTTTGCAAGCCCGCCCGTGCGAAGCGGCACAGGAGTTTCAAGGGCGATGCACAATACGGTTACTGTGCGGCCAAAGACGAGCACTATAGTTAAATAGCAAAGAAACAGTAACCATCAAAATCATGACCTATCCAGCCCATATCCGTAAAAAAATCCTTGCAGAACTTG
>ERZ772766.70-NODE-70-length-62123-cov-7.779516_pt1 | contig 62123 bp, 48 predicted proteins | sample MGYA00511379_ERZ772766 | MGnify/ENA primary metagenome ERZ772766 (study PRJEB29015, sample SAMEA2737895) | human oral metagenome | biome: human oral; feature: human-associated habitat; material: dental | place: China | collected 2116 ... | reverse complement strand
AGAACTGCATTTGTTTGCCGACCACCATCGGGCTGACGCAGCAGGCGATGGCGTAATCGTCGCTGTTGAAGTCTGGACGCATCAGGTCGTCGTTTTCGTACTGCACGGAGGAGGTATCGATGGAAACTTTCGCGCAGAAGTGTTTGAAGCCGACCGGCAGCTGTTCGGACCAGAGGATGGTCATGTTCGGTTCCGGCGACGGCCCCATGTTGTAAAGGGTGTGCAGGAAGCGGAAGCTGTTCTTGGTGACGAGGGTGCGACCATCAAGACCCATGCCGCCGATGGATTCGGTTGCCCAAATCGGGTCGCCGGAGAAGAGCTGATCATATTCCGGGGTACGCAGGAAGCGGACCATGCGCAGTTTCATGACGAGGTGGTCAATCATTTCTTGCGCTTCGCTTTCGGTGATGGTGCCGTTTTTCAGATCACGTTCGATGTAGATGTCAAGGAAGGTGGAAACACGGCCAAAGCTCATCGCAGCACCGTTTTGCGATTTGACGGCGGCGAGGTAGCCAAAGTAGGTCCACTGCACGGCTTCTTTGGCGTTGGTGGCCGGACCGGAAATGTCGTAACCGTAAGCGGCGGCCATTTCTTTCATCTGGCCGAGGGCGCGGTGCTGTTCGGCGATTTCTTCGCGACGGCGGATGGTTTCTTCAAGGTCTTTGCCTGCTTCGAGGTCGGCCTGGAAGGAATTGAACTGTTTGACTTTGTCGGCCATCAGGAAGTCGATACCGTAAAGGGCGACACGGCGGTAGTCACCAATGATGCGGCCACGGCCATAAGCGTCCGGCAGACCGGTCAGCACGCCGGATTTGCGGCAGCGGCGGATGTCCGGGGTATATACGTCGAATACGCCCTGGTTGTGGGTTTTGCGGTATTCCGTGAAGGCTTTCTTGACCTGCTCATTGAGCGGGGTTTCATAGATTCTGCAAGAATCCATGACCATTTTGATGCCGCCGTAGGGCATGATGGCGCGTTTCAGCGGTTCATCGGTTTGCAGACCAACGATGACTTCCAGGTTTTTGTCAATGTAGCCCGGTGCATGGCTGGTGATGCCGGAAACAATGTCGGCGTCAATTTTCAGCGGGGCTTTGGTGCGGTTTTCTTCTTTCACCCCTTCCATCACGCTGTCCCACAGTTTGGTGGTGGCAGGCGTGGCGGGGGCAAGGAAGCTGCCGTTGCCTTCATACGGGGTGTAGTTCTTCTGGATGAAGTCGCGCACGTTGACGCTGTTTTCCCAGTCCCCGGCGATGAAGTTGACCCAGGCAGCGGGGCGATTTTCTGTTTTGGTTAGCATGATTTACTCCTAAGTTACATGAAAATGAAATGATTACAAACGGTTGCCATTTCCCTGTTCTCCGTTTGGACTGAGATATTATAGTTTTTTTATAAAATTATGACAAATTGGTTTATTTTCAAGTCATTGATTGATACAAAATATTTGGCAATAATCGGCTTGTATTACAAGGTAATACGCTTTTGTAAAAATTGCTGCGAATGCTTCTCTAATCCCGCTGATGCCGGTCGGCAGCGGGTGCATGGCAAAAAAGCCCCCTTGCGGGGGCTTTCTCAATGCGGTTCATCAGCTTTTGAGGTAGTCGATGATGGCAGTGGTGGAGGGATCATGTGCGCCGGTTTTGCCCGCAAGGCTCGCTTCGGTGCCTTTCGCCAGCACTTTGCCGAGTTCGACGCCCCACTGGTCGTAGGCGTTGACGTCGTAGAGGATGGCCTGCACGGTCACTTTGTGTTCGTACAAGGCGATGAACGCACCGAGGTTTGCCGGGGTCAGTTCGTCAAGGATGATGGTGGTGCTGGGGCGGTTGCCCGGACAGGTGCGCTGGTAGCGTTCGTCTACCGGGATGTTTTGCAGGTCGCTTTCGTCACGCCCGCGCATCAGCGCCTCGGCTTGTGCGGTGCAGTGGCCGTGGATGATGCGTTGTGCGTCTTCGTAGCCTTTCGGCGGGGTTTTGACGGTGACGAAGTCAATGGGGATATGGCGCTGCCCCTGGTGGATGAGCTGGAAGAAGGCATGTTGCGCTTCGGTACCGGTGCCGCCCCAAACGATGATACCGCTCGGTTTGGTCAGCGGTTTGCCGGCGCGGTTGGCGCGTTTGCCGAGGCTTTCCATATCGAGCTGTTGCAGGTATTGCGGGAAGGGCTCCATCGGGTTGCAGTAGGTGATGACGGCGCGGTTGTTCCAGTTGTAGTAGTGGTTGTACCACGCTTCGAGCGTCGCCAGCCACACCGGCATATTTGCCATCAGCGGCGCGCTCTGGAAGTGTTTGTCCATTTCATGCGCACCGGCAAGCAGGTTTTCGTAGGCGTCGTAGCCGTTTTGCAGGATAAACGGCAGGCTGATGGCCGACCACAGCGAGAAGCGCCCGCCAACCCAGTCCCAGAAGGGCAGGACACGTTCGGCGGCGATGCCGAAGGCGGCGGCTTTTTCGACGTTCGCCGAGAGGGCAATCATCTGTTCGTCCGCTTTTGTCCCGCCTGCCGCGCGCAGCCATTCGCGCATGTAGCCCGCGTTGGTGAGGGTTTCTTCGGTGCCAAAGCTCTTGGAAGCGGCAATCAGCAGGGTGGTGGCGGGGTTCAAGCGGCGTTTGAGTTCGCTGATTTTGACGGGATCGGGTGTGGCGAGGAAATGGATGTGGATGCGGTCATCGGCGAGGTGTTTGAAGGCGGTGCAGAGCAGGCGCGGGCCGAGTTCGGAACCGCCAATGCCGATGTGGATGACGTCCGTTATCGCCTGGCCGTCAAACCCTTTCCACTCGCCGCTGCGCACACGCTCGGCGATGGCTTTCATGCGCGCGCGCACGTCGCGGATATGCGGGCTGACGTCTTCGCCGTTGACGACGAAAGGCGCATCGGCAGGAGCGCGCAGGCGGTGATGCAGCGCCGGGCGGTGTTCGCCGGTGTTGACGTTGTCGCCCCTGGTGATGGCGGCGATGCCTTCGGCGACGCCGGCGCTGTCCACCCATTGCTGCCACAGTGCCTTGGTCTGCGCGTTGATGTGGTTTTTCGAGAGGTCAAGGTAGATGCCCGCATGGTGCAGCGTCCAGTCCCGGACGCGGTTTGGCTCGGCGGCGAACCATTCGCTCAGGGTTTTGCTCTGGATGGTGTCTTTGTGGGATTTCAGTTTTTCGTGCAATGTGCTCATGTTTGTCATGTCCTTTACCTTAAACGATGTTGTCGGGCTGGCTGCGGCCAAAGTAGTGTTCGAGGTTCAACATGCCTTGTGCCATGGTGGCGAGCGTCGCCGTCGTGCCGGCGAGCGCAGGCGGGGCGTCCACATTTTCCTGCCAGTATTCGACGTACATGCGCAGGGTGGTGCCCCGGCTGTCGGTGCCGGAGAGACGGCAGACAACGCGCGCCTGGGTGCCGAATTGCAGTTGCAGACCCTGACCGGGGCTGCTTTCGCCGTTGGTCGGGTCCACGTAATTGAACTGCTGCGCGTCGGTGATGACGAGACCGCTCACCGTCTGCCCGCGCAGTTTCGCGAATTGTCCCTCGAAATGTTTGAGCATTTCGTCGGCGGTGGCCTTGTCAAGGCCGGTGTAATCGAAGCGGTTGAAAATGTGGCGGCCGTATTTTTTCCAGTGCGCCTCGATAATCTCATCCGGTGTCTTGCCCGTCGCCGCTTGCAGGTTGAGCCAGCACAGTACTGCCCAGATGCCGTCCTTCTCGCGAATATGGTTGCCGCCGGTGCCGAAACTTTCTTCGCCGCAGAGGTGAATCAGGTCGGCATCAAGCAGGTTGGCGAAATACTTCCAGCCAGTCGGCGTTTCATAACAGTTCAACCCGCGCGCGGCGCAGACCGCATCGACCGCACGGCTGGTCGGCATCGTACGCCCGACGCCTTTCAGCGCGCGCAGGCAGGGGATGAATTGATGATTGTCGGCAATCACCGCGAGGCTGTCGCAGGGGTTCACAAAATGCTTGCGCCCGGTAATCAGGTTGCGGTCGCCGTCGCCATCGCTGGCTGCGCCCATCACCACTGCCGGATTGGCGGCAATCGCCGCCTTCAATGCATCAATATGCGCGGGCGAGGGGTCGGGATGGCCGCCGCCGAAATCGGGCAACGGCTTGGTATTTAGCAAGAATTGCTGCGGCAGGCCGAGGCGTTTGCCGAACACCTCAATCGCATACGGGCCGGTCGCAGCATGCATCGCGTCAAACACAAACGGATGCTTGGCGATGTGTGCCTTGATGGCGGGAAAATCGAAGAGCGATTCCATCAGGTCGGCATAATCGGCGGTGCTGCTGATGACGCGGATTTCCGTGTCGCCCAGGCGGTAACTGCCCGGTGTGGCGAGTGACGGCAACTCGACATCGGCAATCGTGTATTCCGTGAGCGACTTCGATACCGCATAAGCCGCTTCCGTGGCATGCTCCGGCGCGGGCTGCCCGGCGGCGAGATTGAACTTGATGCCGAAATCGCCGTCCTTGCCGCCCGGATTGTGGCTGGCGGACAAAATAATGCCGAAATCGGCGTGATAATGGCGGATGACGTGCGAAGCGGCAGGTGTGGACAACAGGCCGTTCTCACCGACCAGCACCAGCTTCGCGCCCTGTGCCACCGCCATTTTCAGGACAATGGCGGTCACTTCCGCGCCGTAATAACGCCCGTCGCCGCCGAGTACCATCGTCTTGCCCGCAACGCCGCCCAGCGAGGTAAAAATGGACTGGATGAAACTCTCGGTGTAATGCGGCTGCTGAAAATGCGGCACCGTCTTGCGCAACCCGGATGTGCCGGGGCGTTGATCAGTGAAGGAAGCAAATTTTATTGTCTTGATATTCATGGAATTACCTCATCAGTGGTGGAGAAACTAACCGTATTTTAACGCTAACGTCGTGGATTTGGTATTAACAGCGCGGGGTTTCGTGTGGAAAACACAGAGAGATTCACAATCATGCCGGCAGTACAGAGAAGCAACAAGGCGGGCTTACAGCCCGCCTTGTTGTCTACAAAATTGTCGCTGCTATTGTCTTTGAGCGCCAAAGGCTCCGATATAGCCATCATCAAGGCTCGCTTTTTGGTAAGTCCCCGCAATTTCAGAAGCATCTTTACCGAAAAAAGCGCCTTCGAAGCTGAGGAGGCCATCGCTTTTACCTGCGTCCTTCCCGAAGCCGGAGAAAGTATTGCTTATGAGCATTGAACCAATCGTGATTTCCCGCTGCCCGACGTTGATGCGACCGGACAGTCTCCTATCCTGAAAATTCGCATCGAAAGTCGAGGTTCCTTCTTCGATGCCATCTCTATCCGAATATTGCACAGCGAGGCCTTTGTAATGCGCGCTGCCTTGTAAGGGCGTAACCCCATCAAGCATCATGCCGAAAAAGGAAGCTGAAGAGGTGAGATCGGCGCGGGCACCTTGATAGAAGGTTCGGTATTTGTTGTCGTAGCTGGTCGTATCAATCAGCCCGTAGCTGGCTTTGCTCAGGTTGTTACCGATAATTCTTTTGTAGGGGCCATCGGTCAGGGTGAGCAGGCGGGTTTTGTCCGCGCCCTGTACTTTACCCGGCGGCAGGATGGTGATTTTCGGTTTGCCATAACCGAGGTCAACCACGTTGAAATCGAAGCTTTCATAGGATTTTTTGTCGTCGTTGCGCACGGTACCGGACGACGGGATTTGCGCGGTCGGCGTGTTGCCGCTGCTGTTCAGCGAGGTGGGGCGCGGGTCAAGGGTTGTGCTGTTATCATCGCCCCCACCACCACAGGCGGTGAGCAGGCTCAGGGTGATGGCGGCAGTGAGAAGATTGCGGTGTTGCATGGGGATTTCCTCTTGTGATGGATGTGAAAAGCGGTGCCGAAGCACCGCTCTATTTATACACGCTTTATCAGGCGTATTTTTTACGCAGGATTTTCGCCGCTTCGACCATGTTGGCGAGTGCCGCTTTGGTTTCCGGCCAGGCGCGGGTTTTCAGGCCGCAGTCCGGGTTGACCCAGAGGCGTTCTTTCGGGATGCGGGTGATGGCTTTGTCCATCAGATCCACCATGCTTTCGACGCTGGGCACGTTTGGCGAGTGGATGTCGTACACGCCGGGGCCGATTTCGTTCGGGTATTTGAAGTCGTCGAAGGCTTTGAGCAGTTCCATGTCGGAACGCGAGGTTTCGATGGTGATGACGTCGGCATCCAGGTCGGCGATGGACTGGATGATGTCGTTAAATTCGCTGTAACACATGTGGGTGTGCACCTGGGTGCGGTCTGTAACGCCGTTGGCGCAGACGCGGAAGGCGAAGACGGTCCAGTCCAGATAGGTTTGCCATTGGTCTTTTTTCAGCGGCAGGCCTTCGCGCAGCGCGGGTTCGTCAATCTGGATGACGCCGAGGCCGGCTTTTTCGAGGTCGAGCACTTCGTCGCGGATGGCGAGCGCGATTTGCAGGCAGGTTTCGGATCTCGGCTGGTCGTCGCGGACGAAGGACCAGTTGAGGATGGTCACGGGGCCGGTGAGCATCGCTTTCATCGGGCGTTTGGTCAGCGATTGTGCGTATTGCGACCAGAAGACGGTCATCGGTTTCGGGCGGGAGATGTCGCCGTAGATGACCGGCGGCTTGACGCAGCGCGAGCCGAAGGACTGCACCCAGGCGAAGCGGGTGAAGATGTAGCCGTCGAGCTGTTCGCCGAAGTATTCGACCATGTCGTTGCGCTCGGCTTCGCCGTGGACGAGGATGTCGATGTCAAGTTCTTCCTGGATTTGCACGCATTGGCGGATGTCCGCTTTCATGTCTTCGATGTATTGCGCTTCGCTGATGACGCCTTTGCGGAAATCGCTGCGCGATTTGCGGATTTCGGCGGTTTGCGGGAAGGAGCCGATGGTGGTGGTCGGGAAAAGCGGCTGCTTGATGGCGGCGTGTTGCTGCGGCGCGCGCACGGCGTAGGGAGATTTGCGGTTGCCCATGTCCGGGGTGACGGCTTTGACGCGCGCTTTCACCGCCTGGTTGTGCACGCGGGTGGAGGCGCGGCGGGCGGCAAGGGCGGCGGCGTTGGCGTCCAGTTCGGCCTTGACGCTGGCGCGGCCGCTATCGAGCGCTTTTTTCAGCACACGCAGTTCGTCGAGTTTTTGCAGGGCGAACGCCAGCCAGTTCTTGATTTCGGTATCGAGCGTGTCTTCCTGGGCAAGATCGACGGGGACGTGCAGCAGCGAGCTGCTCGGCGCCAGCCAGAGACGCTCACCGAGGCGCTCGCGGATGGGTTCGAGGGTGTCGAGCAGGCGGTTGAGATCGGCCTTCCAGATGTTGCGGCCATCGACCACGCCGAGCGAGATGACTTTGGTCGCCGGCAAGAGGTCAACGAGCTTGTTGATTTCGGCAGCGGCGTTGATGGTGTCGAGGTGGACGCCATCTACGGGCAGGTCGTGCAAGAGGTTGAGGTTGTCGCCGAAGTCGCCGAAATATGTGGTGAGCAGGATTTTCGGCACGGTGCGGTTCAGCTCGTGATAAGCGGTCTTGACCGCGTGACGCCAATCCTGATCCAGGGTAGTAACCAGTGCGGGTTCATCCACCTGCACCCATTCTGCCCCCGCTTGCGCCAGTTCGTTCAGCAGTTGTTTATAGACGGGCAGCAGACGTTCGAGCAGGTCGAGTCGGTTGGAATCATCCTTGCTCTTGCCGAGCCAGAGGTAAGTGACGGGGCCGACGATGACGGGTTTGACGCCTTTCACGCCGAGCGCTTGCGCTTCCTTGATTTGATCAAGCAAACGCTGCGGATTGAGTTTGAACTGGGTGTCCTTGTCGAATTCGGGAACGATGTAGTGGTAGTTGCTGTTGAACCACTTGGTCATCTCGCCAGCGGCCACGCCAGCGCCCTTGTCAATGGGGCTGCGGCCGCGCGCGGTACGGAAGAAGGCATCGAGCTCGTCGCCACCGCCTTCATAAGCGCGTTTCGGCAGATTGCCGAGGGTGACGCTCATATCGAGGATGTGGTCATACAGGGTGAAATCGCCGACCGGCACATGGTCAAAACCGGCCTGATTCTGCCAGTGGCGCGCGCGCAGGGCTTTTGCCACCTCTTGCAATTCAGCGGCAGTGCTTTCGCCTTTCCAGTAGGCTTCGAGGGCGAATTTCAGCTCGCGTTTGGCGCCGATGCGCGGGAAGCCGAGATTGTGGATGGTTGTCATAAATGCTCCGTTTGGATGAAAAGGAAGGCGGCACTATAACGACCGGGAAAGATGAAGGGAAATGGCTTGTTTGCATTACCTTATGAATTTCATTCATGATGCGGCTTTTTCTTGCGGACAACCCTCCATGCTGGAACGCTCACATCTCGCGCTGATTCGCGCCGTCGTCGCCCACGGCACCCTGACCCGCGCCGCCGACGCCCTTTTCCTCTCCCAATCCGCCCTCAGCCACGCCGCACGCAAACTGGAAGAACAGGCCGGCACGCCGCTGTGGGTAAAAGAAGGGCGCAGTCTGCGCCTCACCCAGGCGGGGCGGCTGCTCTACCATCTCGCCGAAAGCCTGCTGCCGCGCTTCGAGCACGCCGAAAACCAGTTGCGCCACTACGCGGCGGGCGGACAGGGCTTGCTGCGCATCGGCATGGAATGCCACCCCTGCTATCAATGGCTGCTGCGCGTCGTCGCCCCCTATCTCGCCGCCTGGCCGCGCGTGGATGTGGACGTGAAGCAGCAGTTCCAGTTCAAGGGCGTCGCCGCGCTTTATGCCTACGAAATCGACATCCTGATCACCCCCGACCCCGTCTTCGGCGAACGCCTCGTTTTCACCCCCGTCTTCGACTACGAACAGGTGCTGGTGGTGGCGCGTGACCACCCGCTGGCGCGGCAGAGCATCGCCCGGCCGGCAGACCTCGAAAAAGAAACCCTGATCACCTACCCGGTGCCGACCGAACGCCTCGACATCTACCAGGCCTTCCTCCTGCCCGCCAACCGGGGCGTGGCGGCGCACAAAACCATCGAAACCACGGAAATCCTCCTGCAAATGGTGGCGGCGGGACGCGGCGTGACCGCCCTGCCGCGCTGGCTGATTGACGAACAGGCGGCGCACATGCCGCTGGCCTGCCTGCGCCTCGGCGACGCGGGCATCTTCAAGCACATCTACCTCGGCGTGCGCGAAGACGAGCGCGAAGTGGACTACATCGCCGGTTTCTTCCGCCTCGCGGCGGGCGCATAGGCACGCCGCTTACGGCGGCGTTTGACCGGCGGCGGAACAGGGCTTGCCTGCCGCCTGATAGAGAACGGGCAGACTGCCCGCCAGCAGGAGCAGCCCCCACAGCGGGATCAGCACCAGTTCCAGCCACAGCGAAACACGGGCGGCGCGACCATGGCGGATGCGGGTGCGGACCAGCGTTTTCCCGCCGGGCGGCGGATATTGCCCGCTGCGCAACGCACGCAGGGCGGGCGGCACGAGTTGCCACACGAGGAGAAGCGCGGCGGCGATGGGGACGACGAGGAAGAGCAGCGCGGCAACCGGCGGCGTGAAGATGAGGCAGCGGTAGGTGTCATCACGCAGCAGCCGGGCGGCAGTCAGGTCCGACGGCTCCTCGCGCAGCGACAGCAGATGGTGGCCGAGACGCAGCGACGGTTGCCCGGGCAACTGCGGCAAAAGCACGGTGAACAGCGCCGCGTTGCCAAAGGCGTCGGCACGGACATAGCTGCCGACGCCACTGAAAAGGCGCAGCGGATAGTCGCGCGTCTGCGGGCGCAGGCGCCAATAACGATGGCGGGTGATGCGGATGGTGTCGCGGTCAATCCCGATGCGCAGCGGCGCGGCACAGCGGTCGAAGAACAGGCGCAGGACAAAGGCGGCGATGACGACCAGCGCCAGCAGGGCGAGTCTGACCGGGTCCCATAAAAATCGCTGCGCGATTTTTATGGGACCCGCGCCGTACTAGTACTGTCTTCGGCTCGCCGCCTTGTCTCATTCCTGTTTGAAACGACTATAACCTGTTCAGCCGCTGACCGCCGCCGTCAGGCGGATTTCCACCTTCCAGCGCGGGTCGGCCAGCGCCGCCTGCACGCAGATGCGGGCCGGGGCGCGGCCGGGCGCGGTCCAGGCGTCCCAAACGCGGTTCATGGCGTCGTAGTCGGCAAAATCGGCGAGGTAGATGGCGGCTTCCAGAATGTGCGCCTTGTCGCTGCCCAGCCGCGCCAAAAGGGCGTCGATTTGCGCGAGCACGCTGCGGGTCTGCGCGTCGGCGTCGGCTTTCGCATCTTCGGGCACCTGCCCGCCGAGGTAGATGATGCCGTGGTGGATGGTGGCGTCGCTGTAACGCGCTTCGGGATCGATGTAGGTAATCATGTTTCTCGTAAGGGTCCGGTTAAGGCCGGGGGTGTCCCGCCCGGCGGCGGCCGGCTGTTTGCCCATCGCCTGTTGCACGCCGAAGATGGAGGCCAGCACCAGCGCGAAGCCGCAGAGGGATTTGCCGTCCATGCTTTGTCCGAGGAAGAGCCAGCCGAGGAGGAAGGCGCTGACGGGGCTCAAGAGTCCCAGCGAGGACACCACCGCTGGCGACAGTTTGCTGATGCCCCGGAAGAAGAGGATGTAGGACAGCACCGCGCCGCACAAACAAAGGTAGAGGTAGCCGCCGATGTTGGCGATGGTCAGGGTATCGGGGGCGCGTTCAGTCAACAGGGTGACGGGCAGCAGGCAGAGGCCGCCGAACAGCAGTTGCCAGCCGGTGAAGGCGGGGAGGCTCAGGCTGATGCGCCAGTATTTGGCGAGGTACATGCCGAGCGCCATGGCCGCTGCACCGGTCAGCGCGGCGGTGATACCGAGGGGGTCGTAATGCGCCTGTGGCGACAGCACCAGCAGGGCGATGCCCGCGATGCCTGCCGCCGCCCACAGCCAGGCGGCGCGCGGCGGCGTGGTTTTGCCGATGAGACGGGTGAGGAGCAGCACCATCAGGATTTGTGTGGAGCTGAGGACGGAGGCGAGCCCGCCAGGCAGGCGGTAGGCGGCGATGAACAGCATGGCCTGGAACAGGCCGATGTTGAGGATGCCGAGCAGGAGGACTTTCCCCCAATCGCGCGGCGCGGGCAGTTCGCGTGTCCAGGCCAGCAGCAGAAGTCCGGCGGGCAGGACGCGGAGGAGCGCGGCGGTGAGGGGGCGGTGCGGCGGCAGAAACTCGGTGGTGACAAGGTAGGTGCTGCCCCAGATGAGCGGGGCAAGGGCGGTGGTGAGGAGGATGCCGGGGCGGTTCATGGGGCAGTTATTTGTGATACGGCGGGCTGTATTTGTGCACGGCTTCGATCATGGCGGCGGCGTGTTCCGGCGGGATGTCCGGGGTGATGCCGTGGCCGAGGTTGAAGATGTGGCGGTGGCCGTAGCCGTAGTCGGCGAGCACGCGGCGCACTTCGTTTTCGATGACGGTGGGGTCGGCGCGCAGGATGGCGGGGTCGAGGTTGCCTTGCAGCGCGGTGTGTTCGCCGAGGATGGCGCGGGCAGCGCCTAATGATGCCGTCCAGTCGAGGCCGATGGCCGCCGCGCCGCTGTCCTTCATCATCGGCAGCCATTGCCCGCCGCCTTTGGTGAAGAGGATGAGCGGCGCTTTGCCGCCGATGGCGGTGATGATGCGCTGCATGTAGGCGAGCGAGTAGTCGCGATACGCCGGCCAGGCGAGGATGCCGCCCCAGGTGTCGAACAGCATCACCGCCTGCGCGCCCGCCTCGATTTGCGCAGTGAGGTAGGCGCTGACGGCGGTGGCGAGTTTGTCGAGTAGTTGGTGCAGGGTGCGCGGTTCGCGGTAGAGCATGGCTTTGGCGCGGGTGAAGTCGCGGCTCGTCCCGCCTTCGATCATGTAGGTGGCGAGTGTCCACGGGCTGCCGCTGAAGCCGATGAGCGGTGCGCGGCCGTCCAGTTCGCGGCGGATGAGGCGCACGGCATCCATGACATAGCCAAGGTCGCTTTCCATGTCGGGTGTGCCGAGCGCGGCGACGTCGGCGGCGCTTTCAATGGGGTGGTTGAAGGTCGGGCCTTCGCCGGGGATGAAGTTGAGGCCGAGGCCCATCGCGTCGGGGATGGTGAGGATGTCGGAAAAGAGGATGGCGGCGTCGAGGCGGAAGCGTTCCAGCGGTTGCAGCGTTACCGCGCAGGCGAGTTCCGGCGTCCGGCACAGGGTCATGAAATCGCCGGCCTGTTCGCGCGTGGCGCGGTATTCGGGCAGGTAACGCCCCGCCTGGCGCATCATCCAGACAGGGGTGCGGGGGACGGGTTCGCCTCTGAGGACGCGGAGCAGCAGGTCGTTTTGCATGTTTTTTCCTTGTATGGACAGACGGCAACATTGTATAGCGCGCCCCCTGTACTGGCTATTGGCGCGGTCTGCGGGGCGGATGCGGCGGGCAGGCGGGTTTGGCACACGCGGCGGGCTGTGGTTATAGTGCGCCCCGCTGATTTGTATCACAGGAGCAACAAACCATGACCATCCACCTCAACCAAAGCCTGCTGTACATGATTGCCATCGGCTTCATCATCGGCCTGATTGCCCGCGCGCTGATGCCGGGGCGCGACAATCTCGGCTGCGTGCTCACCACCGGCCTCGGCATTGCCGGTGCCGTCGCCGCCGGGCTGATCGGCCGCGAACTCGGCCTGTACCGCCTCGGCCAACCGGCGGGCTTCATCGCTTCCATCCTCGGTGCCATCCTGATCCTCGCCCTGCTGCGCCTGGTGATGAGCCGATGAGCATCCGCCGCTTCACAAAAATGCACGGCCTCGGCAACGATTTCATCGTCCTCGATGCCCGGCATGAAGCCTTCGACTGGCCGCGCGGGCAAATCACCGCGCTGGCCGATCGCCACAGCGGCATCGGCTTCGATCAACTGCTGATCATCGAACCCGCGCCCGATGCCGCGCACGATTTTGCCTACCGCATCTTCAACGCCGACGGCGGCGAAGTCGAACACTGCGGCAACGGCGCGCGCTGCTTCGGCAAATACCTGCACGACCACGGCCTGCACCCGCCCGACCGTCCCGTCCGCGTCGCCGTCAAACGCGGCAGCATCACCATCGCCCACGACGGCGGCGATAACTACCGCGTCGATATGGGCGTGCCGGATTTCACCCCGTTCACCGCCGCACAAAGCGACTGCCTCTATCAGCCCGTTCATGCCGCCGGATACGACCTGCAACTCGGCATCGTCAGCATGGGCAACCCGCATGCCGTCTGCGTCGTGGATGACATCGCCGCCGCGCCCGTCGCCGTCGTCGGTGCCGCGCTGCAAACCCATCCCCTCTTCCCCGCCGCCGTCAACGCCGGCTTCATGCAAATCGACGACCGCCGCCACATCCGCCTGCGCGTGTACGAACGCGGCGCGGGCGAAACCCAGGCCTGCGGCACCGGTGCCTGCGCCGCCGTCGCCGTCGGCATCCGGCGCGGCCTGCTGGATCGCGACGTGAGCGTCCGCCTCACGCGCGGCACGCTGCACATCGCCTGGCCGGATGACGCCGCCCAACTCACCATGAGCGGCCCCGCCGCCACCGTCTATCACGGCGAACTCGCATGAGCGACCTCGACGACTACCTCGCCTACCTGCGCTATGAACGCGCCGCCGCCGCGCAAACCATCGCCACCTACCGCCGCCTGCTCGCCCAATTCGCCGCCGCCTTCCCGGAAGAAGACCTGCGCGTGCTGGACGCGCAAACCCTGAAAGCCTATCTCGGCCGCCTCACCAAAGAACGCGGCTACAGCCCCGCCACCCTGAACCAGCATCGCGCCGCCCTGCGCGGCTACTACGGCTGGCTGCACCGCCACCGCGACCTGCCCGACGACCCCAGCGCCCACCTCAAACTGCCGCGCAAAAACCGCCGCCCGCTGCCGGGTGTCCTCACCCCCGAACAAATCACCGCCCTTCTCGCCCCGCCCGCAGATGACGACCCGCTCAAACTGCGCGACCACGCCATCCTCGAACTCTTCTACTCGGCGGGACTGCGCCTCGCCGAACTCGCCGCACTCGATGCCGGCCTGCCCGAACGCGACGGCCACACCATCATCCGTGGCAAAGGCGGCGTCGAACGCCTCGTCTTCATCGGCAGCAAAGCGCGCGAAGCGCTGGCGCGCTGGCGCGCGGTGCGCGGCACGTTGCAAAAAAATCCCGCAGAAACCGCCCTCTTCCTCAACAAAAACGGCAGCCGCATTAGCGAACGCGGCATCGCCCTCAGGCTCAAAGCCTATGCGCGCGAAAAAATCGACACCGACATCCACCCGCACATGCTGCGGCACAGCTTCGCCACCCACATCCTGCAATCCTCCGGCAACATCCGCGCCGTGCAGGAAATGCTCGGCCACAAAAATCTCGCCACCACGCAAATCTACACCCATCTCGACGCGCAGTACCTGATGAAAAACTACGACGCCCACCACCCGCGCGCGAAGAAGAAAACATCATGAGCTTTTACCGCTGCTCTTCATATCACGACAAAATCCGCTAAATGGCGTAAATGCCGGTTTCCCGCACAGGGTGGACCTATACCCACCGCCATGATTTATGGCCGTTTCAATTTGCAACGTCTCTGCTTTCTTCGCCGCATCTCGCGCCCGTGAAATGCCGCCGGGCGGCGCGGCTACGCGCTTCATTTCCGGCGAAATTTTTCCCGGATGAAGAGGCTGAACAGCGGCACGATAACGTTCAGTGCGCCCTGCGCGATGAAGAGAAATGGGAAGAGAACGTCAAACTGCACGGTCAGCCGAGTTTGCATATGCAGACTTCTCTGAATAGCGGCAGAAATAAAGAAGCAGGCCAGCGGGGTGTTTATCCAGAAGAGGATGCGCTCGCCAAGCAGCACGTGCGTGATTTCGGACGCGGACAGGGGCGGCAGCGCTTTGCCGGCGCGGATGGCGGTGAACAGGTCCAGGGTTTCCGTCAGGACGAGGTCGTAGTCGTGATCCTGAATGGTCTGGAAACTGTCGATGCGGTAGCAATGGCCGAGGCGGTCGTACAAATCGAGGGCATCATGGGAATGATTGCCGCTGATATGCACCCGCCGCATGTCGCGGATGTCCTGCCACGCCAGGCTGTGGATGCAGCCGTTGCGGTAGTAAAAATGCAGGCCGTCGCGATCGGCGGCGCGCAGCAGGAGCGGCATGGCGGCAGTGAGGGCGCGGTATTCCCGCACGATGACGAGAATCCAGGACAGGCCGAGCACGACGCTGCCGGCAATCAGGAAGAAACAGAACCAGCCCGTGAGAAAGGGCGGTGGTGGCGTGTCCCATTCTTTCAGCAAATTCGGGAGAAGATCCAGGGTGAAGAGTATCAGTATCAACAGAAGCATCAGCAGCAGCCAATAGGCGAGGTTGTAACTGCCGTTGCGCTGTTCATACCAGCAGTGTTCAAACCCCGGCGGCACGATGACGGGCTGCTGCGGCGGCACGGCGCCGCGCAGATAAGGCCGCGCCGTGGCGACGATGTCAACGTAATCGTCGTGTTCCAGCAGGCCGCTGCGGTAGCAGACCGGCACGCCTTGCCGTGGTTCCAGCAGCAGGCCGCGCTGCATACCGCGCTGATAGCGCACATCGGCAAGCGCCGCCCAGCGCCATTGATGGCGGATGCGGCCAAAGGCGCCGTGCAGGGTGATGCCGCGCGGATCGCAGACGACGCGCGGCCTGGGCAGGAACTGTGGGCGGTAATAGGCGAGGCGGCGCAGGTAGAGGAACGCTCCGCAACCAAACCACAGCGGCAGCAACCATTTTGCGACAGGCGCAAAAAACGGCCCGGTGCTTTTGTCGTACAGAAAGAACAGCACCAACATGTTGATGATCAGCCAGACGGTGAAGTGCGAGGGATCAAGACGGGCGCCGCCCCAGCCGTGCGTGCGCGGGTCGGCGAGGTTGAGCGGGAAATGGCAGCTGGTGCGCGCTGCGGTCGCCATGATTGCGGTTATTTGAAGCCGTCGCGCAGTTCAACGGTGCGGTTGAAAACGGGTCTGTCCGCCGTGCTGTCCGGATCGACGGCGTAGTAGCCGAGGCGTTCAAACTGGTACACGGTGCCCGCTTCCGCCGCTGCGGCCGGTTCGGTTTTTGCACCGGTGATGGTGGTGAGCGAGTGCGGGTTGATGGTGTCGAGGAAGTTCTCCGCCGCCATCGGGTCGGGGCGGGTGAAGAGGCGTTCGTAGTGGCGGACTTCGCAGTCAAGCGCGTGGCGGGCGCTGACCCAGTGGATAACGCCGTTCGCCTTGTAGCCTTCCGGGTTTTTGCCGAGGGTGGCGGGGTCGTGATGGCAGCGCAGCTCGATGATGTTGCCCGCCACGTCTTTGATGACTTCGTCGCAGGTGATGACGTAGCTGCCGCGCAGGCGCACCGCCTGGCCGGGCGCGAGGCGCTTCCATTTTTTCGGCGGTACTTCGGCGAAGTCGTCCTGTTCGATGTAGAGGGTGTTGCCAAACGGTACGGCGCGGCTGCCTTGTGTTTCGTCCTGCGGGTGGTTCGGCAGCCGGTAGGTTTCTTCATGGTCGTCCGACAAGCTGGTGAGGGTCAGTTTGAGCGGGCGGACGACGATCATGCGGCGCGCGGCGTGTTCGTTCAGGTAGTCGCGGATGGTGCTTTCGAAGTAGTCAATGGCAATGGTGCCGTCAGCTTTGCTGATGCCGATTTTGCGGCAGAAGTCGCGCAACGCCCCGGCGGGAATGCCACGCCGCCGCATGCCGGCAATGGTGGGCATACGCGGGTCGTCCCAGCCGTTCACGTGTTTTTCTTGCACGAGCTGGATGAGGCGGCGTTTGGAGAGGACGGTGTATTCGAGCGAGAGGCGGGCGAATTCGATTTGCTGCGGGTGGCACGGGGTTTCGAGGACGTCCAGCACCCAGTCGTAGAGCGGGCGGTGATCTTCGAATTCGAGGGTGCAGAGGCTGTGGGTGATGCCTTCGAGCATGTCGGAGAGGCAGTGGGTGTAGTCGTACATTGGATAGACTTTCCACGAATCGCCGGCGTGGAAGTGCGCGGCGTGGCGGATGCGGTAGATAACCGGGTCGCGCAGGTTGATGTTGGGCGAGGCCATGTCGATTTTGGCACGCAGGACGTGGCTGCCGTCCGGGTGTCTGCCGTCCGCCATTTCCTGAAAGAGGGCGCGGTTTTCCGCGATACTGCGCTCGCGGTAGGGGCTGTTTGTGCCGGGTTCGGTCAGGGTGCCGCGATTTTCGCGGATTTCGTCGGCGTTCTGGCTGTCCACATAGGCAAGCCCCTTGTCGATGAGACGGAAGGCGTAATCCAGCAGTTGCGGGAAGTAGTCGCTGGCGTGGTTGAGGTATTTCCAGTCGAAGCCGAGCCAGTGCACGTCGCGCCGGATGCTCGCCATGTATTCTTCGTTTTCTTTTTCGGGGTTGGTGTCGTCGTAGCGCAGGTTGCAGTAGCCACCGAAGCGCTGCGCCATGTCGAAGTTGAGGCAGATGGATTTGACGTGGCCGAGGTGCAGGTAACCGTTGGGTTCGGGGGGAAAACGGGTGACGACGCGGCCGTCGTTTTTGCCGTTTTTCAGGTCTTCTTCGATGATGTTCTTGATGAAATTGGCGGCTTCCGGAGTTTGGCTCATGATGTCCTCGTGCTGGTTTTGGGTTCGCCATAGGGCGGTGTAAAATGCGGCATTTTATCAGGTATATGGGGCATTTATGCGTTTGCACGGGCTGTTATGTGTTCTTGGTGTGCTGGTTTTGTCGGCCTGTTCGTCGTATCAGCGGCAGCATCATCATCCGCCGCGTCATCAACCGGCGAGTGCCGATATGGGGCAGGACCCGTGGGACAATTTCGCGCCGCGCGACCCGCGTTATCAGAATGAGCCGCAACCGGCGACGGCCACGATGGACAACGCCTGCGTGCTGCTGGGGCAGCGCCCGCACTGGGCGGAAGCGCTGGATGCGACACGGCTGCGCTGGCATATCGAGCCGTGGTATGTGCTGGCCTTCATGCATCAGGAATCCCGCTTCAACCCGACGGCGATGAGCCCTTCGCAGGCGTACGGCTACGCGCAGGTGAAGCAGCCGACCTGGGAGTGGTACCAACTGAAACGCGGGCGGCAGAACGTCTCGCGCGAGCGTTTCGACGATGCGGTGGATTTCATCGGCTGGTATGCCAACCAGAACGTCATCCGTAACGGCGTGGACTTGAACGACGTGAAAAACCAGTATCTCGCCTATCACGAAGGCCTGGGCGGTTTTGAGAACCGCAGCTTCCTCGCCAAACCGTGGCTGATGACCATCAGCGACAAAGTTGCCGACCGCGCCGCCCTCTACCAGGCGCAACTGCTCGACTGCCCCATCACCCGCACCTACTGATGCTGCTCGCGCCGGAGAAAACCGCCTTCCTCCACCTGCTGCACACGCGGCAGGTGTTCGCTTATCCGACCGAAGCGGTGTACGGACTCGGCGGCGACCCGCTTGATGCCGACATCTTCGCACACATCCTGCGCCTGAAAGGCGGCCGCCGCCCCGGCCAGGGCATGCTGCTCGTCGCCGCCTCGTGGCAACAATGCGCCGACTGGGTGGACGGCCTCACCCCGGCGCTTGTCCGCCAGCTCGAAGCACAGGCGGCAGGCCGCGCCACCACCTACATCCTGCCCGCCACCGCCCACGTTCCCACCCGCTTGTGCGACGAAGCGACGGGGCGCATCGCCATCCGCGTCTCGCGTCACCCGCTCGTCCGCCAACTCTGCCTTTGGGCGGACAGCCCGCTCATCTCCACCTCCGCCAACCCCAGCGGTGCGCCACCGGCGCGCAGCGCGGCGGACGTGCAACACTACTTCCCCGCCCTGCCGGTCATCGCAGGCGCCCCCGGCGGCGAGGGAAAACCCAGCCGCCTTATAGACGTGGCAAACGCCACCCTCATACGCGACTGATACAAGGAGAGAACCATGAAACTCGCCATCCTCGGCGGCGGCCAGCTCGGCAAAATGTTCCTGCAAGAAGCGACGGACTACCCCATGCCGGTCGCCATCCTCGACCCCGACCCGCGCGCGCCCTGTGCCGCCCTGACCGGCCTCTTCAAACAGGGCGACTTCAACGACAAACAAACCGTGCTCGACTTCGCCAAAGACGCCGCCGCCGTCGGCATCGAAATCGAACACGTCTCGGTCGAGGCCCTCGAAGCCCTCGAAGCGGCGGGCAAACGCGTCATCCCCGCGCCGCGCGTCCTGCGCATCATCCAGGACAAAGGCCTGCAAAAACAATTCTATGCCGACCACAAACTGCCCACCGCGCCGTTCTACCTCGCCGACGGCCTCGCCGACATCGACCCCGAACGCATCCCGCTGCCCTTCGTACAAAAAACCCGCACCGGCGGCTACGACGGCAAAGGCGTGCAAGTCATCGTCACCGAAGAAGACCTGCCCAAACTGCGCGATGTGCCGTCCGTCATCGAAACCCTCTGCCCCATCGCCCACGAAATCGCCGTCATCGTCGCCGCTGATGACGACGGCAAAACCGTCGTTTACCCCGTTGTGGAAATGATCTTCGACAAAGTCCTCAACCTCGTGGACTACGTACAAATGCCGACCTTCCTCAACGCCGACATCCGCAAACGCGCCCAGGCGCTCGCCGTTGAACTCGTGCAGGCCTTCGGCGCGGCGGGCCTCTACGCCGTGGAAATGTTCGTCACCCAGAGCGGCGACATCTGGATCAACGAAACCGCGCCGCGCGTACACAACAGCGGCCACCTCACCATCGAAGCCTGCGCCAACTCCCAGTTCGAACAAATGTGGCGCCTGCTCGCCGGCATGCCGCTCGCCTCCGTACAACAGTACCGCCTCGCCGCAATGGTGAACCTCATCGGCGCCTACGGTCATAGCGGCCCCGCCGTCCTCGAAGGTCTGGACGAAGTCCTCGCGCTGGATGAAACCTTCATCCACTGGTACGGCAAAGCCGAAACCCATCCTGGGCGGAAAATGGGGCACATCACCGTGCTCGCCGACCACGAACCCGCACTCAAAGCCAAAATCGACAAAATCCGCAAAGCCGTGCGGGTAGTGAGCCACCACTAAAACCAATCCCGGGAAATAAAACAGCGTTCGTGAATACTATTCGGGCCTTAACGGTGTCCAGGCATCAGAAGAAATTATTTCCTCGGCGCAATGTCTCAAAAAACAGAAATCGCATCGTTATCCCGCCGGGTGCCGCGCTTACCGAGAATGCAAAAACAGGCTGCGTCCGCTTGGCGGGCTGGATGAAGCCCGTCCTGCGTCCACCAAGCAGCGTAAATACTGGACCCGCCAGGCGGCATAATTGGTGCCAAGAACAGTTCGTTCCTATTGTTGGGTTCTTTGTGGGTTGTTATTATCGTCACGACCATTTGGTCAGCACTTGTAAAAACAACGGAGTATCCATGAACAAAAAAATTTTTTTCATCGCAACCTTTCTTGTACTTTTTGGATGTGGTAAGAAAGATGGTGATCTACCAGACGTTTGCGTTGATTTCATCAAATTTTATGTGGAAAAAAGTAGCTCACCCGATTTTGGGGAAAAACTAGCGAATAAATTGTCCGAGGAAATGGGGGGGCAACGTTTTGACGATCGCATGACCCCTCAGTTGGGCTACTTGTTCATTCAAAGTGCATTAGATGATTTTGCTCTCGGTCGCATCAACTTGGATGACCCCGGTAGCACGAATGACAAAATTGCGACTGTTAAAAAGCTATACGCCGCCTACTATGAAGGTGTTGAAAAACAGTCTGGAAAAAATAATGCAGAACTGGCAAAAGAAGATGTCGCAAAAAAATGTGAACACAAGGTACGCGTCTTGAAAGATTTTTGAATTGTCGGTTTCTTAGGTTAAAGCCCGCTATACAGCGAGCTTTTTTCAGTAATTTGGCCATTAACCTCGCAGCATTCGGGCATGCTTGCATCTGCCTTTTTGTTTTTCCGCCGTTTATTGTTTTTTCAGGCGGTACGGCGCTTGTTCTTCTTCCGTGCGGCCGCCGGTCGTGCCGTCGTCGTCGCGCATTTCCAGCAGGCCGTCGCCGAGGTAATAGACGTAGCCGTTGCCCGCTTCGTCGAGGCGCAGCAGGGTTTTGTCTCCGCTGAGGCGGTATTTGCCGCTGACGGTTTCGGGTTTGGCGTCTTTTTCTTCGAGGAACAGCGTGGTCAGTTGGTAGCTGCCGTCGTCGTTGATGACCAGCGTGGTGTCGATGCCGGGGCAGCTTGCGCAGGGCAGGACGCCTTTGTAGGTGCCGCTGTATGCTGCCTGGCTTGCAGCAGGCGCGGCAGCCGGGGTGGCTTCTGCGGGTACGGCTGCTGGGGCGGAAGCAGCAGGGGTGCTGGCAGCGGCAGGTTTGGCGGGGGCTGCCGCTTTTTTGTCTTCGCAGCCGGTGAGAGCGGCTGCGGCGATGGCCAGGGTCAGGGCGAGTTTTTGCATGGGTGTTCCTCTTGTGTTGTGGGACGGCTACTGTATCGGTTTTTCCCCGCCTGTGGGTGCGTTGTGCGAAAATTTGCGCCGTTTTCCGTCATTTTTTCTGTAAAGCGAGTGTCCCATGCCCAAACGTTCTGATTTGAAGTCCATCATGATTATCGGTGCCGGCCCCATCATCATCGGCCAGGCCTGCGAGTTCGATTATTCCGGCGCGCAGGCGTGCAAGGCGCTGCGGCAGGAGGGGTTCCGCGTGATTCTGGTCAATTCGAACCCGGCGACGATTATGACCGACCCGGAGATGGCTGATGCGACGTATATCGAGCCGATTCAGTGGCAAACGGTGGAGCGGATTATCGGGCGCGAGCGGCCCGATGCGTTGTTGCCGACGATGGGCGGGCAGACGGCACTGAATTGTGCGCTGGATTTGGCCGGACATGGAGTGCTCGCACGCTATGGCGTGGAGTTGATTGGCGCTTCGGTGGATGCCATCCGCACCGCCGAGGACCGCGATTTGTTCAAGCAGGCGATGAGCGAGATTGGTCTCGCAAGTGCGAAGTCGTTTGCCGTGCATGATATGGACGAGGCGCGCGCGGCGCAGGCGGAATTGGGCTTTCCGGTGATTGTCCGCCCGTCGTTCACCCTCGGCGGTTCTGGCGGCGGCATTGCCTATAACCGCGACGAGTTCGAGCGCATCACCGCGCACGGGCTGGAACTTTCGCCGACGCACGAGGTGCTTTTGGAGGAATCGCTGCTCGGCTGGAAGGAGTTCGAGATGGAGGTGGTGCGCGATAAGGCGGATAACGCCATTATCGTCTGCGCGATTGAGAATCTGGATCCGATGGGTGTGCATACCGGCGATTCGATTACAGTCGCGCCCGCACAGACGCTCACGGACAAGGAGTATCAGGCGCTGCGGGATGCTTCCATCGCTATTTTGCGCAAGATTGGCGTGGAAACGGGCGGCTCGAATGTGCAGTTCGCCATCAATCCGCATGATGGTCGCGTCATTGTCATTGAAATGAATCCGCGTGTATCGCGTTCGTCCGCACTCGCCTCAAAAGCAACGGGCTTCCCGATTGCTTCGGTTGCGGCGCGTCTTGCTGTCGGCTATACGCTGGATGAATTAAAAAATGAAATCACCGGCGGTGCCACTCCGGCCTCGTTCGAGCCTGCCATTGATTATGTGGTCACCAAAATCCCGCGTTTTGATTTTGCCAAGTTCAAGCAGACGGATAACCGCCTGAACACGCAGATGCGTTCCGTCGGCGAGGTGATGGCGATTGGCCGCACCTTCAAAGAATCGCTGAACAAGGCACTGCGCGGCCTGGAAAATGGCCACAGTGGGCTGGATCGCCCCTCGGCGGTGGATGACATTGAGCAGGCAGTTGCCACGCCGACGCCGAAGCGGCTGTTTTACGTCGCTGAAGCGCTGCGTCAGGGATACAGCGTGGCAGAGTTGTATCAGTTAAGCGCGATTGACCCGTGGTTCCTCGCGCAAATCGCCGAACTGGTCGCGCTGGAAACGCCTCTGCGTGAGCAGGGTATCTCTTATCTGGATGACGCCGAGCGGCTCTACGCATACAAACGCGCCGGATTTTCCGACGCTTTTCTCGCCGCCTGCGGCAATGGCAAGGAAGCCGAGATCCGCGCTCTGCGCGCGCGGCACGGCATCCACCCCGTATATAAACGCGTCGATTCCTGTGCTGCCGAGTTCGCCAGCCAGACCGCTTACCTCTATTCCACTTACGAACGCTTCTGCGAAGCGGCGCCGAGCGGCAACCGCAAAATCATGATCTTGGGCGGCGGGCCGAACCGTATCGGCCAGGGCATCGAATTTGACTACTGCTGCGTCCACGCCGCCCTTGCCCTGCGCGCAGACGGCATCGAAACCATCATGGTCAACTGCAACCCGGAAACCGTCTCCACCGACTTTGACACCGCCGACCGTCTTTACTTCGAGCCGCTCACCCTTGAAGACGTACTGGAAATTGCCCGCATCGAACAGCCGGATGGCGTTATCGTCCAATACGGCGGGCAAACCCCGCTTAAACTGGCGCGCGCGCTCGAAGTAGCAGGCATCCCCATCATCGGCACCCCGCCGGACGCCATTGACCGCGCCGAAGACCGCGAACGCTTTCAGCAACTCGTCAACGAACTGCATCTCCTGCAACCGCCGAACCGCACCGCAAGCAGCACTGAAGAAGCCATTGCCAAAGCGCAGGAAATCGGCTACCCACTGGTGGTGCGCCCGTCATACGTCTTGGGTGGCCGCGCCATGGACATCGTCCACAACGACGCCGATCTCGCCAATTACATGAAAGACGCGCTGCACGTCTCGCCGGATGCCCCCATCCTCCTCGACCGCTTCCTCAATGACGCCATCGAAGTCGATATCGACGTCATCTGCGACGGCGAAACCACCATTATCGGTGGCCTGATGGAACACATCGAAGAAGCAGGCGTACACTCCGGCGATAGCGCCTGTTCCCTGCCCGCCTACCGCCTCGCCCCGGACATCTGCACCCGCATCGAAACCCAGGCCAAAGCGCTTGCCCGCGCCCTTGGCGTTATCGGCCTGATGAACGCCCAATTCGCGGTGAAAGGTGATGACATCTACATCCTCGAAGTGAACCCGCGTGCCTCACGCACCGTACCCTTCGTCTCCAAAGCGACAGGTCGGCCACTCGCGAAAATCGCCGCCCGCTGCATGGCTGGGCAAACCCTCGCTGCGCAAGGCATTACGGGCGACATCCGCCCGACCCTCTTTGCCGTCAAAGAAGCCGTCTTCCCCTTTGCCAAATTCAACAACGTTGACCCCATCCTCGGCCCGGAAATGAAATCTACCGGCGAAGTCATGGGCCTTGGCGCCACCTTCGCCGAAGCCTTCCACAAAGCCATGCGCGGCGCGGGTGAACGCCTGCCCGCCCCGGGCGGCACCGTCTTCATCTCCGTCAAAGACGAAGACAAAGACAAAGCCTGCGAAGTCGCCCGCCTGCTGATTGCCGCTGGCTTCCGCATCGTCGCGACCGGCGGCACCGCACAACACTTCGCCAAACGTGGCATCACCTGCGAACAAGTCAACAAAGTCGCACAAGGCCGCCCGCACATCGTTGACCACATCATCAACGGCGACATCGCCATGATCATCAACACCACCGCTGGCAAAAAAGCCATCGCTGACAGCTACTCCATCCGCCGCGAAGCCCTGATGCACAAAGTCTTTTACCAGACGACCATCGCCGGCGGCCACGCCGTCGCCCTCGCCCTCGCCTCGCAGGCGGGGGAAGAAAAAGTCAGGGCGGTGCAGGAAATCCGCTAAATAATCAGAGAGGAAAACACCATGCAATTACGCGTTACCTTACTCACTGCCGCCCTGCTCACCAGCGGAGCCAGCTTCGCTGCTACTCAGTACTACGGCGGCATGTACCAGTGCAAATCACCGGGATACCTCAACCTTGCCGTCAGCGAGGGTAAACCTGCCAATATCGATCTTTGGTATTACCGTGTCGAAGAAGACAGTTACTACCATCTCAAAGGCGAAGCCGAATGGGGCAAAAACGGCGGTGAATTTCGTGACGGCGGCACCGGCTTGCGCGTCAACGGCAACAAAGCCACCTGGTTGGGCTGGAACGGCAAAGTTAACGAAGACTGCACCCCCTTCACCCTCAGCGCAAAAAAAGCGCCGCTAGAAGAAGCACAAGCCCTGCTTGACCTGCTGAAAACTGCCGGTACCGATGCGACAGGTGTGCGCAGCGTCGCTGAGGCGGATATCGCTGTGCCGCCGGTGGACATGCTGCCCGAACTCGATCGGGCCGCCACCAAGCAGGCGCTTTCCCAGGCACGCAGCGACTACTGGACGCGCGCCTTCACCGACCGCCGGCAAAAAGTAGCCACTATGCCTATCACGGGCGATGGCAAAGACTATCTCTCTACCGTGCAGCCGCTGCTCAATGCCGACATGGGGCCCAGAGGTCTTTTCCGTCGCTACGATAATTCTGCTGGTGCACAAAAATACGAAAACGCCCTTATTGCTTACCGCCTGGCTATAACCGGCCTCGATCCGATGCTGGCCCGCCGTTCTACAAAAGCGCTATGCGACCGCCTCAACATGTTCAGCGGGTGGGATGCCAATACCCCCGAACGTCTGCAAATCGCTACCGGTATCCCATTTGCCTTCTGGAGCCGCAATATGGCGCAAGAAATCATCGACCAGCTGCGTAATTGCAAGCAGGGCGACAGAGCCGACTGGATCGTCAACAACTTCCCGACCATCACCCAGGCAGCGGACACCTATCAGGCCGTCATCCCGAAAATCAAGGAAATGCTTGCCCTGCCGGATAACTACGACACCCTCGTCAAAACCGGCGGACTGTTCCTCGACAAAGCCCTGCGCGAACAATACAAACTGGAACACGACGACATCGACCTGATGAGTGGTGGCGCATTAGGGCAAAAACGCGAAGCCATCAAAAACAAAATCAGCGGCGACATCCCCGCCATCATCGACAAAGCGCTGGCGGAACAAGATTACACCTCGTCATACAAACTCTGCGAAGAACTCTTCGAACAAACCGGCATGCGCGACCTCGTCCAGCAATGCGCGGAAATCGCCCCGGCGCGCATGGCACAAGCCGCCCTGGACCAAGCCGTCGCCAAAGCCGAAAAAATCGACAGCATTGCCGCTGCCCGCGAAGCGGACTGGCTGCAGCTGCCACATGTCTATAACGCCTCTGACGAAGCTGTCGCCAAAGCAGAAGCGGCGCTCGAGCCCGCCCGTGAACGTATCGCCAAACTCATATTGAGCGACATTGACGCCAAAATTGCCGCCTCCCCTGACAGTCCCCTCGGCGGCAATACCTGCCCGGATGCTTACCGCGTCCCGGCCACCATCCAGCGCGCCTTCGACAGCTGCGAACAACGCGTCCGGGCGCACAACAGCGCCGTTGCCGAAGCCAGATGCCAGGCGAGTATTGCCGCATCCGGCGCAAAAGACATCGCCGAAAACCGCATCCGCCTCTATTCATGGCGCAGGGGCAACGAAGTGGAGGTTAGTATCGGAAAACTCATCTGCGACTCGGACACGCCCATCACCATCGGCAAATCCGGCTGGCTGAGCAGCGCCCGTGAACTCAAAACCAGCGTGGACGGTGAAGAGATTATCGCCACCATCAAACCGGACAAAGATGACGTTTGGATCATCACAGCCGTCAAGGGCTGGACACCACCTCAAGATACCCCAGTTTCCATCTGCCTCTGGAACCACGAAGTCTGTACCAAAAAATAAAATAGTCAAAACCACCGACCTGCAGTCAAGCACTGCTCCACCATTGGAATGTGCCAAGTCTGCAGGTCTTTTTCCTCTGCGAGAATCCACATGAAAACAGCCGTCCTGATTGACGGCACTTATCTTCATCAAGCACATCGTTGATCTCGTTGTAGTTGTAAGCTTCTTGTTAGCACACTTGCAGCAAAAAAAACCAAGGCACACCGTAAATTGACGAGTTCTACCGCAGTTTCTTCTACGACTGCGTACTGCCAAAAAAGAAACAGCACCATTCACTCAGCCAAGAAAACACCACCAGCGAACCCGCTAAATCCCAACAGGAATTCACCATGCACAAACCCCTACTCACCCTCTGCCTGACCCTCATCACCCTTACCGTTGCAGCCGAAGCGCCGCCGGATGCCGCCCTCATGCAGCAAGCCGAAGCCGGCGATGCCGAGGCGCAATTCCTTGTCGGGCGTTACTACATGCACCGGGACGACTGGGCAAACGCCATGCCGTGGTTCGACAAAGCCGCCGCGCAAGGCCACCCCAAAGCGCTCAACAACGGCGGCATCGGCTACATGGAAGGGCGCGGGGTGCGCAAAGACATCGCCAAAGGCTGCCGCATGATGGAAGAATCCTACGAAAAAATGGGCGGCACGAAAGGGGCTGCGAACGTCGCCTTCTGCAACGACGAGCGGCACGACTACGGCAAAGCCATCGGCTACTACCGCATCGCCGCGACGCAGGGCGACCGCCAGGCGCAACGCCTGCTCGGCCAGATGTACGGCAGCGGCGACGGCACGGCAAAAGACGACGTGCAGGCGGTGTACTGGCTGCGCCAGGCGGCATTACAAGACGACGCCCAGGCGCTGTACGAACTGGGGCTGCATTACGCCCGTGCTCAGGGCGTACCGGACAACGGCAACAAAAACAACTTCACTGCCTATCTTTTCATGAAGGCGGCAGAAAGCCGGCAAACGCCCGCCGATCAAAAAAACTTCGCCCGCGCCCGTTTCGCCGAAAACCTTGCCAAACTGGAAGCTGCCGCCCCGCCCGAAGAGCGCGGCAAACTGAAAGCACTGGAAGCGGCCATCAAGGACGCATCTATCCACGAACTGCTGCAAGCCATAGACACCCTCGTCCCCTACACCCCGCCCAACGCCCGCACCGACAAATAGCACAGCGCCACGGGCGTTTACGCCGTTTGGCAAAACGGCAACGATGCCGCTTGCCGGATTCCGGCGAATACGCCGCATGGCAGATCCGGTTGGTGACATTGCAGACAGTACCCGCCCGCTACAATTGCCGCGATCCCCACCACGAGACCGCCATGCCCAACCGTTTCCAGGACAAGCACCGCCGCTGCCGACCGCCTGGCCTCTTCTTCCTGCCGCTCATCGCCCTCGCTACCGGCCAAAGCGCCCATCCCCCGTCATCACCAGTGGCGGCCTGGCCGGTTTCCTTGCCATGCCGCTCACCATCAGCCTGCCACTGTGCCCACGACACCATCGCACAAAGTGACCCGCTGCTGCGCCTCGCCATCACCGCCCACCTCAGTCGCGCCGGGCTGACTTTCGACGTCAGCAAAAAACGATACCTTAACCCCATTGTCCGCCACTTCATCCAGCACGGAGGCAAACTCAGCCGCTACGAACTTTGCCGCCTGCACCGCCTGTATCCCTGATAACAGCCCGCTGACCCCGCCTGCGACAACCCCGCCGGCCCAAACCCGCAGGCCGCCTGCCCACAACCGCTCTGCCGCTCAGTACGCCCGCGCCCGCTTCGCAGGCCAGGCACCAAGTCCCGACAAATCCTAGGGTCTGTTGACATTCGGCTTGCGCAGCGGGTTTTTGCCGCAAAAAGCCGCCGCAATGCTGAGTGTCAACAGACCCTAGGGCACTATCCATTCGCCATCCGCGCTGTAAATCACCAGCTCGCTCTCTTGCAGGCCGTAGCTTTCTTTCCGGCGGCGGGTTTCCATGCGGCTGATGCCGGCCAGCCATTCTTGCGGCCGGGCGGCGGCCTGTTTGAGGGCTGGGTTGCTGCGCCACCAGTCTTTATAGGTTTCCACCGGCAGCATATCGCGGCGGCGGATGAGCACGGCGCTCAACTCAACGCTGTCGTCGTAGGCTTGGTATGCGGGGGCGTTGAGCCAGAGGATGTACGTTGCGTTGCACAGAATGCGGCTTTCGGCCACCGGGCTGCGGTATTTGTCGGAATAGATTTTGCCGCCAATTTGCAGCGGTGCGTGCAGTTTGAACGGAGCACTGTATGGCTCGATGGGGCAGGCTTCAGTGAAGGTTTGCGCGGGGTTTACGTCAAACCAGGCGGTGATTTCGGTGTATAGGGGGGTCTGCCACAAGCGCTGGATGATGATGCCGTAATCGGGGTACTGCCCGAATTCCACGCGTTTCACCGGCGCCTGCCACACGGTTTGACCGTCTGCTTGCCGGATAAACTGGATTTGTTCACCCTGCTCGCCTGCTTCGGCGGGGCGGTAGCCGTAGCGGTAATCGGCGGGCGCGGCAGCGGGGGCGATGGAGAGGATGCCGTCTTCGTGGAAGTATTCCTGTATCAAATAGCCCCGGTAGATGAAGCGCTTGGGCGGGCGGTATTCTCTGAGGTTGCCGGAAATGAAGGCCAGATGGTTGTCTGCGGAGATTTCCAGCCCGCCCAGCCATTCGGCGGTGCCGTTATCGGGTGCGGGCAGGGAGGATGGTGGCTCGATATAGGGCAGGGATGAGGGCCACATAAAGGCGAACACGGTGCCGGCGGGGAAATATTGCTCGCGCTGCTGGGCGTTGGCGGCATGGTATTGCCAGCGACCAAAAGCGAACAGCGCGAGGGCAATGGCGGCGGATGCTGTCGCCCATTTTTTGCAGGCGTGGCGCAGGGCTGCGGGGGTGTTTTCCGTGCTTGCCGCCAGGCGCATCAGCCACAGCGCGGCAAACCACAGCAGTGCGCCCCAGCCGATGGCGGCAAATTCAAAGCCATCCCGCATGAGTGGTGCGAGCAGGCTGAATGCGGCAAGGCACATGCAAAACCGGGAAGCGGTGACCGGTTCTTTGCCGCGCAGCAGTTGCACTGCCGCCCACCAGTAAAACAGGTTGGCGTAAGCACCCAGCACGGGCAGTATCCCCTCTGCAAGCGCCAGCCAGCCGAAAGTGATGCTTATCCCCATCAACGCCAAGCCGATCTGCCCGCCCAGCGCAGGCAGCAGTAGGGAAAGGGCATAGAGGGCGAGCGAGCAGAGAATCATGTGACGTTTGTTTGGCATGGTGTGCTCCGCTTGATGATTGAAAGATGGCAAATCATGGGGCAAAGAAACGCTATAAGCGGGGCCTTTACGGACGGGGTTTGCCGCCGGGCGCCGGCCGGGAAAACCGCCTCACTCAATGCCGATGAGTTTTTTCCCTTCGGGGTAGTGGATGTCATAGCCGTTTTCCACGCGCAGGCTGTCGCCGTGCGCGAGGTTTTTTTCCCAAAGGACGATGCCTTTGACGTTATCGACGTTTTCGGCGTCCGGTTTGGGCGCGAATTTGGCTTCGACGCGGACGTCGGGCTGGGTCGCGAGCGGCAGGCGGGCGTAGAGGCGGACGTTGCGCGCGGTTTTGCCGTGGTTGCTCAGGGTCACGGTCTGGCGGCGTTCGAGTCGGTCGCGCAGGATGAGGCCGTTGCCGACGTGGCCGGGCGGCACGCTGTACGCGACGTCGATATGCGGATCTTCGCCGAAACTCATGATTTGCCGGCTGTTGGCGTTCATCGGGCGGTCAAGGCGCTGGTTGCCGATGCGGTTGCCGTCGCGGAAGAAGCTGGCGTTGCCGGGGTAGAAGCCGTGGCCGTCCGGCTGCTGCCATTCGGCGATCAGGAGCGCCTTGCTCGCAATCCAGGCGTAGGCGGCGCTGTACAGTTTGGCGTGGCTGCGGTTTTGCCAGTAGGTGAGCTGGTAGCGGTCGCGCGAGCTGGCGAGATTGTGCTTGCCGGGGATGTTGACGGCGAAATCGACGCCGGAGATGGAAACGTCCGCCGTTTTGTCGTTTTGGCCGGCTTTTGTGGCGGCAGTGGCGGAAACGGTGCCTTTGAGCAGGGCGGTATTGGCGGAAAATGGCGCGTTCTCGCCGACGAGGGCGGTGATGGTGCGGTCGGCAATGGCGACGGTGGCGCTTTGCAGGGCGGGCTGTTCGCGGTAATCCGGCGGGGCAAAGGAGAGGGCGATGTTGCTGTTCTGCCAGTCCAGCCCGCTTTGCTGCACAACCTGGGCGTAGGCGCGGATGTCGAGGGTGCCGGTGTCGCTGTTCAGGCTGAATTCGCTGTATGGCTGCCAGTAGGCGCGCTTGGTGTGTTCGCGCAGGGTGAGGGTAACTTCGCCGCTGTGGTCGCTGTATATGTCGAAGATTCCCGCATACTGGCGGCTGTCGCGGCCTTTGTTCTGCCAGGCGAGCTGTTCTTGCAGCTTTTTCAGTTCGTCCTGCTGTTCGCGCTCGGTTTTCAGCAGTTTTTCGCGCACGCGCGCCAGCGCATCAAGCTGGCGCTGGACGTTGTCAACGGTGCTGTTCTGATTTTGCAGGCGCTGGATGAGGGCACGGCTCATGTCGCGGTTGTCTTCGATGGTCTGGCGGGTGATGGTCAGCGCCTGTTCGGCGGCATCGGCCTGTTGCAGCAACGGGTCGCTGGTGTCCGGGGCGGGCAGCGGGCGCATGCCCTGTCCGGTGAGGCGCGCGCCTTCAATGCTGAGGGAGACGTCGGCGATGTTGTCGCTGAGTAGCGGCGAGACGATGAGGCGGTGTGTGCCGTGTTTGACGGTTGCCCGCGCTTCGCGGACGAGTTCGGCTTCATTGCTGTACAGACGCGCGGTAACGACCGGCGCGTCCAGTTCGTAATCTTCGGTGTGCGCAACGCTTATCGCAGCAGCCGCCAGCCAAGCGGCTATCCATAGGCGCATTAGGAGTTCTCCTCTGTAAAACGCGCGCCATGATAGCAGAGAAGGTTTCTATTTTTTCATTTGCCGGCAATATTTCCGCGCTCGGAATGCAGCGCCGCGCATGGTGGCAAAGAACGGTTTCAAACGCCGCCGATGAAGGCGCTCACCTGCGTCATGAGGATGCGCCACAATTCCTGCTGCGCGCCGACGCTGGCCCAGGCGTTGTGCGGGGTGTAGATGACGCGCGGATGTTCGCGCAGACTGAGCAGCGGGTCGTCGGCAGGCGGCGGTTCTTCGGCGAAGACGTCGCTGGCGTAGCCGAGGATTTTGCCGCTGTTCAGGGCTTCCGCGACGGCGGCGGCATCGGCGACGGGGCCGCGCGCCATGTTGAGGATGAGCGGGGTGCGCGCGCAGAGGGCGAGGGTTTCGGCATTGAGCAGATGATGGGAGGCGTCGTTGAGCGGGCAATGCAGGGTGATGATGTCGGCGGCGGCGAAAACTTCATCGAACGGTGTGTATTCGGGCGAGCGCGGCGCGGCGTGGCGGCGTTCCGCCCAGAGGACGTGCATGCCGAAAACGCGCGCGATTTCCGTCACCCGTTTGCCGATATTGCCGACGCCGACGATGCCCAGCGTTTTGCCGCGAAGGTCAAGGATGGGCAGCTCGTTCAGGCAGAAGCGGCCGTCGCGCCGCCACTCGCCGCTGACGACCGCCTGATGGTAAGGCAGGAGGCCGCGCATCGCCGCCAGCATCATGGCGAAGGTGTGTTCGGGTACGGTAGTGGTCGAGTAACCGGCGACGTTGAAGAGCTTGACGCCGTGTTCCTCGCAGGCGGCGGCATCGACGTTGTTGACGCCGGTCGCGGTAATCTGGATGAGGCGCAAATCGGGCAGTTGCGCGAGGATGTCGCGCGTCATCAAGACCTTGTTGGTGATGGCGATTTGCGCGCCTTGCAGACGGGCGACGACGGTCGCGGTGTCGTTCGCGGTGGCATCGAACACCTGCCAGTCGGTCACGCCTTCCGGGGCAGGCAGTTCGATGGATGGCGAGAAGGTGTTGCGGTCAAGGAAAACGGCTTTCATGAGGGCTCCTGTTTGGGTTGGGGAATTGCGCCGCACTTTCCGCAGCAGTATGCGCAAAAGCGTGACTAATGCTGGGGAAACATGTGGACGCGTGATTATCTTAACGCCTGCGCCGCCGCGACGAAACGCCGCTGCCGATACTTGGCTCGCGTAGCTACTTCGTCATGGTGCCCGACCCCATCCGCCGATGGCGGCAAAAACCCCGCCGACCGGCTGAAAATGATGCCGGGCGAAATGGCGGCAACATCGGCGACATCATCCTGCGCGGTACGGTTGAAAATCACGGCAATATGGTGAACGCAACCTGCCGCATGCACATCGAAGGCAAGCCGCTGATCGTCAACAACGCCGCCTTTCCCGCTAGCTGCGGGCAAAACCGCCTCATCCAGGCCTATGCCGAAGAAGCCCTTGACCTCTTCCGCCGCGACGAACAAGACACCATGCACCTCATCGCCGCCGCGCGACAAGAACGCGGTACAAGCGGCACGACCGCCGCCGATGAGACAAAAGCCGAGTCAGGCGAAACCCAAGCTGCCACCACGAAGACCCGGGGCTTCCCCTGGGTTACCGCCGCGAACCAGGGCGTCAAGGCGGGCGGCATTGAGGCCGTCCTCTACCACGGCGAAAACCAATACCGGGGCGGCCTCGACCGCTTCGCCTTCACCCACAAAAACTACCCCCTGCTCAAAGATGACCGGATGTACGACGACATCCGGGGAAAGCATCAACATGGGCGGCACGCCCTGCCTCCTTAAAGAAGACTGGGCCGCCGGGCGGGATATGCAACCTCTTCCGCCCACACCAAGCCCTTGCCCGGTAGGAAGGGCTTGTTCTTTGGCGATTTTTGGGATGGTGAAAACCCGTGAGCCCGGTGTTTGCCCCGCCTGGCAGTTTTCCGGCTGATTGGCTCGTTATGGTCAAGCGGTGTAAATACCGGGCCCGCCAGCGGCATCAATACGGAGGCACAAAGCCCCGCCGTATAAACCTCTATAATCGCCGGATGAAATCCCACCGCACCCTCATCATCTCTGTCTTCATCGTCGCCAGTTGCGGCCTCGCCTACGAACTCATCATGGCGGCGCTCGCCAGTTATCTGCTTGGCGACAGCATCCTGCAATTCTCCAGCATCATCGGCCTGTACCTCTTCGCGATGGGCATCGGCGCACACCTCACCCGCTACATCAAAGACGAAGACGCGCTTGCCCGCTTCATCGAAATCGAGCTGCTGGTTGGCATCGTCGGCGGCCTCTCCGCGCTCCTCCTCTTCGTCGCTTTTGGTCTTGCCGCCGCGCCGTTCCGCAGCCTGCTGTACGCCTTTGTACTGATTACCGGCATCATCGTCGGCATGGAAATCCCGCTGGTGATGCGCGTCCTGCACCGCGAGCAGGCCGCCTTTGCCGACCTCGTCGCGCGTGTGCTCACCTTCGACTACCTCGGCGCACTCGCCGTCTCCCTGCTCTTTCCGCTCGTCCTCGCGCCGCGCCTCGGCATGGCGCGCTCGGCGCTGCTCTTTGGTCTTCTGAACGCCGCCGTCGCCCTGCTCACCGCGCGTATTTTCCGCGCGCAACTGCCGCGTTATGCCGCCTTGCGCCGCCGCGCTCTGCTCGTCCTCGCCGCGCTTGCCGCCGCCTTCGTCTATGCTGACCGCATCACCTTCCACGCCGAGCAGAGCTACTTCGGCGACCCTATCGTGTACGAGCGGCACACGCCCTACCAGCGCCTCGTCATCACCCGCTGGAAGGACGACACCCGCCTTTATCTCAATGGCAACCTGCAATTCTCCTCGCGCGACGAAGCGCGCTACCACGAAGCGCTGGTGCTGCCCGCGATGCAGATGGCGGCGCGCGCCGAACGCGTCCTCATCCTCGGCGGCGGCGACGGCCTTGCCGCGCGTGAAGTGCTGAAATACCCGCAGGTACAAAGCCTGACCCTGGTTGACCTCGACGCCGAAATGACCCGCACCTTCGCCACCTCGGCGACGCTCACCGCGCTGAACGGCGGCGCGCTCACGCACCCGAAAACGCGCGTCATCAACGCCGATGCCGCGCAATGGCTGGAAGAAAGTAGCGAGCAGTTTGACGTCATCCTCATCGACCTGCCCGACCCGTCCAACTTCTCGCTGGGCAAACTCTACTCCGTGCCGATGTACCGCCAGGTGGCGCGGCACCTCACAGACGGCGGCCTCATCGTCGTGCAATCCACCTCGCCCTATTTCGCACCGCATGCCTACTGGTCGGTGGTTGCCACCCTGGAAGCGGCGGGGCTCGCCACCGCGCCATACCACGTCTATGTACCGTCCTTCGGCGAATGGGGCTTCGTGCTGGCGGGGCGGCAAGCGGCATTCCCCGTGCCGGAACGCTTCGACGTGCCGACGCGCTACCTGACGGCGGCGACGGCGGCGGAAATGTTCCGCTTCCCGCCGGACATGGCGCGCCGCGATGTCGAGCCGAACTACCTCAACACGCAAATCCTCGTCCACTACTTCGAAAAAGACTGGCGCAACGTGCAGCGCTGACGCCGCGCACCGCCCGAGCGGAGCCGCCGCCCCTATAATGCCTGTCCCGCACAACCACCGGACCGCCCCATGCCGCAAGAAGACGCCATCAGCACCGCCCTGCTCTACCTGCACATCCTGCGCAGCATCCCCAAGCGGCGCAAAACCAGCGTGCAGGAAATCCACGCCCGCCTGCAAGACCTCGGCTACGACCGCAGCGAGCGCAGCGTGCAACGCACCATGAACACCCTCTGCGCACACTTCGACATCGAACGCGACACCCAGAACAAACCCTACGGCTACCGCTGGAAAGACGAAGCACGCGGCCTCGACATCCCGGCGATGAGCGAAGCCGAATCCCTGCTGCTGCTCCTCGCCGACCGCCAACTGCAAAGACTGCTGCCCGCCAACATCTACCACGCCCTCGCCCCCTTCTTCGCCCAGGCCCGGCGCACCCTCGACACACACGCCGCCGCCACACCCGGACAACAATGGCTGGACAAAGTCGCCGTCGTCCCCACCGCGCAGCCGCTCCTGCCCGCGCCGATAGACGATGCCGTCTTCACCGCCGTCAGCAGCGCGCTCTATCAGAACCGCTGGCTGGAAGTCGATTACCAAAACCAGAAAGCGCAACGCAAAACCGCACGCGTCATGCCGCTCGCCCTCGTCCAGCAAGGCCCCGCGACCTACCTCGTCGTCCGCTTCGACGGCTACCACGACACGCGCCACCTCGCCCTGCACCGCATCCTCGCCGCCAAAATCTCCACCATGACCTTCACCCGCCCCGCCGATTTCCGCCTGCAACAACACCTGGACGATGCCGCCTTCGGCTTCGGACGCGGCAGAAAAATCCGCCTCACCTTCAACATCAGCCACAGCGCGGGCTACCACCTCACCGAAACCCCGCTCGCCGCCGACCAGCAAATCCTCGCCGCCGACGCCGAGCACTACCGCATCCGCGGCACCGTGGTGGACAGCGCCATGCTGGACTGGTGGCTGGCCAAATTCGGGGACGAAATATGGGATGTGGAGAAAATGCCCGTGGATGCCGCGCTTGGCAGGGAAAATGCTTGAAACAGGCGGCGGAGGCACAAAAAGCACGCGGCAGATTACAAGCGACTCAACCTGACGCTGACCTCGGTTATCATGCTTGATAACGAAGTGGACAAACCGCCCACTTATACACTTTAACCCTTGACACAATAGGAGACCCAAAATGGGTCAAAAAAGCCAACTGACCTTAAAAGAATTGCAAGGCTACCGCGATGATTTGGTTAATGTTCTGGAAGAACAGCATGAATTACTAGATAAAATTGCTGATTATCTAAAAGAACGCAATAAAATTAACCAACCGAAAAACACAGAAAGCGTTTCAAAAGAGTCTGTGAAAAGCGAATCGGGACTTTCACCGGAACGCATATTAGAAGATCAAACTATTTTCCAAGGTGAAATCCAGAAACTGAAAAACTTTGACGTGGTGCTTGCCGTCGTTGGCACCATGAAAGCCGGAAAATCGACCACCATCAATGCCATCGTCGGGCGCGAAATCATGCCGAATCGCAACCGCCCGATGACGACCCTGCCTACCCTTATCCGCCATACGTCTGGGAAAACAGAGCCCGAACTCAAGTTCAACCCTGATGCCATAAATACCTTTATCGGAGAAATCCGTAATATTCTGTTACAAAATCACGATGAAACGCTTAAAGAGCATCCCGAGTTGAAAGAAAATAAAAACCTCTTGCCATTGATAGAAGATATCAGGCAGCACATGGAATTTTCAGATACCTATCATGGTGAAGATAAAATCTTTGATTGCCTTAAACGCCTGAATGACCTGGCGCGCCTCGCTAAAGTCCTTAATGAATCCTTGGAAACCAATCTAACATTCCCCTATGCGGCCTATCGTGAATTCGATACTCTGCCCGTTATTGAAGTGGAGTTTTCCTATCTGCAAAATGCCCAAGATAAAGGGGGCCATCTGGCATTGCTCGATACCCCGGGGCCGAATGAAGCGCAACAACCGGAACTTGCCGGAATCTTGACGGAACAACTGAAACGCTGCTCTGCTGTATTACTCGTACTGGATTACGGCCAGTTAAATTCTAAATCTGAACAGAATATCCGTGAACAGATACAATCATTAGGTGGAATAGATAAGAGCCAACTATTTGTTTTGGTAAATAAATTTGATGGAAAAGATTCGAATTCTGATGATAAAGAAACAACTATAAAATTTGTCTTTAATAACTTGTTAGAAGAAAGAATAGAAAAAGATAATATCTTTACAGTATCTGCCAAGGAAGCTTTTCTTGCACATCGTATTATGAATGAAATAAAAATTACAGGTCATAAACCAGCTCTTAATACAGGTTGGGTACATGATTTTGCTGATATCGCCTATGGTAGGCGCTATGCAAATTTATGGGATAGCAAGAGTTCCGAAGAAATCCAAGACGATGCACAAGATATCTTGGCAGCAAGTGGCATGATGCAGCTGATTACTAATGCTATTGATAAAAACAACCAGCAATCCCCACTGTTGGCAATCACTTCAACCTTGCAGAAAATAAAAGAATTATTTGCCCAATACAACGATGTTGCCGAGATTTCAAAAATCACACAGGCAACAGAAGCAGAAATTGAACATCTTAATAAAGAAATACAGGAAGCCATTCATAGTACCCAAGCAATAAAAGACATTGAGAAGAAAATTAAGTCTAAAATAAATACTATAATTGAAGAAGAATCCTTAGTAATAAAAACCAGAACCGATGAATTACAGAAGACTGCACAGCAGCAAATAAGTGACTTGATGAATGGTAGAATTACAGACTACTTGAAAGAAGAAGAGGAAAAGCTTAAAGAGGAATTAAAACATACCAGGGTCTTCTTGTGGAATCTCAATGCTAAAAAGAAAAAAGAACTGGAAGAGTTAAAAAGAATCCTGAATAACGGTGGTAGGGATGAGCTGAACTTCAGCTCGTCGCAACAAAAAGACAGCTTTACCAAGGCGATGACGACCATTCTGCAAGATTTAGCAAAATCTGTGAACGGTGATGCCCGCGACCTTGTCAGCAAAGGCTATGAAACAATCGCCTCCTATTTGGAAGTAGCATCCAGCGACTGCCAGGAAGAGGTTAACACCATCAGGAAAAATTTCTCGGGAAAAGGTCTGGATTTAATTATTGCCATCCCGCCAGCCATCAATTATAAAGAAATCAATACGGATGCTGTTTATTATGAACGGACAGCAAAAACCTATACAAAAAAAGAAAGAAGGGAAAGTAAAGGATGGTATTACGCACCTCTCCGCTGGATTACCTTTGGTAACTATGGTTATGATGAAATTGAAGTAACCCATTACTGCGATTCGAAAGGTAGCATTACTCAGCATATCTATCATTATCTTGAGCATAATGTTTTTGGAAAAATAAGGAATAACATTGAAAGTAGCTTGACAGATTATAGTAAGAATTACATTGATCGGTATATTTCCAAAGTAAGAGATACTGTGTCAGAAATAGTGAAAGAGATTGAGGAAACCATAAAAGTCTCTCAAGTCAATAAAACCGAAATGGAAGCACTTCATAGACAGGTTGAGGATTTAATCAGACAGCATGAGCAAATTAAACCACGTGCACAGCAACTCTTTAACGTTTTTGGAATTTCTTACAATGCCAAATGATGATACTTCATTTCAGCAGCTTGTTGCAGACTGCATTCCCTTCCTTACTGATAAACAGATTACTGATACTATCAATGGTCTATCTGTTGCAAAAGAGCTGAATACCGCGCAGAGAAAACGGCATGACCTTTTTTCCAGAATCAGAGATGGATTATCAGGTGTATCCCGCAAGCGGCAGGATGATATCAATAGCAATTTCATCGCAAGCCTGGAAGGTGTTAGTGCCTGGTTGAGCGAAATCAGCCAGGATATCGGTCATCATGTCATGGTGCTGCATCAGCTCGATCAGGGATTGAAAAAGGCATATAGCAATATCGCTTTACTCACCAGAGAAACCATTGCTATCCGGGATAATCTCGACAGCCTTGCCAATAATGTGTCCTGCTTGACAAAAGAACTGGTGGATCTGAAATTATCCGTCATGGCAGAAAGACAAATGGATGAGATGATAAGCCGATGGGAAGCGGGTACTCTGGATCATTTAAGCCCTATGGGGAAATGCTATGCTGTTCTGGATGCACTTTATTGGGGAAATTTCAATGTTCATATGCAAAAAGGCAATAAGGCAGAAACTGCCTCTTTATTGGAGACTTTGAAGAATAAAATAACGACTCGCTTACGTCGTGATTTGCAACTCTTTGATAATAATAAAGACCTGCACCGTGATGACTGGCTGGCATTGCCTGATAAACAGCAAGCGCAAGAATTATTACCCTATCTGCAATATCAGGGCGATTGGACCTGGCACAACCCGCGCAGTTTTCCCGTGAATTTCGTCGCGACCCAATGGGCGCTATTGGATGAAAAAGAGCGCGAGGAGAATCGCCGCGCTACCCGCCATATGATGAGCATTGGGATGGTTAGCGAGCAGATGACACATGAAATGTTCAAGGAGCGTGCCGCATGATAAAAACGGGACTAGTACTCGCCGGTGGTGGCGCGAAAGGCGCTTATCAAGCGGGTGTAATGCGAGCACTGTTGGCAAAGGGCATTCAGGTGGATGCCATCGCCGGTGCAAGCATCGGCGCATTAAATGGGGCGGTGCTGGCATCGGCGCCCGACCTTCGAACCGGTGCCGAGCGCTTGACCACTCTGTGGAGCCAAATTTCACACCTAAAGCCCCTGCGTGTCGCCACAAGTAAAGATAGCATCGCTGTGCGTGCAGCCGTGTACATAGCTGTACTTGTTTCCGCCGGATTGAAGATGGGCAAGGTACCCGCTGCAATGGCTACAGCCTTGTCTGACTGGCGTATCCCAGCGGCAAAACTCGCGCGCAAAGCGGGAATGAACCAGCTTGCAGAGTTCCTGCAAACGGCTGATTCGGCTCTTTTGGAAGATAAGCCATTACTGGAAATGATGGAGAAATTTCTGGATCTTGCACATCTACAACATTCCATTCCTTTATATGTTTCTGTATTCAGGCAAGAAAATTATCTCAAAGAGTTGCTTGCTCTCGCTCAGGCTGGCGTTTTCGGAAGTGAAAATAGAGCATCTGAGTTTAAGCATATCCAGTCATTGTCGGAAGATGAGCAGAAAAATGCCCTATTGGCATCGGCTGCTATACCGTTTTTATTCAAATCCCGCTATGACATGGAAGGGAACCGCTATACCGATGGCGGTCAGGGTGGCTATATACGTGAACAGGGCAATATCCCCATCACGCCGCTAATAGAAAATGCTGGTTGCACACATATCATTGCCTGCCATCTGAATCAGGGAACGCTGTTCCATCGTGGCGATTTCCCGCAAGCCACCATAATCGAAATCCGGCCAAGTGCTGATTTGGATATGGGATTCTCGGCTATGTTCAATTTCTCGGAAGAAAAAATAAAAGTTTTACAGCAACGTGGTTATCAAGATGCCATGCAGCAAGTGGGACAAGTATCTTCTACATTAGCGCTGCTGCACCAGAAACGGCAGGCGAACCAACAATTAGCAGAAAGCCTAATTGACAGAAAAGCAGAACAGGAAATGGATAATGCCATATCCCTTCTCTTAAACAGGAGAGATCATCATGAATAGCCAGGAATTACAGCAAACATTTATAAAAAATAAGGAGCAATATTCAGAAGCGCTGCGCCTGCGTATTTATCGCAGCATTAGCTGGCTGAAAAAAGCGGAAGCAAGTGAAGCAGATGACGATATTCGCTTCATCACCCTATGGATAGCCTTCAATGCCGCTTATGCCAAAGAAATGGAGGCGGGAATGCAATTATCAGACCGCACGGCTTTTCGTCAATTTTTGCACACAGTTTGTCGCCTGGATAAAGAGCAGCGTATTTATCGGCTAGTGTGGGAAACCTTTTCCGGCAGCATTCGTTTGCTGTTGGAGAATCGCTATGTCTTTCAGCCGTTTTGGAACTTTCATAACGGAAAAATCAGTGAAAGCGTCTGGGAAGAGGATTTTGCCCGTGCCAAGCAAAAAGCCAAAACAGCGCTTGCCAATAAAGACACGAATGGCGTTTTGCTGATCGTTTTTGATCGCCTCTATACCTTGCGTAATCAGATCCTGCACGGCGGTGCGACGTATAACAGTTCGGCCAACCGTAAGCAGTTACGCGACGGTTGCGCTATCTTGCAGCAATGTGTACCGCTTATTCTTGCCGTCATGCTGGACAATCCCGATGAAGATTGGGGCAAGCCATTTTATCCCTATGTAAAGGAGGAATAATCATGCATCCACTTCCTTTTTCCTATATGCGTAACTTGCAATGCGAAGACTGCGATTTGGCAGATGATATGTTTGAGACCGGTAATGCTTTTGCTGTTTCTTTCACCCTATTTTATGAAGGTTGTCCCAAGTGTAGTGATAAGTTGGATGTGAAAGTTATCAATCTCCCTATCACTGGTTTAAATCGAACAATACTGGACAACTGCAGGCAAAGGTTGATGAATATTCCTATCGCTGTATCGACATAAGAACTCGGTGAACAAGTTGCTTTCCAAAAAAGAAGTATTTCACGATGGCCATTCCTACCCCCCGATATTTACACTGCGAGCAATGCGGTTGGCGGAATAAAACCCACATGATGGGCGACGTTCTTTATCCACCCGGCACCTGCCCCAAATGTGGCCATGCGCTGAAATGGGAGATGGATAGCGGCCACTGCTCACTTTTGGGCAATTTCTGCCCGCCCGGCACGGATTCCACCATCATAAAATTGTTGCGAAAATTGTCCGGCAATTAGGGCCTGTTGCCATCACTGCCAGACGATGATGGCATCAGGCCCCGGATAACCATCATGACACCTATGCCCTCAGGCAGGCAGCCCAAACTGCCGCACAATCGCCTCCGCCGCGTGCGCCGACACATCCGGCGGCAGTTGCGCGGCGACGGCCGCCAGTGCCGCGCGTTGCCGCGCCGCCGCTTCGCCATTTGCCAGCAGCGGCGTCAGTTCGGCGGCGAGGCGGGCGGGGTTGCAGTCTTCCTGGATGCATTCCGGCACGATGTCCGCGCCCGCAAGCAGGTTGGGCAGGGAAAAACGGTTGATTTTCAGCAGCCGCAACGCCCGCGCCAGCGCTGCCGAGACAGGATGGACGCGGTAGGCGACTACCATTGGCCGGTTCAGGAGCGCCGCTTCCAGGGTAATCGTGCCGCTGGCCAGCAGCAGGGCATCGCTCGCCGCCATCAGCGTGGCGCTGTCTGCATCGCAGCGGCGCACATCGGGCAGGGTGGCGAGCAGCGCGGCGCCGGCTTTGTCCGGCGGCTGGCGCAGCGACAGCACCGCCTGCAAGGTGGGCTCCGCCGCTTTTAACCGTTGCCAGGTCTGTAAAAATACCGGCAGCAGGCGACGCACCTCGCCCCGGCGCGAGCCGGGGAAGAGGCCGAGGATATGCCCCTGCGGCGGCAGACCCAGCGCCGCGCGCGCCCCGGCAGCGGGCATCATCTGCAAACGGTCGCGCAGCGGGTGGCCGACGCACACCGCCGCCACGCCGTACTTATCGTACACCGCCGTTTCAAAGGGAAACAGGCACAGCATCAGGTCGATGCAGCGGCGGATTTTGTGAATGCGCTTCTCCTTCCACGCCCACAGCGACGGGCTGACGTAATGCACGGTGCGCACCCCGCGTGCGTGCAGGGCGCGGGCGATGCGCAGATTGAAATCGGGGGCGTCGATGCCGATGAACACATCCGGCGGGTCGTCCGCCCAGTGCGCGAGCAGCGCGCGCTCGGCGGCGAGAATGTCGGGCAGATGGCGCAACACCTCGACCAGCCCCATCACCGACAGGCGCTCCATATCAATGAGCGAATGCAGGCCCGCCGCCTGCATGGCGGGGCCGCCGACGCCGCTAAAACGCGCATGAGGCAGGCGTTCGCGCAGCGCTTGCAAGAGCGGTGCACCAAGCAGATCACCGGAGGCCTCGCCGGCGAGCAGGGCAATGTGAAGAGAAGGCGTGGTCATAGGAAAATCTCAAAGAAAGGACGATGCCCGCCATTATCGGCGAAAACGGCATCCGGCGACGTCAGAACGCTTCCACACCTTGCGCTACAATGCCCACCCGCTCACACCCCGTCTCCTTATGACCACCGCTATTTCCGCCCTGAATCCCCAACAAACCGAAGCCGTCACCTACCTCGGCGGTCCGCTGCTCGTCGTTGCCGGCGCCGGCAGTGGCAAGACCGGTGTCATCACGCAGAAAATCGCCTGGCTGGTGCGGCAGGCGCGTTATCAGGCGAACAGCATCTACGCCCTCACCTTCACCAACAAAGCCGCACGGGAGATGGGCGAGCGGGTGCGCGCCATCCTCGGCAAAGAAGCGCGCGGCCTGCATATCTCGACCTTTCACCGCCTGGGCCTCGACATCCTGCAAAAAGAACACCTGGCGGCAGGATTGCGGCGCAACTTCACCATCTTCGACGCCCGTGACGGCGCGACCCTTATCAAGGAACTGAGCAAACAGGAAGACGACGCGCAAGTCCGGCAGATACAGGCGCAAATATCGGCCTACAAAAACGCCAACATCGCGCCCGCCACCGCGCGCAGCCTCGCCCAAAACGACGAACAGGTGCTGGCCGCGCACATCTACCACCACTACAACGAACGCCTGCGTGCCTACAACGCCGTCGATTTCGACGACCTTATCACCCTGCCGCTTGCCCTTTTCAAAAACCATGACGACGTGCGCACCCGCTGGCAGCACCGCATCCGCTACCTGCTCATTGACGAATACCAGGACACCAACGACAGCCAGTACCAACTGCTGCAACTGCTCGTCGGCGCAGCCGCCGCCTTCACCGCCGTCGGTGACGACGACCAGTCCATCTACGCCTGGCGCGGCGCGCGGCCGGAAAACATCGCCCACCTGCACGAAGACTACCCGACCCTGAAAACCGTCAAACTCGAACAAAACTACCGCTGCCACCAGAAAATCCTCACTGCCGCCAACGCCCTGATCGCCCACAACCCGCACATCGTCGAAAAAGCCCTGTGGTCCACCCTGACCGAGGGCGAAGGCGTACACGTCATTGCCGCGCGCACCGACGAAGGCGAAGCCGAACAAATCATCCGCGACATCCACCTGCGCAAAATCCGCGAAAACCGCAAAAACAGCGACTTCGCCATCCTCTACCGCAGCAACATCCAGGCGCGCCAATTCGAACAACAACTGCGCGAACAAAACCTGCCCTACAAAATCAGCGGTGGCACCGGCTTCTTCGAACACAGCGAAATCCGCGACCTGCTCGGCTACCTGCGCCTCATCAACAACCCCGACGACGATGCCGCCTACCTGCGCGTCGTTAACACCCCCAAGCGGGAAATCGGCGCGGCCACGTTCGCGAAACTTGGCGAATACGCCGCGCGCCGCCGCGTCTCGCTCGCAACCGCCGCCGGCGAAATCGGCTTCGCCAGCGAAATCGGCAACAAAGCCTACCAGCACCTGCAAACCTACAACCAATGGCTGCGGCAAATGCAGCGCGAAGCCGAAAGCGCCCTGCCGCTCGACATCCTGAACCGCGTCATCAACGACATCGAATACGACGACTACCTCTACGACCTGCACAAAACCCCGGCCAAAATCGAAGTCCGGCAAAAACGCGTCAACCAACTGCGCGACTGGATCGGCAAACTGCAAGAAGAACGCGACAGCCTCGACGCCCTCATGCAACACCTCACCCTGCTCGACATCCTCGACCGCCAGGAACAAGAACAAGACGCCATCCAGCTCATGACCCTGCACAGCGCCAAAGGCCTCGAATACCCCATCGTGTACATCGCCGGCTGCGAAGAAGAACTCCTGCCGCACCGGAACAGCCTGGAAAACGACGACGGCATCCGCGAAGAACGCCGCCTGCTCTACGTCGGCATGACCCGTGCCAAAGAAACCCTCATCCTCAGCTACGCCAAAACCCGCCGCCGGGGCGCCGAACTGCAAACGAGCGAGCCCAGCCGTTACCTCGACGAACTGCCCGAAGACGGCGTGCAATGGCACGACGGACGCACCCCGCCCGACCCCGCCGTCGAACAACAAAAAAACGAAGAATTCTTTGCCGACCTGCAAACAATGCTGCGACAATAAAGCCACACACCGGCACACAAACCAAGGAGCAACCCGTGAGCCTGCTGAAAAAAAACAAAAAAAACCTGACCCTCGAAGAACAGCACGACGCCGAACAATACGCCGCCTGGTACCAGGAAGCCCAGCAAGGCGATGCCACCGCTCAATTCCGCATCGGCTGGATGCAGGCCAACGGCCACGGCGTCGCCCAGGACGACCGCCGCGCGCTGGACTGGTACCAAAAATCCGCCGCCCAAGGCTTCGCCGCCGCCCAGTGCAACCTCGGCTGGATGTATGGCGAAGGCCGGGGCGTTGAAAAAAACGACGAACAAGCCGCCTACTGGTACGAAAAAGCCGCCATCCAGGGCGACAAACAAGCCCAATACAACCTCGGTAACCTCTACATCGCCGGCATCGGCGTAGAAAAAGACGAACGCCGCGCAGCCTTCTGGTTCGTTCAGGCCGCGCAGCAGGACGACGTCGAAGCCCAATACAACCTCGGCAACCTCTACTTCCGGGGCGAAGGCGTCACCCAGGATGACCGCCGTGCCGCGCGCTGGTACGAAAAAGCCGCGCAACAAGGCTACGCCAAAGCCCAATGCAACCTGGCCATGATGTACGAACGTGGCCGGGGCGTCGCGCAAAACCCCGAAATCGCCGCCGAATGGTACGGCTGCGCTGCCGAACAGGGCGACAGCAAAGCCCAATACCGCCTCGGTCTGCTCTACGAAAAAGGCGAAGGCGTGCCGCAGGACGACAACATGGCCTACTACTGGCTGGAAAGCGCCGCCGCCCAGGACAACGAAAGCGCCATCGCCCGCCTCGAATACTACCAGGAGCGCACCGTGGTGGACTGGTACCGCCAGACCACCAACCAGGGCACCCCACCGCTTGCCGACGACGGCGAACACTACTACGACATGACCTACGACGGCGCAACCGACTACTACCCGCTCGGCGTCCTGCACCGTGAAGGCTGGCAAAAACTCGACGAATACCAGCAAAGCCTGAAAAGCATCGAATACAACATCAGCCCCGAAGCCATCGCCGCCGTCGAAGCCGAAAACAAGCGCAGCCCCATCTGGATCGACCCGATTGCCGACGAAGACGACAACGACGCCTACTACGACCCCATCCTCAATACCCGCGAAAACAACGGCCTCCTGTACAGCGACGCCGGCTACCGCCGCGCCATCGCCAGCTTCAACCGTGCCGCCCGCCACGCCGCGCACAGCTTCGAACAGGCCGCCAGACAGGGCAACAGCGATGCCCAATACAACCTCGGCGTCATGTACGAGAACGGTCAGGGCATCGAACAAGACTACGCCCGTGCCGCCTACTGGTACGAACTCGCCGCCGAACAAGGCCACGCCCGCGCCCAATACCAGCTTGGCAACCTCTACCGCGAAGGCCTCGGCGTCAAAGAAAACCCGGCCATCATGGAAGCGTGGTGGCAACGCGCTGCCGCGCAAGGCCTGCAACAAGCCGCGCGCCAGCTCGACAAATGGCAGCACGGCCATCCCCGCCACGCACACAGCGCCTGACGCACGGCCGAAGCCCCCATGAAAAGAAGACGCTTCCTGTTGCACGGCGCCGGCACCACCCTGCTACTGGCCGTCCCGGTGCCTGCCGCCGCCAACCGCCCGCAGACGGCCATTGCCATCACCCGTGTCTATGGCGACGGGATGCGCCTGGACGCCGTCGCGCTGGCCTACCCGCAGTCCGTCAGCAAAGACCGGCTGGACAGCACGCCATACCGCGTCATCGGGCGGCACATCATCGCCGCGTACCCTGCCGCGACGGCAGATGGTGCCCCGGCAGATGAAGGACGCTACGTCATCCTGCAACTCGACCCGCAAGATACGGACGCGCTGCTGGTCAAAAAACAAAAGCCTACAGCGCAACAGCAGGCGAAAACTGCCGGTGGCGGGCCGGGTAAAGCGGGCGATATCCAGGAAAGCGCGCCGACCCTCGTACCGGCACAGGCCGACATCGACATCGGCGGCGAGACCATCACCACTACCGCCGTTATCAACAAAACCTGCGACGACTTCACCCAACACAGCTACACCGACCGGGAAACCGGCAAAACCGTGCGCTACAACCTCTACACCCCGCGCCATCCGGAAGCGGGCAAGCGCTACCCGCTGGTGCTCTTCATGCACGATGCGGGCGTGACCGGCAGCAACACCAAGGCGACGCTTTATCAGGGCAACGGTGCCATCGCCTGGGCAGAACCCGCCGCGCAAGCGGAAAATCCCTGCTACGTCCTGGCACCGCAATTCAACGAAATCATCGCCGACGACGACTCACACACCTCTGCCTACCTCGACGCCACCCTCAACCTCATCCGCACGCTGGAAAAAGAACACCCCATTGACCCCGCCCGTCGCTACGCCACCGGCCAATCGGGTGGCGGCATGATGAGCATCGCCATGAACGTCAAATACCCCGACTTCTTCGCGGCGAGCTACCTCGTCGCCTGCCAGTGGGATCCCGCCGTCGTCGCCCCGCTGGCACAAAGCCGTCTTTGGATCATCGTCTCGATGGATGACGACAAAGCCTACCCCGGCCAGCTCGCTATCCTCGAAGTCCTCGCCCGATACGGCGCGAAAATCGCGCGCTGTCAATGGGACGCCCAATGGAATCCGGGCGAAATCGCCGCTGCCTTTGCCGCAATGGACGCCGAACACGCCAACATCAACTTCGTTGCCTACCGCAAGGGCAGCGTGTACCGCGCCGGCGAAGAAACGGGCGGCAGCAGCGGCCATACCAACACCTGGAAATACGCCTACGATCTTGACCCGGTACGCGCCTGGATCTTCCGCCAGCGTCGGGAAGGGTAATAAATAGGAATAAGACAAGGCGGCGCGCCGAAAATCATACAGATAGCACGGTGAGGCGAACCAACACCATATCATTTTTTGGTGGTGTTCTGAAAAGTATGCTGACAGGCTTGTTGGTAAAACAGAGACTAAAAAAGCAACAGGCAGATGCGTTATGTCGTGTCTGTGAAAATACAATCAACACTCTGTTGCCCCCGTTGCCACGGGCAGAGTATAAAGAAAAATGGCACCAAGCGCGGCGGCAGGCAAAATTACCTCTGCAAAGATTGCGGTCGCCAATTTATTGGCAACCATAATTTGGCCTATATTGGATGTCGCTCAGACATCATTAAGATTATCCTCAAAATGCCGGTTCGTCATTGTGGCATTCGTGATATTTCCGAAATAACGGGATGCAGCAGGTACAAGGTGCAGAAGGTACTAAAAACGTCGCAACGCCATGTTCTTCCTGAGAAAAATCATTATGATGCTTTAAAGGTTGACGAACTTTGGACTTTTGTTGGCAGTAAAAAGAACAAGGTATGGCTTACACTTATGACCGTGGTAGCGGTGAGATAGTGGCTTATGCCCGAGGGAAACGGGATATTGCCACAGTTAGGGAATTGGAAGCACGTTTAAACGATCTAAAGAGTACTTACGGGAATATCGTAATGGATAAGTGGCAGAGTTTTGCTGAAGTATTCGGCAGTGAAAAATCGAATATTGACAAGAAATATACGGTGGGAATTGAAGACAATCATTGCCGTCTGATACATTGGACAACATTGTAGGGTTGTTCTAGGTAACTGGCGATTGCCCCACATTTTGCCCCACGGAACGGGCTGGATGCAATAAGACAACATAAGACAGGATAAGACGAAAGATAAAGAAAAACCGCTGAATCAACAGCGGTTTCTTGACAACATTGGACAGGATAATAATGATGGGTGGTGGAGGCGGGGGGATTTGAACCCCCGTCCGGAAACACGCAACCTTCGGTACTACATGCTTAGGCGCGTTTTTGATTTAATGGGCGTGCAGCCAACGGCCAGGCAACCCGCACACGATTCCGCTTGATTTAACTACTTGTCGGCGGACGCGGCAAGCAGCGGTTCTGTAAAAATGCCACTCAGTTTGAACGTACAGACACATTCAAGTGAGCGTCAGCGGGAATTAAGCCGCCAAAGCGTAGTTGTCGTCGTTTGCAACTATTGATTTGAAAGGGATTTACGAGGTTCTTTCATCCTCGGCATGCACCTGGAGTCTTGTCATCCCCGTCGAATCCAGGAACGCCCCCAAGTGCGCGTGATTATAGTCAGCCTCGCGCGGGAAATCCAGTAGCGGCACGCCTGTGTACGGCGTAGAATCCGCGCTTTTTTGAGGGAAACATCATGATTGCCTGGATAGAAGCCCGCCGTGCCGGGCTGTTTGCCCGCCCGTACTGGTTACGCAACATCATCGCCGGTGTTATCGTCGGCATCGTCGCCCTGCCGCTGTCCATGGCCTTTGCCATCGCCACCGGTGTCAAGCCGGAACAGGGCATCTACACCGCCATCGTCGCCGGTCTCATCGTCTCGGTCTGCGGTGGTTCGCGCGTACAGATTGCCGGGCCCACCGGCGCCTTCATCGCCATTCTCGCCGGCATCACCGCGCAATACGGCTTCGACGGCCTGCAAATCGCCACCGTCCTTGCCGGCATCATGCTGTTCTTTATGGGGCTTTTCCGCCTCGGCACGATGATCCGCTTCATCCCGATGCCGGTCATTCTCGGCTTTACCGCCGGCATCGGTGTCGTTATCTGGGTCGGTCAGTGGGCTTCCTTCTTCGGCCTGCCGAAGGCAACAGGCGCGCATTTTCACGAACAATTCTGGGCATTGCTGCGCAGTTTTCCGCAACTGCATCTCGCCACCACTGGCATTGCCCTCATGTCGCTGGCATTGCTCATCATCGTGCCGAAAATCGCCTTGCTGCGCCGCATTCCCTCGCCGATGTGGGTGCTTATCGCCGCCACCGTCCTGCAAAGCGTTTGTCAATTTGACGGCGTTGCCACCATCGGCTCCGCCTACGGCGGCATTCCGCAAAAACTGCCGACCTTCGCCCTGCCGGACTTTAACTGGACGAAAATCACCACCCTCATCCTGCCTGCCTTCACCATCGCCATGCTCGGCGCCATCGAATCGTTGCTCTCGGCGGTCGTCGCCGACGGCATGACGGGCACACGGCACAGCTCCAATCAAGAGCTTGTCGGTCAGGGGCTGGCCAATATCGTCACGCCGTTCTTCGGCGGCTTTGCCGCGACCGGTGCCATCGCCCGCACCGCGACCAACATCCGCCAGGGCGGCAACAGCCCGCTGGCCGGCGTTGTCCACGTGCTGACCCTCATCCTCATCCTGCTGGTTGCCGCGCCGCTTGCCGCCAACATCCCGCTTGCCGCGCTGGCCGCCATCCTCTTTCAAGTCGCCTGGAACATGAGCGAGCCGAAACGCTGCCTCAATATGCTGCGCCGCGCGCCGCGTGCCGACAACGCGCTCTTCCTCATCACCTTCGTCCTCACCGTTTTCGTGGATCTCGTCGTCGCGGTCAACATCGGCGTCATCCTCGCCACCCTGCACTTCCTCGGGCAAATGGCGAAAGCGGTCGAAGTCAAAAAAGGCGAACACAGCAGCGACAGCGAAGCGCTGCCTGATGACGTGCAAATGTTCATCGTCAACGGCCCCTTCTTCTTCGGCGCGATGGAGAAATTCGAGAAAACCCTCGCCGATATCAACACTCAACCGCGTGCCGTCGTCCTGCGCATGCGCTGGGTACCGTACATCGACATGACCGGCATCCTCACTCTGGAACGCGTCATCGCCGATTTCCACAAGCGCGGTATCCGCGTCCTCATCTCCGGGGCGAACGAACAAGTCCGCGCCAGTCTCAGCCGCAGCGGCGTACTCGCCCTGCTCGGCGAGGAAAATTTCATGCGCGATTTTGATGCGGCAGTGGCGGCACTCAAAGCATAAAGAACAACAGAGAAGCCGGACATTGTCCGGCTTCTCTGTACTCCGTTGTGATTCATTTGCCGAAATCCGGCGGCATCTGCCCGCTCAGGGATTGCTTCCGGTTGTTGTGACAGGTGTCGCGGTCTGTTGTCCGTCTGCCGGATTTTGCCGGGTGACGGAAGGAGCGGCGGCGGATGCGTTGTTTGCCTGCACGGGGATTTGCACCGCCGATATTCGCGGCAGTTGCAGTTCATCCAGCACCTTGTTGGCACATTGCAACGCAGTTTCCTGCGCGTAGCTGCGGATACGGGCGGCGTCGTTTTCCAGCCACTGTTCCCGCGTGAGCGCCTGTTCGCTTTTGCGGTCACACCAGAGGGTACGCTTGATTTTTGCCGCCGGCAGCTTCAGGGTGATGTCGCCGGCGTATTCCAGGGTAAAGGTATCGCCCTTGCCATAGTAGAGGTGCCAGGCGACAGGCGTAGTGCTGATGGTGAGGTTGTCGTCTTTGGGAGCGACGGTTGCCGGATAGCGTTCAGCCAACAGTTTGTTGAGGACGCGGGTCGGTTCGCTGGTGTAGATTTCTTCGGCCGCTTCTTGGCGGACTTTGTTTTTGACGGCACCTTGCAGCGGTTGTCCATCGTTACTGAAGCGATCGCGCGGACCGTCGCCTTTGGGGCTTTTATAGTTGTAGCTGCCAGTCAGTATGGCGAAAGCGATATTGACCCCGACATCAGTGCCGACTTTGCCGCTGCGGGTATGGACAAGCAGCGGCTCTTCGTAGCCGACCGGCAGCGGCTGCACCACGATGTCGTGGCTGCGCACGTAGGCGAGTTGTTCCGGCGTCAGTGACGGATCGCCTCCGCCGAGCAAGGCGCAGCCCGCTAGCATCATGGGGATGGTGGCGGCGCACAGGTTGCGGGTGGTGGCGCGCTTCATGTGCGGCTTTCGCCTTCGCGGGTGATGACGACCCAGCCTTTGAGCTGTTCGATGCGCTGCTGGCCGGGCAGGTAGGTGCCGACATGTTCGATGTTGGACGCACTGTATGCGGTAGCGGTGCGCGCCATTTCGGCGATGTCGCGACCGAGCAGCAGGCCGCGAATAGTGCCGGCGACCATGGCATCCCCTGCGCCGACGGTGCTGGCGACGCGCACACGCGGCGGTTTGGCATGGACGGCTTCGTTTCTGGTGACGAACCAGGCACCCTTGCTGCCCATGGAGACGACGACGATTTTCATGCCGCGCTCGATGAAGCCGCGCGCTTCGCGGATGATGTCCGCGTCGCTTTCGAGTTCGCGACCACACATTTCTTGCAGCTCGTGAATGTTGGGTTTGATCATATCGGGCAGGATGGTGGCATTCATGGTTTCTTCGAGGGCCTTGCCGCTGCTGTCCACCACGATGTATTCAAATTTGCCGTGATATTTGGCGACGATGCGGGCATAGAGGTTTTTTTCGACGCCGGCGGGCAGGCTGCCGCCCATCATCAGCACGCGCGCGACGCCGATGTTCTGCTCGATATAGTCCCACAGCTGCTGCTGGTACTCTTCGGGAACGAAGAGGCCGGCCGGGTTGATGTCGGTGGTTTCGCCGTTGCTGCCATCAACGATTTTGATGCAGGTGCGGGTTTCGCCGGGGATGCGGATGGCGTGGTCAATGACGCCGTGCTTTTTGAAGGTGCGGACGAAGCGCTCTTCGTTGTCCGCTCCCATGAAGCCGGTAGCACTGGTGCTGATTCCGGCATCGGCAAGGTTGATGGCGACGGTAAGTCCTTTGCCGCCGACGGTAATATCCACCGCCTGCGCGCGGTTGACAGTGTCGCGCTGCCAGCCGTCCACGTGTACGGTCATGTCAATGGCAGGATTGGCAGTGATGGTGATGACTTCCATTGGTTCTCCTTGGATTTTTGGGGGTTAGTCGGTGCCGCAAGCGGCGGGTGGAGATTAAATTTAGTAAAAATTTGCGAGCATTATACGGTGTCATCGGGCGGGCGGCGGTTTTTTGTACGCATGGCGGGTTGGTGCAACAACCGGCGCTCATTCTCAAGAGTGGCATCATGTTTTCTTGTTGCATTTCATGATGTTGCCCGCCTATCGTGATGGATTCCCCCGTTCGCGCGGTTTTGTATCGCATAACCCCGCCTCCCCCCAATCACTGTTTGCGGCATGGGCGGCCACCATGACGGGTGCTACCCCCAAGTGTGCTTGCGGTTCAATGGCAAGCGGTTATTTGACGTTCTTCATCGACTGGAAGAATTCTTCGTTGGTTTTGGTGTTTTTCAGGCGTTCCAGCAGGAATTCGCTGGCTTGCAGTTCGTCCATCGGATGCAGGATTTTGCGCAGTATCCAGGTTTTTTGCAGTACGTCCGGCTCAATCATGAGTTCTTCACGGCGGGTGCCGGAGGGGTTGATGTCGATTGCCGGGAAGATGCGTTTTTCGGCGATGCGGCGGTTCAGGTGCACTTCCATGTTGCCCGTGCCCTTGAATTCTTCGTAGATGACTTCGTCCATTTTCGAGCCGGTGTCCACGAGGGCTGTCGCGATGATGGTGAGCGAACCGGATTCTTCGGTGTTGCGTGCCGCGCCGAAGAAGCGTTTGGGGCGTTGCAGGGCGTTCGCGTCCACACCGCCTGTGAGGATTTTGCCGGAGGCGGGGGCGACGGTGTTGTAGGCGCGGGCGAGGCGGGTGATGGAGTCGCAGAGGATGACGACGTCTTTTTTGTGCTCGACCAGGCGCTTGGCTTTTTCGATGACCATTTCCGCAACCTGGACGTGGCGCTGCGCCGGTTCGTCAAAGGTGGAGGAGATGACTTCGCCCCTGACGCTGCGCTGCATTTCGGTAACTTCTTCCGGGCGTTCGTCGATGAGCAGGACGATGAGGTAGCACTCCGGGTGATTGTGGGTGATGGATTGGGCGATGTTTTGCAGCATCACGGTTTTGCCCGCTTTCGGCGGCGAGACGATAAGACCGCGCTGGCCTTTGCCGATGGGCGCGATGAGGTCGATCATGCGCGGGGTGATGTCTTCGCTGCTGCCGTTGCCGATTTCGAGTTTGAGCATTTCATCGGCGTGCAGCGGGGTAAGGTTTTCAAAGGGGATTTTGTGCCGTGCCGCGCCGCGTTCGTCGTAGTTGATGGTGTCGATTTTGGTGAGGGCGAAGTAGCGTTCGTTGTCTTTCGGCGGGCGGATTTTGCCGCTGATGGTGTCGCCGGTGCGCAGGTTGCAGCGGCGGATGAGATTGGGCGAGACGTAGATGTCGTCGGGGTTGGCCTGGTAGGAGTTGACTTCGGCGCGCAGGAAACCGTAGCCGTCCGGGATGAGTTCAAGGGTACCGTCGCCGGTGATTTCTTCGCCGCTTTTGGCGTGCGCTTTGAGGATGCTGAAGATGAGGTCTTGTTTGCGTTTGCGGGAGATGTCGTCTAATCCCATGGATTCGGCGAGCGCAAGGATTTCCTGGGAGCTTTTCTGTTTGAGGTCGCTGAGGTTCATTGAGGTGTGTATGCGGTAATGAATGCCCCCGCGCATGGCGGGGGCGGGGGTTTAGATGTGGTGTTTGACGAAGGCGAGCAGGGCGTTTTTGTCCGCCAGGCCGATGTGGCTGTCAACCAGCGCGCCGCCCTTGAAGAGGAGCAGGGTCGGGATGGAACGGATGCCGTAACGGGCGGAGAGGTCGTTGTTCTCGTCCACGTTCACTTTGACGATTTTCAGTTGTCCGCCGGTTTCGGCGGCCAGCGCGTCCAGTTCGGGGGCGATCATTTTGCACGGGCCGCACCATTCGGCCCAGAAATCAACGAGGACGGGGATGGTCGAGTTCAATACTTCTGCCTGAAAGTTGGCTTCGCCAACAGCGATGGCATTACTCATGGGGAATCTCCAATGGATAGGTAGGGAATGCCCCTCCGCTTGCGCAGGATGCGGCAGGTTATGGTCGGCGGGAGGGATATAGAAAACCGCGCAGCTGCGCGGTTGGAAGCGGCGCGCAGTATAAGCGCGGGGCGGGCAAAGTTCAACAGCGCCGCCGGTGGCTCCGTTTGCGGGCAGGCGGCGGGGCGGCATCACGCCACTCCGCTTGCCCTTTTGCGGGAAACGGTTCTTTGGACTCAATCCGCCGCCCGTGTTTCGATCAGGCGGCGCACCGGCGCGGGCAGGCCTTTGCCGAGCGCGTCGGCACGCGGCAGCCAGTCGGCGGGGGCGACCGGGTTTTTGATGCGTACGGCCAGCGGGGTGATGTGCAGGGTGTAGTGGGTGAAGCTGTGGCGGATAGCGGGCAGGACGCGCTGCGCCATGATGTCGCCGAGGCGGCGGGCGGCGTGCAGGGCGGCATCCGCATCATCGTATTCCGGCAATGACCACAGGCTGCGCCAGATGCCGCTGTCGGGGCGGCGGTAGAGGTGGACGTTGTCGCCGCTGCGGGCGAGCAGCATCACGGTGGTTTTTTCCGGTTTGGTTTTGGCGCGGCGTTTTTCCGGCAGGGCGGCGGTGGCGTTGTGCGCGAAGGCGTAGCAGTCGGCGGCGACGGGGCAGGCGGCGCAGTGCGGGCGGCTGCGCGTGCAGAGGGCGCTGCCGAGGTCCATCAGCCCCTGGGTGTAGCGGCGCAGGGTGGCAGCATCATCCGGCAGGCGCGCTTCGGCCTCTATCCACAATGCCTGCTGCGTGGCGGGGCTTTCCGGCGTGCCGTAGATGCCCGCATGGCGGGCGAGGATGCGTTTGACGTTGCCGTCGAGGATGGCTTCTTTGTGGCCGTAGGCGAAGACAGCGATGGCGGCAGCGGTGCTGCGGCCGACGCCGCGCAGGGTTTCCAGCGCGGTGCGGTCGGCGGGGAAACGGCCGCCGTACTCGCGCATCACTTGCCGCGCGGCATGGTGCAGGTTGCGCGCGCGGCTGTAATAGCCGAGCCCCGACCAGCAGGCGAGCACGTCATCTTCTGCTGCGGCGGCGAGCGCGGCGACGTCGGGGAAGCGGGCGAGGAAGCGCGGGTAGTAGGCGAGCACGGTCGCCACTTGCGTCTGTTGCAGCATGATCTCCGAGAGCCAGACGCGGTAGGGGTCGTCGCTTTGCCACGGCAGGTGGTGCCGCCCGTGCAGCACCTGCCAGGCGGCGATGCGGGCGGCAAAGGGCGACAAGGCGGCGGGATGGACCGGTGAGGCCAAGGCAAGAGCGGCTTGGTGCATCAAATGATACCGATGCCGCGCAGGAAGATGATGATGATGGCAAGCGGCGCGACAAAGCGCACGAGGAAATACCACAGACTGAACAGCCAGCCGGGCAGGTTGCTGCCGGTCATCGCTTCCCGGCGTACGGCGTCTTTGTGCCATGCCCAGGCGGTGAAGACGGCAATCAGCAGCGCGCCGAGCGGCATCGCCCAGCCGGTCACGAGGTAGTCGAGGGTGTCGAAAATGCCGCGTGCGCCGATGAGTTGGACGCCTGCCAATTTGCCGAAGGACAATGCCGAGGGGATGCCGCAGAGGAAGATGGCACCGCCGACGGCCCAGGTGTAGCGGGCGCGGGTCTCCGGCTTTTTGTAGGCCAGCACGGCGACGATGTTTTCCAGCATGGAGAAGGCCGAGGTCAGGGTGGCAAAGAGGACGAGCACCATGAAGACGACGAAGAGCGGGATGCCGAGCGGCAGTTTGGCGAAGACGGCGGGCAGGATGGCGAAGATGAGGCCGGGTCCCTGGTCGGGCTGGTAGCCGAGGGCGAAGACGGCGGGGAAGATGACGAGACCGGCCAAGAGCGAGATGGCGAGGTTCATCCACACCACGCTGTTGGCGCTGCGCAAAAGGTCGTAGTCGTCACGCAGGTAGGAAGCATAGGTAATCATCACCGAGACGCCGATGCTGAGGGCAAAAAATGCCTGACCCAGCGCGGCGAGCAGGGTTTCGCCGGTGAAGTTCGACCAGTCGGGTTTCAGCAGGAAAACCACGCCCTGCCAGGCGCCGGGCAGGGTGAGCGAGCGCACGGCAAGGAGCAGGAACATGATGAAGAGGGCGGGCATCATGTATTTGTTCGCCTTTTCGATGCCCTGGCTGACGCCCGCGCTGACGACGTAGATGGTGGCGGCCATGAACAGCCCCTGGAAGAGGACGGCCTCGCCGGGATTCGCGATCATCGCGGCGAAGAAGTTGCCGTAATCCATGCCCGCGCTCAGGTCGCCGGTCAAGCCGTGGTAGATGTAGGCGATGACCCAGCCGCCGACCACGCTGTAAAACGAGAGCAGGACGAAGCAGGTGATGACGCCGAGCCAGCCAACCAGCGGCCAGGCGCTGCCGGGGCGGATGCGGTGGAAGGCCTGGATGGCGTTGTGGCGGCTGTGGCGGCCGATGACGAATTCGGCGACCAGCACCGGCGCGGCGACGAGGAAGGTCATCACGGTGAAGAGCAGGAAAAACAGCGCACCGCCGTGCGTGCCGGCGGTGTAGGGGAATTTCCAGATGGCACCGAGGCCGATGGCGGAACCGGCGGCGGCAAGGATGAAACCGAGGCGGGAAGTCCAGTTGTCTTGTTTTCTCATGGTTATGGGTAAGTTGGAAAAAAGGGGCGACATTATGCCCGTTCCGGCGTTTATCCCCTACCAACCGGGTGCGCAGGCCCCGCTTGGGATGGTCTCTAACCTATCCGTAAGCGTCGGCAACCCTGCGCCGCCTTACCATACCGCCATCCTCCATCCATCCGGGAAAACCCATGCAAAAACAGCACATCCTCAGCCTTTTCCTCGCCTGCGCGGCAAGCAGCGCCCAAGCGGAAATACTCTGGCAGGACGACCCGCAGGACATCTATGCGGCGGGATACTTCTGGCCCGCCTATAACGAATACATGCAAACCTTCCCGCGCGAGCCGCTGGCCGCCGCCAGACTGGGGCAGTTGTGGGGCATCTTCGCGCGTGAGGCGGGCTCGGACGCGACCCGTTCGCAGTGGCAGGGCTGGCAGCAGGCGGAACAACGCTATCGCGACGGCAAATACAGCGAGGCGCTGGCGGCCTTCCTGCCGCTTGCGGAACACGGCAACACCCTCGCGCAACTGCGCATCGCCGACCAGTACTCGGAAGGCAAGGGGGTGCCGGTGAGCGGCGAACATGCGGAAATCTGGTATTCGCGCGCCGCACAAACCCTGCCCGGCGGCGCCTATCCGCTCTATGACGTGCAAATCCATGCGGCGGATGCCGAAACGCGCTACCAGTTGGCGCAAATGTACCTGCTGGGCGCGGGCGTGCGCGAGGACGCGCGGGCGGCGGACATCATGCAGGCGCTCGCCGCCGAAGGGCTGGCAAAGGCGATGCTGGACCTGTCCGATATGTACGGCGGCGACGGGGCGCTGCCGGCAGACCCGGCGCAGGCCGTCCACTGGCGCGAAGAGGCGGCGGCGCATGGCGATACCGCCATCCGTTTCCAGGTCGCCGCAGTTTACGCACAGGAAAAAAATGACGGCCGCGCCCGCTACTGGTACGAGCGCGTGGCGGCAGACGGGAAAGACGGCCTGTTGACCGGCATGGCGCTGGATTATCTGTACAACTTCGCCGTCCGCCTGGGCGATGCGGCGCAGGCCGGCATCTGGCGCGACAAAGCGGTTGCCACCTGGCGGCCGCAGGCCGAGGCGGAAGACGCCTACGCACAATCCCGCCTCGGCGACCTCCTGAGCCGGGGCGATGCCGCCGACCTGCCGCAGGCGCGGCAATGGCTGGAAAAAGCCGCCGCGCAGGGCGATGAAGAAGCGGCAAAACGCTTGCGGGAACTCCGCTGACCCGCCATGACCCATCTCCTACGTGAGCGCCTGCAACGGCGCGCCGATTTCCTCGCCGCCATCCGCGCCTTCTTCGCCGCGCGCGGCGTCATCGAAGCCGACACCGCGCAACTGCGCGCCTGCGGCGTTACCGACCCGCAACTCGTCCCGCTTGCTGCCGACGGCGGCTATCTGCAAACCTCGCCCGAATACGCGCTGAAAATCCTGCTCGCGGCGGGCGCGGGCGACCTCTACCAACTGGCGCACGTCTTTCGCGGCGAAGAAGAAGGGCGCAAACACCGCCGCGAATTCATGCTGCTCGAATGGTACCGCTGCGGCTACGACCACCTGCGCCTCATGGACGAAGTAACCGCCCTTGTCCATGCCCTGCTGCCCGCCAGCCGCGACCGGCCGGTGCGCCGCACCCCCTACCCCGCCCTCTTCCGCGACCGCTTCGGTATCGACATCCACCACGCCGACGACGCCGCCATCCGCCGCCTGGCCACCGCGCACATCCCGGAAAGCGCCGCTTGGCCGCTGACGCGCGACGCCATGCTTGATCTCCTTTACAGCCACTACATCGAGCCGCAGCTGGGGCGCGGCGCGCTGGAATACATCTGCGACTACCCGCCTTCTCAGGCGGCGCTGGCGCGCATCATCGAAAACGCCGACGGCGAAGCGGTCGCCGCCCGCTTCGAGCTCTATATCGACGGCATGGAACTGTGCAACGGCTTCTGGGAACTGGCAGACGCCGCCGAACAGCGCGCCCGCTTCCTTGCCGACAATCGCGCCCGCGTGCAGGCGGGGCTGCCGCAAATCCCGCTTGATGAAGACTTCCTCGCCGCCCTCGCGCATGGCCTGCCGGACTGCGCCGGTGTCGCCCTAGGCGTGGATCGCCTGCTCATGCTGGCAAGCGGCGCGGCGCACATCGAGGAAGTCATGCTGCCGGAACGCCTCTGCAAGCGGGATTCCCTGCGCGGATGACGCAACGCCGCCTCCGCGCCGCAACATTTCCTCCGCTCGTTCAGGCGGTGAGCGAGAGCCGCCCGGCGGCAATTTGCACGCATCCGGGATGTGAATACACACAAATTTCCACAAACGTATCGTTCTTTACCGTGTTAATCACGTTTTTTTATGTGGATTTACATTGACTTTTGTTAAGGTGCAGGACAGAATAACGCCTGAACATCATCAGGAGACTTTTCTATGTCACAAACAGCATCCCATGATCCGTTTGCCGATTACCGCGAGCTGACGCTGCGCGGTATGGTGCTTGGCGCCCTGCTTACGGTCATATTCACTGCGTCCAACGTCTATCTCGGCCTCAAAGTCGGGATGACGTTTGCCTCGACCATCCCGGCGGCGGTCATTTCCATGGTTGTCCTCAAATTTGCACACGGCAGCAACATTCTGGAAAACAACCTCGTCAAGACCCAGGCCTCCGCCGCAGGCACCATTTCCAACATCATCTTCGTCACCCCCGGCCTGCTCATGATCGGCTACTGGGCAGGCTTCCCCTTCTGGCAAACGACGCTGGTCGCCATCGGCGGCGGCATTCTCGGCGTCATCTTCACCATCCCGCTGCGTCTTGCCATGGTGGTGCACACCGACCTGCCCTATCCGGAAGGCGTCGCTGCGGCGGAAATCCTCAAAGTCGGCTGCCCCGATCCGCATTTTGACGACAAGATCGAAGGGCAGACCAGCAGCGGCATCAAGGAAATCATCACCGGCGGCGTGATTGCCGGGGTGATGAGCTTCTGCACCGCCGGTTTCCGCATCATCGCCGACAGCGCCAGCTTCTGGTTCACCAGCGGCAAAGCCATCTTCCAGGCACCGATGGGCTTCTCCTTCGCCCTGCTCGGCGCGGGCTATCTGGTCGGTCTTGCCGGCGGTATCGCCATCCTTATCGGCATGTGCCTGACCTGGTTCGGCATCGTGCCGTACATCACCGCACACACGCCGCTGCCTGCCGACACCACCATCATGGATTTCGCCACCACCATCTGGAAGAGCAAAGTCCGCTTCATCGGCGCCGGCACGCTCGCCATCGCCGCCGTGTGGACGCTCATCACCCTCTTCAAGCCGATGATGGAAGGGCTGAAAATCTCCTTCACCGCATTCAGCGGCAGCAAGGCGGAACTGGCGGAACACCGCGCGGAAACCAACCTCTCGCCGAAAGCGATGATTTTCTGGATGGTAGCAATGGCCATCCTGCTTTTCTTCTGCTTCCGCTACTTCGTCGGCCGCGTCGAAATGCCGCAAAGCACTGCCTGGATCCTCATCATCGCCTGCGTGCTGCTGACCTTCATCATCGGCTTCCTCGTCGCCGCCGCCTGCGGTTACATGGCCGGCCTCATCGGCTCCTCTTCCAGCCCGATTTCCGGCATCGGTATCGTCTCCACCCTCATCATCTCGCTGGTGCTGCTGCTGCTCAGCGAAATGACGGGCTTCCTCGGCATGCAGGAAGGCAACAGCCAGTTCATGATTGCGCTGGTACTTTTCTGCGGCACGGCGGTCATCTCCGCAGCGTCCATCTCCAACGACAACCTGCAAGACCTGAAAACCGGCTACCTGCTCAAAGCCACACCGTGGCGGCAACAGGTCGCGCTTATCATCGGGGTCATCGTCGGCTCGCTCGTCCTCGCCCCGGTGCTCGACCTGCTCTACAACTCCTACGGCTTCCAGACGCCGTTTAACGAGCTCGGTGCCGTGCTGCCGCGTGACACCATGAATGCCGACCATGCCCTCTCCGCCCCGCAGGCCACCATCATGGCGCAAATCGCCACCGGCATCTTCACCCGCAAACTGCAATGGACCTTCGTCCTCATCGGTCTAGGCGTCGGCGCGGCCGCCATCGTCATCAACCTCATCCTGAGGAAAATCACCAACGGCCGCCGCAGCCTGCCGCCGCTTGCCATCGGCATGGGCATCTTCCTGCCGCCGTCTTTGACCCCGCCGCTGATTATCGGTGCCGTCCTCGGCGCAGTCACCATAGGGCTAGTACGCAAACGCCACACCGCCGACCGCGAACTTGCGCTGAAAAAGGCCGACCGCACCGGTACGCTTTTTGCCGCCGGGCTCATTGTTGGTGAAAGCCTGGTTGGTGTCATCGTCGCCCTGATTATCGTGATTTCCGCCACCAGCGGTGGTTCCGAAGCCCCGCTGGCGCTGAACCTGCCCAACTGGGACAGGGCAGCGGAATGGATCGGCCTCGCCGCCTTCACCGCCTGCGCGCTGTTCTTCGGCAAACGCATCGTCGATTCCGCACGGTAAGCGGCTTTTACCAAAAGCGAAGCGCCCCCAAAGGGGCGCTTTTTTATAGCCGTTTCCTTCGTACACGACAAAAAAGCCCCTCCCCCATTGGGGGAGGGG
>ERZ772766.69-NODE-69-length-63034-cov-12.665142_pt1 | contig 63034 bp, 58 predicted proteins | sample MGYA00511379_ERZ772766 | MGnify/ENA primary metagenome ERZ772766 (study PRJEB29015, sample SAMEA2737895) | human oral metagenome | biome: human oral; feature: human-associated habitat; material: dental | place: China | collected 2116 ... | reverse complement strand
CCGCCCACCATGTCGGTGACGGGTGGGAAGGAGTCGCGGGCCTGGAACTCGACGGCGGTACCCAGGGCGTCGCCCACCGCCAGCCCGAGAAGACACCCCAAAATCCGGTCCTCGTTCATGGTGTCACGATACAGAGTTTGACAGCTCACGAGGCGGCTGATGCCATGAGCACATGAGAGGTCGATCCCGTGTGCGGGCCGCCGATGTCGCCGCCGCAGCGGGGGTGTCGACGACGGCGGTATCTTTCGTCCTCAACGGCCGTGACGCCGGGAGCATCTCCGCCGCCACCCGGGCCCGGGTTCTCAAGGCCGCCGAGGAGTTGGGGTATCGCCCCAACCACATCGCCCGGAGCCTGCGGCAGCGCTCCACCAGTTCCATCGGATTGGTCACCGACGCCGTCGCGTCATCCCCGTTCGGGGGGCGCCTGCTCGCGGCCGCGACGGAAACCGCCGAGGCCTCTGACCAGGTGCTGCTCATGATGGATATCGGCCACCGCACCGGGCGTGTCGGTGAGGCCATCGCCGCCCTGGAGCACCGCCAGGTTGATGCCATCATCTACGCCACCATGGGGTTCACCGAGCTGGCCGAGGCGCCCGAGTCACGCATCCCACTGGTACTGGCGAACTGCGTCGCCCCCACCCCGGGCCCCAGTTCCGTCAGCCCCGACGACGCGGGGGGCGCGACCGCTGCTCTGGAGCATCTGGCCGATCTCGGCCACCAGCACGTCGTCATGCTGGGCGGCCACTACGACCCTGGAAATCCGAATTCCGGTAACATCTCCGGCCCGATCCGCTGGGACGCGTTCCGGAGGGCGGCCGAGCGCCGCAGCGTCGAGGCGCGGCACGTCGGTACCGGCTGGCAGATCGACGACGGCCACGCCACCGCCCTCACCGCGCTCGACGCGCCACCCGGCGAACGGCCCACCGCCCTGTTCGCCGTCTGCGACCGGATAGCGGCGGGGGCGCTGCTCGCGGCCGCGAAACTCGGCCTCGACGTACCGGGTGACGTGTCCATCATCGGTTTCGACGACCAGGAGGCCCTGGCCGGGCACACGGTCCCGGCCCTGACCACCGTCGCCCTCCCCCATGCGGCGATGGGAGAGGCCGCCGTCCGAATGGCCCTCGACGCCGTGTCCGGAGGATCGGCTGCCCCCGAGCACCTGGTGTTGCCGTGCCCGCTGGTGGTCAGGGGATCGACGGCCCCACCTCCCATGGGCGCAGGGTAGGCGCGTCACGGCACCCTAGGAATCACCTCCCGGGCCTCCACCGCCCCCTCACTCGTCACGACGAGGCTCCACGGCTCGTCGTGACGCCAGGTCCCCGGAACCCCTGAGGGGCGGTACAGCTCCGTGACGGCCCCGTCCACCCAGAGCTGGGAGCCGGGCACGAGCTGGACCTCCCCCAGGGCGGGATGCGTCAGCCGCGCCCCGACCCCCACGACCTCCACCACCCAGCGGCGATCCGCAAGCACCGTTGTGCCTGCCCCGAGGGGGAACACGTCCCCGGCGAGGGCGGCGGCCGCCCCCGGATCGACCCGGCTCACCACTAGCCCCCCGACCAGTTGCAGCCGCCGGGGCAGAGTGAGGCAGCCCGCGTGGTCGCGTACCGCCGGATCCTGTGCTTCCTGCCGGACCCAGCCGACGAGCAGCGGTTCGCCGTCGGCGAGGCTCACCTGGGGGGCGTAGCAGTCGGTGCCGTCGTCGAGGACATGGGCTGATTCTGCGACAAACCGCAGGCCCTCGCCGTCGGGGACGAGGTCCCCGACCGCCGCGACGACCTCCCCCAGCACGTCGTTGTCGTGGATGGAAACCACCAGAACCCACCGCCCGTCCAGCGGGAACAGTTGCGGACACTCCCAGATGTCCGCGGTGCCCGCGCCCCGGAGAACCGGATCATCGTCGACGAGAAGCCCGGCGTAGCGCCACGCCAGTTCGTCGCTGCGGTCGTACAGGAGCACCGCGGGCGAACCGTCACGCAGCCCCGCCCCCACCACCGCGAGTTTCCGGCCCTCGTGCTCGAACACGAACGGGTCACGCATGATACCGATGTCGTCGGCCTCGGGGGTGGTTCCGACGACGATCGGCGCGCCCCACTCCAGCAGGTTGGGGCTGCCCCATCTGAGGCACACCGTCGACTGGCTGGATTCATCGGCGATCCCGGAGTAGACGACGACGGGGCGGTCGTGCCCGGGGACGTACACCCCCGACCAGCAGCCGAACGCATCCGGCCCGCCAGGGGTCGGCGAGAAGGCGACGGGGTGTTCCTCCCAGTGCGCGAGGTCGTCGCTGCTGGCGTGCCCCCAGGCGATCTGCCCGTGCACCGGGGCGGTCGGGTTGTGCTGGAAGAACACGTGCCAGCGGCCATCGGTGCGGGTCATGCCGTTCGGGTCGTTCAACCAGCCACGGGCGGGACGCAGGTGATAGGAGGTGGTGAGCGCGGTCATGACGCTCCTTTCAGCGGTGCGAGCCCGCGGTCAGGCCCTCGCGCAGCGTCCGCTGCCCGAAGACGAACACACAGAAAGCGGGGATCATGGAGATCACCACGCCCGCCAGGACGGTGGCCACCGATCCGGTGCCCATGTTGCCCTGCAACGAGACCAAGCCCAGCGGCAGGGTGAAGTTCTGCTCGCTGATGGTGAGGATCAGAGGCCGGAAGAACTCGTTCCAGTGGAAGTTGAACGCCAGAATACCGACGATAGCCATGCCCGGTGTCGCCAGTGGCGCGTAGATCGACGCGAAGGTCCGCCACGGGGTGGCCCCGTCGATCTCGGAGGCTTCCCCCAGCTCCGCGGGCAGCCCCATGAAGTACTGGCGCATCAGGAAGGTGCCGAACGCCGTCGGGATGGCGGGCAGGATCAACGCCAGGAGGGTGTCGGCCAGGTTCATGCCTCGGATCAGCATGAACACCGGCACGATGGTGACCTGCATCGGGACCATCATCGTCGCCAGGATCAGAGCGAACAGCAAGTTCTTGGACCGGAACTCAAAGCGGGCAAACACGTACCCGGCCATCGCGGAAGACAGCATCTGCCCGACGGCGATGATGCCGGTCACCAGCACCGAGTTGAGGATGAGCAGCCACATGTCGACCTTCTCGAACACCGCGGGGTAGGAGGAGAAGTCGAGGCTGGAGGGGATGAGGGAGCCATCGGTTGACAGGGACTCGGAGGGGGGTCGCATCGACGACAGCACAGTCCAGATCACCGGGGCGAGGGTGAGGAGGCTGACCAAGGCCAGCACGACATAAGTTGCGATTTTCTTCATCTCTGCTCCTCAGCCGTAGAACACAAAACGACGGGACAGCCGGAACTGCAGGGCAGTGACCAGCATGATGAGAATGGTCAGGACGATGCCGATGGCCGATGCCTTCCCGAACTCGAGCTGCTTGAACGCGGACTCGTAGATCACCATGACGGCGGTGCGAGTGGAGTCGCCGGGCCCACCTCGGGTCAGGACGTAAGGCTGGTCGAAGATCTGCAGCGCGGAGATGATCGCCATGACGGAGGCCACCAGGGTGGTGGGGCTGACCAGCGGGAACGTGATCCGCCAGAACTGTCTCCAGCTCGTCGCCCCATCGACCTGCGCGGCCTCGTAGACCTCCTTGGGGATCGACGCCAGTCCGCCCAGGAACAGCAGGAACGAGAACCCGAAGTTTTGCCACACGTAGACCAGAACCACCACGACCATCGCGCCCTGTGGTGAGGTCAGCCACGCAACGTTGCCGATTCCGAGCATGTTCAGGAAGTGGTTGACCAGCCCGAAGTTTTCGTTGAACAGGTAGCTCATGATGATCGACACCGATGCGGCCGACAGGATGAGCGGGAAGAAAAGCACGGAACGGAAGAACGACCTCAGCAGCGCGGGCATCTTCGTGTTGACCAGCACCGCGAGCCCCAGCGCGAGCGCCAGCTGCAGGGTGACAGCGATGATCACGAAAGCGATGGTGTTGAGGAAGGAGACGCGGATCGTCGGGTCGGCGGCGATCTGGGCGAAGTTATCCAGACCCACGAACTGCGGGTCGGTGATGATGTCCCACCGGAAGAAGGCCAGGGCGATGGAGGCCAGGATCGGCAGGAAGGTGAACAGCCCCAGTCCGATGAGGGTGGGAGCCAGGAACAACCAGGTCAGCACTGTGCGCTGCATGTCACACCTCCAGGGCGCGGGTCAGGTCCTCGTCGAGGCGCGCGAGTGCGGCGGGGAGCGCGGCGGCGGAGCCGGTGACGGCCCCGAGGACGTTCTTGATGAGGGCGGTCTCGACGGCGGCCTGCTGCGGTGGGGCCGGGATCGGGGCACATGGGAATCTCTCCAGGGTGTCGTAGAACACCTTCCAGTGCTTCGGGCCCTTCTCGGAGTAGAAGGCCTCGTTGCACATCGAGCGGCGCGTCGGGGTGGTGGTGGGTGCGGGAAAGGCCAGCTGCATCCCCTCCAGGGAGGTGCAGAACTTCACCCATTCCCAGGCCTCGTCCTTGCGTTTCGAGGTCTTGAGGATGGCGTATCCGGCCGCGCCGAACTGGTGGCGTTGGCTGCGCCACTTCGGGAAATAGCCGACGTCGTAGTCGTCGGGTTTCAGGCCGGCCTCAGCAAGCCCCTGTACCCAGAACCCGCCAGCGGGGGTCATGCCGATGGAACCACCGGAGAACTGGCCGACGAGTTCGTTGCCGCCGCCCTGAGCCGGGCTGGTGCCGAGACCCTCTTGGACAAGCGCCCGGACGAACTCGAACGATTCCGCGACCTTCGGGTCAGTGGCGTTCGAGCGTTCCCACAGGAAACCGCCGGAGAACGTGCCCACGTGGCCGGGGTAGAAGCGGTCCCATAGCCACTCGCCGCCGGGCGATTTCTGTTCGGTGAGGAAGCTCGTGTCGTTGATGTAGAGCCAGGGAACGATGCCGCCCCACAGCCGGTTGGTCCAGTAGAACGGCACAAAGTCGGAGGCGTTGGCCTGCTTCATCTGGCGGGCGACGCCCAAGAAGTCGTCGTGGCTCCAGTCATCGCGGGGATACTCGATCCCTGCGCGGTTCATCGCCTCGGCGTTGAAGTAGATGTTCGCAGCGTTGAAGTCGATGGGCATCTGGTAGAGGGAGCCCTTGTACATGAATGCCTCGATGAGGCTGGGGTGCACGTCGTTGAAGTAGTCCTGCACCTGGCCTACGTCGCGGGCGAGGTACTCGTCGAGGGGTTCGGCGAGACGTTCAGCGAACAGCTGTGCGCCCTCGGTGGCGACGACGCACACGTCCGGCGGGGTGCCGGCCGCGACCATGGTGAGGATCTTGGCGAAGAAATCGGCCCAGTCCGCGCCCTGGATGGCCTGGAGCCGGACGGGGATGTCGGGGTGGTGGGTGTTGAACGCCTTGACCAGCGATTGCCGGGCCTCGGCGTCCTGGTTGGTTCCCAGGATGGCGATGGACAGGGAGTCGTCGTGCCGCCCGGGGATGTCCGTTCCGTTCAGGCGCGGCCACTGGCTGCCTAGGAGCGCGAGTGATCCCACTCCCACGGCTCCCGCCAGCACCCCGCGCCGGGTGATCTGAGTCATCGGTGACCTCCGGCCTAATTCGATTTAGGTGCTATTAGTGTGCGCCCTGTGACGCCGGTTGGTCAAGGGGTCGAGTCGGCTCATCCAAAATTTTCGCCTGGGTGTGGTGGCCCTGCCCTGGCGCGCTGGTCCGGACGAAACACCGCTCCACCGTCCTGCCCGCCTCAGTGGTTCTCGGAGGTGTGGCAGTCGTCCTCGCAGGGGGTGTCGCCTCCCCCGCGCAGGGCGGCCGCGGATGTGGCGCAGCAGGCGTCTCCGCGCCAGGCCTCGACGCCCTCGCGGACAGCGAATCCGGCGATGACCAGGGCCGCCACGGGATCGGCCCAGGTCCAGTCGAGCAGGCTGTTCAGCACGAGACCGACCAGCAGTGCTGCGGAGAGGTAGGAACACACGAGGGTCTGTTTCGAGTCGGCGACCGCGGAGGCCGAGCCGAGCTCGCGGCCGCAGCGTCGTTCGAACCAGCTCAGGAACGGCATCACCACCAGGCTCAGTGCGGCGAGCACAATTCCGACGGTCGAGTGCTCCGGTTCGCGCACACCGGTCAGCGAGAGGGCGGCCTCCGTGGTGACGTAGACCGCCAGGGCGAAGAAGGAGATCGCGATCACCCGCAGTGCCGTTTTCTCCCGGCGTTCGGGATCGGACGAGGCGAACTGCCAGGCAACCGCCACCGCGGAGAGCACCTCCACGACCGAATCCAGGCCGAATCCGATCAGGGCGGCGGACGACGCCTCACCCCCCGCCGCGAGGGCGACGAAGGCCTCGATGACGTTCCAGGTGATCGTGAGCGCGACGACGATCCTGATCCGTCGCTGCAGGGTCGCTTTCCTACCGGGCTCCAGGGCTTCCGCCGTCACCGGGAAACCTCCGCGACGCGGCAGCAGGTTGATTCCGCGCAGGCAACGTCATCGACGGTCGTGGGGAGCTCCATCCGCGAAGCAATGGTCAGCATGCGCCGATCCTACAGCGAACACTGACCCGGGGGCGCTGCCCTGTGGCCGGGTCTGCCGTTCGGGCGTGGGTTGGTTTCGACTCGGGCCGCTCGTCCCTCACGGCCCGACTCAACCAGCTTGGAGGAGCGAAGCCGGTTGAGCCGACCTGCGAGCGTCAGCGAGTGGAGCGTGTCGAAACCAAGGCGAGGGTGATCGGGGACCGGTAGTCGGGTTCTGGCCACCAGGTGCCGGAGGTTTCGACACGGACCGCTCGTCCCTCACGGCCCGGCTCAACCAGCTTCAGAAAAGGACGCTCACGCACCTGATCAACCGGTTTTGGGGATGGTCGGGACCACCTCGGCGACTTGCACCCGGGCTCCTTCCGGTGTGGTCAGGGTCCAGGGTTCGTCGGATCGCCACGTGCCCGGGACGCCGTCTTTCGGGTAGTGCTCCAGGACCGCTCCGTCCACCCACACCTGCGACCCGTCCGGCACCTCGACGACCCCGTGGGCGGGGTGCGTCAGCCGCACCCCGTCGCCCGCGACCCGCAGCGCCCAGCGCCGCTCCGCCAGCGACGTCCCACCCGCGCCGAGGGGACGCCAGCAGCCGACCAGCGCCTCGGCCGCCCCCGGGTCGACGAAACTCACCACCCGCTCGCCCACCAGTTTCACGCGACGCGGCAGGCTGAGGCAGCCCGCGTGGTCGCGGACGGCCGGGTCCTGGGCCTGCTGCCGCACCCAGCCGATCAGCAGCGGCTCCCCGTCGGCGACGGTGGCCTGCACGGCGTAGAGGTCGGGGCCGATGTCGAGGAGGTTCGCGTGTTCGGCGACGAACCGCGGCCGCGCCCCGTCGGCCTCCAGCCTTCCCACCGCCGCCAGTTCCCCGGCGAGCCGGTCCCCGTCGAGGACGGAGACCAGCAGCACCCAGCTCTCCCCCAGCCGGAACAGCTGCGGGCACTCCCACATGTCGGCGGTGGCTGCGGCCGCCAGCACCGGGTCGTCGGCGACGAACAACCCCAGGTAGCGCCACGCCAGTTCGTTCTGCCGGTCGAACAGCAGCACGACGGGGGTGCCGTCGCGGCGGCCCGCCCCGAGGATCGCCAGGGGCCTGCCGTCGAGTTCGAAGACGAACGGGTCGCGCATCACGGCGATGTCGTCCAGGTCAGGGGTGGGCGCGACGACGACGGGTGCGTCCCAGGTCACCAGGTCGGGGCTGCCCCAGCGCAGGCACACCGTCGAGGCCCCCGATTCGTCCGTGACTCCGGAGTAGACCACCCCGGGTCTTTCATGGCCGGGCAGGAACACCCCCGACCAGCAGCCGAAGGCGTCGGGGCCGCCGGGGGTGGGTCCGAAGGCGACGGGCAGCAACCGCCAGTTCGCCAGGTCGTCGCTGACGGCGTGTCCCCACGCGATCCGCCGGTGTTCCGGGGCGGCCGGGTTGTGCTGGAAGAACACGTGCCAGACCCCGTCGCGGAGGGTCATGCCGTTCGGGTCGTTGAGCCAGCCTCTGTGCGGCCGCAGGTGGTAGCTGGTGGTCGGTGCGGTCATCTCCTGGCCTCTTCCGGTGGGGTCTCGCTACGGGCTTCGCATCCACGCTATCGGAGGGCGGGAGACCCAGCCCAGCCCCGAGATCCCGCCCACGCCCCCGCGATCCGCCTGCCCTGCGGTCATCCGCTTGCGCTGTAGCGCAGGCGTTCGTCCGTAAGGCAAGCGTTTCCGTCGGAAAGGCCAGCGGACGACGGGAAGACGGGCGGACGACGGGAAGACGGGCGTTTCCCGTCGGGCCCCTACCGCCGTCCCTCGAAGAACCCCTCCAGCAGGGCCGCGCAGTCGGCCTCCAGCACCCCCGAGGTCACCCTCGGACGGTGGTTGAGACGCGGGTCGCGCAGCACGTCGAACAGCGACGCCACCGCCCCCGCTTTGTCGTCGAAGGCCCCGAACACGAGGTGATCGATCCGGGCCGCGACGATCGCGCCCGCGCACATGGTGCACGGTTCCAGGGTCACCACCAGGGTGCAGCCCGTCAGCCGCCACCGGCCGAGGACCTCGGCGGCGCGCCGGATCGCGACCACCTCGGCGTGTGCCGTCGGGTCGCCCGTGAGTTCGCGTTCGTTGCCGCCCACCCCGATCGGTGACCCGTCCGGCCCGAGGACGACGGCCCCCACCGGAACGTCGCCGCGCAGCCCCGCCTCCCGGGCCACGGCGAGGGCCTGCCGCATCTCCGGTTCGTAGCGTCGCGCCACGCTCGGGGATCCCTCAGTCGTCAAAGGCCTCGACGGCCCGTTCGAACACCTCGTCGATCTTCAGGCGCCGCGCCACCTGCATCAGCAGCTCGTCGGAGTCCTCCTCGTAGTCGGTGGCAATGGCCTCCAGTTCGAAACCCCGCAACCCTGCGGCGGCGAACATCTCCAGGTCCCCGACCGGGGTCGGTTCGTCCTCCTCGTCGGGGATTTCCTCACCCAGGTAGTCCACGACGTCGCGGGCGATGGGCCAATCGTTGGCGGCGGTGGCGTCGCTGAGCAGCACCTCCACCACCCGTCCCCTGACCCGGCAGATCACGAAGAACTCGCCCGCCACCGAGACGTACCCGTCCGCCCCGGAGTCGCCGGGCAGGCGGCCGAGCTGGCGGATCAGCTCGTCGAGGTCGTTGGCCAGGTCGAAGTCCATGGGCACCGCCGTCGCCTTGCCGTCCTCCCGGTACACGGCGACGACGAGGTCGATGTCGTCCTCCCCCGCGTCCTCGAGGTCGTCGTCGAAGAACTCCTCCTCCGAGTCGTCGGCGGCTTCCAGGTCGCGATCATCCTTCAGGTCAAAGGGCTCGGCGTCTTCGTCAAAGGCGTCCACGGCTGATCTCCTCCCGGGTCTTACAGAAACCCCATCCTTCCAGATCCCCGGGTTCCTTGAGGACCCGGGCCGAAATCCGCTCCCCGAACCCGTCGGGTGTGTCAGAGTGGGGTCGTGGAACTTCGCGTCATCTCTCATCCCCTCGTCGATCACAAACTGACGGTCCTGCGCGACCGCAACACCGAGCAACCCATCTTCCGCCGCCTCGTCGAAGAGCTGGTGACCCTGCTGGCCTACGAGGCCACCCGCGGGGTGCGCGTCCACGAAACCGCCATCGAAACCCCCGTCGCCCCCACCGTCGGCACGAAACTGGATTCCCCAGCCCCGCTGGTGGTTCCGATCCTGCGTGCGGGCCTGGGGATGCTCGACGGCATGCTGCGGCTGGTGCCGACCGCCGAGGTCGGTTTCCTGGGCATGATCCGCGACGAGAAAACCCTGGAACCCACCACCTACGCCGAGCGCCTGCCGCAGGACCTTTCCGGCCGCCAGTGCTACGTGCTCGACCCGATGCTCGCCACCGGTGGGTCGCTGGGTGAGGCCGTGAAGTTCCTCGTCGGCCGCGGCGCCGACGACATCACCTGCATCTGTTTGCTGGCGGCCCCCGAGGGGATCGAGAGGATCCAGGACCTGCTGGCAGACCTCGACGTCCCCTGCACCCTGGTGGTCTCCGCCGTCGACGAACGCCTCAACGACCGGGGCTTCATCGTCCCGGGTCTGGGCGACGCCGGAGACCGGCTGTACGGGCTGGCCGACTAGTTCCTGGCCCCGCGGCCAGCCCGCCGGCCCGGCTCAGCTGTCCTTACCGGCCAGCTTGGTCGCGCACTTCGTTGCGGCCTCCGCGACGGCCTTGCCATCCTCGTCGCTGGTCTTGGCGTTGACGTCGATCTTCCCGTCGGCGAGTTTCTGGAGGGTGTCGGAGCTCACCTTGTCGTAGCTCCCGTCCACCACACAACTGACGTAGTCGTTGAGCACACCCTCCGCGTACGTGGAACCGCCCTTCTCCTTGATCATCTTGATGATTCCCGCCTTGACGGCGTCCTTGCTCGGTTTCCCGCCGCACCCGACCGCGCCAAAAGCAATGGCGACAGAGGCCAGGACTGCCACCGACCCCTTGAGCACCCGAGAGTTCATGTCGTTCGTTTCCCTTCCTCGGCGCGGCTCAGCGCCGATACGAAGCAGGGTAATGGTTCCCCGGGCCACCCGGGGAACCGGTCTCGGTGATCAGTAGTAGTACGGAAACCCCGACCAGTCGGGGGTGCGGCGCTCCAGGAAGGAGTCACGGCCCTCCACCGCCTCATCGGTCATGTAGGCCAGGCGGGTGGCCTCGCCGAGCAGCACCTGCTGGCCGACGAGACCGTCGTCGACCAGGTTGAAGGAGTATTTGAGCATCCGCTGCGCGGTCGGGGACTTCCCGCAGATCCTCGCCGCCCACTCGAGCCCGGTCTCCTCCAGTTCCTCGTGCGGCACCACCTTGTTGACCATGCCCATCTCGTGGGCCTCCTGAGCGTCGTGGACGTCGCCGAGGAAGAAGATCTGGCGCGCGAACTTCTGCCCCACCTGGCGGGCCAGGTAGGCGGAACCGAAGCCGCCGTCGAAGGAACCGACATCGGCGTCGGTCTGCTTGAAACGGGCGTGCTCGCGGGAGGCGATGGTCAGGTCGGAGACGACGTGCAGGGAATGCCCGCCGCCCGCGGCCCAGCCGTTGACGAGCGCGATCACGACCTTGGGCATGAACCGGATGAGCCGCTGCGCCTCCAAGATGTGCAGCCGGGCGAGTTTCGCCTTGTCGACGGTGTTCGCGGTCTCACCGTCGGCGTACTGGTATCCGGCGCGGCCCCGGATGCGCTGGTCGCCACCGGAGCAGAACGCCCAGCCGCCGTCCTTCGGGCTCGGCCCGTTGCCGGTCAGAAGCACGCAGCCGATGTCGGCGCTGGTGCGGGCGTGTTCCAGGGCCGCGATCAGCTCGTCGACGGTGTGGGGCCGGAAGGCGTTGCGCACCTCGGGCCGGTTGAAGGCGATCCTGACGGCCGCGACGTCGCGGGCGCGGTGGTAGGTGATGTCGGTGAACTCGAAGCCGGGGATCTCGTCCCATCGCTCCGGCCGGAACGGGTTGGTCATGCCCACACCCTAGGCCCCTCAGAGGTAGGGGCGTTCCAGGGCCCGGCGGGCGCGGTCGGGGAAGTTCGTGATGACCGCGTCGACCCCCAGTGCCGCGAGGGAGCGGATGTCCTCGTTCTTGTCCACGGTCCACACGTTCACTCCCACCCCGGCCTCGTGGCACAGCCACATGTAGTTGGGTTGCTGGAGAGCGTAGAAGTGCGGGTGGAGGAACCTGGCCCCGAAGACGTTGGCGTAGCACCACGGGTCGTAGAGGCCGTCGGAGTACAGCAGGCCGAGGCATTCCGGGGGCACCGCCCCGCGCAGGTTCGCCAGGGAGAAGTGGTTGAACGACGAGAACAGCACCCGGTGGAGCATCCCCGCATCCTGCACGATAGCCAGGGCGTCGTTTTCCATCCCGGGGTACAGCTCGATGCTGTTCTTCAGTTCGAGGTTGATGCGCAGCCGGGTGGGTTCGAGCAGTTCGAGGACCTCCCGGAGGGTAGGGATCTGCACCTTCCGGTGCCCGACGAAACCGTTGCTGTAGTTGCACAGCCGCAGCTGCTCCAGAGTCAGGTCGGCCACCCTGCCGAACCCGTTCGAGGTGCGGTTGATGGTTTCGTCGTGGATGACGACGAGCTGCCCGTCGATGGTGCGTTGCACGTCGAGCTCAACGCCGTCCGCACCCATCTCGATCGCCTGCTGGATGGCGGGAATGGTGTTCTCGGGGGCGTATGCCGATGCTCCACGATGAGCCCAGATCGCTGTCATGATTATCCTCCCCAACTCATGATATTCCCTCTGGCAAGGGTTTTCGGAAGGAAAGCGGGTTGAGTCTTCCCCTCAAGGCTGGTTGATCCGACCCGCGGCTCCTCTTCCTTTGAAGTTGGTTGATCCGACCCGCGAGTCCTCTTCCTTTGAAATTGGTTGAGCCGGGTCGCGAGTCCTCTTTCCTTGAAGTTGGTTGAGCCGACCCGCGAGCGCCAGCGAACAGGTCGAGTCGAAACCAAGACGACTTTACCCGGGAACCCATGGTCAGGTCTGCCTCCCATCCGCCGGATGGTTTCGACACGGGTCGCTCGTTCCTCGCAACCCGGCTCAACCAGCTTCAGGGAGGAGTGCTCGCGATCCGGCTCAGCCAGCTTGTTCGGGCTTCACTCCTTCATGACGAAGGCGGTGTTCGGCACCCCGTAGTGGGCGTAGACGGATTCGCAGCCGTGGCAGGGACCCACGAGCTTGTCCTCCGGGGAGTGGAGCACCACCTCCAGGCCGAGTTCGGGCAGCTTGTCAACGCCGTTCGCCTCCGCGGCCTGGGCCAGCACCTTGAAGGCCGCGTCCAGCGAGTGGTCCCACTTCGCGTAGGGCCCGCCGCCGCGGATCGCGTTGTCCAGCCAGGCTTCGTACCAGGCGACGAATCCCGTAGCCACCCGCCGGAACTCCCCGTCGCAGAACCGGGAATCGAGTGCCACCGAACCGTCGATCAGGTCGAGCGCCCACTGGGCTCCGCAACCGGCCTGCGCCAGGTGCAGCCAGCCTTCGGTGATCGGGCGCAGGTCGAGGCCGTAGCCCGGTCCGGCCCCGGACGCGGCGATCTCGTCGACGAACCAGCGGGCGTCCGCGGGCAGCGAAATGGCCTCGGTGAACCCGGGAGCGCCGAGTCGCATCCCGTGGTTTCGGCCGCCGAGCCAGCCGGCCTCGTTCCGGGAATCCCCGGATGCGTTCCGCAGCAGGTCGAGGGTGAGTTGCAGGTCGTGGCGGGTGAGCCGGGGGGCGGGTTCGAGTGGTTTCAGGAGCGCCCATTCGCGCAGCATCCGGATGCCCTCGGCCTCCGTCGGGCCCTCGGCCAGGACCGCGCGGCCGGGTTCCCAGTCGTCGGCACCGAGCTTGACCTCCGCGATCCGGTCCGGTCCGACACCGAGGAAACAGCCGAGCGGGATGATGTCGTCGCCGCGGGTTGCGGGAATGACGCCGCTGGCCAGCACCTTCGTCGTGAGCGCCCGGGAACCGCCCAGCCGCTCACGGTAGGCCTTCGCCACCTCGAGTGGCACGTTGATGCTGCGGTCGATGCCGCCCATGGTGACGAGATACCTCCGACCCTGGAGCGTGGTCTCGAACTGTTCCACGTCGGGGTTCTCGGTGTCGATGAGGTCCGCCCGTCCGAGCGCGGTGAGCAGCACCGGCCCGAACGCGCAGGCCCAGTTGCACCCGGCTGTGACCAGCGCCCGGTACATGTCGTCGCCGTAGCCGCTGGCCGTGACGAGGGCCCCAGGGCTCCCCAGGGCGCCGCCCCGGATGTCAAGGGTGAGGAATACGCCGTGGGGCGGCTCCTCCTGCATCGAATTGATGTGGCACTCGATCACGGGCAGACCCTCGCCCAACTGCACGACCTGGACACCGTCGTCCTCCACCACCTGTGCGTCGATGAAGTGTTCCGCGATCACTCCGGCCAGTAGCTTCTCGGGGGTGGGGTTCGGATCGTTGGGTTCGCTCATGCCTCCATGACAACACACTTCCGGGGCGGCAAAAAGGCCTCGCGCCGGGAAGTTCCGGCTGCGAGGCCCGGTGTCTTGGCGCGCTCGGAGGGACTCGAACCCCCAACCTTCTGATCCGTAGTCAGATGCTCTATCCATTAAGCTACGAGCGCGGGCGAGGAGTAACTATACGGGCCCGCCTCCGGCTTGGCAAAACCACGGAACGCGAGCGGCCCCGGGAGGAACCCGGGGCCGCTCGTACACTGGCGGAGGTGGCGGGATTTGAACCCGCGATGGGGTTGAGCCCCAAACCCGCTTAGCAGGCGGGCGCCATAGACCAGACTAGGCGACACCTCCAGCGCGCTACAGACTAGCCGAGGCGCAACAGCACCGGCAACCGACTCCCCGTGGCGGAGCAGGCGGCCGTCGCGACTGTCGTCCGTTCGTCCGACCGACAAGTACACTGAACCCGCGATGCGAGAGGAGAACGCGTCTTGACCAACAAAAAATATCCGCGGCTCTTTCGCGGCGGTGACCCGGAACGTCGGCACGACGACGTCACGGGTGGGTTGAGCGACGAGTCAGAATCCGAACAGACATCCATCCGCCCCCACAAGGTGTCGGATCACGGATCGAAAACCTCGGGGAAAACCACCTCTCGCAGCGACGCCGACTCCTCCGAGGGGGGCCGCAGGAGTTCCTCGAAAAGAGACAAGGAATCATCGAGGAGCAGGGCGGGTGGTTCACGCGACGGCGCCAAGAGGGCCGAACCGCGCAGAACCAAGGACGATAAGGACGATTCCGCCCCCAAACACGCCGCCGGCACCAAGGGGCCGTTGGACAGGTCATTCAGGCGCAGCGCCACCCTGACCGTCGCCAGCGCGCTGCTGCCGGGGCTCGGGCTGACGGGGGCCCGGCAGCGCTGGGCAAAAATCCTGGGGGTGCTGCTTCCCGTCGGTTTCCTGGGCGGCCTGGTCCTGTTGGCGGTGCGCGCCGTCATGAACCCGGAGGTCGCCATCGGCTGGGCCCTCAGACCCGGGATCCTTCGCGGCACCATCCTGGTCCTGATCGTCGCCGCCCTGGGTTGGGCCTTCCTGATCACCCTGACCCACCTCATCACCAGACCCAAGGGCCTGGCCACAGCGAAGCGGGCCATCGGGGCGGGCCTGGTGGTCGCCCTCACCTTCGTGGTCTCCGCCCCCTTGGCGGTGGCCGCCCGCTACACCCTGTCCCAGCTGCAGCTGGTGGAGAAGGTCTTCGCACCCGAGGTCCAGGCCAGCGGTCGTCCCGAAGTCGACGTGAATGCCAAGGACCCGTGGAAGGACACCCCGCGTCTCAACATCCTGCTGCTCGGCGCGGACAGCACGGGCAGCCGCATAGCGGACAACAAGGGAACCTACGTTCCTCGCACCGACACCATCATGGTGGCCTCCATCGACACCGCGACGGGCAACACCACCCTGGTCCAGATTCCCCGCAGCGTGGAGCGCACACCGTTCCCGGAGGGCAGCAAGCTGGCGAAGCTGTTCCCCCGCGGTTTCCGTGGCGCCGGTGACAGCTCGGAGTGGTTGATCAACGCCATCTGGGAGCGGACCGTCAGCAAGGACTACCCGGAGATGGCCGAAGCCGTCGCACCCGCCACCTATCCCGGCGCGGAGGCTCTGAAACAGGGGGTCGAGGGTATAACCGGACTGCACATGCACTACTTCGCGCTGGTCAACATCGACGGCCTGCAGCAGCTGATCGACGCCATGGGTGGGGTGAAGCTGAACGTCAACCGGAAACTCCCCATCGGCGGCGACCACCAGACCGGCGCCCGACCCCACGGCTGGTTGAAACCCGGCCCCGACCAGCTCCTTGATGGCTACAACGCCATGTGGTACGCGCGGAGCCGTTTCGACTCGGACGACTACGCCCGCATGGCCCGCCAGTCCTGCCTGGTGAACGCGGTCATCAAGCAGGCGAACCCGACGACGCTGCTCACCTCCTACGAGGGCATCGCCCAGGCCTCCTCGGACATGGTGATGACCGACATCCCGCAGGATGTGCTGGCCCCGCTGGCCCAGCTGGCCTTCAAGGTCAAGGACGCCTCCGTCTCACGGCTGGCCTTCGTGCACGGCCAGAACGGGTTCGACGCGGGCAACCCGGATTTCACGCTGATGCGCAAACGGGTGCAGGACGCCATCAACCCGCCCGCCCCGACGAGCGAACCCACGGCGAGCACCTCCACCGCGCCGTCCCCGGACCCCAGCACCGCCAAACCTTCACCGACACCGACGAAACAGACCTCCTCGGCGCAGCCCAAACCCTCTGCGACGTCCTCCGATGCGGCTCCGTCGACCACCGAACGGGTCGCGGACGCCTGCGCCTACCACCCGGAGGAGTGAGCGGTCCGGGCGAACGCGGCGAGAGTGGGATTCGAACCCACGGAGAGTTGCCCCTCGGCCGCTTTCAAGGCGGCTGCACTAGTCCACTATGCGATCTCGCCGTGCGGGATTCATTCCGCGGAGCCCATCTTAGGGGTTGACAAGGTCGAACGGGATAAGGTGCCCCTCAACCCCCTCGAGCCCGGTTGAGCCAGCACGTGAACGCGCCTTCCCTCGAAGCCGGTTGAGCCAGCACGTGAGCGCCCCTTCCCTTGAAGCCGGTTGAGCCAGCACGTGAGCGCCAGCGAACGGCTGAGTCGAAACCAACCCGCACCCCGAAGTCAAAACCCAACCCCAGACCCCGAACAAGGTCACCATGGTTTCGACACGACCAGCTCGCTTCGCTCGCAGGCCGGCTCAACCAACTTCCACCCCCACAAGCCAGTTGAACCGAGCCGCAAGGAACGAGCGACCCGAGTCACCCCCTCGAAGCCGGTTGAGCCAGCACGTGAACGCGCCTTCCCTCGAAGCCGGTTGAGCCAGCACGTGAGCGCCAGCGAACGGCTGAGTCGAAACCACCTGGCAGCCGAACGGCAAACCTGACCACCAGTCCCCCAAAGATGCACAAGATGGTTTCGACACGACCGGCTCCTTCGTCGCAGGTCTGCTCAACCAGCTTGGCGCGGGATGGTTTCGATACGGTCGACTCAACCGAGGTGATGCGGGGAGAATGGTCCGGTGCCACCCAAGTCACCGCTTCCGCCACGCCACGGGCTGCAGGCCGCCTGGGTCCGCACCCCCGACCGCGGGGCGCCCGCGCCGTGGACGACGATGCGGGAGTTCCTGCTCGACAAACTGGGACCCGGCCGCGACTGCGTCGACCCGATGCTGGCTCGCGGTGGCTTCGTCGACGAGCACGGCGCGCCGTGGCGGGGCGACGAACCGTACCGGCCCAACGCCTTCGTCTGGTTCCACCGGGAGTTGCGGCCGGAGGCCGAGGTGCCGGGCGCGCTGGAGGTGCTGCACCGCGACGAACGGGTCGTCGTGTTCGACAAGCCGCACTTCCTGTCGACCATTCCGCGGGGCAGGCACGTGCTGCAGAGCGCCGTCGTGAGGGGCAGGGCGGCCACGGGGCTGCCGGAGTTGTCGGCGGCGCACCGGTTGGATCGCGGCACGGCCGGGGTGCTGCTGATGACCGCGGGGAAGCGGTGGCGTTCGGCGTATCAGGACGTGTTCGCGCGCCGCGAGGTGAGCAAGGTCTACGAGGCCATCGCCCCCTTCGACCCGAACGTCGGGTTCCCGCGGGTGGTGAGGTCGCACCTGGTCAAACGCGTGGGGGTGCTGCAGGCCGAGACCCTGGACCTGCCGCCGAACTCGGAGACGTGGATCGACGTGATCGAGGTGCGCGGCGCGTGGGCCCGCTACGAGGTCCGTCCCCGAACCGGCCGGACCCACCAGATCCGCGCCCACTTCAATCAGCTCGGGCTGCCGCTGCTCGGCGACCCGCTCTACCCGGTGATCTCGGATGTGGACATCGACGACTTCACCACCCCGCTGCGACTGCTGGCCCGGGAGCTGTCCTTCACCGACCCCGTCGACGGAAACGAGCGGCGTTTCACGTCGCGTCGGCGGCTCACCTGGCCGGACGAGGTCGCATGACCCTTCCCCGTCCCCTCCTCCAGTTTTACCGCCCCTCCCCCGGTTTGTTGGCCTTATCACCTATTTGCTGGCCTTGTTGATGTTTGCTGGCGTCACAGCGCAGGCAAACGTGAACAAGCCCAGCAAACCGACATCAGGGCCAGCAAACCAGCAACAAGGCCAGCGAAACCGCTCTGCACACAGCCCGTCGAGCCGGATTGCGGGAGGATGGGGGTCGTGTACACGGAAGGTTCCCTGGGGTGCGGGCGCACGGTGTGGCGGTCGCGGGGCGCGGCGGCCGCGGTCGTTCCCGCCGACGGCTGCATCGACGTCATCCTGCGCGGCGACGACGTCCACCTGGCCGGCCCCTCCACCGTGTGCATCCCCACCAGCCCCGACGTCGGCGAGACCATCGGTGTCCGGTTCGACCCCGGACTGGCGGCCAGGGTGCTGCGGTTCAATCCCGCCGAGGTTCGCGACCTGGCCGCCCCGCTGCGGGATGTCGTCGGGGCGATCCGCGCCGCGGAGGTCGCGCGAATCCTGCGCACGCTCCGCTCCTTCGGAACCGCTCCCAAGGTCGGCCTTCTGACCTCCCCCGCCGACGGCTGGGTCGGGTTGGTTCGTCGCGCCGCCGCTGCCGGGGCCGGTGCCGCGCAGGTGGCCGGGGAGATCGGCTGGTCCGCCCGACACCTGCGACGCCGGATGCTCGCGACCTTCGGGTACGGCTACGGCGCCCTGGTGCGGGTCGCGCGGATGCGACGGGCCCTGTCCCTGATGGGGCCGGGACGCGGATCTCCCGCGGGCCCGGCCGCCACGCGCTGGTTGAGCCGGGCCGCGACGAAGGAGCAGCCCGAGTCGAAACCCTCCTTGGCTGCTGTGGCGCACGCCGCCGGATACGCGGACCAGGCGCACATGACCCGCGATTTCCGGCTCCTGGTGGGCCGGACCCCGGCTCAGGTGGCGGGCAGCCAGGCGTAGAGGTCAATCGAGTTGCCGTCGGGGTCGTGAAGCGTGGCGTAGCGCTGCCCCCAGTGCGCGTCCCACGGTTCGACGTGTCCGTGATGCCCGGCCGCCACGAGGTCGCGATAGACGCGGTCCACCTGCCCCGGGCTGCCCATGTCGAAGGCCAGGGCGATGCGATGCCCACCCGTCGGGACCGTGTAGCCGGCGTCGAACCCGCGGATGACATCGACGCTGTCCCATGCGATGACGGTGCCGTCGCCGAGTTTCGCCTCGACGTGCGGGGCGTCGTCGGAACCTGCCGGGACGGTGATGCCCAGAGCACGGTAGAAGGCCAGCGACGCGGCCATGTCGGAGGTGACGATCCCGATGAAACCAAGTGTGAGAGCCATGTGACCACGCTATTGACCGCCCGGAGTCATCGTCTTGAACGAAACGGACACGACACCTCCCCACCCCTTGACCGGCCACACCAGGCCCCACCACCCCGTCCCCTCCCACCGGTTTTGCTGGCCTTACAACCCATTTGCTGGCCTTGTTGATGTTTGCTGGCGTCACAGCGCAGGCAAACGTGAATAAGCCCAGCAAAACCGGATTAAGGCCAGCAAACCGGATTCGACGGGTGGCCGAAGGTTGGGCGAAGTCCCGGAGGTTGAACGGGGTCCCGGGCGGTTTTCTCACGGCAGGTGCGCAGGTCCCGCATAGACTTCGTCCCATGCGAGCTGTCATCGTCGAGGAGCCCGGGGACGTCGAGGCCCTGACCATCAAGGAAACCCCCACCCCCACCCCCCAGCCGGGGGAGGTGCTGGTGCGCACCGTCGCCGCGGGCGTGAACCGCGCCGACCTGCTGCAGCGCCGCGGCTACTACCCGCCCCCGAAGGGCATCACCGACGTCATCGGCCTGGAGGCCTCCGGTGTCGTCGAGGCGATCGGCGCCGGTGTGACCCGGTGGAGGATCGGCGACGAGGTGGTGGCGCTGCTCGCGGGCGGCGGCTACGCGGAGTATTTCATCGCCCCCGAGGGGCAGCTGGTTCCCCCTCCGCCCGGGGTGGATCTCGTGACCGCCGCGGGACTGCTGGAGGTGGCCGCCACCGTCGTCTCGAACATGGACGTCGCAGGTTTGAAGACCGGTGAGACGCTGCTGGTCCACGGCGGGGCGGGTGGGGTCGGCACCTTCGCCACCCAGTACGCCAAATCCCTCGGAGCGCACGTCGTCGCCACCGCCGGCAGCGACCCGAAGCTGCTGCACTGCCTGGCACACGGCGCCAAGGTCGCACTCGACTACCACGGCGACTGGGTCGACGGGGTACGCGAGGCCACCGGTGGTCGTGGTGCGGACGTGATCCTGGACATCATGGGCGCCAAATACCTGGAGGCGAACGTCAAGGCCCTCGCCAAACGCGGCCGCATGGTGGTGATCGGCCTCCAGGGCGGCACCAAGGGCACCCTCAACCTGGGGCTGCTGCTGCAGAAGATGGGCACCGTCACGGCAACGTCGCTGCGGTTCCGGCCGGTCGCGGAGAAGGCCGCGATCTGTGCCCGGGTGGTGGAGACAGTGTGGCCGAGGATCGGCAACGGCGAGATCCGCCCCGCCCCCGAGACCCGCGTCCCGTTCGACGAGGTACGCCGGGCGCACCAGATCCTCGAGTCCGGGGACAACGTCGGCAAACTGGTGCTGGTGTTCTGACAGCCCACTGCCGAAGACGCCCCTCTAGACGCCGGTCGGCTCGAAGCCATGATGACCGCGTCCGGGGTCTTGTGGTCAGGTTTTGACTACCGGTTGCAGGGTGGTTTCGACACGGACTGCTCCTTCGTCGCAGTCCGGCTCAACCAGCTTTGCTCTGCCCGAAGCTGGTCGAGTCGAAACCCAAAGCGACCATACCCGGGGACTCATGGTCGGGCTTGTCATCCGGCCGCCGATGATTTCGACACGGACCGCCCGTTCCTCGCGACCCGAATCAACCAGCTTCAGGGGACGGTGATTGGTCGGGCCAGCCGTGGCGAAACCACGGTGCAGATGCCTGGGATGTGCATTCCGGGCGCGGGGCGACGCCGTTCCGCGAACACCTTCCACTAGGCTGGCGGAGTGACCAAGGTTCTCACTTCTCTTCCCGTCGGCGAACGCGTCGGCATCGCTTTCTCCGGTGGTCTCGACACCTCCGTCGCCGTCGCCTGGATGCGCGAGTCGGGTGCCATTCCGTGCACCTACACCGCCGACATCGGCCAGTACGACGAAACCGACATCGCCTCGGTGCCCGGTCGCGCTGAGGTGTACGGGGCGGAGATCTCCCGGCTCGTGGACTGCAAGGAAGCGCTCGTCGCCGAGGGACTCTCGGCACTGGCGTGCGGAGCCTTCCACATCCGCTCAGGAGGTCGCGCGTACTTCAACACCACCCCCATCGGCCGGGCCGTCACCGGCACCCTGCTGGTGCGGGCCATGGCCGCCGACGACGTGTCGGTGTGGGGCGACGGCTCCACCTACAAGGGCAACGACATCGAACGCTTCTACCGCTACGGCCTGATGGCGAACCCGGAGCTGCGGATCTACAAGCCGTGGCTCGACGAGGCGTTCGTCTCACTGCTGGGCGGTCGCGCCGAGATGAGCACCTGGCTGGCCGAACGCGGCCTGCCCTACCGCGACTCCAAGGAGAAGGCCTACTCCACCGACGCCAACATCTGGGGAGCCACCCACGAGGCCAAGACCCTCGAGGACCTCGACGTCTCCCTGGAGACGGTGGAGCCGATCATGGGCGTCAAGTTCTGGGACCCGGCCGTCGAGATCCCGACGGAGGACGTCTCGATCCGTTTCGAACAGGGCCAGCCGGTGGCGATCAACGGCCGCCGTTTCGACAGCCCCGTCGCCCTGGTGCTGGAGGCCAACGCCATCGGCGGCCGCCACGGCCTGGGCATGAGCGACCAGATCGAGAACCGCATCATCGAGGCCAAGTCGCGCGGCATCTACGAGGCCCCGGGCATGGCGCTGCTGTGGATCGCCTACGAACGTCTCCTGGCGGCGATCCACAACGAGGACACCCTCGCGAACTACCGCTCCGAGGGGCTGCGGCTCGGTCGGCTGCTGTACGAGGGCCGCTGGCTGGACCCGCAGTCGCTGATGCTGCGCGAGTCGATCCAGCGTTGGGTGGCCTCCGCCGTCACCGGTGAGGTGGACCTGAGGCTGCGTCGCGGCGACGACTACACCATCCTCGACACCCGCGGCCCGAACCTGTCCTACCAGCCGGAGAAACTCTCCATGGAGCGCGTCGAGGACGCGGCCTTCGGACCCACCGACCGCATCGGGCAGCTCACGATGCGCAACCTGGACATCGCGGACTCCCGCGAACGCCTCGAACTGTACGCCTCCCAGGGCACGTTGCTCGCGGGTCACGTCAACCTCATCGGCACCCTGGAGCAGGGCGGAGCGGCGAAGATCGCCGCCCTCGGGTCGGGCAGGACCACCGAACAGGTCGAGGACGCGGCCCTGCGCTCGGCCATGGACTTCGGAACGGACTGACACATCCCCCTTCGCCACCGGGTGGACCAGACCCGTCGCGGCCTGATCCACTCGGAAAGCCTGTTTAGGACCCTGAGCATGAGCCGCTTCCTGAAATCCCAAGCCTGGAGGCCCACTGGGTTGTTGATGGCGTACGGCGCCCTGACGCTCGTGTGGGTGGTGCTGTGGCGCTTCCCGGTGCTGATGGCCGACGACCGGTTCTTCGCCATCGCCTCCGAACTACCCCGGGGCCAGCAGACCTGGGCAGTGATCGAGAAGATGTTCGACGACTGCTGGCGCTTGATCAACGGACGTCTCGCCGACGGTTTCGGAACCATGCTGTTCGCCTTGGGCAACACGGCACTCCGGTTGGCGATGGCCCTGTTCTATGTCGCGCTGACCGCCATTCTCTGGTGCTATCTGCGTCTGTCGGCCGAGGCGTTGCGGCGGCCGTTACCACGCTTGTCGTTGGGGGCCGGTTCGGGCGCCGCATGGGTCTGCTGGTCGCTGGCCGCCATTTGGCCTTTCACCCTGATCGGTCTCAGCACCGGGGTCGCGGGTGAGAGTGTCATGCTGATGGCAGCCGTCTGGAACTACGTGTTTCCCCTGGCCCTGCTGTTGTTCGCTCTTTATCCCCTGTTCCGCCGCTGGGCGGGACGGCCGATGCCGTGGTGGGCCGAGTTGCTCTCGGTGCCGCTGGTGTACGTGAGTTTCCTGATGCACGAACTGGTCACCGTTGCGGGCGCGGTCCTGGTGGCCGTGGCATTGCTCACGGCGCGTTCGAGGGTGTGGACGGTACCGGTGGGGCTCATCACGGCCAGCGCGATCGTGGGCGTGTACGTAAAGTTCACGGCACCGGGGCTGCGGGCCCGCACCGAGACCTATCAAGGCATCGACCCCGTCCTTCTGACGAGTCTGCGCGCCAAAGCGGTAAGCGCCGCGATGGCCCTGAACCTGTGGCCGCAACGCGACCTCAAGCTGCTGCTGGTGCTGGCCCTGGCGCTCGGCCTGGCCGTTCACATGGCGTGGCGCAGCGGCAGGTTCTCCACGTCACGGGCCCGCCTGCTGCTGGCCACCCTGTCGTTGATGTTCCTGTCGGTTCTCGCCTGGCTGGTAGCGAACATGCACTTCATCCGCGAGCAACGCCGGGTCGGCACGACGGACCTGGATGCCATCAACAACCTGCTCGGCGAGGCGATCCCGGTGCTGGCCGCGGCCGGAGGGTTCGTCGCCTGCACCTTGGTGGTGGTGTTCCTGCTGCCCAAGGGCTTCCTGTCACCCCTGACCACGGGCACCCTGCTGGCGGCCTTCCTGACTACTGGGGCCGTCGCCTATTCGAGTTCACCGCACTACGCCTGGGTGCACAGGACGTTCTACATGCCGGGGATCCTGGCGGTCTTGGTGGTCGTCATGATCTGCGCGGACGTTCTCAGCAGCGCCGGTGAGGCGACACGCCCCGAGACCAGGACGACTTCCCTCCTGGTACCCGTCCTACTCGTCCTGGTCGGCCTCCACTCCCTGGTGGTGACGGGCACCCAGCTGGCAGCGAACTGGGCCGCTTGGCGAAACGTCGAGCATCAGGTAGCGGCCGTCAAGGCGGGACAACAGGACACGGTCACGATCCCGATCACCCTGCCCTGCTCCGACGTGATGTGGTACTTCAACGGGTCAAACCTCGAACGCACCGCACACCAGTGGCGGATCTACTACGGCCTGGACAGGGACGTGCCGGTACGGGTGCGGGTTCCCGAGACCGTCCACTCCTGCCCGATCCAGTGAGGCTCGTTCAACATCCCACACCCCAACCAGCGCAACTCCACGCCATGGTTTCGACACGGCCAGTTCGCGGAACGAGCTGGCCGGCTCAACCGACTCCGAGGAAGGGCGCCAGACGCTCGGCCGAGACCCGGCCGTCGTGCCACTTCTCGGCGAACGCCCGGTTCTCGGCCGCCCTGGTGCGCAGTTCGTCGCGGCGGTCACGAATGGACGCGACCACCTCGTACAGGTCGTCGGGGGTGGCCTCCAGCAGATGCGGCGACTCCGGCAACCGGTCACGAACCGCCTCGTTCATGCGCCCGACGCACACCCGGCCCGCGGCCATCGCCTCCACCGCCGCCACCCCGTAGGACCCGAACATCACCTGATCCACCACCACGTCACAGGACCGCACCAGCTCCCGCAACTGCGCGTGCGGCAGGCCCGAAGGCGCGACGTACTCGATGGCACCCTCGTCATGAAGCCGCCGAAGCACCGGATCGATGAACTGGGTGCCCTTGATCGGTGGTTTCCGCTGCGAGGGAACGTGCACCACGAGGGGTTTCTCACGTTCCAGCAGCGGCGCATCCGAGGCCCACGCTTCGACGTCTACCACCACCGGCAGCCACGTGCTGAAGGGCAGGTCAAAACCCATATCGGGGGTGGAGTGGAACACCGGCCAGCCACAGGAGGCCGCAAAACTCCGGTTGAGTTCTGTGCGGCGGATCAGCGAGGACCGCCACTTCTCGTCGCCAACGGTGAAATAGGACCACTGGTCGCGGGCCATGTGCGCCAAGGGATCGCGCACGTCGGAGCCGTGCGCAATCAACGCCATCCAATACCCCATCTCCGCCAGCCTTCGGGCATCCGACTGGAAATGGGCGGCACGATCCCATCGCGCGAAGGACATGAAACCGTCGAGCGCCACGTGGGTGACGCCGTCGAACAGACGCCCCGCACGCCACCCCCACGCGACGGGGGCACGGAACCCGATCCGGCCGAGCAACTTGTCCACCTCGAAGTGGAAACCGCCTCCACGCAACGGCACCCCGGAGAACGACCACGCCTGCGCCGGAAGATTCGATGCGACGGCCCGCGCCCATGCAGTCGCCTGCCCGGCATAGTTCGACGGCCCGATGGCCAGAACAGGACTCATGCGGCACAGGTTATCCCGTGGGTAGAATCGCCTGCGGCAGCGCGCCACATTCACCGTTGGAAGGAAATGTTCGTGAAGATCGCCGTCATAGCACTCGGCAAGATCGGGCTGCCCCTGGCAGTCCAGTTCGCTGACATGGGCCATGAAGTCGTCGGCGTCGACGTTCAGCAGACCGTTGTGGACAAGGTCAACGCCGGAACCGAGCCCTTCCCGGGCGAGGCCCATCTCCAGGAGAAACTGTCGGTGTTGGTCCCGGCCGGGAAGTTGCGCGCCACCTGTGACTATTCGGAGGCCATTCCGGGAGTCGACGCGATCGTGATCGTCGTCCCGCTGTTCGTCAACGACGAGACCTGGCAGCCCGACTTCGGCTGGATGGAGGCCGCCACCCGGTCCTTCGCCGAGCACCTCACGCCGGGCACTCTCATCTCCTATGAGACCACGCTGCCGGTTGGCACCACCCGGAACAGGTGGAAGCCGATGATCGAGGAGATCTCCGGTCTGGAAGAGGGCAAGGACTTCCACCTGGTGTTCTCCCCGGAACGCGTGCTCACCGGGCGGGTGTTCGAGGATCTGCGGAAATACCCGAAGCTGGTCGGCGGGCTCTCACCCGAGGGTACCGCGAAGGGCATCGATTTCTACGAGCAGGTTCTGACCTTCGACGAGCGCCCCGACCTGCCGCAGGGCAATGGGGTGTGGGACATGGGGTCGGCGGAGGCCGCGGAGATGGCCAAGTTGGCTGAAACCACCTACCGGGACGTCAACATCGGGTTGGCCAACCAGTTCGGGAAGTTCGCCGCCGCTCATGGGATTGATGTCCACAAGGTCATCGACGCCTCCAACTCGCAGCCCTACAGCCACATCCACCGGCCCGGCATCGCCGTCGGCGGGCACTGCATCCCCGTCTACCCGCGCCTCTACCTCTACACCGATCCGGAGGCCACGATCGTGCGTACCGCCCGCGAGGCGAACATGACCATGCCCGGGTATGCGATCGGTTTGGCCGAGGGTGTGTTGGGTGACCTGAAGGGCCGCCGTGTGGTGGTACTGGGTGCCTCCTACCGGGGCAGGGTGAAGGAGACCGCGTTCTCGGGTGTGTTCCCCACCGTCGAGATCCTGAAGTCCAAGGGCGTTGAAGTACTGGTGCATGATCCGATGTACACCGACGAGGAACTCGCGGCGTTCGGGTTCACTCCCTACCGGTTGGGTGAGCCGGTTGATGCCGCGATCCTCCAGGCCGACCATCCCGAGTACCTCGACCTCACCCCCACCGACCTACCCGGAACCCAGGTCATCATCGACGGACGCGGCGTCCTCGACCCGGCCCGCTGGAAGGGTGTCGCCTACCGCTCGATCGGTGACGGCACCGCCCGATGAGCAGGGTCCGTCACCTCTCGTCCGTCCACGATGTCCACGACACCCGCGTCACCTACAAGGAGTGCGCCTCCTTGGCGGCCGCGGGTCACGACGTCGCCCTGCTCAACTGCCACGACGGCGACATCGAGGTGGCGGGGGTGCGGGTGATCGGGCTGGGCGCGCCGCGCGGCCGCATCGACCGGATCCTCCGCAAGACGTGGGCCATCTTCTTCCGTGCGCTGCGGGAAAGAGCCGACATCTACCATTTCCACGACCCCGAGCTGATGGGGGTCGGGCTGGCGCTGCGGCTGTGCGGCAAGAAGGTCGTCTACGACGTCCACGAGGACGTTCCGCTGCAGATCATGAACAAGACCTGGATCCCGGGCTGGTTGAAGAAACCACTCTCGGGGATCACCCGGGTGCTGGAAGGCATCTCGGGCAGGGCACTTAGCGCGATCGTCGCCGCAACCCCGTCGATAGCTGCGAAGTTTCCGGCACACAAGACGGTCGTGGTGCAGAACTTTCCCGAGAAGGGCCTGGCGGACCAACGCAACGACAAGCCCTTCCGGGACCGCACCAACGCGTTCATCTACGTCGGTGGGCTGTCCGAGCAGCAGGGCCTGTTCGAGATGCTGGCGGCCTTCGAACACCTCCCCGGCGACGTCACCGGCCTGCTGGCGGGCAAGTTCAAACAGCTCCAGGAACAGGCCGAGGCGCATCCCGGCTGGCGGCACGTCCACCACCCCGGCCCCCTGCCTCGCGACGAGGTCGTGGCCGGGCTGCGTGACGCCCGGGTCGGGCTCGTGCTGGACCACCCGATCAGCAACTACGTCGAAGGCTATTCGACGAAGATGTTCGAGTACATGGCCTGCGGCCTGCCTTTCATCGCCTCCGATTTCCCCCTGTGGCAGCGGATCGTCGCCGAACACGACTGCGGCATCACCGTCGACCCGTTCGACACCGACGCCGTCGCGAAGGCCCTGAACCACCTGCTGGAAAACCCGGAGGAGGCGGCCCGGATCGGAGAGAACGGGCGGCAGGCGATCCTCCACACGTACAACTGGGACATCGAGTTGAGAAAACTCCTGTCCTGCTATGAGAGCCTCTGACCGTGTTGATTGTTCCCAAACGAATTCTCGTACTCGCCCCGCACACCGATGATGCCGAACTCGGCGCGGGCGGGTCGATGACCAAGTGGCTGGAGGCAGGGGTCGACCTGCACGTCGCCGTGTTCTCGACTGCCGAGGAGTCGCTACCCAACGGCTCCGCCCCGACCCGGCTGGCCGACGAATGCCACGCCTCCCTTGACGTGCTCGGGGTGAAACCGGAGAACCGGCAGATCATGCACTACCCGGTGCGCAAGCTCGGCTACCACCGCCAGGAGGTGCTGGAGAACATGGTGGCGATGGAACGCCAGCTGAACCCCGAGTGGATCCTGATCCCCTCCGGCGCCGACCTGCACCAGGACCACGCCACCATCCACGACGAGGCGATGCGCGCCTTCAAACACAAGACCCTGCTGGGCTACGAACTGCCCTGGAACCACATCACGTTCTCCGCGTCGGCGTTCGTTACCCTCGACAAACGCCACCTCGACAAGAAATGGGATGCCCTGACGAAGTACACCTCGCAGCTCGAAATGGGCAGGGCGTACTTCACCAAGGAGTTCCACGAATCCCTGGCCAAGGTCCGCGGCCTCCAGGTGAAACACGACTGGGCCGAGGCGTTCGAGCTGATCCGCGTCGTTTTGTGAGCCGAACATGATCGTAACCATCCACCAACCGAACTTCGCGCCCTGGACGGGCTACTTCGACAAGATGACGAAGGCGGATGTCTTCGTCCTGCTGGACACGGTGCCATTCACCAAGGGCGGGTTCCAGAACCGGGTGAAGATCAAGGGACCGGGCGGGCCGCAGTGGCTGACGATCCCGGTGCACACCAAGGGCCGACTCGGTCAGCTCACGCGCGACGTGGAGACCAACGAGTTGAAGCCGTGGCGCGGCGACCACGTCAAGACCCTTCAGACCCTGTACGGGCGCTGCCCCGGTTTCGAGACGGCCAAGGCGATGCTGGAGGCCGTCTACGCCCGCGAGACGACGAACCTGGCCGATCTGTGCACCGACCTCATCACCCGGCTGCGCGACCACTACGCGATCCCGACGAAACTGGTGCGCGCCTCGGAGCTGGAGGCGACCGGCTCGGCGTCGGAGCTGCTGGCCGCCATCACCGCGGAACTCGGTGGGGACGTCTACCTGTCGGGCCCCTCGGGTCGCAACTACCTGGACGAGTCTGTGTTCGTGGAACGCGGCATTGCGCTGGACTACCACTCGTTCACCCCCACCCCCTACCCCCAGCCGCACGGCGACTTCGCGGGGGGCCTCAGCATGCTCGACCACCTGGCCTCGGGCGCCGATCCCTGGTGGTGACGGGGGTGTGAACCGGCTGGGTGCAAGAATGCGGTGACCACCGGCCGGTCTGCCACCCCGGATGAGACGCGTCCCGGCGCCGGATCACCGTCCGCGGCCCAGCCGGAATCGTCGCGCTCCCGGAGGAGACACCCAGATGAGCACCAACCCACCAGCCCGGGAAACCACATCCCCGGGGGCTCGGCAGGGCATGTGCGTCCCGGCGGTCCTGTTCGGGGTCGTGGTCGTGTTCCTGGCACAGGGGATCCTCGAACGGGTGGTGCGGCGGGCCCAGCAGGGTTTTGCTCCCCCCGGGTCGAACGTCCAGACCTTGACCGCATCCACCCTGATTCTCCCCGCTTTACAGGTGGCGGTCTGCATCCTTTTCCTGTTCCCATGGGCCCTCCTCGGCGACCGTTACGGGCCACGCCTGCCCTACGCCGGCGGCCTGTTCGTGTGGGCGCTGGGGGTGTTCGCGGGGAGCTGGTCGGGTTCGGCGGAGTTCCTGCTCGCGAGCTACGCGCTCCAGGCGGCCGGGGTGGCGGCGGTGCTTCCCGCCGCGCTCGCCGTCGTCACGAACGCGCAGTCGTACCAGGGCGGTTTCCTCACCGGCTTGGTCATCGCCTTTCCTGCGCTCCTCCACCTGCCGGGGTCGCTGATCGCCGACCTGATGGCCAGGTCGATGGACTGGCGGGCGGCGCTGCTGCTGATCTCCGTCGCCGCCGTCCCGCCCCTGATCCTGGGCTGGTTGGCGATCCCCTCCGGTCCCGTCGAGGCCGGACCCGACGACGGCCCCGCCCCGGAGAGCCGCCCCGGACGGGGTCGCGCGGTGGTGCAGACCCTGCTGCTCGGCGCCGTGTTGTTCGGGTTCCGGATCCATCTGGAACTGGCCTTCTCCGCGCACTACGACCAGTTCGCCCTCAGCGGCGCCGCCGGGTATTTCAGGGCCCACAACGGCCTGGTCAACTTCCCCTTCATCGCGGGACTTGCGGCAGGATTCGTCGTGGGTGCGATGATCGCGGGAGGCCGCGCGAACACCTGGCTGGCGTGGCTGATCGCCGCGACGGGCGTCGGGATCGCGTCGGTCCCGCTGCTGCCCTTCGACATCGCCGTCCTGACCGGCGCCGTCCTGGCCTCGGCGGGGCTCGGAATCGGGTTGTCGGGACAGCTGGTCGCGCTGTTGCGTCTCGCTGCCGGGAACCGGATCTCCCGGGCCGCCGCCCTTTTCCAGGTGGCCCAGAACCTCGGCTACGGGGTGGGGATCGGGGTTCCCATGGCCCTGATCCTCGCTCTGGGAGACACCGTCACACCGGATGCAAGGGTCCATCTGTTCCTGGGCTGCTCCCTGATCCTGCTGGTCACGGGACTCGTCCTGGCGCTGAGGAAACCGAAGAACCGGGTGGCGGCGCAACGAGACAGCGAAGAGTAAACGAAGCGTCGGATACAATCGCCACGACCGGGAAAACCGGTTACGACATCAGCGAAACAGAAATGACGATCCGCCCGGGAATCCAGCAGACCACATCGCCGAACAACCAACAAAGGCTGCACATCGCCTCGGTGCTGTTCGGGATCGCCGTCGTCCATCTCGCTCAAGGGTTTTTCCAGAAGGCAGGGTGGATGGCCTTCCAGAGTTCCGGGGTCCTTTCCTCGGACCATGGTGTCCTCCTGAGTTCGGCCTTCACGATTCTGAAGGCGACGGTCTCGGTCGTCTGCCTCATCCTCTGGGGCGTTCTCAGCGACCGGTTCGGGCCGCGTTCGATCTGGATCTCCGGGATTCTCCTGTGGGCTCTGGGCACCTACGCCATGGGCTGGTCGGACTCCCCGGGTTTCCTGTTCGTCACCACGGCCGTCCAGACAGCCGGGATCGTTGCGCTGCTTCCCGCGGCGTTCTCAGCCGTGACGAAGGCACATCCCGAAGCCCACGGGCCCTTAATCGGTTTGCTCTGCGCCTTCCACGGCTCCCTCCCAATGATCGCCTCGCTGTACCCCCCCGAGCAGGACTGGAAAGCGACGCTGCAGTTGGCACCCATCGTCGCTGTTCTCCCGGTCCTCCTCGGTTGGTTCGTGCTCCCCCACTCCCCCGCCGAGGTCGCGATCACCCGGCCGGCACGGCCGCACCGCTCCTCCGGGAAACTGCCCGCCCTGGCGCAGACGCTGCTGTTCGGGGCCGTCCTGTACGGAATATGGTTCTACCTGAGCTCCTTCACGCTGAACAGCGGCGGACACATATCCGAACTCGCCAGGCTCCGCATGGAACTGATCGACATTCCATTCATGCTCGGCCTGGCTGCCGGGTTCATCGTTGGTGGGGCGGTTTCCGGTAAGCGCGACCTGACCTGGTTCGCCTGGCTGATCACGCTGGCCGGCGCGGTGATCTCGCTGACCCAGCCGTCCTTCCCCAGCGCCCCGATCGCGTTCGGCCTGGCGTTGGTCACCGCGGGCGTCGGGTTCGGGTTGCCGGGTCAACTGATCGCCCTGCTGCGGCCCGCACCCAGGAATCGGCCAGGGTTGTTCAGCGGCCTGTTCCAGGCAACCCAGATCCTCGGCAACAACGTGGGCACAGGACTGCCCCTGCTGCTGGTTTCCCTGATGCACGCCGATCCGGAGATCACGTTCAAGATGTTCCCGGCCTGTTCCCTGACCCTGCTGGTGGCGGGTCTCGTCCTGGCGGTCGTCTTCAGGAACCGGGTGACGCCCGGCGTCGAAGCCCCCTGATCGTCCCCGTCCACCGCGTCGTCGTCACCCCGCCGGGCGCGGCGGAGGCCCGCCGACCTCACGGGCACAGGCGAACGCGAACAGGGTCGGCACGACGGTCGTTCCCGACCGACGGCCCCGGAAATCGCGGGACCCGGCGCCACCGCCGTTCCCCGGTTTCCCGCCGATTCCCCCGGACCTGGCAACGGACACAGGAAAAACCATTGACCACGTCATCCGGTCGGACGACAAACAAACCTGAACATTGTTGAAGAAAAAATTGCCCCGGTTTGCCGGTCCGGTTAGCGGGACGGGCAAAGCAGCGGTAAGGTCCTGTCTGCGGAATCTCAGTTAACCAAGGGCAGGTTCGCCACCCGGGACTGACTCGACCATCGCTTAGAGTCGGATCACCAAGGCGCCCTGACCGGGATAGGAACTCACCTGGAACCTGCCCTGGTGCCGAGGAGACGGCTTCGCGTTGCGAACGAATGACAACTACGAGGTATTCATGTGGGATAAAGAGCCGCTGCTGGCGGTCCGGGGGATGCGGAAGTCCTTCGGTCGGCTCGAGGTGCTGACCGGAGTCGACATCGACCTCCGACACGGGGAGGTGCTCGGCATAGTCGGCCCCAACGGAGTTGGAAAGTCCACCATGGCCTCGATCATCGCCGGCTACACGTCGGCCGATGAGGGAGTGGCCAGTCTCTCGGGTGGGCCGTGGGATCCACGGCAGATCATGCTCATCGACCCCCAGAACGAGCTGGATCCGAGACTGACCGTCGTCGAGGCCATGTTCCGGCACGTCGAGGGGAGACCCAGCCTCACGGAACTGATGACCCGCGCCAAACGAATCCTCTCCGAGACCGGCATCCCCCTGTCCCCCACCCACCGGCTCGGCGGTCTCAGCCACACGGAACGCCGCATGGCCGAGGTGGTCCGCATGCTCGCCGACCCGCGTGAGGTCATCGTCATCGACGAACTCAGCAACGCCCTCAACGCCGACGAACTCGAGGACCTGCGCTACGCCCTCAACCGGACGGTCGAGGAGGGCCGGGGCGTCCTCTACATCACCCACCAGCTGGAGGAGGCGCTGCGGCTGTGCAACCGGGTCGCGGTGCTGCGCGACGGCAAGATCGAGCAGATCTTCGATTCCGCCACCACCACCGTCGACCAGCTCACCGAGGCGATGTTCGGTTCCGTCATCGAGATCACGCCGCGACGCGCCAACGCCACCGCCGACGTCGTGATGGACGTCGTAGGCCTGGAGTGCACCACCGAACCGGTCTCCTTCCAGCTGAACCGCGGCGAGGTACTCGGCTTCACCGGTTCCCGCAGCTCGGGTGTCGAGGAGGTGCGCGACGCCCTGATCGGGAAGCGCCCCGCCTACATGGCCTCGCTGACCGTCGACGGCCGCGCCGCCCGCATCACCGCCCCCCGCGACCTGCCGTCGCTGGGCATCGCGGTGCTGACGAACATGCTCGACCCGGAGAGCGAGGCCCACGCGGCCCGCAACATCGTCATGCTCGACGGTGAGGAGGACGTCGACGACGAGGCCATTGAGGACACCACCCGGATCCTGCTCATGCTGAAGGAGTCGGAGGACCGGATGAGCGAGCTCCTGCACCGCCCCACGCAGTCCACCGGTCAGCGACGCTGGCAGCAGATGCAGGAGATCGCCAGCCAGAACGCCCGCATCATGATCCTCATCCAACCCACCGACGGCCTCGACATCGCCACCCGGGAACGTTTCGTACGCCTCCTGGAGGAGATCACGGGCCGCGGCGTCGGGGTGTTGCTGTTCACCAGCGACGAACGGGAGCTGCACCAGTTCAGCGACCGAGTGCTGGTGATGGCCGACGGCGGGATCCGGGAGGAATGGGACACCAGGACCATCACCACCGAAGCCACCCGAGGGGCGTGACCGGCCAGCACGGCGTGCGACGTAACGCTGGCTTTCTTGACCGGAAAGCCAGCTTAATCGTCAAACACCAGCGCTGTAGGGCTGGCGTTTGACGATTAAGCTGGCGCGGCCACCCGGATGGGGGCGACGAATCATTCGCGGCCGCTGGAGATCCACTGCGGCGGCGTGAACGACAGGTCCCGGGATCCCTGTACCAGATCGGCAACGGCATCGAGTCGCGCCACCTGGTCGTCGGTCAGCCGCAGCTGCGCCGCCGCAGCGTTCTGCCGGACCCGCTCAGCGGACCGGGTGCCGGGGATGGGAACCACCGGCAGGCCGAGCCGCCCGGTCCGGTCCAGCAGCCAGGCCAACGCGACCTGCGCCAGGGTCGCATCCAGCTCATCGGCAACCCGGCGGATCACCTGGAGCAGTTGCTGGTTGGCCTCGTAGTTCCTGACGAACCGGTCCTCGGATTTGAGCATCGATCCCGCGATCCGTTCCGGTGTCAACGCGCCGGTGAGGAACCCACGTCCCAGCGGGCTGTAGGGCACGAACCCGGCCCCCACCTCACGGGCAGCGGGCACCACCTGGGCCTCGACGTCACGCGACCACAGGCTCCATTCGCTCTGGACAGCGGTGATGGGGTGGACGGTGGCGGCGGCCCGCAGTTCGGTAGCGGTCACCTCGGACAACCCTAGGTGACGGACCTTGCCCTCCGCCACGAGATCGGCCATGGCTCCCACCGTCTCCTCGATCGGCAGGTCGAGCTGGCGGCGGTGCATGTAGTACAGGTCGATGGTCTCGACGCCCAGTCTCCGCAGCGATGCCTCACAGGCCGACCGGACGTAGGCGCGGTCACCGCGCGTCGCCGGAGCGTCGGGGGTTCCGATGAGACCGGTGATGCCGAACTTGGTGGCGACCTGCACCTCCCCCCGACGCTCCCGCAGCAGCTGCGCGAACAACTCCTCGTTCGTGCCTGCCGGACCCTGGGTGCCGGGCCGGGGTTCGCCGTAGACGTCCGCGGTGTCGAGGAACGTGATGCCCGCGTCGACGGCGGCGTGCAGGGTCGCGAGGGCATCGGCGGGATCGGTCTGCCCGTAGACGTGACTCAACGCCATCCCGCCGAAACCAATCCGGCTGACGTTCAGGCCGTGGCCCAGATCAATGATGGGTACCTGGTGCATGTCATTCTCCCAGTGCTCGTTCATAGTTGGTGATCTTGTGGTCGAGGGCGCCGAGGTCGTCAGCAAGCTGGTTCAGCTGCTGCTGGACGGCGTCGCGGTGCCGCCTGAGCAGAGCCAGGCGACGCCGGTGCGATGACTCCCCCTCGGCGACCAGCGTGATGTACTCGCGCATCTGCTCCACCGGCATCCCGGTACGTCGCAGCCTCACCAGCATCTGAATCATCCGGATCGCCCGTCCGTCGTAGCGGCGGTAGCCGTTGGAGGTCCGGTCGATCACCGGGATCAGTCCCTCGCGTTCATACCAGCGAAGGGTGTCGCGGCTGAGGCCGGTGATGTCGGCCACCTCGGCTATCCCGACGGCAATGCTCCCGGCCTGCCGCCATGCCGAGGCGGCCAGGTCATCCGCGGACCGGACGACGACCCCCGCGGCGCGGAGTTCGTCGAGGGCCGCGAGGTGTGCCTCACCGGTGGTGTCGGCGCAGGCGTTGGACACCACGGTCACCGCATATCCACGATCCAGGGCCGACAGGGCGGCGAGCCGGATGCCGTGGCCGGTCACTAAACCGGTCAACACGACGTGCTCGACCCCGAGGCCCCGCAGGGTCTCGTCGGTTTGTGCGACGTCGAAGATGTCGCGGTCGTATTTGGTGATGACGGGCTGCCCGCGTGGTTCGAAACCGTCCACGAAAGCGGCGTCCGGATGATCGGGATCGGCACGGTCGTCCCCCGGGGTCGGAGACAAATACCGGGTGCTGATCACCGGCCAACCGAGGTTAGCCAGCAAACGCCGGACCTCCCGTCCCAGATGCGCCGACCACGGGTCGTGGGCAAGGGCGAGAACCCAGTTCTGCCAGTCGATTTCAAGCAGTGCACTTCGCATGACCCCACACGCTAAACATTGGAGTTCACTCCAGGGCAAATGCGATCCGAACCTCTCGCGCTCCACACCATCCCAAAGAGCCAGTCAGTTCCGCGAATCCGGCATGCCGTCGGAATCAGCGACCTGGCCGCACGGAGGAATCGGATCGCCGACCGGTCGGGCGCACAGTTCTCGCGCCCATGCCAGGCAACGATCCTTCACGGCCCGCAGCTGTTCCGGGGAAACCTCGTAGATCGCGACCTCGAAGGGCTGAATACGGCCAACCTCTTCCAGGCGCCTGACGAACTGAGTGATCTCAAAACCGAGATCGGCTCGATGACCCAGTTCGATGAGCCTCCGGTCCCGGTATCTCCCTGAAGCACGTATGCGATCCACATCCAGATAGTCGCGGGCCTCGCCTCTCGAAAAAAGAGCCGCGACCTTGTTGCCCACTGCGTCATCGGGCGCGAGCACCGGCCCAACTGCAAGGCGAACCGGATCCTCCGCACGCCAATCGACACCCAGATCGACGGTCACAGCCGGCTCCGCGGAGCCTCTGCTGAGGACGAGTCGTGAAAAACAGGGATGCTGTTCCCGGATCTCCACGTCATAGCCTGCTTCTTGAAGGGCAGCGACGACTCGCTCCAGCGCCGAGGCGAATTCGTGCTGCGCGGACTGTGTGGTGAACAGGTCCACGTCCTCGGTAGGGCGATTGATGAATCCGTGTTCACGAATGGCACCAGACCCAGCCAGCGCGAACCCTGCTTCCGGGCCTGCCGCCTCCAGGGCAATCCTCGCGATCCTTCTCTGCTCGGAGGCATCCCGGCTCATGTGCGTACCCGAAGTTCGGGGAAACGCGTTTCCCACAGGTCCCGCACCCTCTGGTCCAGGTTGATCACGGGCCACAGCTCGATGAGACGATCCCGGTTGAGTAGACGTTCCTGTTCGGCCACCCGCCCTTCGGTGAGCAACGCCTGGTAGGCCATGCGCCGCCCCCCCACATCATCCACGTCGATCCCCACGCGATCCTCCTGCCAGCGAACCCCGTGCGGAAGGTCGATCAACCCGTGATAGGGGCCGCGCAGGGCGTCAAGAGTCGTCGGCGCATGGCAGGGCTTCACGTCCCGGAACCGAACACGTCCCGCAACCACACCGGTCACCATGAACCTCCCAGCGCTCGTGAGCCATCAGCATCTCGGCCTGTCGGTCCAGTGTAATGAGGTCGCATCGCTGGCCATCAGTTGATTCGCGGTCCCGGCGGCACCGTCCTGATCCGGCGACGCTGTCGCGCCCCTGATTCACAACGTGGCGCCCCAATCTCTCACGCTATCCTGCGCAGGATGCCCTTCAGGTCGTCGGGTGAGGGCGCCACCGGGGTGGTCGTGGTGCAGCCGTCGGCGAGGGCCGCGGCCACCAGGTCGTCCTCGTCGCGACGCAGAACCTCGGATGCGACCTTCAGGTCACTCAGCCGCGACGGGATGCCCAGCCTCGACCTCAACCGTTCGACCGCCCCGATCAGCGACGTCACCGCCGCCCGGCCCCTCGCCGAGGGGTGCAGCAGCCTGCTCAGGCGGGCGTAGCGTTCGGCGGCGCGGTCGCTGCGGGCGGCGTTGAACTCGATGACGTGCGGCAGCAGCAGCGCGTTCAACCTTCCGTGCGCGATCGGGTAGTGGCCGCCCAGCGCGTGCGCCAGCGAATGGACGATACCCAGGCCGACGTTGTCGAAGGCCATCGCCGCCATGCAGGACGCGTTGTGCATGTGGGAGCGGGCCTCCAGGTCGTCGCCGTGGGTGTAGCAGCGCTCCAGGTTCCCGAACACCAGCTCGACGGCCTTCTCCGCCAGCGCGTCGGAGAAGTCGCAGGCCTCCAACGCCACGTACGCCTCCGTGGCGTGGGTGAGCACGTCCATGCCGGAGTCGGCGGTGATGTGCGGCGGCACCCCGACCACGGCCTCCGGGTCCAGGATGGCCAGCCCCGCCACCAGTTCGCTGGAGGCGATCGGAACCTTCGTGTGCGTCTGTTCGTCGGTGACCACGGCGAACGACGTCACCTCCGAACCCGACCCGCTGGTGGTCGGGATCGCGACGATCCCCTCCGGCGCCCCGAAACCGGCGTCGAGGGCGGCCTTGTGCATCACCTTCGCGGCATCCATCACCGACCCGCCACCGTAGGCGACGACCACGTCGGGCCCGGACTGCAGGTAGACCGACACCCCGGCGCCGATCTCGGAGGTGCTGGGGTTCGGTTTCACACCCGTGAAGGTCGTCACCCGCTCACCGAGCCTGTCGACCACCTTCCGGTACACCCCGGTGGTGGCCAGGAAGTCGTCGGTCACCAGGAAAACCGGCCTCCCGCGGAACTCGTCGAGCGCCTCCAATGCCTCCGCGCCCAGCCTCACCCTGGTGGCCAGCCGGAACTCCCTCATGCCCTGCCCCTGTTCTCCTGTGTCTCTGTTTTGCTCCCTCTGACCGCGGGAATCGTTTCCCGCGGTTCGTCCGGCGCCTCCCATCCCGGTTTTCCCGCCTCGCTGGCGGCGCGGATCATCCAACGCAGAATGTGCACCGACGTGCGAGGCCTGGTCATGCCGCCCTCCCGGAATGTTCCCTGCGGTACTCGGACGGGGTCACCCCGATGTGTTTCTTGAACTGCCGCGAGAAATAGTTCAGCGGCGTGAAATCCAGCTCCGCGGCGATCCTGAGCACCGGTTTGTCGGTGTGGATGAGCACGAACTTCGCGCGCTCCAGTCGTTTGGCGGTCACGTAGTGGATGAAGCTGGAGCCGGTGCGTTCCTTGAACTTCCTCGCGAAATGCGACTCCGACCACATCAGGTAGGAGGCCGCCTTGTGCAGCGTCAGGAACGACGACGGGTTCTTCTCGATCTCGTTCAGCAGCGTCGTCAGGTTGCGTTCCCCACCCCGGGATGCGGGTTCGAGGAGGTCGTGGACGCGGATCAGCAGTTTCTCGCAGTACACCTGGCACTCGTAGCGGTTCATCGGGCCGCGTCTGCGTCCCCGGTGGCGGGTGACGATCTGGGAGATGTCGCGCCCGAACTGCACGGCCTCGCTGGTGGCGATGCCTATCATCATGTCCTCGTACTCGGACAGCTCCTTCGGATCCACCTTCTGGCTCCAGCGCGGCAGCAGATGATCCAGGTAGTCGCCGAGCAGCTCCAGGTTCGCGGCCGCGTTGCCCTGCGCGACGTTGCGGGCCACCACCGGGGCCTCCAGCGAGATCCGTCGCTTCACCGACTCGACGGGGATCAGCGGCAGCGGTTTCCGGATGCCCGCCAGCAGCGGGGCGAGCGCCGCGTTGCCGCTGGGGTCCGGGATCCTACCGAGCCTGCCCAGCACCGTGCCCGCCACCGCGACGGCGAAATCCGCCTCGCCGAGCGTGGAGCCGAGTTTCGCGTTCGCCAGCCCAACGATCTCGTTGGCGGCGGCCTGCAGCTTGCCGAGGTCGACCACGGCCACCTGGTCCAGCAGCTTCGCGGTCTCCGAGTGTTCCAGCACCTCCGAGGCACCCACGATCTGCTGGAGCTGCTGCTGCCCCTCGGTGAGCAGCACCTGCCCGGCCATCACCGCGCCCAGATACTGCGCACCCCACATGATCGAAACGGAGAAATCCACCAGGCCCGCATGGCAACGGTAAACGACCGGACGTCCCTCGATGGCGCTCTGCAGCCCGCCGTGAGCGTCGCAGCTGTAACACTTGGCGCGGATCGCGGGATCGCGACGCAGGTACTGACACAGGGTGCTGAACCGCGACGCCTCCGTGACGGGACGGCCCATGGAGTCGACGGTGATCATCGCCAACCCGGTGGAGGTGGCGAAGTCGTCCTGGATGCGCTGCAGCTCCTCGACGTCGATGAGGTTGCGCAGATCGAGGGCGGCGGCCGCGTTGCCCGCGGCGGGGTTCACGATGAAGTCCGGCACAGCACCTCCTGAACGCGTTTGAATCCCTTGCCCGTCACCGAGTCGACAGCCACGATCCGGTGGGCCCCGGCCCGCGCCAGGTGGTCGACGGCGTCGTGGACCTGCGCCTCGGTGGCCACCCCCGCGTGGGTGACGACCCCCAGCACCTCGCGGTTGAAGGTGGTGGCGAACCCCGGCGGGAAACGGGTCTCGTCGCTGGTGGCGGACTGCACCAGCACCACCACGTCCACGTCGTAGGAGGCCAGCATCAGGGCGTGTTTGTAGCGCCCCACCTCCAGGTACTCGCCCGGGGTGTCGATGGCGGAGGCGAAGGTCTCGATGGCCTGGGTTTTTGCATATTCGATGGGCAGCCCCTGGAGGCGCTGCCTGAACGTCGTCTTGCCGGCTCCGATGCTGCCGACCAGCAGGATCGACCTCATGTCCTACGTCACGTCCTAGTCAACGGTGCGGGGGTGAACCCGAGAATGGCCTGGAGGGTGGTGACGATCCCCGTGACGGAGGATTCGACGTCGGCCAGCCGGCCGGTGATGAGCAACGACCCGGAGAAGCGGTCGACGAATGCCAACTCGACCCCCGCCGACTTGGTGGCGATGTCGGCGGCGATCACGGCGGCCTCGCCCGGCGTGATGGTCAGCACCCCGATGGCCCCACTGCTCCCCGCGGGCAGGCCGATCTTCGGGTACAGGTGCGGATCGGGATTGGCTATCACGTGGGCGAGCGTGACCTGCTTGCCAGGCACGAACTCCTGGATGATGCGCGTCTTGTCGGTCAGCTCGGTCATCAATCGCTCCTCTGGGATGTCCTCACGATAGGACCACTTCGTGCAGGGTTCAATGTTGCGCACGACCCCGGAGCAAGAATGTGTAACAACCGGGAGAAACTGTGTATCCGAACCGGCCCTATGGTGGCGAAGGCAGGTCCAAACTGCCTGTCGCTAGGAGTAACGACGAAGGAGTCAGCATGCAGGAAGCGCTCGGAATGGTCGAGACGAAGGGCTATGTCGGAGCGGTTGAAGCCGCCGACGCCATGGTCAAGTCCGCAAATGTGTCCCTGGTGGGCAGCGAGAAGATCGGTGCCGGCTACGTGACCGTGCTGGTGCGCGGCGACGTCGGCGCGGTCAAGGCCGCCACCGACGCGGGCGCCTCGGCGGCGGAGCGGGTGGGTGAGCTCATCAGCGTCCACGTGATCCCGCGCCCCCACAACGACGTCGAGAAGATCCTCCCCGCCCAGGCCAAGTAGGAGAGTGAACAATGTCTGAGGAACTGATCAACAAGGTCCTGGCCGAGGTGGTCAAGAAGATGGGTGGCGACGCCCCCGCGCCGTCCGCTGCTCCCGCTCCCACACCCGCCCCCACGCCCGCGGCCGGGGCCCTGCCCGCCGTGACCGAGTTCGTCGGCACCAACGTCCTGGGCGACACCATCGGCATGGTCATCGCCAACGTCGACCCGAAGCTGCGCGCGATGATGAAACTGGAGAAGGACTTCCGCTCCATCGGGATCCTCGGTGCCCGCACCGGCGCCGGCCCGCACATCTTCGCCGCAGACGAGGCCGTCAAGGCCACCAACTCCGAGATCCTGACCATCGAGCTGCCCCGCGACACCAAGGGCGGCGCCGGTCACGGCTCGCTGATCATCTTCGGCGCCGAGGACGTCTCCGACGCCCGCCGCGCCGTCGAGGTGGCCCTCGGTGAACTGGACCGCACCTTCGGTGACGTCTACGGCAACGACGCGGGCCACCTGGAGTTCCAGTACACCGCCCGCGCCTCCTACGCCCTCAACAAGGCGTTCGGTGCCCCGATCGGCAAGGCCTTCGGCATCACCGTCGGCGCCCCCGCCGGCATCGGCGTCGTCCTGGCCGACACCGCCGTCAAGGCAGCCACCGTCGACGTCATCGGCTACGCCAGCCCCGCCGGCGGAACCAGCTACTCCAACGAGGTCATCTCCTTCCTGAGCGGTGACTCGGGTGCCGTCCGGCAGGCCATCATCGCCGCCCGCGAGGTGGGCATCCCCCTCCTCGGTGCGCTCGGCGCCAAGCCCGAATCCACCACGACCCCCTACATCTGAGGACCGATCTGATGCGTTCCAAGAGGTTTGAGGCGCTCGACGCGCGCCCCGTGAACCAGGACGGGTTCGTCAGCGAATGGCCAGAGGTTGGCCTGATCGCCATGGACTCCCCCAACGATCCGAAACCGTCGATCACACTGACCAACGGGCTCGTGACCGAACTCGACGGCAAGACCCGCGACCAGTTCGACATGATCGACACCTTCGTCGCCGACTACGGCATCAACCTGGAGCTGGCGGAGAAGGCCATGGCCATCGACTCCCTCCAGGTGGCCCGCATGCTGTGCGACATCAACGTGCCCCGCACCGAGATCATTCCGCTGACCACAGCCATGACCCCGGCGAAACTCACCGAGGTCGTCAGCAACATGAGCGTGCTGGAGATGATGATGGCGGTCACGAAACTGCGTGCCCGCAAACAGCCCGCCAACCAGTGCCACGTCACCAACGTCGCCGACAACCCCGTGCAGATCGCCGCCGACTCCGCCGAGGCCGCGCTGCGTGGTTTCGCCGAGCAGGAAACCACCGTCGGCGTGGTTCGCTACGCCCCGTTCAACGCGCTGTCGCTGCTGGTCGGCGCCCAGACGGGCCGCCCCGGCATCCTCACCCAGTGCGCGGTCGAGGAGGCCACGGAGCTGCAGCTCGGCATGCGCGGGCTGACCGCCTACGCCGAAACCGTGTCCGTCTACGGCACCGAAGCGGTGTTCATGGACGGCGACGACACCCCCTGGTCGAAGGCGTTCCTGGCCTCCAGCTACGCCTCCCGCGGCCTGAAGATGCGCTTCACCTCCGGCACCGGATCCGAGGTGCAGATGGGCTACGCCGAGGGCAAGTCCATGCTGTACCTGGAGGCCCGCTGCCTGTTCGTGACCAAGGCGGCCGGGTCGCAGGGCACCCAGAACGGTTCCGTCAGCTGCATCGGTGTGCCCGCGGGCGTGCCCGGCGGCATCCGCGCCGTGCTGGCCGAGAACCTGATCGCCACCATGCTGGATCTCGAATGCGCCTCCAGCAACGACCAGACCTTCACCCACTCCGATCTGCGCCGGGTGTCGCGGTCGCTGATGCAGTTCGTGCCCGGCACCGACTTCATCTGCTCCGGCTACTCCTCCACCCCGAACAAGGACAACATGTTCGCGGGCTCCAACTGGGATGCCGAGGACTTCGACGACTGGAACATCATCCAGCGCGACCTGCGCATCGACGGCGGCCTCACCCCCGTCCTGGAGGAGGACGTCATCGCGGTGCGCCGCAAGGCCGCCCGCGCCCTGCAGGCCGTCTTCGACGAACTGGGACTGCCGGCCATCACCGACGCCGAGGTGGAGGCCGCCACCTACGCCCACAGCTCCGACGACATGCCCAAACGCAACGTCGTCGAGGACCTGAAGGCCGCCGAGGACATGATGAACCGCGAGGTCACCGGCGTGGACGTGGCCAAGGCGCTGTCGCGAGGCGGTTTCGAGGACGTCGCCCAGGCGGTGTTCAACCTGCTGAAGCGTCGCGTCGCGGGCGACTACCTGCACACCTCCGCGATCTTCGACGCCGACTTCAACGTGATCTCGGCCGTGAACTCGCCCAACGACTACCACGGCCCGCAGACCGGCTACCAGATCGACGACGAGCGGTGGAACCAGATCAAGACCATTCGTCAGGCCATCAGCCCCGAGAGCATCTGAGGTGAGCCATGAGCATTGATGTGAACACCCTCAAGCAGATCATCGCGCAGGTGGTCCAGGAGATGACCGCCGAGGATTCGGCCGCCACCCCGCCGGCCGCCGAGCCCGCCGCGGCGGCCCCCGCCTCGGGTGGCACCACGACGATGACCGCCACGGCCGCCGGGAAACTCACCTTGGCCGAGACCGGACCCGCGGAGCGCGGCTCCGACCCGAAGGAGGTCGTGGTGGCGGTTTCCCCGGCGTTCAGCACCCTGATCCACGAAACCATCATCGGCTTGCCCCACGCCGCCGTCCTCAAGGAGATCGCCGCGGGCATCGAGGAGGAGGGCCTCAAACACCGGTTCGTGAAGGTCTACAAGACCGCCGACGTCGGTTTCATCGCCCACCAGGCGGCGAAACTGTCGGGCTCCGGCATCGGCATCGGCATCCAGTCGCGCGGCACCACGGTCATCCACCAGAAGGACCTGCCGCCGCTCAGCAACGTGGAGCTGTTCAGCCAGTCCCCGCTGATCGACCTGGAGACCTTCCGCGCCATCGGCAAGAACGCGGCCAAGTACGCCAAGGGCGAGTCGCCGCAGCCCGTGCCGATCCGCAACGACCAGATGGCCCGCCCCAAGTACCAGGCCATCGCGGCCCTGCTGCACAACAAGGAAACCGCCCAGTGCGACCTGGCCAAGAAGCCCCAGGCGCTGCGGGTCAGCACCGCCTAGGAGAGTCACCATGGATCAGGAACAACTCATCCGACAGATCATGTCGGAGGTCATGAAGTCCCTCGGCAACGACTCCGTGTCCTTCGCCAAGAACGCCCCGGCGCCCGCCGCCCCGGCCCAGGCCCCCGCCGCGGGGACCCGCCGGATCGGCCGCGACGAGTACCCGCTGGCTGAGAAACACCCGGAGCTGGTGAAAACCAACACCGGCAAGGCCCTCGACGAACTCACCTTCGAGGATGTCAAGGCGGGGAAGCTGAGCCCCCTCGACTTCCGCATCTCCTCGGAGACCCTGGAACTCCAGGCCCAGGTGGCCGACGCCGACGGACGCCAGACCCTGGCCCGCAACCTGCGTCGCGCCGCCGAGCTGGTGGCCGTGCCCGACGCCCGGCTGCTGGAGATCTACAACGCGCTGCGGCCGTACCGCTCCACGAAGGCGGAGCTGTACGAGATCGCCGACGAACTGGAGGGCCAGTACGGCGCGAAGGTGAGCGCGGGGTTCGTCCGTGAGGCCGCCGACGTCTACGAGGCCCGCGGAAGGCTGCGCGAGGACTGAGGAACCACCCCTGAAGCCGGGTTGAGCCGGGCCGCGAAAATCTCTTTCAAAGCCGGTTGAGCCGGGCCGCGAGAACCTCTTTCAAAGCTGGTTGAGCCGGGCCGCGAGGAACGAGCGGCCCGAGTCGAAACCACCCGGCAGCCGAACAAAAGACCCAACCCGGGTCACCATGGTTTCGACACGACCAGCTCGCCAAGCGAGCAGGCCGGCTCAACCAACTTCACCACTTCGAAGCTGGTTGAGCCGGGCAGCGAGGAACGAGCGGCCCGAGTCGAAACCACCTGGCAGCCGACAAGCAAACTCAACCCCGGATGACAACGAATTCAAGGAGAAAGGAGGCGAGGACGATGGCGAAACTGGTCGCTGGCATCGACATCGGCAACGCGACCACCGAGGTGGCGCTCGCCGAGACCGGTGATGCCGACGGGCAGGTGGACTTCCTGTCCAGCGCCATCGTCCCCACCACCGGCATCAAGGGAACCAGCGCCAACATCCGTGGCCTGTTCCGTTCCCTCACCGAGGCCTTGAACAAGGCGGGACGCCGCATCGAGGACCTCGACTCCATCCGCATCAACGAGGCCGCCCCCGTGATCGGCGACGTCGCGATGGAGACCATCACCGAGACGATCATCACCGAATCCACGATGATCGGACACAACCCCTCCACCCCGGGCGGCCTCGGCATCGGGGTGGGGACCACCATCGCCCTCGACGAGCTGCCCGACGCCCCCGCCGGGCAGCCCTACATCGTCGTGGCACCCCGCACGATCCCCTACGACCAGGTCGCGGCCCGACTGAACTCCGTCGCCGAGCGCCTGGAGGTCACCGGCGCGATCCTGCAGGCCGACGACGGCGTGCTGGTCCACAACCGCCTGACCCGCAAGATTCCCATCGTCGACGAAGTGCGCCTGATCGAGAAGGTGCCGCTCGGGATGCTGGCCGCCATCGAGGTGGCCGACGTCGGGCGCATCGTCGAGACCCTGTCCAACCCGTTCGGCATCGCGACCCTCTTCGGCCTGGAGGCCGACGCCACCCGCTCCGTGGTGCCCCTGGCCCGTTCCCTGGTGGGCAACCGTTCCGCCGTGGTCATCAAAACCCCGGAAGGCGATGTGCAGGAGCGCCGCATCCCCGCGGGCCGCCTCACCTTCCACGGCGCCAACACCCTCGACGTCGACGTCGACCTGGGTGCGGCCGACATCATGGACGTCGCCTCCCGGATCCGCGACCTCTCCGACATCACGGGCGAGCCCGGCACCAATGTCGGCGGCATGATGGAGAAGGTGCGCGTGACCATGGCGCAGCTAACCAACCAACACACCCGCGACATCCGCATCACCGATCTACTCGCCGTCGACACCCGGGTGCCGCAGCAGGTGGCGGGCGGCATCGCCAACGAATTCTCCATGGAGGCCGCCGTCGGCATCGCCGTGATGGTCAGGACCGACCGCCTCCAGATGGAACGGATCGCCTCCGAACTGGCCGCCGAGATCGGCGTGCCCGTCGAGGTCGGCGGCGTGGAGGCCGACATGGCCATCCGTGGCGCGCTCACCACCCCCGGAACGGCCGCCCCCATCGCGATCCTCGACATGGGCGCTGGCTCCACCGACGCCTCCGTCATGCGCCCGGACGGCACCGGCACCTCCATTCACCTCGCCGGCGCCGGGAACATGGTGACCCTGATGATCCAGTCCGAACTCGGCCTCGACTCCTTCGACCTGGCCGAGGACATCAAACGCCACCCACTGGCGAAGGTGGAGTCGGTGTTCAACATCCGTCACGAGGACGGCACCGTGCAGTTCTTCGAGGACCCGCTGCCCGGGCACGTCTACGCCCGCACCGTGGTACTCAAACCCGACGGCATGGTGCCCCTCGACGTGGACCTTCCCGTCGAGACCATCCGCCAGGTCCGCATCCGCGCCAAGGAGCAGGTCTTCGTCACCAACGCGATCCGCGCCCTGCAGCGCGTCTCCCCCACCTCGGAGGTACGCGGCATCGACTTCGTGGTGCTCGTCGGCGGTTCCGCCCTGGACTTCGAGATCCCGCAGCTGGTCACCCGGGCCCTGGCCGACTACCGGGTGGTGGCCGGGCGCGCGAACATCCGCGGCGTCGAGGGACCCCGCAACGCCGTCGCCACCGGCCTGGTGCTGGGGGGTGAGTCGTGACCGACGAACGCCCCACCATCAACCTCGCCGTCCACGAGGGCATCGGCGACGAGCAGCTCACCCAGGTGCTCCTCGGCATCGAGGAGGAGGGGGTGCCGAGTCGCGTGGATCGCCTCTCGGAGCTCAACCCCCTGGTCCTGGCGCACCGCGCCGCCACCTCGTCGCGGCTGGGCATCGGCCTGGGAATCGCCCTCGACTACGTGGTCATCACCACCGAGAAACTCCCCGAGCAGCGCCCCTACCTGGCGCACTTCCTGGGGCGCAGCGAGCAGGCGGACCGGATCATCGGATCGAACGCCGCCCGCCTGGTGAAAAGACTTCCCCTCCGTGAACCCGAAAGGAGCCAGTGATGCAAGCACTGGGGAGCATTGAAGTGGTGGGCCTCGTCGCTGGCGTCGAGGCCGCCGACGTCGCCTGCAAAACCGCCGACGTCAACCTGATCGGCTACGAACTGGCCAGGGGCGGCGGCTACGTCACCGTCAAGGTCGAGGGCCAGGTGGCGGCCGTTCAGGCGGCCATGGCCGCCGCCGAGGTGGCGGCGTCGAAACTGACCCGGGTGGTCAGCAGGATCGTCATTCCCCGGCCCCACCAGGAACTGGAATCCATCGTCTTCTCGGCCGCGACCGTGGGCCTGACCAAACCCGCGCCCGATGCGAAGGCGACGAAACCCGCCGCCAAGACCAAGGCACCGGAGAAAACCAAACCCGCGCCGAAGGCCGAAACCAAGGCCCAGGAGAAACCCGAACCCGAATCCGGGGCGGGAACCACCAGCGAACCCGGACCCGAGCCGAAGGCCATCACGAAACCCGAGCCGAAACCGCAGCTCGAACAGGCGCAGCCCGAATCCGGCCCGGACCAGAAGCCGGATGCCACACCCAAGAACCCCGCGGAGACCACCAAGGCTCCCCGGACATCCACCACCAGGAGGAAGCAGTCATGAGCAATGCTCTCGGAATGATCGAGACCAAGGGCTACGTGGGGGCCGTCGAGGCCGCCGACGCCATGGTCAAGTCCGCGAACGTGACCCTGATCGGCAGCGAGAAGATCGGTTCCGGTCTCGTCACCGTGATGGTGCGCGGCGACGTCGGTGCCGTGAAGGCCGCCGTCGACGCCGGGTCGTCGGCCGCCGCCCGGGTCGGCGAACTGGTCTCCCAGCACGTCATCCCGCGTCCCCACGGTGACGTCGAGAAGATCCTGCCGCAGTCATGACCGACGCGCTCGTCGCCGAGATCACCAGCCGGGTCCTGGAGCGGATCGCCGCCCTGGACCCGCGCAAGGTGGTCGTCGGCATTTCCAACCGGCACGTTCACCTGTGCGACGCCGATTTCAAAACCCTGTTCGGCTACGACGCGCCGAAGGTGAAGAAGATGGTGCGCCAGCGCGGCGAGTTCGCGGCCGAGGAGACCGTGACCCTGCACGGCCCCCGCGGCACCATGACCCGGGTGCGCGTGATGGGCCCCAACCGTCCCGCCACCCAGGTGGAGTTGAGCCGCACCGACTGCTTCGCCCTCGGCATCAAGGCGCCGATGGCCCAGTCGGGGCATCTGGAGACCGCCGCCCCCGTGCGCATCGAAGGTCCACTCGGCAGCATCGACTGCGACCACGCAGTGATCGTCGCGGGCCGTCACATCCACATGAGCCCCGACAACGCCGCCGCCCTGAACCTGAAGGACCAGGACCGCGTGAGCGTCCGGTTCGGGGGGGAGCGCGGGGCGCGTCTGGACAATTTCCTGATCCGCGTCAAGGACTCCTACCTGGCGGAGCTGCACCTCGACACCGACGAGGGCAACGCCGTCGGGGCCAGGACCGGCGACTACGTGACGATCTGCCTGGACCGATAACGATGGCGACGAATCCCCAGACCAGGATCAACCGGTTCGCGGAACTCGTGCGAACCGGGAAGGTCGCACGCAAGAACGCCAAGCGCAGCGGGCTGCGGCTCGCCGTCGACCTGGGCACGGCCAACATCGTGCTTGCCGTGGTCGACGGCGGGAACCGTCCGGTGGCGGGCGGTTGGCGGAAGGCGAACGTGGTCCGCGACGGCATCGTCGTCGACTGGTTGGGGGCCGTCACCAACGTCCGGGAGATCCTCACCGAACTCCACGACAGGCTGGGCCGCATCTTCACCGAGGCCGCAGTCACCATCCCGCCCGGGATCAGCGAGGGCACCGTGAAGGTGTTCACCAACGTGCTCGACGCCTGCGAACTCGACCCGTGCGAGGTGGTCGACGAACCCGTGGCCGCGGCCCGGGCCCTCGGCGTGACCGACGGCACCATCATCGACATCGGCCACGGCACCACCGGGGTGTCGCGGCTGCGCGACGGGGTGGTGGACTTCTCCACCGACGAAGCCACCGGCGGCCACCACATGACGCTGGTGCTGTCGGGGGCGCTGGGAATGGGCTACGACGAGGCCGAGGCGTTCAAGTGCGACCCCGCCAACGTCGAGACCGTCTTCCCGGTGGTGCGCCCCACCCTGGAGAAGATGGCCACCATCGCCGAGCGGGCGCTCGGCGGCACCGACCCGGGCAAGGTGTATCTGGTGGGTGGTTCCGCCTCCCTGCCCGAGGCACCCAAAGTTTTCGAGAAGGTCCTCGGCGTCACGGTTGACCGGCCCGAGGAACCCCTTTTCCCCACCCCGCTGGGGGCGGCAATGAGGAGTAGCCGATGAACGAGAAACAGCTGCGCGAGCTGATCACCAGGATCGTGCGCGAATTGCTCGCCGAACAGCCCCGGCAGGAAACCCCGGCCACGGGGAAACCCAACGCGCTGGTGCTGTTCTCGGGTGCGCTGCTCGGTTTCGACGCGGCCCTGGAGTCGCTGAAACGGGCCGCGGCACACGTCAACCTCGACTGGCGGCAGACCACCTCGGCCTCCCGTGTCCTGGACCAGGAACGCATCGCCGCCCTGGGCATGACCCCGGCCGAGGAGTCGCTGGTGCAGGCCCACGACCTGCTCGTCATCCCCACCCTCACCGCGAACCTGGCCGCGAAGGTCGCCCACGGCATCGGTGACTGCCTGGCCAGCAACGTGGTGGCCGAGTTCATCATGAGCAACAAACCGGTGGTCGTGGCCACCAACGGTGTCTGCCCCGACTCGGCGGACAAACGCGGCTGGTTCCCGCAGATGCCGTCGGGCTACGCGGCGATGCTGCGCGAGAATCTCGCCGCCCTGAAATCGTTCGGGGTGCACCTGGCGACCGCGGAAACCCTCGACCGGGTCGTCGGGGAGGTCGCGGGCGCGGGCAACGCGGTGCACTGCACCGCGCGCGTGGTCACCGAGTCCGTGATCCGTTCCCTGGCGCCGGGGTCGCGGCTGAGCGTGCACCGCAGAGCGATCATCACCGACCTGGCCCGCGATGCGGCCGCGTCGTCGGGCGTCACGATCACCAGGAGGAGCTGAGATGTACCTGGCCAAGGTGGTGGGCACGGTGGTCTCCACCAGCAAGGACGAACGCCTCGTCGGTTTCAAGCTGCTGCTGATCCAGCGCGTCCACTCCGACGGCGCCGCCGTCGGCGACCAGGAGGTCGCGGTGGACACCGTCGGCGCCGGAACCGGTGAGACGGTCATCATCACGAAGGGCAGCTCGGCCCGGTTCGCGGCAAACCGGCAGCAGGCCCCCCTGGACGCGACCATCGTCGGCATCGTCGACGTGGTCGAGGTGGAGGACTGACCGCCATGCCGAACGTTTACACGCGCACCGGCGACAAGGGTGACACCGGGCTGTTCGGGGGCTCCCGGGTGCCCAAGCAGAGCCTGCGCGTGGAGGCCTACGGTACCGTCGACGAGGCCAACGCGGCGCTCGGGGCGGCGAAGGCGATGCTGCCCGCCGGCCAGTGGCGGCGCCGCGTCCACGACGTGCAGCAGCGGCTGTTCGTGCTGGCCGCCGAACTGGCCAGCGACCCCGAGGGCGCGGCGATCCTGGCGAACAAGATCAACACCGGCGACATCACCGATCTGGAGCATCTCATCGACGACTGCCTGGCCGTCACGGGGCCGCAGCGGGAGTTCGTGGTGCCGGGCCGCGACGACCGGTCGGGGGCGTTCCACCAGGCCCGCACCGTGGTGCGTCGCGCGGAACGGCGGGTGCTGACCCTGGCCGAGACCGAACCGGTGCGCCCCGAACTGATCAAATACCTCAACCGCCTCTCCGACGCCGTCTACTCCCTGGCCAGGCTGGCCGAGACCTGGCGCGACGAGGAGATCGAACGCATCGTCCGGGACGCCGTCGCCAAGGTCCTCGGAACCCCTTCAAAGCAGGCCCAGCCGGACCGCGAGGAACGAGCGGCCCGAGTCGAAACCACCCCCTCGAAGCCGGTTGAGCCGGACCGCGAGCCTCTGGGCGAGCAGTCCGCCCCGGCACCGTCCCGCGGCCGAACCCCGGTCCGTCGGTTCGATCTCGCCGCCGCCAAACGGATCGCCGAGCGGGCGGAGGCGCGCAGCGCCGAACTGGGGGTGCCCGTCGTGATCGCGGCCGCGGACGCGGGCGGGAACCTGATGCTGCTGCACCGCATCGAGGGTGCGCTGCTCGCATCCATCGAGATCGCGATCAACAAGGCGTGGAGCGCCGTGGCCTTCCAGGCACCGACCGCGACGCTCGGCCCCCTGGCCACCGGGGACGGTCCCCTCCCCGGTCTGGCCGACACCAACTCCGGCCGCGTGGTCCTGTTCGGCGGAGGGGTGCCCGTCCACGTCGACGGGGAACTGGCAGGGGCCATCGGAATCTCCGGTGGAACCGCTGAACAGGACGTGGACATCGCGACCTGCGCGCTGCAGGACTGGAACACGATAGGAGAGCAGTAATGAAGATAGATCCGGCACAGCTGGAGGCGACCATCCGCGAGGTGCTCGCGGCCATGCTCCCCGGCAACGACGACCAGACCGAGGCGCCCATCAAGCAGGAGGCCCCGGGCGACGGGGTGTTCGCCGACATGGACTCCGCGGTGGAGGCCGCCCACCTGGCGCAGCGCGAGTACCTGAGCCATTCGATGGCCGACCGGCGCCGCTACGTCGCTGCCATCCGTGAGGCGATGCTGGCCCCCGAGGCCCTCGACTACATGTCGGAACAGGCCGTGGCGCAGTCCGGGATGGGCGATGTCGGCCACAAGTACCTGAAGAACAAGGTGGCGGCTGCCGAGACCCCAGGGGTGGAGGATCTCGTCACGGAGGCGTGGTCCGGCGACGACGGCCTGACCACCATCGAGTACTCGCCCTACGGCGTGATCGGGGCCATCACCCCCACCACCAACCCCACCGAAACCATCACCTGCAACGCCATCGGGATGCTGGCCGCCGGCAACGCCGTCGTGTTCAGCCCGCACCCGCGGGTCGCCAAGTTGTCGTGCTGGCAGGTGCGTCGCATCAACCGGGCGCTGCGCGCCGCCGGCGCCCCCGACAATCTCGTGGTGACGGTCACCGCGCCGTCACTGGAGAACACCAACGCGATGATGGCCCACCCGAAGGTCCGGATGCTGGTGGCCACCGGGGGTCCGGGCATCGTCAAGGCGGTGCTGAGTTCCGGGAAGAAGGCGATCGGCGCGGGCGCGGGCAACCCGCCCGCCGTCGTCGACGAGACCGCCGACATCGAGCACGCCGCGAAGTGCATCGTCGACGGCGCCAGTTTCGACAACAACCTGCCCTGCACCGCGGAGAAGGAGATCATCGCGGTCGATTCTATCGCCGACATGCTGAAGTTCTGCATGATCAAGCACGGCGCCTACGAGGCGACGGCCGCCGAGGTCGCGGAGCTGGAGAAGCTGCTGGTGAACGGCGACAAGCCGCGCACCGAGTGGGTGGGCAAACCGGCCGCGAAGATCCTGGAGGCCATCGGCGTCACCCCGCCGCCCGGGGTGCGGCTGATCGTGTGCGAGGCGAGCGCCAACCATCCGTTCGTGGTGCACGAGCTGATGATGCCGGTGCTCGGGCTGGTGCGGGTGCCGGACGTGGACGCCGCCATCGACCTGGCCGTCGAACTGGAGCACGGCAACCGCCACACCGCGGTGATGCACAGCCTCAACGTCAGCAAGCTGACGAAGATGGGCAAGCTGATCCAGACCACGATCTTCGTGAAGAACGGCCCGTCGTACAACGGCATCGGGATCGGCGGCGAGGGCTACCCGACGTTCACCATCGCCGGACCCACCGGCGAGGGCCTCACGTCGGCTCGCAGTTTCACCCGGAAACGTCGCTGCGTGCTCGTCGGCGACCTGAACGTCCGCTGAGCCGCCATGACCAGGCGAATCGCGGTAACGGGAGCGGCCGGGCAGATCGGATACGCGCTGGTCTACCGGCTGGCCTCGGGTGATCTGCTGGGCGACGAGCCCGTCGAGTTGCGGCTGCTGGAGGTGCCGGCGGCCGTGAAGGCCCTCGACGGGGTGGCGATGGAACTGCTCGACTGCGCCTTCCCGCAGCTGAAGGGCATCGAGGTCACCGACGATCCCGCGGTGGCCTTCGACGGGGCGAACGTCGCGATGCTGGTGGGGGCGTCGCCGCGCAGCGCGGGCATGGAACGCGCCGACCTGCTGGAGGCCAACGCCGCCATCTTCGCCGCGCAGGGCCGGGCCCTGGCGGCCTCGGCGGCCCCGGATGTGCGGGTGGTGGTGACGGGGAACCCGGCGAACACGAACGCGCTGATCGCCTCCCGGCACGCCGACGGGATTCCCGCTTCGAGGTTCACCGCCCTGACCCGGCTCGACCACAACCGGGCCCGCGCGCAGCTGGCGGCGAAGGCCCGCAGGCCGGTGGCGGACGTGACGAACGTGACGATCTGGGGCAACCACTCGGCCACGCAGTACGCGGACGCCTTCAACGCCCGTATCTGCGGGAAACCGGCGGACCAGTGGATCGCCGACGACGCCTGGATCGCCTTCGACTTCATCCCCACCGTCGCCAGGCGGGGGGCCGCGGTGATCGCGGCCCGGGGGCGTTCGAGCGCGGCATCGGCGGCCAACGCCACCATCGCCCACGTCCGCGACTGGCTGCTCGGCACCCCCGGGGGCGACTGGACGTCGATGGCGGTGGTCAGCGACGGCTCCTACGGGGTCCCGGCTGGCCTGGTCTCGTCGTTCCCGGTACGCTGCTGCGACAGCGAGTGGGAGATCGTCCAGGGCCTGCCGCTCAACGCCTTCGCGAGAAGTCGCGTCAATGTCTCCGTCGACGAACTGAAATCAGAGGCGGAGGAGGTCAGATCGATGGGCCTCCTCCCCGTGTGAGACCGAACCCGGCAGGGCCGCTCCTGCGATGCCCACCCACCTCTTCTCAACCATCGAAGAGCCGCAGAGCCCCTGCCGGGTTCTTTATTCTTTGTCCCCTCCCAAAGCCGGTTGAGCCGGGCTGCGAGGAACGAGCGGCCCGTGTCGAAACCACCCTCCCCAAACAGACCGACCCGAACCGCGACATCCCCTCCCGAAGCCGGTTGAGCCGGGCTGCGAGGAACGAGCAGCCCGTGTCGAAACCACGGTGACCGTACCCAGGAAACGGTGGTCAGGTCCGCTGCTCAGACGCAGGATGGTTTCGACTCAGCCGTTCGCGTGAGCCTCACGTGCTGGCTCAACCAGCTTCAGTGAGACATAGCCGGCCGACTCGAACCCCGCCCTCCCCTCCCCCGTGCACGGGGGAGGATGACCTCCGGCTCCACCGGCGAGCGAACCCCTTGAGCAACGAAAAGTAACATTGCTGCCAGGAGGTGACCTGATGAGCACGTTGACGATCCCGCGACTGAGCGAACGCACCCACGCCCGCCTGCTACGCCAAGCCGCCGAGAAAGGTCGATCCGTTGAAGCCGAGGTCCGGGCGATCCTTGACGCGGCAGTGGGACTGCCCGATGAGAGCACCCCCATGGCGGTGCGCCGCGAGTTTCCCGAGGCCGGAGGCGTGGACATCGAACCGCCCGATCGCACTGATCCGCCGCAGGATGCCACATTCTCGTGATCATCGCTGGCACCAACATCGTCTCCGAACTCCATGAGACAGGCACCTGACGCATCAGTCCTCTCATGGATTCAAGGCCTAACATCTCAAGAACTCACCAGCTGCGTGATAACCGCGGAGGAAATCCAACAAGGTCTCGGGAAGAAGCCCCACGGAGCGCGTCGCGAGAACTCGCGCCGTCGCTGGGACAGGCTGACAAAGATTTCTCACACATCAAGAAACTCGGCCTGGTGAACCCATTCATCCGAGGGAAATTCACTGAAAAAGACCTCTCGACTTCACCCCATGCGAGACGCATCAGCGTGGATTGCCCTGTCGCGACGGGAACTATCATCGCCTGCAGGAGGTGAGACGATGGGCACTCCCCCACCCGAGACGCACAATGTTCCACGCCGCACGAATGACCGTGAATCTGGTGAGTACGTCACCGAACCGGGTCGCAAGGGTGACGTCGTGATCGGAGACCTGTGCACCGGACACACCGGCCCCCTGAACGGAGTGGCGTGGAGTTCTGATGGCTCCCTCCTGGCCACCGTCGGCGACGACCACACGTGTGTCATCTGGAATCCTCACACCGGTGACCCCGTCGCCACACTCATCGGTCACACCGACGCCGTGGTCAGGGTCGCCTGGAGTCCGGACGACAAGCGTCTAGCGACCGTCAGTCACGACAGAACCTGCATCATCTGGAACCCTGACACCGCAGAAAGACTCCTCACTCTCACCGGCCACACCGACGCCGTGACGGGTGTCGCCTGGCACCCCGACGGCACCCGTCTGGTCACCGTCAGCTGGGATGAGACCGGCATCGTCTGGGATTCGGCGACGGGCCGCCCGGTCACGACTCTCACCGGCCACACCTACCACGTGAACGGGGTCGCCTGGCACCCGGATGGCTCCCGCATCGCGACCGCAAGCAGCGACGGGACCTGCATCATCTGGAACCCCGACACCGCAGAGAAGATCCTCACCCTCACCGGACATGACCGCTTCGGGTTCGAGCAAGACGTGTACGGGGTCGCGTGGAGTCCTGACGGCAGTCGTCTGGTCACCGCCGGCTGGGACGACGCCTGCATCGTCTGGGATCCCGACACCGGCCAACCCGTCATCTCGTTCGTCGATCACACCGAATGGGCGCTCGGGGTGGCGTGGAGTCCCGACGGCACCCGGGTCGCGACCGCCAGCGACAACGGAACCTGCGCGGTCTGGAATCCGGACACAGGAGAAGCGATCGCCACCCTCGTGCTCCGGTTCGCGACCGGGATAACATTCGTGCACGGGGTCGCCTGGAACCCCGACGGCACCCGCGTCGCGACCGTTGACAGCAACGGGGCCTGCATCATCTGGAACCCCGACACCAGGGAAAGAGTCACCACGCTCGCCAGCCGCACCGACTGGGTGGACGGGATCGACTGGAGTCCGGACGGCACCCGCCTGGCCGTCATCCCCGACTGGGCCGAGGCATACACCGTCTGGGACCCGGTCAGCGGCCGCCCCACGGCCACCCACAACGCTCACACCAACCTGGTGGGCAATCCCGCGTGGAGCCCCGACGGCACCCGCATCGCAACCATCCACAACGACAAGGCCTGCACCATCCGGGACGCCACGACCGGACAGTTGCTCATCACCCTCACTAGCCGCATCGGTTCTCCACAGGGGGTTGCTTGGCATCCCGCGGGTGACCTCATCGCTGTCGCCAGCGATGGCGGGAGATGTACCGTCTGGAATCCCGACACAGGGCAGGACGTCGCCACTCTCACCGATACCGGCACCACACACGTGCTTGACGACACCAAGAGTGCTGTCGCCTGGCATCCTTCAGGCGACCTCATAGCCACCACCAATGGCGAGGGGACCTGCATCATCTGGAAGCTCGACATCGCGGAGAAATTCACCACCCTCACCGGCCATACCGACGCCGTAACAGGAGTCGCCTGGAGCCCCGACGGCACCCGCATCGCCACCGCAAGCGACGACGGAACCTGCATCATCTGGCAGCCCGACACCGGGGAGAGGCTCCTCACCCTCACCGGCCACACCGCCGCCGTCACAGGGGTCGTCTGGAGCCCTGACGGCGCTCTCGTCGCCACCAGCAGCAACGACCGCACCTGCATCATCTGGAACCCCCACACCGGTCAGAAACTCACCACCATCACCGACCACGCCCGCGCCGTGACCGGGGTCGCCTGGCACCCTGACGGCGACTTCATCGCCACCGCCGACGTCTCGGGACTGATCCGGATCTCCCACCTCGACGGCACCTTGGAGCGCGCCTTCATCTCCGTGCGACCCCGCATCCCCGGGGTGGAGAGCTACGCCAGCTGGACCCCTCAAGGCCTCGACATCCTGGAAGGAGAAGCCTGGCGGGTGCTGCGCGTCCCAGAGCCAGAAGACGGGAGCTAGCTACGGACCGAGGAGGGCCAGCGGCACCACCGCCACCCCGTCGGGACGCCGGTAGGCGGCCTTGCCCGTCGTGACGACCACCAGGTCGGCCACCCGGTCGGGGATCTGGTCGCGCAGCCAGATGAGATGCTTCGCGTCCGAGTCGCCCACCGCGGCCGTGAGTTTCACCTCGATTCCCACGATCTGCCCGTCCACTCCTTCGACGACGAGGTCCACCTCGTGTCGTCCGCCCTGGGTGCGCATGTGGTACACCCGCGCCTCGGCGGCCTGCGCCGCGACGCGCACCGTCAGCGTCGCGAGCGACTCGAACAGCGGCCCCATCATGTGTGCTCCCGACGCGTTGAGCAGGGAGGACGATGACAGACCCAGCAGCCGGGCCGCCAGGGCGGGGTCGGCGAGTTGGTGTTTGGGGGCCTGCTGGAGCCGCCGGATCGGGTTGTTCGCGGGAAGCCAGCCGGGCACCGGATCCAGTATCCACAGGCGGGTGAGGAGGTCCCGGTACACGATGGTCGTGGTGTGGGCCGGCTGTGCCCCGTCGCCTCCGGTGGTGGCGTCCAGCATCCGTGAGTAGGAGGTGGTGGTCGAGGACGCCGCGGCGTAGGTCGCAAGCCAGCGACGCAGCGTCTCCGGGCGTCGCACCGCGAAGCCGTGGTCGGGCAGGTCGCGGTCGATGATGCGTTGCAGGTAGGCGTCCAGCAGTCCCCAGCGCAGACGCGGCGGCGCGTTCATGATCCCGGGGAATCCGCTGGCGACGATCGCCTCGGCGTAATCGGTGAGCCCGTATCCGCTGTCCCCGCCCACCGGATCGCGACCGCCCTCGAGGAGCCGCGCCAGCGACACCGTCGGTGTGGCACGTCCGCGTTCCGGCAACGCCATGGGACGCATCCGCAGCGACAGGATCCGTCCCGCCCCGCTGTGGGTTCCGGCGGCGTCCGTCGGCGTGGCGGATCCGGTGAGGAGGTAACTTCCGGGCGGGGCGCCGGAGTCGACACGTCGTCGCACCGAATCCCACACCTGGGGCAGTTTCTGCCACTCGTCGAGGAGCAGCGTTCCCGCCGGCACCGCCGTCAGTCCGAAATCCGCTGCGGCAATCCGCCGCTGGTCCTCGTCGTCCAGCAGCCACGTGGTGGTGGCGCGCCGCCGGGCAGTGTCCGTCTTCCCCACCCCCTTGGGGCCGTCGATCGCAATGGCGGGAGCGAGCGGCAACAGCTCGTCCAACTCCAGATCCACGGTCCTGGGCAGGTACTCCATGCTGCCTACGCTACCATTCACACAATTTCTACACTAGGATTCACACACTTCTTACGCTACCGTTTCTGCATCTCGTGACCGCCCCTCCACGACCTCCACCTCAGTTCGCCAGCCCTACCGACGTCCGCTGGTCTTCCCGTCATCCGCCAGCCTTCCCGACGGGAACGCCAGCCCAACCGCCGAACGCCAGCGCTACAGCGCAGGCAAACGACGCGCAGGCAGGCAGACTCGTGATTGGCGAAGCCGACGCGATGAGCCGGACTACCCTGAGATGTAGCAGCGCAAGAAGGCAGGGAGGAGATATGACGCGCACCCACGACTGGGGAAGTTTCGAGGATTTCTTCACCACCGCTATGGCCCAGCCCGATACCGATTGGCGACAGACCCACAGTCACATAGGTCTGACCGGTACGGCTGTCGATGGCGCCCGCGCAGCCGCCGATCTCATCGCCGTCGGCGAACCCCTCATCGAGGCGTGGCGATTCGGCATCCTCCACACCGTCGACACCTACGACTCCGCACGCCGACGCGGAGGCACCGAGCTCGCGGCCCAGGTCTTCACCGAGGAGCCCCCGCCGACTGGTTCCATACACGTTGACGCCGCCTTCGCGGCCCTTGCCCGCCACTTGGCAGATCGCGACGGTTGGCCCCAACCCGCATGGACCATGCGTCCCGAAAGAGTGAGTCCGGGCTGGTACGTCGCCGCACGTCCGGCCATCGAAGCCATGATCCGCGCCGAGACCCCACCCATCTTCCGCGAACACGGCGTCTTCATCGCCGCCAACGACCTGGACCGGGCATGACCAGCGCCGCTCCGCTCAGTCGCGACGAACTCTTGGAGCTCCTTGAGGATCTGTCGCAGACACTGGCTTCCCCGACGAGAACGCCAGCCCACCCGTCAAACGCCAGCGCTACAGCGCAGGCACACGACGCATAGGCAAGCGAAGCCCCGTCCCGAGGGGGCGACGATCACCCCGGCAGTCGCGGCTGAGACGCAGCCCCAGCAGCACGCCCAGCCCTCTGCCTCCCGGACGCGGCCCACCCGCCGAGCACCTCGAGCTGCCCACCGCCCCACGAGCAATGTCGTTTTGAAACTTTATTCCATCATTTCCGACAAAAACCCGCTAGGATGGCTGCGCACCTACTCCCCTAGGAGGCAACCATGCAGGTTCTTCAGGACTTCGTCGCTCGCCAGTACCTCGCACAGCTCTCCCTGTCTGAGATCCAGAAGAAGTTGGCAGACGACATCGTCGGTCTTCTCGACAGCAAGGGCCGGGTCTCCATCGCCAACCTCAAGAAAACCCTGTTCCCCTACGACGAACTCGACGCGGTGAACACCCGACTACGACGTCTTCGAAAAGAGATCGAACGGCTCAGCGGAGAGACACAGGCGTCTTTCGCTCTCAGAGTCACTGATGCGAAGAAGGTCGGTCCCGAGGCCAGGTTCCTCTGGTTCGAGGGGGTGAACAACTGGTCGCCAGCCGTCTCCACACCGGAACTGGACGCCATTCCGACCTCCAGGGAGTACGTTTCGAAGGCCAACGAATCGGGCAGCACGCCCATCGCCCTGCTGCTCACCTTCAATGAACACGAGGCCCACCAGCTGTGGGCGGAATTCGGCGGCGTCCGCAACGAGCTGCCGCGGGAGGGGGTGACCTATTACGAACTCGACGGGGTCGGGGGCTTCCGCGTGATCCACCGGCACAGCCGCCAGGGCCCCCAGGAGGCGCAACTCAGCGCCACGCAGGCCATTGACCACTGGAATCCACAGCTGTTGATCGCCGTAGGCATCGCCTTCGGGGTGAACGAGAAGAAGCAACACCTCCGCGACGTGCTCGTCTCAGAGAAGGTGCTTGATTATGAGCTGGCCCGGGTGGAGCCCGATGGCACCTTCACCTATCGCGGCACGCCCCAGGAAACCTCCCGAGAACTGGCCGAACGGGTGGCGAATATCAATCTTCAACGCCGGGGAAATGCCGGATGGCCGACCATCCACACGGGAATCATGCTCAGCGGGGCGAAGCTGGTTGACAACGAGGAATATCGGAACACCATCGCCTCCTTGCACAGCAAGGTCATCGGCGGAGAGATGGAGGGGTCTGGCATCCTGACGGCCTGCTCCCGGGACGGCGTGGACATGATCGTGGTCAAGGCCATTTGCGACTGGGCGTCCCACAAGGACACCCCGTCAAAGGAGGAGGACCAGAAAAAGGCGGCTCAGAGCGCGGCCATCGTCGCGCGCGCCATCCTGGAGAAGGGGCATCTGACAGGAACAATCCCCACTCTGAAGCAAGAAAATCTTGCTCTGAAGAAACAGCTCGATGAGCTGAAGAACCCGCAGCACAGAGCGCCGCGCTTCCCGGATGTCCTGCGGATGGGTGAGCACGACGAGGTGCTTGAGGAGAAGCGCCTCATCCGGGATTCCCGCGCCTCCTCTCTGAACTTGGACCCCAAGGCGGCGCCGGGCATACCCGCCCAGGGAACTCCGGTGGTGGATGCCATGCTGGACTGGGTCGTGAACCCCACCGAACCCCAATTGTTCGCGCTGCTCGGTGAGTACGGCATGGGCAAGACCGTGAGTTGCCAGCGCTTCACCCGGGAACTCGCGGAACGCCGGAAGGCGAACCCCACCCTGCCCATGCCTCTCTACTTCAACCTGAAAAACGTGGCCGACGCGCGCCTGGCCGACAACCTGGAGGACCTGGTGGTCACCTGCATGCGCGACGACTGGCTACCCAAGCACTCCCCGCAGCACACGTGGCAGGCCTTCACATCCTGGCTCACCAAGGGACCCTGCGTGGTGATCTTCGACGGCCTGGACGAGATGCTGGTGAAACTCGACAGCACCCAGGGGTCACTGTTCCTCAACCGGCTGCTCGGTACGCTGCAACTGCTCGACGACGAGGACTCGAACCGGCGAATCAGGCTGGTGCTGTCCTGCCGCACCCAGTATTTCAGGACCCTGCTGGATCAACGTTCCTTCTTCCTGGGCAAGGACCGGCAAGATCTGAGGGCCGACTCCTACCGTGCCATGACCCTGCTGCCCTTGGGCGATGATCAGATCCACCGCTACCTGGAAGCCGCGCTGCCCGGCAGCGACATCGCGCGCATCATGGAGCTGGTGGCCAGCGTCCACAACCTGCCGGAGCTGGCCGCCCGGCCCTACACCCTCCGGCTCATTGCCGAGCACATACCAGAGATCGAACGTACCCGCGCCAGCGGCAAACCGGTGTTCGGAGTGACGCTCTACACCACGATGGTGGAGCGCTGGCTGGAACGCGACGAGGGAAAACACTTCATCGACCCGGAGCACAAGAGCGCCTTCATGGCAGAGCTGGCCGCCTGGCTGTGGCGGGAGAAGAAAACCGCCGCGCCCGCCAAGGACGTGGAGACCATCTTCCGGCGCTGGATCCGCAGTGACGAGGATCTGAGCGACATCTACCCCTCGACTCTGACGAAATCGGACAAGGACAAACTGAACGAGGACCTGCGCACCGCCACCTTCCTCGCCCGGCAGGACGACGAACGCGGCAGCACCTTCCGCTTCGCCCACACCTCACTGCAGGAATACTTCCTGGCCCGCTACCTCCTGGACGCCATACAACGCGACGACCGCTCCCGCTGGGCCATGCGCATCCCGAGTGCGGAGACCCTCGACTTCCTGGGCCAGCTGCTGGCCGAGGCCCAGGACCCAGAACTGATCGACACCCTGGCCTCCTGGAAAACCCCCTACCTGGAGCAGGCGAGCGAGCTCCTTCTGCGCTACACCTTCGCCGCGAGAAAACGGAAGTACCCCGCGCCGAATCTGGCACGAATCGACCTGTCGGGAGCCCACCTGGACGATTGGGATTTCCTCGGCACCCCCGATAATCCCCTCAACCTGGCCGAGGCAAATTTCACCAATACATCGCTGCGCAGAACCGCCTTCTCCCACGCCAATCTGACAGGAGCCCACTTCACCAAGGCCGCCCTCAATCAGGCCACTTTCCACAACTGCACAACCCGACACACCAACTGGCGCTATGCCCTCTATCCGGGGGCGGCTTGGCGAACCCCCGCTCAGGGCATTCCCACCGGCATGGAAATGGGTTTATACCCCAGCCACACCAGCACCGTGACCGGAGTCGCCTGGCACCCCACCGATAACCTCATCGCCACCACCAGCAGCGACCACACCTGCATCATCTGGAACCCCCACACCGGCGAAAAAACCACCACCCTCACCGGCCACACCAGCACCGTGACCGGAGTCGCCTGGCACCCCACCGATAACCTCATCGCCACCACCAGCAGCGACCACACCTGCATCATCTGGAACCCCCACACCGGCGAAAAAACCACCACCCTCACCGGCCACACCAGCACCGTGACGGGTGTCGCCTGGAACCCTGACGGCACCCGTCTGGCCACCGTCAGCTGGGACGGGACCGGCATCGTCTGGGATTCGAGGACAGGCCACCCCATCACGACTCTCGCCGGCCACACCGACTGGGTGACCGGAGTCGCCTGGCACCCCACCGGCACCCACCTCGCAACCGCAAGCAGCGACGGAACCTGCATCATCTGGAACCCCCACACCGCAGAGAAAATCGCCACCCTCACCGATTGGGTGACCGGGGTCGCCTGGCACCCCACCGGCACCCACCTCGCAACCGCAAGCAGCGACGGAACCTGCATCATCTGGAACCCCCACACCGGCGAAAAAACCACCACCCTCACCGGCC
>ERZ772766.67-NODE-67-length-64234-cov-12.596955_pt1 | contig 64234 bp, 66 predicted proteins | sample MGYA00511379_ERZ772766 | MGnify/ENA primary metagenome ERZ772766 (study PRJEB29015, sample SAMEA2737895) | human oral metagenome | biome: human oral; feature: human-associated habitat; material: dental | place: China | collected 2116 ... | reverse complement strand
CAATTTCCTGCCGGAAGTACCCGAGAAACCAGACCTGCCCAACATCACGACACTGTCCGCCCGGAAAGGCAACAGCAAGGCCATGAAGGTGGCGCGGCGGATAGTCGCCGCCGATTAATCGCAGGAAGTCCCGGTTTTGCAGCACTCAACACGAAAAATCCCCTTTTAGACGCCGAAAACCGCGTTGAGTGCTGCATAACCGGGGAGTCGCGGGCGGAGTGTCCTCAGAAGTCGAAGTCGAAGTCGATTCCGTCCAGGAAATCCCCCAGATCGAAGCCGTCGAACAGCCCACCGATGCCGTCGAACAGGCCATCGGCGCCGTCTAGGAGGTCCGAGGCGAGCAACTGGAACACCAGTTCCCCCGCCACATCGGCGCCGACGTCGATCCAGTCGAAGTCCCATTCGACGTTTCGTTCGATGGCGAGTTCGCGGAAGACCTTGACCCAGTGGTCGGCGACCCCGAAGACCATCGCGTAGGGCAGGTAGCGGCTGAAGGTGTTCTCCGCCTCCTCGAAGCGGATCTGCCCGGCCTCGGCGGTCGCGAGGTACTGCCTGAAGCCGAGGGCCTGGATGCGCGTGGCCGTGCCCGCGCCGGTGCGGGGCACGCGACGTTTCGGCCCGAAGGCGGCGACGACACCCGTCGCGACGAACAGGGCGGCGGCCAGCAGGCCCACGTTGTCCCCTCCGGTGATCACCAGCGCAGCGAAACCCGTCACCGCCCCGGCCGCCACACGCCAGAGCCTGTGCCGTCGGCCACCCGGGTTCGGGTTCTGCCGGTACCAGCCGCGGCGGCTGGCCTCCTCGTAGATGTCGGCGGTGAGCTGCCGGAACACCTTTTTGTGCCTGCGCACCAGCTCCGACATCCGCATCGCCCGCCCCCGCGGGAAGACCCCCTCCAGGAACGTCCTCTCGTAGCGCATCAGGTTGGAGCGGGGCTTGTCGCAGGGGTGCAGCAGCCAGTCCTTCCCGCGCCGTCTGCCCTTGCCGTCGTCGAGCACCTCGATGCGCAGGAATCCGCGGGCGGCGAGGTCGACGATGGTTGCGGTGAGGTCGCGGGGGTCCACCACTCCGTCGATGACCATCCCGATCAGTCCCGGGGTGACGTCGCGCGGTGGGGTGAAGGCGACGGGGAAGGGACCCTTGTACTCGGTGGATCGGAGCCGTTTGGTGGGGGTTGTCTTCCGTTCCTCCCGCGGCGGCAGGACGCCGGGCGTCAGGCCGTCGTAGATCTCGTCGTGCGAGGCGAGGATCCGCCTGAGAAGCAGCGTCACCGACCCCAGGAACAAGACCACCGCCACTGCAAACACAAACCATCCCATGGAAAAAGTCTCCCGCATCAGGAAGGTCACTGGCAGTATTTGGTCTTGAACAGGGCCCCAACCCGCACAAGGAGCGCCATGACCGACCCCAGAGCAGCACAGACCGAGCTCGTCGCCCGGCTCCACGGGCTCCTGGGCGACGAGCCCACCACCCGCGTGATCCCGATGTTCGGGTCACGCGCCTTCATGGTGCGCGACAAGATGGTGTGCTGCGCCCTCAGGGGCGGGCACCTGCTGGCGCACGTCGATCCCGACGACGACGCGAAACTCTCCGGGGAACCCGGCGCCTCCCCCGCCGAGATGGGCCCGGGACGCGAGATGGGGCCCGGCTGGATCCAGGTGTCGGCGGAGGTGATCACCGACGACGACCGCCTGCGTTTCTGGGTCGATGCCTGCATGGCCTTCAACCGCGCCCAAACCTTGGGACCGAAACAGCCGTGACCGCTCCTTGACGCCTCGGCGCATGCGCCACGCCACCCTCGACGCCGGCCGATCGGGTCTTCTACACTCGTTGCCACGGCGTGTAGCTCAGCAGTAGAGCACCGGGCTATGGACCCGGAAGGCGCAGGGGCAGCACCTGCCACGCCGGCTAAGTTCGTGTCGCCGCCCGGAGGGACATCGTGAATCAGTACGTCCACCACCAGCTCCTGCAGGCGATGCGCACCGCCGCCGACCATTCCTACCCGGCCATCCGGGAAGCCGCCCTGGAGCGGATGGAACGCTGGCGGCAGGTGATCGACGGCATGGCGGACGGCACCTTGAGGATCGGCAGTCGCAGGCCGCTCGTCGGGCTTCCCGCCTGGGTGACCCCCAGGGTGGTGCGGGGCGGGTTCGCCACCGGCAAAGCGGCCGCCGCCATCCCGCCGGCCGAGGACGAGAGGCTCCGCGCTCAGCAGCTCGGTATCGAGGCCACCCGCCAGGCGATCTTCGAGTCGTGGCTGACCCCGGAGGGCCTGGCCGAGCTGGAGGTCCTGCTGGAAACCGGCGCCTACAACGTCGGTTTCCCGGAGCACGCCGTCCTCCTGAGCGTCGCGGCCCTGCTGAGGCATGGCGCCAACGACTCCGTTCGCGCGCTGCTCGACGAGGTTTCACCGCTGGCCGGGTCGCTGCGGTTCTCGCCGTATCCGGGTGCGCCGTCGCCCCTGCGACCGGGCCAGGTGTCGCGGTGGACCGCCCGGCAGGTCGCGGGTGCCCTGGAACGCGCCCGCGTCAATCCGCGGGTCGCTGCGGAACGCGAGGCCCTGACCGTCTGGTTGCCGCTGACCGACAAGGTGGTGGCGTTCTGGGCGGGCATCGTCGAGGCGCCCACCTTCGACGATGCCCGCATCGACGAGGCCCGCACGCTGGTCGCCGACTACGACCGGGCGGCGCAGCAGCACACCCGCTGCCGCAAGTACCGCCGACCGGGTGAGAACCTGCCGATCCTGATCGACGCGCTGCGGCAGGCGATCGACGGGCAGGGGACGTGGCCGCCCGAGCGGGTGAGGCACGCCCTGTCGCGGATCGAAGCGAAACGGGGCCTGCCCGGCAGCAAGCGATCCGACGACCTGCGCGCCCGGCAGGCGGTGACGGCCTCCCGGCCCCTGCACGCCGAGGTCGCGGTGGTCGTCGCGGACCGGGTGGCGCGGCTGCGCGGGGACGTCGGCCTGACCGATTTTCCCGCCGCCTCCGCACCGATCTCTGATAACGAGGCCACCGACCTGGTGCCCGCCGGCACCCCGCTGCCGGCGTCGGTGCTGCGCACCCTGCGGCTGGGTTTCGTCTCGGATCTGGAGGAGCTGATCACACTCGGGGTGGTGCCGTCGGCGGAGGTGCTGGCGTCGCTGATTCCGCAGCTCACCGCCGGGCAGGTGGCATCCTCGGCGGACGACCCGCTGGTCGGCGCGCTGCTCGCCGCCACCTATCGGGCGTTCCGGCGGCGCCGGAGTTTGCTGCTGCTCGACCTGGAACAGCAGGTGCGGTTCAAGGAGCTGCCGTGGGTGGCGGCCCTCCAGGGGCTCACGGCCAGCGGCCCCCTCGACGACCCCCTGGTATTGGCGCGGCGACTCGGATCGGTGGTGCTGGACGCGTTCCCGGGAACGATCCTGCCGAACGGGTTCATCCGGGAATACGGCACCCTCCTCGACATGGCGCAGGTGCGGCTGCCGTTGACCGAGGAACTGGCCGCCGACATTTTCATGGGCCGGTTCGCACCCAAGTTCCAGCGGGCCGCGAAGGTGGCGGCGGGACTGCTGCGCGGGTCGCTGTACGAGCGCTACTACGGCATCGATTACACCGCCGTGCTGGGCCTGCCGGAACCGGACGGGCACGGGGATGTCGGAGAGTTCGACCGCATGGTCGCGGGGGATGTGCCGGCGGGCCGGAGCGTCGCGGCGAACGGGCAGATCATCGAACGCCAGCAGATCCTCACCACCCACAACCTGGCGGTCCTGGTGAAACTCGGCGTGCAGCCCGGCCGGAACTGGGCCGAGCTGGCGCACCACGCCGCGGGGAGATCGTTCCAGCTGCTGGAACGCGCGAGGAACAGCCCTTGGCCGCTGTCGGCCATCAAGAACGCCGCCTACGCCTGGCGGCAGGCAGTGTTCTTCCTGTCCATCCGTGGCGACGACACCGCCGCCGATGCTCTCCGCGACCTCCCCGGGGCAACCACCTGGCCCGCAGCCCGGATCCTCGACGACCTCACCCGCTGCCTCCGGGACGAACCCGTGACCCCGTTCACAGGTTGGACCCAGGGCCCGCACTGGGTGCAGTCAACGGTCCCGGAAACCGACACCCCCCAAGCCGGTTGATCCAAGCCCCGAGACCCAGCCCCACATCCAAGCCGGTTGAGCCGGGCCGCGACGGAAGAGCAGCCGTGTCGAAACCACTCCCATCCCCAAAAGCTGGTTGACCCGACTCCTGAGCGCCAGTCTCGCCCCAAGCTGGTTGAGCCGAGCCCTGAGCGTCAGCGAAGAGCTCGTGTCGAAACCACCCCAGCACCCGAACTTCCCCCGAGGCCCCGTCCTCGGGTATGCTTGCCCGGTCTCGGGGCATTAACTCAATTGGTAGAGTGCCACCTTTGCAAGGTGGAAGTTAGGGGTTCGAGTCCCCTATGCTCCACAAAAACCGGTCTGCGGCGAAGAAGCGCATTGGCTGGTCAACAGAGGAAACCAAGGCGAAGACTGGGATCGGTCTTTGGCGACCGGCCCCAGCCCAAACATCAGGCTTGGAATGACAGCCATGACGCAATTCCCGCAGCTGTGACAACAAGTTGAATTCCAATCCAGATCAGAACTGCCAACAGTCCTCGGCGCCGGTGTGGCACATCGCGTCGCGTCTGCAAAACCAGTACCAATGCCACCAGAGAGAGGCCCAGGGAAATGGGCAGTGCTGGGATCAGGGCGACAACGCTCAGGGCGAGAACAATCCACACCTTGGTGAGAGAGGACAATCCTCGAGTACTCTGCTCCGTGACCTTGTCTTGTTGCGCCATTGTCCCTCCTCGTGATGGTCTGCTTGATGTTTGTCTATGATTCATTCGTTGACAAGTCACTTGCTGTAAACGCCTCTGGCATCACCTTCCAGGTGCTGGATCTTGTCGAAACGAACACCGGATCCCTTGAACAAGATGTTACCATGCCACGTAGTCTCGCAGATTCCGTGAGAGTTCTGAATCCAGCAGCTTGTATCTTCACTCAGGGCAACCGCGATATTGAAATTGACACTGGAGGTGACGCAGGACTTGGTTGCAACAACCGAGCCACCCCATACTTGATAGATAAAACTCTGCGAAAGCTTGGTGATGGTGATTCCGAGAATCTCCTGTTTGAGTGAATACGAGGAACGACGATCGGTGGTTGCATCCTCTTTTTTGCTGGCCGATATGGCCAAGGTGCGGGGGATCTCCGTCGTCACGCTTCACGACCCACTCCTCAGCGACCCCCTTCGATCCTCTGACGCCCACCCGCGTCGCGTTCTGCCAGCACGGCGAGGGTGAGCAGCTGTTTGCGCATCATCAGTAGGTCACCCCAGGCCAGCAGATACCTCAGGGTCTTTCCCAGTACCCGGCCGATGGGGGGCATCCACAACGCCGCGACCAGCCGACTGCGAGACCCGGTGATCGTTTCGACGCGGTAGTGGAGGGTGATCGCGCCGAAGATCCGGGTCGGACGACCGGCCTTCATCCGCAGCGTCAGCGACTCGCCATCGGTGAAATCCGTCAGCTCGAAGATCGTCATGAACGACTGCCCCACCGCCAGATCGGTCAGTGACGGATCGGCCCGCCGCGGACTACGTCGCCCGAAATTGTCCAGCCAGTCGTATGAGTACGGAGCGCGACGCATCTGGCACAGCCACAGGAAACCGACCTCCCGCGGTGCTTCCATGGCGATGGCACGAACCGCGAGTCGCGAGCCGGGCGCGACCTCCGGAGTCGGCAGCCCCGCCGGTTCCACGGGCACACCCCACACCCACGGCAACCCATCACCACCCGCCATCACACATGCCTTTCGAGTTACTGAAGGAGAATTCAAATATTACAGGCCTCCTTCCGCGGCGACGGCAGAATCGGAACTCAGGTCCTGGTAGAAACGGAACTGGGAGCCTGGCAAAAACGGAGTTCCCGACCCGGCAGTTCCGGAACTCGACCGGGAGTTATGAGACGAAAGGCCTTGTCAAACCAGGATTATTCCCAACCGTCATCAAGCACCACGGGGAGACTTCCGCTGCGCTCCTCGAAGCACGGAAGCCTTCGGAGGCCCGCACACTCCCGGCCCTGAACGACCTCCTCCACGAGGAGGTTCTCGTCCTCGAAAACAAACACCGCGGAAGCCCCGCAACCACGGCACGCCCGACGCTAGAAGTGGGCATTCCCGGGGCCCGATCCGATGCCGGATACGGACAACTTCCCCCAGTCGGACCGGCTTCCACTACGGTTCAGGAATGAGCACAGAGAAGAGCACCGGGTTCAGGTTCGGGGTCCTGCCCCGGATTGTGGTGGCCATCGCGCTGGGGATCCTGCTGGGGTCGGTCCTACCCACCTGGGCCACCCGGATCTTCGTCACCTTCAACGACGTCTTCGGCCAGTTCCTGAGCTTCTCCATCCCGCTGATCATCGTCGGGTTGATCACCCCGGCCATCGGGGAACTGGGACGCGGCGCCGGCAAGTGGCTGGCGCTGACCGCCGGCCTCGCCTACGCCTCCACCCTCATCGCCGGTTTCATGGGGCTCGGGGCCTCCATGGTGGTGCTGCCGCAGGTGCTGCCCGCCGAGACCGGGGCCCTCGGCAACCCGGAGGACGCCCTGCTCAAGCCCTACTTCTCCATCCAGATACCGCCGTTGTTCGGGGTCATGACCGCCCTCATCCTGGCCTTCGTCATCGGCGTGGCGCTCACCGCCATCGAAGGCAGGGCGCTGCGCACCGGATTCGAGGAGTTCCGGGACATCGTCAACCTCGTGATCTCCAAGATCATCATCCCGCTGCTGCCGATCTACATCTTCGGCATCTTCCTCAACATGACCCAGGGCGGCCAGGTGCTCACCGTCATCGCCACCTTCCTGGGTGTGGTGGTGTTCGTGTTCATCCTCACCTGGATCATGCTGCTGCTCCAGTACCTCGTCGCCGGGGCCGTCACCGGGCGCAATCCGTTCCGGATGCTGGGCACCATGCTGCCCGCTTATCTCACCGCACTGGGCACGTCGTCGTCGGCGGCGACGATCCCCGTCACGCTGCGGCAGTCGATCAAGTCGGGAACCTCGGAGCCGGTGGCGTCGTTCGCGATCCCGCTGTGCGCCACCATCCACCTGGCCGGTTCGACCATCAAGATCACCTGCTTCTCCCTGGCCGTGATGATGCTCTCCGGCATCCCCATCGACCCGGTGCTGATGATCGGTTTCATCTGCATGCTCGGCGTCATGATGGTCGCCGCCCCGGGCGTTCCCGGCGGCGCGATCGTCACCGCCGCGGGTCTGCTGCAGTCGATGCTCGGGTTCAACGAGGCGCAGGTCGGCCTGATGATCGCCACCTACATCGCCATTGACTCCTTCGGCACCGCCACCAACGTCACCGGCGACGGGGCCATCGCCGCCATCGTCGACCGGATCATCTCCCGTCGTCACCGGCCGGGGACCACTCAGAACCCCACCCCCGAAATATCCGAGGCGTAGAGGTAGTACATCCACACCGAACGAGTCACCTGCTCGCGACCGTGAATCGACGCCGGTATGACGTCGGCGTGGTCGAGTAGGTGGCGACGAAGGCCTGCCGGAACGTCACCGGACTGCCGTAACCGCAGGCCCTCGCGACCCGCTCGATGGACCACGACGTCACCTCCAGCAGGCGACGGGATTCGTCAAGTCTGCGAGCCTGCAACCACCTGGCTGGGCTGGTTCCGGTGGCCTCGCGGAATCTGCGCGTGAAGTTGCGCACGCTCATGTTCGCCCTGCCCGCCAGATCCGCAACCCCGAGCGGGCGGTCGAGGTTGCCCAATGCCCACTCCATGACCTCCGAAATCGGCCCTGCGGCATCCTCGCCGGGGATCGGGCGGGCCACGTACTGGGCCTGGTCACCGTCGCGGTGCGGGGCGACGACAAGCCGCCTGGCCACGCTGGCCGCGGCTGCGGCTCCGAGCCGGGTGCGAACGATGTGCAGGCAGGCGTCCAGAGCCGATGCCGTGCCCGCGGAGGTGAGGACGTCGCCGTGGTCGAGGTAGAGCGCGGCATCACGGACCTCAACCGCCGGGCACATGGCAGCCAGTTGTGTGGTCGCAGCCCAATGTGTGACAGCGGCCCGGCCGTCGAGAACCCCACTGACGGCGACCGGGAAGGCACCGAGACACAGCCCGATGATGATCGCTCCGCGACGATGGGCATCGCGGATCAACGGGACGACCTCGTCAACGGGACCGGTGTCGTCGACCGGCCAGGACGGGAAGATCAACATGTCGGCCGACTCCGCCGCCCGATGGCCGGCGACACCGTCGATCACGAGTCCCTCCGCGCTGCGGACCGGACTGGTCCCGCTCCAGGTAGTCGTGGTCCAGTCCTCGGCCAGCCCCTGCCGGGCCACCTCGCCGAAGACGAGGAGCGGCACGGCGAGATGAAATGTGGTGATGCCGTCGAAGGCATGAACAGCGATACGCATGGCCTGATCCCATCGAAGATGTGCTTTTCAGCCACTCACGCTACTGCAGCCTCCGCGACGATGCTGGACGGAAAGATTCCCGACGCACGAGAGGAAAACCATGCCGAATCGCGCCCTGATCGTCATCGACGTTCAGCAGGAGTACTTCGACGGCCCACTCGCCATCCAGTACCCACCCGTGGAGCAGTCGCTCGCACGCATCACCGAGGTTCTCGACGCCACCCAGAGCAGGCTACCCGTCGTCATGGTGCGGCACGAATCCCCTGATGGCGCCCCCGTGTTCGCCGCCGGGTCACGGGGGTGGGAGCTGCACCCCGACATCGAGGAGCGCCGGGATCCGTCGTGGCTTTCGATCACCAAACGACTCGCCAGCGCCTTCCCGGGGACGGGACTGGCCGGCCAACTCCGGGAGCAGGGAGTAGACACCGTCACAGTGGTGGGATACATGACCAACAATTGCGTTCTCGCCACGGCAGCCGACGCCCAGCAGCGAGGTTTCACCGTCGAGGTGCTCTCCGACGCCACTGGTTCGATCCACCTCGCGAACGAGGCCGGAAATACCTCGGCGAGGCAGGTGCAGGAAGCCCTGATGACGCTGCTCCAGTCGAACTTCGCGACGGTCGCGACCACTCACGACTGGCTTCGGGCGGTCGAACGGGACGAGGACCTGCCCGGCAGCAATCTCGTGGTCTCGGCCCTGCAGGGTGTAATGGAGGTCAGGGAGTAACCCTGGCCCCGTCGATGCCCGGATACAGGACGTCACACCGGAGCCTGTGGCGTCCTGTATCTCCGGCCCGTCAGCATCATCACGAAAATTGCCAACCCCGTCATGTAGGGAAATGATGCCGCGGGTGCCATCCAGATGGCAGGAACGACAACGATCCCAACGCCGATCCCGATGAGGAGACGAACAGGTCGGGATCGCCCCTGGAGATACGACAGTCCATCGGTGACGATGCTCACCGCAATCAACGTCAACGGTGTCGCGCACAGCAACAACGGCACGAAGAGCTGGCCGGCCAGGGGAACGGGCCGGTGGGCATCGACTGCATCGAAACCGATGCTCCAGGACACCCACGCCAGACTCACAGCCGCGGACGCCAACGCCCCGACACAAGCTGCCAGCAGGGCATGGGGCTCCGGCAGGAAACCACGTTCCCGTACCGCCGCCACGAGCGCGATGACGAGCAGGACGGGAGCAGCTGCCACGACCTGTGGCACGACCAGATCCGAAATCCAGGCCATCGGTTCCCACAAGGCGACGAACAACCAGAGCACTCTGCAGGCAGTCATAACGATCGCGATGATCGCGAGCCGCCAAGCCAGAGCGGCATCCAGCCGCATCCCGACCCCATGGGCGAAGGCCGACCAGCGCTCTCCCCACGACGGGCCGGTGCGACCGCATCGCTCGGCCTCGTCGAGCATCACCCCCAGCAGTGCATCGCCGTTGCGTTCCCGCCACGGTTTCGGATACCACCGCAGCAGCTTCCGGTACCTTGGTTCGTCGGCCATGTCACGCCCCGGTCAGCCGCGGCGCCACCTGTCCCCACGCAGGCCCCAGATTGGCGCGTGCCGTCCGTGCGGACCGCTCCAGCACTGTGGTTTCCGCACCCAGGAGATGCTTCCCGTCCTCGGTGATGCGGTAGTAACGCCGCACGCGACCGTCGACGATCTCCTCCCCGTCCTGCTGGATCGATCCGTCGCGTTCGAGCCGCTCCAAGGCGGCGTAGAGAGTGGTCGGTTTGAGGGTGACGAGGCCCTCGGAGGACAGGGCGGCCTCCCGCATGATCTGGTACCCGTGGCGACGCCCGCCCGCGAGCACCGCCAGAATCCAGAACGCTGGTCGTGACATGGACATGCAGACAGCATATTCCATAAACAGGCATATGCCGAGATCTGGGTGTTTGGCGATCGCGGTTGCGCAGCACTCGAATCGCTTCCAGGGACCGCACGGGCCACTTTCCGCGTCGAGTGCCGCACAACCGTGATGCTCGGGGTCGAGCTGCTGCCGCGTCCGTGCCAGCGGGATCAGCGGCCCCTCATGGTCACCAGCTGAGGCCGGTGCCGACCGGGATGGACCCCTCCGAGGTCGGGATCGCGACCGGCAGTTTGCCCTCCGGCTTCTGCCCGCCGGTGACGATCGTGGCCAGCGGGGTCGCCATCAGCGACTGGTCGGAGTAGGTGCACAGCGCCGCGGCGGAACCGTAGCGACCCACGTCGTACGGGTTTCCGACCGCCACCGCGATCACCTTGCGACCCGCGCCGTGGAGGGCATTCACGAGGTCGGCCTGCTCCGTGTTTTCGGCGACGTTGTAGGTCAGCGCGACGACGGCGTCCACCGACCCGGCTGCCTGCTGCACCTGGGCGGCCTGGTCTGCGGTGGGATGGTCGTCGAAGGTCACGACCGACACGTTCACCCCGGTCTTTCCGAGGGCCTCGCCGAACTCCTTGACGAAACCGGCACGGGAGCCGACGACAAGCACCTTCGATCCGTTCGCGGACAGCGGCAGCGCGTTGTCGTTGCGCACCAGGGTGATGGCCCGGGTCGCCACCCTGTCGACCGCCTGGCGGGTGCCCTCACCACCGATGTTGCGGAGGTCCTCCTCCTCGCGCGGACCCTGAGAGTACTTCATGCGCAACACCCGCTTGGCCTTGCGGTCGATGTCCTGCTCCGTGAGCCTGCCGGAACCCACCGCCGCGACGACGGCAGCGTGCGCGACGCGCAAATCAGCCGACATCAGGAGCTGGTCGGCACCCGCTTCGAGGGCCATGACGGCAAGTTCGGCGTCGCCGTAACGCTGCCGCAGGGAGGGTTCGGTGAGAGCGTCGGTGATGACGATGCCGCCGTAGCGGAACTCCTTGCGCAGGATCCCGGTGATGATGGGGGCGCTGAGGGAGGCAGGAAGACCCGACGGGTCGAGGGCGGGAGCAACGATGTGTCCGACGAGCACCGTGTTCACATAGCTGGTGTTGGTGAGCTGCTTGAACGGCACGGCATCGATCCGATCCCAGTCCTCACGCGAGTGGTTGAGCACCGGCAGGCCGTCAGACCCCTGGGTGACGTCTCCGCCCCCGGGGAATCTCTGAATGCCCGACAGGATGGGACCACCCAGCTGCGCGCCGTCGACGAAGTTGCGCACCCGCCGGGTGACGATGTCGGGATCGGAGCCGTGGGAGCGCACTCCCCGAACCGGATTGCCGGGATTGGACTCCACATCGGCGACGATTCCCAGGTAGGAGTTGATTCCCAGGACTCCGGCTTCCTTGGGTTGGTAATCGTTGATGCCCCATCCGATGGCGACGCTCCCCTGAACGGCCCCGAAGGCCATCTCGTTGGGGAACTCCGTGATCGGGATGCCCTGGGCGCGCAGCTCGTTGCCGGAGCGCGTGGTCACCACCTGCAGCGCGGGTCGGCCGCCCTGCATGGCCGCGTTCTGCAACGCATTCGTGAAATCCTGGACCTTCTTCGCCGACCCCCCGAAGTCGCCCGTCTCAGAGGTAATGACGACGCCTCCAAGACGTAGCTGCTGCACCACGTCGACGGGTCGGGCCACCCCGTAGAGGGCCTCGTTGCGCGAGTCCGCCTCGGTGGCGCTCGTGCCATGGATGTGCTGGACGAATAGCTGGCTCACCTTGTCCTCGAGTGACATCGTCGCCAGCAGCTTCGTTGCGAATTCCGCATCAGGACTTTCCTCGGCCCTGGTGGGCAGACTGACTGCAGCTGCGGCAAGCGCTCCGGCCCCTGCGCCGAGCAGTACACGACGGGAAACGGTGGACATATCCACTCCTTTTGGTTGCGAACCCCGATCTCCGGGGCCCTGGATGTTGCGCCTCCCCCGAGGCCTGGCCTCCAGTCGTCACGCTGCCACAGATCGAAGATAATTGAAAGAGCAACCATCGGTGTGTCTCAGGAAACGGACACTTTCGATGCCCCTGGGTCTCCCGGTCCGCCTCACCGGATGGTTTCGTCCGGACGCAACCGGTCGCGGGTGACTCGCGGCGCACCGGCACCGTAGAGCACTCCTTCCTTGGCCTTGACCGCCGCGACGAGCACGAAGCTGAGGGTGATCAGCAGCGCCCAGCTCCCGAACTTGCCGACGTGCACGAGATGCCATCCGCCGAGCTGGTCGGGATAGCTCCAGGCGCCCAGGAGGGTGGCGGCGTTCTCGGCCAGCCACAAGAAACCGCCGATCAGGATGAAGGCCTGCGCGGTCGGCATCCAGTAGCGGTCGCCGCCGACGGTGAAGTGGACAGTGGAGCCCCACAACGCCACGAGGAAGGCGACGGCGATGAGCCAGCGCAGGTCGGCGATGACGTGGTGGGTGAAGAAGTTGAGGTAGGCGGCCACCGCCAGCAGGCTCACCGGCACCCAGCGGAACCCGCCGACGTGCAGGTCGAAACGACGAAACGCCTGGCAGATGTAGGAGCCCACCGAGGCGTACATGAACCCGGAGAACACCGGCACCCCCGCGATTCGCACCGCCCCGGCGTCGGGGTAGCTCCACGACCCAACATGCACCTTGAACACCTCGAGGGCCAGGCCGATCAGATGGAAGGCGCAGATGACGCACAACTCACGCCAGGTCTCCAGCCTCAGGATGACGAACGCCACCTGCACGACGATCACGTAGATCAGCAGCGCGTCGTACCGGGCGACGGGCATCGCGACGCGACCCCAGATCACGGAGGTGACGGCCAAACCGAGGAAGATCGCGATCGGGAAGGCACAGCAGGCCAGTTCAATGAGCGCGAACTGGATCATCCGGACGGGCAACAGCCGCAACCGGGTCAGTGGGCGACGTTCAGCAGGCACTCCGGGATTGTGCCCGAAGGATCGTCCTTCTCCCCGCCGCCTCCCAAATCCGCTCACCAACGGTGACGGCACCCGGGACGGCTAACCTGTCACCATGAACGCCCCCGGCATCCAGCGCCACGTCACGGGGAACACGAGTACCACGGGAGCCCGGTCGGAATGAGGCCGACCGCAGGACGTCGGGTGCTGCTCTCCGAGGCTTCCAGCTTCACGGCCCGGGAGTTCGTGACGGTGCTCGGGCGCGACGGCGTGGTCGTCGATGCGATGTCCAGCGTCCGGGCCCCCATCGCACGGTTCAGCAGGTACTGCCGCGCCATTCGTCGCGTCCCGGCCCCATCGCAGGACCCTCTGGGTTATCTGGCGGCGGCGGACCGGCTGATGACCTCCGGGGAATACGACGCCCTCCTCCCGACCCACGAGCAGGCCTGGCTCTTCTCCGCCGGCCGGCACCTGATGCGGCACCGGGTGGAGGTCGCCGACATTGCCGCATTCGACCGGGTGGAGTCGAAGATCGAGTTCGCACGCCTCCTCGACGACCTCCGGCTGCCGCAACCCGCGTGGCGGCTGGTCGAGAATGAGGGCGACCTCTCCGAGCTGGGTTTGCCCGTCTGGCTCAAGGCCGAGTTCTCGACCGCCGGTCGCGGGGTCGTCCACGTCCTCTCCCGGGACGAGGCGGCTGCGGCCCTCGCTTCTCTCACCCCGCGGGGCCGGGTCATGGCGCAGGCCCCGGCGCCCGGCCGGTACGCCCAGGTGCAGGGTCTGTTCCGTCGCGGCCGGCTGCTGGCGGCGGCGGCCAGTGAGCTGCTGGCAACCGGAGTCGGGGGAAGCGCGGCCGCGAGGGTGAGCGTCCATCATCCCGAGGCGGTGACGGCCCTCGAACGCCTGGGCGCTTTCCTGTCGTGGCACGGTGGCCTCGGCCTCGACTACTTCCACGAGGACGGCAGACCGTGTTTCATCGAGTGCAATCCCCGCATCTCCGAGCCCGCGAACGCAGCAGCGGCCGGCGTCGATCTCCCCGCCCTCATGATCGGCCTGGCCGACGACGCCTCTCCATCCGGGGAGCCCGTGGTGGCGCGAGCGGGTGTGCGGACCCGTTCGACGCTGGCCATCGGCCTCGGAGCGGCCGAGACCGCCAGAACCCACCGGGGAGTGGCGAAGGCCGTTGCCCGCGCCCTGCTCGGACGCGCCCCCCGGAAACCGGCGCGGGAGGTCCTGACCCCGGTTCTCGAGGACCCACCCAGCCTCGTCCCGTTCGTCGTGGCGCTGGCCCCGGTCCTGGCGCGCCCGGCGGCAGTGCGACGGATGGCCGCGAGAACCGTTGCCGACTACTCCATCACCCCGGAGGCGGTCGCAGAGGTGCGGCGATAGTGCTTCCGCGCAGCCTGATGCAGGTCACGCAACGTCCACCCAGGCCTTGACAGCAGCCCTGATCGCTTCCGACCGGTTCTGGATGCCTTCTGCCTCGGCCCGGGCAGTCAAAGCTGCAAGGGTGGCTGCATCGAGCCGCACGGGGACGACCACCCCGGGGCCATCGCCCACAGGCGGACGACCTCGGCGTGCCTTGGGAAGACTCGCGAGATCGTACCCGGCCTCCGCCTCGTCGGCCCAAGCCTGGATCTGCTCGTCCGTGACGGATTCACCCCGCAACAGATGTTCACTCACATCAATAGTGTATACGAAATTCTTGCTGATCTGACCGCTCGACCGTGGCGGGCGCCCCCGACCCCACCCATGACAACATCGCTTTGGGAAAGAAATCTGCACGAAACCATTGCGCGCGAGCCACAGACGTGGAAGACTGAGGTCATAGCTCCCCACCGTCCTCCGGGACTGGTGGGGTTTTTTCTACAGGAGGCAACGGTGTCTGACCTTCGGGCTGCGTTTGTCATCGACTACCAGAACGTGCACCTCACCGGAGCAGGACTGTTCGAGCCGCACCAGCCGCCGCACGAGCATCTCGTGCATCCACTGCACTACGCCAACCGGATTGTCGGTTGCCGGAACCAACGCCAACGACCCGGTTTTCCCCACGCTGCCGTAACCAAGGTGCTGGTGTACCGCGGGCTTCCATCCGCAGACATCGACCCTCGATCCTACGGGCGCAACTTGGCCCAGAAAGCCGAATGGGAGCTCGATTCAAGGGTGAGGGTAACCCACCGGCCGCTGCGATATAAGTACCACCACGATGGAAACGGACGTAAAGCAACCGACCAGCAGGGACGCCGGTTGACCATCGGAAAACCCCAGGAGAAGGGCATAGACGTCCTCGTGGCCCTTGCCGTCATACGGGAAGCTCGGGATCCTGACATCGATCTGGTAATCCTGTGCTCACAGGACACCGACCTCGAACCCTCGCTCGACGAAGCTTTGACACTTAACTCGGCAAAAATCGAGACCGCATCGTGGTTTGACCCGAAATCACCACGCTCCAGCCATGAGATTCACCCCGCAGGCGGCGTAAGGATCTGGAACACAAGACTGGGTGCGATGGACTTCGCCGCATGTCACGACAGAAAGGTTTACCTATAGTTCCTCGAGGGAAGAACGATCGGAAGGAGTCCCTGCGAGCTTATTGATCCGGACCGCGCCCGGAGGAGCAGCCCACCTTGAAACCACTTTCAGCAGCCGATTGAGCCTGCCGGGGAAGCGACCGGCCGGGCAATCTCCTACTCCTCCCAGCAGCCCTTTCCCGGCGGCAGCCCGACCGCCTTCAGCAGGCCGGGGAAGCGCTGCTCAATGGCGTGGTCGCGGCGGGTGACGCGGCGCCGCTTGCCCAGGACCTCGGTGTGCATGAGCCCGGATAGCCGCAGCGTCCTGAGATGGTGCGACAACGTGGACTTGACCACATTGTAGGTGAGATCACCGCAGTAGAGCGGCCCCTCCTCGGCTATGCGCCGCAGCACGTCGCGGCGGATCGGGTCCGACAGGGCGCCCAGCACAGCATCCAGACTGATGTCGGCCACAGCCGGATGGAACACCTCCCTGGCCATCTTCCCGCCCTTTCAAGTCGCACGGTTCGGCACACGCTCAACCAACGACGGTACCTCCCACCGCCGGGTCGCACAACATTATTGGAAACCGGTTGCGCCGGACCGCACCGAACGAGCAGGACGACTCAGCCAACTTCCCCTCCCCGGAACCGCCCCGCAGGACTTGACTCCCGTCCCTCACAGGACAATTCTTACTTCGGTGAACATCGAAAAGAAAGGAGTGGTCATGTCCTCCCACCAGCGAACCGTCAGCGAATCCGCCATGGGGTCGCTGTCGTTCTTCACTCTCTTCGTCATCGGAACCGACACCTTCCTCGTCGCTCCCCTGCTGCCCCTGTTGCAGGAGGAGTTCGGCGTTCCACTCGCGCAGTCCGGGTGGCTGGTGTCGGCCTACGCCCTGGGGTATGCGCTGTTCGCCCTGGCGGCGGGGCCGATCTCGGACCGTCACAACCGACGCCGCGTGCTGCTGGCCGGGGTGGCGGCCTTCGCACTGCTGACCTGCGCCTGCGGGGTGACCTGGGACTTCTGGTCCATGTTCACCACCCGTTTCCTGGCGGGTGTGGGCGCGGCCTTCGTCAGTCCACAGATCTGGGCCTCCATCCCGATGGTGGTGTCACGCGGGGCCGTCATCAAGGTCATGGGGCACGCGACGGCCGGCCTGGCGATCGCCCAGGTGGCCGGGATTCCCATCGGCTCCTGGCTGTCCGCCCAGAACTGGCGTCTACCCTTCTTCACCATCGCCGGGCTCAGCGTCCTGCTGTGGCTAACGCTTCTCGCGTGGTTCCCGAGCGTTCCCCCGGCCGCTCCAACCGACGGGGACGGCCTTCCCGCCCCGTACCGCCGGGTTCTCGCCTCGCGCACCTTGGCGTGGTCGGTGGTGGCCTACCTCGTCTTCCAGGCTGGCTGCTTGGGCGCATTCTCGTTCATCGGTTCCTGGCTGGCCAAGGATTTCGGCGCCACACAGACCGAGATCGGCGTCTCCATGATGATCATCGGTCTGGGGCAGGGAATCGGTTCGTTCGCCGGGCCGCCGCTGGTGGCCAGGATCGGGGAGCGCACCTCCCTGTGGTCCGGGATCGTCGTCCTCGGCGCCGGTTTCCTGCTCGCCTCGGCGATGCCGTCCCGCTGGGCCGCGACCATCGCCTTCGCCGCGACGCTGCTCGTCGGAGGTTTCCTGCTGCCGGTGATGATGGGGCAACTCCAGAGCAACGCCGGCCAGGCCCGCGGCACCGTCTCCTCGCTGTCAAACTCGGCCATGTACCTGGGCACCGCCATCACGGGAGGCATCGGCGGCACCCTGCTGACCGTTTTCCCTGGCTACTGGGGCATCAGCATCTACACCGCCGTCACCTTCGCCCTTGCCCTGGCCATCTACCGGTTCGCCGGCGTTTTCCGAAACGCTCCTCCGCCTTCGTGAATGGCGGCCTCCAGGTCGGCTCGCGCCTCGACCATGGCGGGGCCGTACCAGAACAGCGACCTGCCCCGGACGTTCAGAGATCCCACCCCGCCCAGCGCCTCCGGTCCGTCGGTGGCGGTGAAGGGGTAGGGCTCGTCGGGAAGCAGGACGAAATCTGGGTTCCCACTGAGGGCGTCGTTGATTTTAACATGCGGATACCGCATGTCATCGACAATGTTGACCAGTCCCAGGCGACGCAGCAGGTCGTCGGGATAAGTGCCCGTACCCACCCAGATCCAGGGGTCCCGCCACACCGGGAGCGCCACCCGTCCAGACAGCCGCGGCGGGTGGCGCCACACCTCGCGGGCCTCCTCCAGCCAGCTGACCTCCCGCAGCCCGAATCCTTCCCGGAACAGCCGGGTCATGCTGCCCAGGGCGTCGTCGATGCCGTCGATGCGGGTCACCCACACCGGGATTCCGGCGGACCGCAGCCGTTCGACGTCAACTCGGCGGTTCTCTTCCTGGTTGGTCACCACCAGGTCGGGGCGCAGCGCGGCGATGGCGGCGCGGTCGGGGTTCTTGGTGCCCCGTACCCGCGCGACCTCCAGGTCGGCGGGATGGGTGCACCAGTTCGTGGCACCGACGAGCACGCCCGGGGCGGTGAGGGCGATCGCCTCCGTCAGCGACGGCACCAGCGAGACCACCCGCTCGGGCGGGCGGTCCAGCGCGACTTCCGCCCCGAGGTCATCCAGCACGCCCCCATTCTCCCCGCACCCCGAAAAGCTGGTTGAGCCGACCCGCGAGTGACTAATCTCTGAGCATGTACCGGCTGTCCCCGTCGTGGCGGATCGTGGAACGCGACGACGGTTTCGAGATCTACGGCGGCGACGACGCCCGCTTCCAGTTCGACCCGAGCCCTCTCGTTTCCCGGTTGGCGGCCGGGGATGCGGTGACCCGCGAAGGCCTCGACCCGACCGGGACGATCGAGTTCGAGCAGCTGCTGTCGGCCGGGATGATCCGCCCCGAGATCCCGGAGGAGCGACGCCGGTCGGTGGCGGTCGTCGGCGATCCTCTTCCCGTCGACGTGGTGCTGCCCGGCGAGCCGCGATCTGCGGAAACCGCCGACCTGCTGGTGCTGGTGCGTCACACTGCCACCGCGCCGGACATCGTCCGGCGGGCGTCCGAGCTGGAACGGCCGCACCTGTTTGTCGACATGTCCTTTCATCACACCGTGTCCATCGGTCCGCTGGTGATCCCGCACGAAACCCCGTGCGTAGCCTGCCTGCAGGGCCGGCTGCGGGAGCGCTGGGGTGAACGACAACCCGTCGCCGATCCCGAGGTGGCCAGGCGGTATCCCGATCTCGTCGCGGCGCTGCTCGCCTCGGAGGTGCGACGCTGCCTCGAGGGGGACACGTCGCTGGCGGGCTGGACCGTCGCCTGGAACCTCGCCGACCGTTCCATCCTGCGCGAGAAACTGCTCACGGTCCCCCTCTGCGACTACTGCCGCGGGATCGACCTGCCCGGTAGCATCACACCATGAAGGCACTGCGAACCCAGTTCGACGGGACCGGCGCGCCGAGGACGGTGGCCACTCCCACATGCTGCTGCTGTAGCTGCTGTTGCTGTTGTGTTGCAACTTTGGCGACGGCCAGCGCGCTCGGAACGGGAGCGGTGATCCAGGCCCGTGAGAGCACCCGCCTTTCCGGGGGAGCTTTCGCCGCTCGCATAGCCCTCGCCTTGCTTCTACCTTGGCTGGCGCTGATAGGCGTCGTGTTTGGATTCGCCTTTGAAGAGCCGGCGCATCAGTTGGCAGTTCTCGTTCTTGCTTTCGCGGTTCTGGGGGCTGGTTACTGGTATCTGGTCTCATTCCGGAACAGGATCCCGGCGATGGTGACGGCAGCGATCATGGCGGTTCTGCTCTGGGTCGCCCTGACAAACGAGTTACTCATCTCGGTGAACCTCTTCCTGCGTGAATCCTTCTCGCCCGTCCTCTATCTCGTCTTGGCCACGGGGACTGCCGTGCTCATCAGCTTGATCATGCTGCTGCATTGGCGTCCCGGGCGCAGGAGCGCAATCGAGGTGATCCTCGGCCTGCCGAGACGAAACACCACGGACACCGATCCCCCGCCCAGCTCCTCGTGACCGCTTTCGCCGGTTCCCGTGAACCATGATCCTCGGCGCCCATCTGATGCAGCAGGCCGTCGGGCAGCGCCACGGCTTGGTGTTGCCGCCGCAGCGCGTTTCTTTGTCGATGGCCGACGCCGACATCGTCCACTATGGGGTGCCGCGGAAGATCGACTCGCCCTGGGAGAGCGCCTCCGGAGGGGTGGCGAGACGGGAACGCGACGCGCGCCTGGCGGCGATCGGGGAAGCCGTCGAACGCACCACCTCGGGGCTGGTTCAGCTGCCGATGCGGCCTCGCCGCGACATCCCGCCCGGCGAGCGGATCGACGCCGAGGACTTCGCGCTGTTCACCCCTGATCAGCGCACCCGGCCCGGTTTCCCGCACGGCAGCATCCACGACCCCGAGTGTCCGTACGTCGAGGTATTCTCCCTTTTCGACAACTCCCCGGTTTGGGTGCCGCAGCCCTTCGTGTCGCTGCAGGACCCGCACCGCACCGGGGTGCCGAACTCCTCCGGGTTGGCGGCGGGACCCGACGCGCACGCGGCCCTGCTGCGCGGGGTGCAGGAGCTGATCGAACGCGACGCCCTGATGACGACGTGGCTGCACGGCCTGTCCGGGCGCGCCGTCGCCCCTCCCGGCCCCTTGACCTTGGAGGTCGCGAGACTGAGCGGCGAGTTCACCGTCCTCGATCTCACCCCCGCCTACAGTCCGTTTCCCGTCACGGCGGTGATGGGTGGGATACCGAAACGGGGTGTGTGGCGGTATTCCCTCGGGGTGGCCTGCAAACACGACTGGGAATCCGCCGCGGAAAAGGCCCATCTGGAGTGGAATCAGGGAGTGTTGTTCGCGGGTATCTACGGAGAACTGACCGATGTCTCCCGGATCCGGAAAAACAGCGAACTGCATTCCTTCGACGAGCACGCAATGTATTACACGCTGTATCCGGAATTGTGGCCGGACCTGCCGATTCTGCGGGAAAAGAACGTCCTGCGCTCCCCGTCACAGCGGGCGGCCCCCGAGGAACCGCGACGTGCGCTGGAGGTGGCCCGGAAGGCGCTGCTGGACGCCGGTATCCGCGTGTACTACCGAGAGGTGAGCACCATCGATGCCATCCAGGCAGGGGTGCGGGTGGTGAAGGCGCTGTCGCCGGACATGGCATTGATCCATTCCCATGACGCCTGGCCGTTCCTGCACAAGGTGGACGGCATGGTGGAATCGCGCTATCCGGGCCGGGGACCGGAATCCCGGTTCCCCAACCTGAAACCGCATCCGCTGGGGTGAGGCGATGGAAACACCCTTCTTCGACGATTTCTGGCAGGCATCCGAATTGAGCCCCCACAATTTGAGGGAATTCATGCGCATGATGGATTCCTACGACCCGGAGAGCAGGCAGCTGCGTCTGGACCATCCGCTCGCACCCACCCCGCTGCCGCGAACCCGTGGGCGGCCCCTGGAAAGGCTCGCGGCGCGGCGCAGAAGTGGGCGGGGTTTCTCGCCGCGACCCCTCGGAGCCAAGTACCTGGCGCGGCTGCTCGGTTCCTGCCGGGCGTGGGGCGGCCCGGAACATCGCGCCTTTCCATCAGCGAGTGCGTCGTATGCGACGGAGGTGTTCGTGGTCGGCTGGCAGGTGGAGAACCACACGGGCCGGATGCTTTACTACGACCCCATAGACCACGGCCTGGTCATCCTCCCCGACCCGTCCCCGCCGTGGCCCGAGGCGCAGTCACGGATCAACGCCCCCGTCGCCGGGGAACCGGCGTGCCTGGTGGTCGCGACGCTTTTCCCCGACCGCCTGACCGCGAAATACGGGGAGCGGGGAGGTCGTTTCGCCCTCCTCGAGGCGGGTGCCGTGATGCAGCAACTCTCCCTGACGGCGGCGGACCTCGGCCTGGCGGGAGTGGTCGTGGGAGGCCTGATCGACGACTACTGGCTGGCCCGGCTGGGCCTCACCCGGACCGGAGCCGTCGTCGCGTTCGGCTACCTGGTGGGTCACGGGGGTCGCGGGTAGGAGACGGACCGCGACGAAGGAGCAGCCCGAGTCGAAACCACCCCTCATTGAAGCTGGTTGAGCCAGCGCGTGAGCGAAGCGAACGGCTGTGTCGAAACCACCCCGCGACCGGCAATCACACCCGACCACAGCTCCCCACGCACACTCACCCACGGCTCATCGCGTTCGCGGCTCGGTTCAGTTCACGAGACCGAGATGATCTTCAAGCCACGCAAGAACCCCTTGGGAGTTGTTGCTCCCGGTTGTGCCGTCGGATATTTCCTTCACCGCTTCTGGGGCGTTGTCCATCGCGATCCCGGTGCCGGCCCGTTCCAGCATCTCCACGTCGTTCCCGCCGTCGCCGAAGGCCACCATGTCGTCGAGGGAGACGCCGATCCGCTCGCCCAGCCAGGCCAGTGCGACCCCCTTGTTCACGCCGGCGGGAATGATGTCGATGGACCCGTGCCCGCTGGATGTGGGAACCGCCCCGGCGGGCAGGCCGGCTCTCAATCGTTCCAGCAGCCCGGCGGTCTCCTCGCCCGGACATCCCAGGGCCAGCTTGAGCACGGGCTCTTCCACCCGGCCCCAGTCGTCGACGAGTTCGAGGTTCGCGTAGTACCTTCCCAATGCCGCGATCACATCGGGGTCGCTGGTGCGCGGCGCGTATGCGGTCGATGCGCAACAGACGAGGACGAAAACCCCCGGCAGCCCCACGCTCAGCGAGAGCGCGGCGTCGAGGTCGGCCGGGGCGAAGGGGGTGGTGTGCAGCACCTCGTCGCCAGCAGCCACCAGGGCGCCGTTCTCCGCGATGTGGAAAACGTCCGGGTGATGGTCGAAACACCTGCTGAGGGCCCGGTGCTGGTTGCCGCTGGCGACGACGAAATGGATTCCACCCTCCTGCATGCGGGAGTGAATCCGGGCGAAACGGGCGCGGTCGTACTTGCTCTCGTCGTCCAGGAAGGTTCCGTCCATGTCGACGGCAACCAGACGAATCGATTTGCCATGACTTCCCATGCACACAACTTATGATCCAGAATGATCACATGCAACGATCAGAAAGACACAAACTGATCATATCGGCGGTCGGCAAGTCGTCGCGGACCGTTGAGGAGCTCACCGCACTGACGGGGGCATCGGCCGTCACCATCCGGCGCGACCTGACAGACCTGGCCGAACGCGACGCACTACGGCGCGTCCGGGGCGGGGCGGCTCCGGCGAAATCCCGCGGCGCCACCTACCCGTTCGACCTCCGCAGCACCGAACACCCGGCAACCAAACAGGCCCTGGCGCGCACCGTCGCATCCATGATCAATCCTGGAGACTCCGTCCTGATTGACAACGGCACCACTGCCCTGGCGGTCGCCCACGAACTGACGGGCCTCGGTATAACGGCCCTGGCCCTGTCGCTGCACGCGGCCGCGGCCCTCGCCGCCAAACCGGGAAACCAGGTGATCGTCCCCGGGGGTCCCGTCAACCACGACGATCTCTCCTTCACCGCCCCCGGAACCGCCGATGTCATCCGTCGCATGCGCTTCGATGTCGCGATAATCGGTTCCTGCGCGGCCCACCCCGACGCGGGCCTCACCGTCGCCGACTGGGGCGACGCGCACGTCAAACGCGCAGCCCTGAAGTCCGCGAGCCGGGTCTGCCTGGCGACGACCGCCGACAAGTTCACCCAGACCGCCGCACACCAGTTCGCCACCTATGCCGACCTGGACACCCTGGTGACCACCACGGACGCATCCCCGTCGGCCCTCGCAGAGGCCCGCCTGGCGGGGGTCGAGGTCCTGACGGTCGAGTCCCCACCCGACCAGTGACCCGATGTCAGAGCGCCCGCCTCGGGAAGTTCCTCGACACCACATCTCCACCGAGACGTTCCACGAGGAGATCGAGTTCGTCGTCCGTCAACAGGTCCAGATGGACGGGACCCGTCTGAAGGGTGATCTCCTTCATCAGCTCCCGTGTGAACAAACTTCGGTTCCCTGTCGAGGGGAAATCGAGGATCCTTCGCGCCGCGGCTCTTATGAGACGTCCGTTGCGGGCCAACGAAGAGCGTTCCGTCAGCGCCACCAACTCGTCCTCTCCCAAGGGACGCTCCCCGGCTTCAAGAATCGGGCCGAGCAGTCTCCACCGTCTCCACGAGGTCTTCAGGTAGTTGCGATCCTTCCCCACCAGCGCCCCGATCCAACGATCCTGGTTCAATTCCTTCCCTCCGGAATCACCCCCTCCCCAGCGAGCATGGACCAGGTCAGGAAACAGGAACAACGAGAGGTACGCCCAACCCCCGCCATGGGCAGCGTCACTCGGGCTCGGTGCGATGACCTCCTCCAAGGCCCTGCCCAGAACGGCTGAGTGTTTCGCAGCCCCCTCGAACGGGTCGATCGACACATCATCGACCCGTGCGGTCACTTCCTCTCGCCATCTGTGGATGTCATCAGGGGTTGGGGCGCTTCCACCCGTCCTGTTGGGTACCGCTCCCACGTCTTCTTCCAACACCAACGCTCTACCCGCGTTTCCGCTTCGCACGAGTTCCTGCAACTGTGCGAAGCGCTCCACCGCCTGCGCCAAGGAGATTCTGGGGATCAGAAGTCGGCTCATCCGGCATCCCCCTTGAGGAAGGACACTGCCTCTTGGAGCAGGGCCAGTGTCCGGGCCCGGTCATTGACGATCGCGTCCACGGCTTCGGCAAGGTCCTTGTCCAAGTAGAGATTGGTCTGATCATTCATGACTGCTCCTACACTTCCCGGCTCGAAGTCTTCGGTCCCGTCCGATGGCCAGTGCGCAGCCACGGCGCCGAGCATCTGGGAAATCAGGTCATACTTCAGGGCGGTGTGAATCACTCCCTGCTTCTCGCCGAGCAGGGCCTGCGCACGTTCGTGGTTCGTGTTCACGTAGAGCCGCGTGACACCGAGGAAGGGTTCGTTCAAGGAATCCCCTCTGAACTCGAGAACCCATGCCGCGCCGGACGGATATTTGTTCAAGTGCTCAAAGTTGAAGGCCTCGACAGGGAAACCGCCCCCCTCGCCTTCCAGAATGAAAACATATTTACCAGTTCCTGAGTGAAGTCGGCTTCCTTTTCGATGGGCAGAGTAATTGGCGGGAACCGGTCCATCAGGAACATTGAGCAACACAGAATAAGTGACGACCAACTTTACGGCGACCTCATGTCCCGGAATCGAAACGCCCAGTTTCACATCACCGGACTGGTGGTCCGGCACGGGCTGCACGTCCAGTTTTCTGTACCCGGTTGCAGGACAGTCGACCTGTAGGACTGCTACCACCCCATCCAGCGACTCCAACCCGGTTGAGTTCAGGAATCGTTCGCGGTCCAGACTCAGAGAGCCGAGCACTTTCATGGGAATCATGTAGTCCCAAGTGGGAGCAGTTTCCCCTGCCTCGATCTCAGCACCGCGAAAATGAAGCGTAGGATTTTCAAATCGAATTGATTCCTCGTCCGCGACGAGGAAGGGCATGACCTTCACGAGACAACCTTTGCGACGAATGTCACATTGATCGCCAGTCCGACAGGAAATGACATGCAGGCCCAGAACGATTGCCTTGAGTCGACCTCGACGGAATCGCTCGAGAAATGTTTCTCACCAACGCGCCACTCCTCGAGCCTCAGGAGATCCTCTCCGGACATCTCGCCTCCATCAACCACCAGACTCATCTGACCAACCCGGACCGTGGCTCGATCAGCATTGATCAGCTTCAGCTTCAAGTCAACGAGCTGACGCCCTCTCTTGGCCTCCGCGGCACTCGACAGCAGCCGAACATCAACCACACCGACCCGAACGCCCTTCCCCCTTCTCGATCCACCGCTGCTATTTCCTCTCTTTCCCGACGGAACGGGGACGGCCCGCCCACCAGGGACGGCGCCTGCGAGATTCGCCAACGAGGATGACAAAGCCCCGGTGGAGCTTCCCTCGATGGACTCATTGGACGTCTGGGTCGGGGCCAGATATCTCTTGACCTCTTCCTTGATTCTCCTGAGAGCAACATTGACATAGCTCCTACCCGTGGTATCCTCCACGCCCGCAGGATCCCAGCTGTCGTGGGCGGGAGGTTCCGCGTCGGCAAAATACTTGTCCATGTCGCTGGTCGGTTTGAAGATCCCGAGCCATGGCAGATCGTCCGAATTCGACGCAGAGAAGTGTTCAACCATGATCACGAGTTCGGCCTCGGACCGCATGTAGGTGACGCCTCCGAGGGCATCGTCAAAAGCGGTTTTTCCTTGGTCGAAAATCGGGGTCCTGGTGAGCGCTAGGTGCCCGAGCAGGGCCTTGGGCCGCCCGCATCGAATCTCCACTACCTTGATCAACGGATTGTCGACCTCTTCCCCGTTCTGAACAGAACGGATCTCTTTCAGGCATTCCAGCTGAGCCCTCAGGATCTCAGACTCAGGGAGAACCTCGACCTCCTCCTCACCATCCAGGAGGGAGGTCTGCATCCGTCGCCCCGGATCCTGTTCGGGATCGAGCTTTGGCCAGAGGTTCCTACCGATGGCCTCAGCGCACAGCTCGACCAATTCTCCTTCCTCATTCTGTTTGGGTGACAGTATGAGTATGGACGTACCCGTCTCACCCGCCTTAAATCTGGACTCGAAGACAGCTTCCCCCAGCCTCCTGGCGTCTTCCTCCTCGGCAGGCTCAAACCTGAGAAGTTCAGCTTCCGTGTCTTCCGCAGCGGGGACTCCCCACCACTGCCGTCCTGTGTACTGACGGCCGTCCTTGGTGAAGCTGTCCCCCATGGCGGACGCCAGGAAACGGTCTCTGATGTCTCCACCCTCATCCCTGAATCGAGACCAGATGATGATCGTGGAACATCTGCTCGCCAGATAGCTGGCGGTTTTCCCGAACCCATAGGTGCCACCGCTCGACCGCTGGGCCGGGGGCGCCCCGATCGTCAGGACGAAACGGGCATAGTTGTTGACCTGATCACTGTTCACCGGTTTTTCATTGGTGGTCGGACCACCCAACCCCTTGGTTCCCCGGTCACTGATCTCCAGAGCGTCCAAGTTGGGGTCGCGCAAAACCCCGGCAAGATCGAGGTTGTCCGAAGAACCGCGTCCAAAGACGTTCCACCGCAGGATGTCGCGCACCTTGGGACCAAGTTTTCGATACCGGACCTCGAAGCGGGGCACTGTGCCGTCCTCGTCCGACATCAGTCGGGCGTCCCAGCTGTTCTGGGCCGTCTCCCGGATGAGCAAGTTGAGAAGGTCAACCTTCGGAGCACCTATGGTTCGCTTCGAACCGGCTCCATCCGTGTCACCCGGACCGAATGGTTTGGGATACCAGTGCAGATCCGGCATACCGATCATGCGGTCATCATCTCTCCCGTGAAGGCGTCAAGTTCTCCCGAATCCATGGCACCGGGAGCGCCCATCAGGTCCAAGGTGTAGCTGACCCTGGTGATCGCAGCGGCACGATGTGATGGCAAATCTTGGCTCCGGAGCCCGGGGAAGTCGTCCTCGACCCGCCAACTCAACGGGTCACCCACCTCGACGAATCGATGTGCGTCCTCGTCAACTCCGAGAAGGAATCCCGCTTCGGCCAGCTTTTCTCCGACCGCCGCTTCGGAACATCCCAGCGCAACCAGTTCCTCGACCATGTTTGTGATGTTCCGACCGTTCGGAGAGGCCCGCACGTGTTGCCGGATCAGCACGAGCGGGTTGCCCGCGGTCCGGTCCAGCTGTTCGAGGCTGGAAATGGTGACGAGTTGTCCACTTGATTTCGACGTCTTCACCTCGAGGTCGCCCTTGGACGTGGTGAAGTCGTGAGCCTCCCCATCGGGGCCGGTCCAAGATTCCACCGCGAAGTGGGGATTCCATTTGGCAAGTCTTGCCGCCACGAGAAGTTCACCGAACAGTCCTCGCGCGGACTCCTCGGTCAGGGAACGAGCTGGCCTGACGAGGCGTTTCCAGTCGTCGAGGGCTGTCAGCATCGCCACATGGGCTGCCTGTTCAGCGGTTCTCATTCTCTCCCGGACATCATCCACCAATCTTGAGAAAACTTTCCCCAGAGCGTTGGCTTCACACACCAAGTCCAGAAATTTCTGATCGGTTCGGGGGTCACACCAAGTGGTCAACTCGATGGCCGCGCCTTTCGTCGGAGTGAACGCGAAATCCGTTGGTATGGGGGCGAGCAGATGTCGTCTCTCGCCGGCGTCCGCCCCCAGCCACAGGCGACCTTCCCCATCGGCATCATCTAGGATCATCAGGCTGCGTCCCGCCTGTTCCCTGGCCCGTGACAGGAGGAGCCCGAATGTGATCCAGGAGTCGTTCATCCTTCCTCCTCAGCCACTCGGTCCTCGGATGTGGGGCGAACGGAGACGTATGTTCCCTCCCGTCCGTGTTCATCGTTCACGTGTGGGAAGAAGATCGCGAAACCGATCAGGTTTTCCCCAGCCGGCATATCCATGCGGGTCCGGGGTCCCCCGGCGGTCTTCTCCGCTCTGGAGTTCGCGCTGATCGGGTACACGACCACCAACCCCTTTCCCTGCCCGTGATGCCTGCGGATCCTCCGTCGCTCGACGTTGTTCGTGTGTTTGGTCGCACGGTATCGGTCGGGATGGATGTCTCCCAGTCGATCATCCCCGGACATGATCGCCTTCAGATCGATACGAGCACGCGTGCTGCCGATCAACGGGGAACGATCCAGACAGTTCACCTCACGCCCACCTATCAGGATTTTCCCGAGGTCGGTGTGTCCGTCCTTCGCCACTTTCCCCGAGCCACCCGCGATCACCACGTTCCAGTCGGGCCCGGATGCCCATTTCCTGATCCATGCTGACATGCCCCGCAGCGCATCCGGGTTGGTCAGCCACTTCTGGTCATCGTGCACCTTGAAGTTCTCGAGGAATCTGACCACCCTTTCCCCCGGCACGCCGGTTGCGATGAGCCGACCCTTTCCCCGGGGGGTCGGCCGAAGGGTGGCGTCGCCGATGAGTTCCTCGGCCACAGATCTGTTTCTGTCCAGCACGCCCGGCCGGCCGTCCAGCAGGAAGGTCTGGTTCGCGGTGCCGCTGAGCCCGACCTGGACCTCCTTCGCGCTGAACATCTTGCTGGCCGATGTGATCTGGAGCCGCCCCGGATGGGCACGAATGCGCAACCCCACGTCGTACGGGGTGAACTCCGACTCAGCCAGCTCCTTGATGCTGTCACGGAGGTCCTTCTCAACCAAGGCAAGGAATGCATAGTCTCGATCGAGACCGTTCGCGACCCAGATCCGGGGAAGATCCTCGTATCCTTTGCGATAACCGAACCAACGTCCCATCTGCATCAGGGTGTCGTAGGTGTTGCTGGTTCGGGTGAAGTAGGAGACGACCAACCCCTCCAGTGTCAATCCCCTGGAAAGGGTTCCACCACCGACCGCGATGACGGTGAGAGGTTTGCCGCGCTGATAGTTGATTCGATCAGGCGAGTCTCCGTTGTCGACCTTCACGTCGATCTCGGTCAGCACATCACCAAGCCTTGTGCGGACCCCGGTCCAATCGGGAAGAGGAATGGTGGCCTCCGAGGCCACCCTGTAGGCCTCTTTCTTCCAAACCTTCTCGAATCTTTCGATTTCACCAGCCGCTACCTCGTCGACGAGATCTTTGACGTGGTGCTTTATCCGCTCCTTGAAAGCAAAATGGGGGTTCTTGTAGTGGGTGGTGTGGACGAGCATGGAGGAGTGTTCCGACTGCTGGCCCCGTTGCCAACGGATCGCCGTGGCGACGACGAACCAAGCGATTGCGTCCTTCAGAGCGGGAGAGAGCGGTGGATCGAACCTCTCGCGGAGCTCGGTTTCGCTCGGTGGGCGCAACTGGTCCGATTCCTCGGGTGGGATTCTCCGGACGACATCCAGTCCCTCGGCCGCGGGCGCATCCTCGTCCACGGTGTCGGCAACGCCGAAGACCTTCTCGGGCCCGAAGTATCCCTCCCCCGGCTCCAAGGTGACGATGAAATCTGACGGGAAAAGATCTTCCTTGTCGTCGGGATTTATCAGGACGTTGGCGAACGGGGTAGCCGTGTAGGCGACGTAGGTTCCGGTAATGACCTTTCCCCAGAGCTGGCGCAGTTTCTCGTTGACAGCAGACACTTCTTTGTACTGGCTTCTGCTGTTGGGGCTGGCCTGATCGGCCTCATCGTCAATGATGAGCACCGGAAATTTTTGCAGCACATCCGGTCCGAGGTCGCCGAGCATCTCCACCAGTTTCTGGAGAACCTTCTTGTTTTTCTTCACCACGGCGCACAGCAGGGGCGTGTGCTTGAATGATGCCCGCGGGCTGAGCTGATGATCGAAATCTTTGCTGGGGCCAGTCAGCTTTCCCCAGTCGTCCCCCGTGAAGAGTTGCTCATCGAGCCGGGTCTGGGTCTGCTCCCTGAGATTGTTGTGCATCCCGGCCAAGACAATGATCAATCTGTACCCGGCATCCGCAGCCTTGGCGATGACGCCCGCAAAATTCCGAGTCTTACCGGATTGGACATTGCCCACCACCAGGCCCTTGCGTCGATCACCTTTGCGACGTGGATTCGCGAGAAGACGAACGATGTTGGAGGTCTCCTCGTCAAGTCCCTCCAAACCCGGGGCCCCGGCCTCCTCCAGCGCCCTCCAATAAGCAGCCCAGCGGCCATCGCTCGAAGGGCCCATGTACCAATTGACGCGATCCCTGTCCCCCAGGACGGCATTGGGAACGTCTATCAGAGCTTTTGATCTTCGCTTCAGCTCCTCCACGGCCTGATCGATGCCCGGCATTCCTTTCCTCTTCAGCTCTTCCGCCGCCTCGACCCAAGTGATCTTGCTTCTATCCGCCCAGTCCATGATGATTTGGGTCGCATTGAACCCTTCGGAACCAGTCATCGTCCTCTTCCTCTCGGACAATCAGAGTACCGGACCTCGCCCCGTGCACTCATTCCCCTTCAAGTTTTGCGATGACCGCTGCCAGCGCCGTTTCTGGGGACTCGTGTTCCCACACCCGCACCACTGTCCACCCAAGGTCCGTGAGGGCCTCGGTGGTCTCCAGGTCGCGGGCCCGGTTCCCTGCCAGTTTGTCCGCCCACCAGTCCTTGTTGTTCTTGGGCTTCACGCCGTGGGTTGGGCAGGCGTGCCAGAAACAACCGTCCACGAAGACGGCCACCCTTCTGCGCGGGAAGGCTATGTCGATGGTCCTGCGGGGCATCCCCGGAACCGGGTACGCCACTCGGAAGCGATACCCACGTGCGTGGAGCCGCTTGCGAAGAACGACCTCCGGTTTGGTGTCCTGGCGCTTCTGATGGGCCATTCGGTCTCGAACGGCCTCGTCAGCGGGAGCCGGACGTTCGTTCACCAAGAAGATCAGCCACCCTTTCAGCGATCTTGAAGGCCAGCAGCGGAGGTACCGCGTTTCCGACCTGATGGTACTGCTTGGTTCGGGTGCCGCAGAAGAAGTAGTCGTCCGGAAAGGTTTGAAGCCGGGCGGCCTCACGAACCGTCAGGCTCCGCGACTGCCCGGGGTCCGGGTGTATGTAGTAGTGCCCGTCCTTGCTGATGTGCGATGCGACCGTACTGCCCGGAGCATCCCATTTCTGTACCTTGAACCGATCTGTGAACGGTGTCGATTCACCCTTGACGTTCTTGTGTTTCGGGCGCAGTTCCTCGGGAAGCTCCTGAACCTTGAAGCTGCGGCCTTCCTGCGCCAAGGTGGCCAAGAAGGTGTATCGGACCAGATCCGACTCCATGTGACCTCTAGCCTCGTGCTGCGTGATGGGCACGTCGTGTCGCCTCAACCACGAGCGCAGTTCGTCCGCCGTTCCGGTCTCCGAGGTCTCGATGCCACGCCCGGGTGACGCCAGCGCCGCGGCCAGTTTGACGCCCTTGTCACGAGCGCGCGACAGTACCGTTTCTTGGGGGTGAGTGGTTCGCGTGACACGGGGGTTCAGCCGCGTCATGTCATGGATGGCATGACGCACCGTTACCACGGGTTGGGGATGCAACGGTTTGAGACCCACGTTCCCCAGGTCGTTCCGAATCCCCAGCAGGATCACCCGGTGACGTCGCTGTGGGATCCCGTAATTTTCAGCCCGTATCACGAAATCCTTCGGCTGCGGATGTTCGTCGGGGACGACGAAACTACGGATCTCGTATCTCCCGTTCATCGCGAGGTCCGACATGATCAGGTTGAACATGTTGAATCCATGGTGCCCTGCGGAGAGCAGTCCCTTGACGTTTTCCATCACGAAAACCGCGGGCTTGAAGCGTTGGATGATGTCCAAGTATTCGCGATAGAGAAAGTGTTTCTTGTCCTTCAGGAATTCTGGGTCATGTTTTCTGCGGGATCTTCCCACGAGGGAATACGCTTGGCACGGTGGCCCACCGATCAGCACCCAGTTCTCGCGTCCGCCAAGGGCAGAGGCAATGAAACCGGCCGCCGTCTTGCGAGCCGAAGGGCCCAGCTCCATCATGTGCACATGCGCGCGCGCCCGTCGCAGGGCTTTGTCCATTTCCCGTTCTTCGATCAGCGCCCGCCACGCGATGCTCCCGGCGAGAAATTCTTGGTAGGGGCGGGGAAGGCAGCCACCCCGGGAGAGTTCCCGAACCGCCGATCTCAGCACAAGCGTCTCGACCGCGTTCTGCTCCATCTCGAAAGAAGCCACGATATCGAACACGGGTCTTCCGAGGTGTTCCACGGAGCTAAAACCCTCGTTCAATCCACCGGGACCCGCGAAGACATCGACGACAGGGATCATCCTCGCCTTGTCCCTCCTGTTCCTGTTTCGAGCCCAGGGTACCAGGTCCATCCGCCAAGCACGCTACAGCCCCTCGGACAACACCCAACCACACCGGTGCATTTTCTTCACGAACAACCTCTTGTGCATCTAATCGAACTCATGTACCATTACCTTATGGCTGGATCGGACCACACTCCCCTCGTCGAGGGCCCCGCGGAGGAAAACGCCGCGGCATGGCATCGGCGCGTGGCCGCAGCCCACGAGCTGGCGGGCAGGCTGGCCGTGATCCACGCCGACCTGGTAACCCTGACCGAAGAGCTGCTCTCGTCCAACACCTGGGCCGGGGACGGGATCCGTTCCATCGAGCACTGGCTGCAGGTTTTCGTCGGCCTCTCCCCCGCGAATGCGGCTGCGGTGGCGCGGGTCGCGCAACGATCCACCGAGCTTCCCGAAGTGGTCGAGGCGCTTGGCGCCGGGCGGCTCGGGTTGGACCAGGCCGCGGTGGTCGCCCAGCACGCGCCCGAGGAGTGCTCGGCCAGCATCACCGAGTTCGCGGAGAAGGCGACGGTCACGCAGCTGCGACGCACCCTGTCGCGCTATCACCACCCGGATGTCGAGACGCCCTCCCCGGAGCCACACGAAACCGCCCGGGCCGACGCATCGCAGCTGTCCATGATCACCAACTCACGCACCGGACGTTTCGAGCTGCGCCTCAGCGCCCCGGCCGTCGACGGCGCCCTGGTGGAGACCGCCATCCGCGAGGCCAAGGATGCCCTGTTCACCAGCGGAAACACCGAAGCCACTCTCGCCGACGGGCTGTTCGAAATGGCGAACCGCTCCCTCAGGGCGATCACCTCGGGCAGCCGCAAGGAGCACTACCGCGTCCATCTGCACCTCGACACCACCGGAGCGGGCTGGCTCACGAAGAAAGGCGCCCTGCCGCAGCATCTCCTGGCCGAGTTCACCTGCGACGGCGTCCTCATCCCGGTCTGGGAAACCGATTCCCTGCCGGTCAGTGTGGGCCGCTCACAACGGATCGTGCCGCTTCGGACCCGCCGCCTGGTTGAGGATCGCGACCGCGGCTGCCGATACCCCGGCTGCCCCGTCACCGGGTTCCTCGAGAACCACCACATTCAGCACTGGAGCAACGGCGGCGCCACGAACCGCGAAACGGTGGTCTCGCTCTGCCCCACCCACCACCGGCAGCACCACCAGGGTCGCTACACGATCACCGGCAACCCCGACATCCCCGGCGGCCTGACGTTCACCAACCAGTACGGCCAACGCATCGGAGGCGACCCGGAAGCCTCGGCCAAGGCCGCCGCCATCAGCGGCATCCGGGGTCGGAACCCCCGCAAACCGATCCCCTACAAGGGCCCCACCGGGGAAAACCTCCAAACCCGGTCGATCCGCTTCACCCGCAACCCACCCCGACGCGAGTGACATCGCACATAATCGATCTTGTAAGATCCTATGCAAGAAATTACCAGCCAGATGGGGTGATTCGTGTGACGACTGCCGTTGACCACATCTATCAGAGTTCAGATCTGGCGGGCTCTCGTCGGAAGGAAATCGTGGAAGCCGCCCAGCGCGGCACAACGTTGCTGCGTGCGCCCAGCGGCGACGCCTTGGCCTTCCTGCCCCACGTTGAGCTTGAACGCTTGGCGAACATCCGGGACTATGCTCGTGGTTTCGTCATGTTGGAAAGCGCGTTGCGTCGCCCTCGCAACGAACGCCGCGCCGCTGATTTCGGCGCCTGGGCCTTCGTCTTCTCTCTCTCCGAGGAACAACTGCTGGAGTTCCGCGACGATGTGAGTGACGCCCTGATGCGAGCTTGTTCCGGGGTCGACACCGTCAGATCTCTGCTGGACGCCTGGAGAGCCACTGCCGAGTTCATGGCGGACGAGACCGCAGTGACCGCCCTCGGGGAGGACTTGGAAAACTTCACTGAGATCCAGCGTCCCAAAGACACCGAAGCGTGACCCCATGTCTCCGACCGCCAACAGCGCATACATACCCTTTGCTCCCGCGCGCAGGCCTGGCGGAAAACCGGAGGATGAACCTCGGTTCCGGGTCGTGGTCCACAGAAAGTATCTGCCAGCTTGGGCAGAACTGATCGATCGGATCGGTCTTCCAAGTGCGCAGCGTGCTTGGGATTACTTGGCGATGCAACCCGACCAGCCGCCCCGGATAGGCCAGTGCACAAAATTGCGCGGAATGGCCAAATACGCGAGGGACGGCTGGTCGGATGTCTACCACTACGAAGCTAGCTCAATGGTGCGCATCGACTACCAGTTCCACCGTAATCACCAGACATCCGAGGAACGAGCACCATGCCCAGTTGTGCGCATCCTCAGGATCAGCCTCTCAAGCCATTAGCCTCAGCAGTTGTGGCCCGAGAGGTTCAGCCAGGTGATGCCCCGCTTCTTCTTGCCCACATCGCCCACCCGTTTGACGGTTTTCAGCTGCGGGTAGCGGGCCCGGATGGTGGTCTCGATGCGCTGGTGGAGGGTCTGGCCGGCGGCGGGACAGTCCTGGCACGCCCCACCGAAGTCGACCTCCACCGTCTCGGCGTCGTTGTCGGCCACCTGGATCTGCCCGCCGTGGCTGGCGATGTAGGCCGCCAGCTGGTGCTCCACGACATCACGGGAGATGTAGCCCAGCAGGTCGGCAGAGCCAGGCTCGACGTCCCAGCCCTCCTCCTCCGCGAGGGAGGCGACGATGGCGTCGCGGACCTTGGATCCGACCCTGCTCCACGCCTGGTCGGAGGCCAGCCACGTCCATACGCCGTCGGCCTCCACCATGGCCCGGGAGATCACCCCGTACTCCAGCATCGACCCGAAGCTGCCGGGCGCGCCGCGCACCTCCCCGACGGGCACGCCGCCGGTGGGAACCACCCACCGGACGGCCTGCGGGTCCCCGGGAACGGCCTCGGGATGGATCGGCAGCTTCCCGGTCATGTCGCGATCGCCCCCACGATGAGTTTCGCCGCGAACGCCATCACCCACGCGAGTCCACCCATGTAGATGAACGCGATGATCGACCATCGCCACGTGCCCGTTTCGCGTCTCATCACGCCCAGGGTGGAGGCGCACTGCAACGCGTAGACGAAGAACACCAGCAGCGCCGCGATCGTGCTCGGCGTGAACACCGGCTCACCGGCATGCGGGCCGTCCGAATGTGTCATTCCCTCCAGCGACTCGCCCGGATCCTCCGGATCCTCCGCGGATGCCACCTGACCCAGCGTCGAGACGACGGTCTCGCGGGCCGCCAGGGAGCTGATCACACCGATGTTGATGCGCCAGTCGAAACCGAGCGGGTCGAAGACCGGCGAAACCGCCCGGCCGATGGCAGCGGCGTAGGAATTGTCGAGGGTATAGGCCGTCACGGCCGCCTCGTCGCCGACATCCACCCCAGCAGCAGTCATCGCGTCCTCACTCGGGGCGGGAAAGTTCAGCAGCCCCCACAGCACGATGGTGACCACCATGATGATCCCCGCCACCTTCCGCAGGAACGCCTTGCACGCATCCCACACGGCGATGATGACGGAGCGGGCGCTGGGCAGCCGGTAGGACGGCATCTCCATGTAGAACGGCAGCTGCGTGGCGCCGCGCCCGACGATGCGTTTGAACACCCAGGCGGCGATCATCGCGGAGACCGCGCCGAGCAGGTACAGGCCGAACATGATGGTGCCCTGCGCCTGGAACGGCCCCCAGAACAGATCGCCGGGAACCATGATCCCGATCATCAGGGTGTACACGGGAAGACGTGCGGAGCAGGTCATCAACGGCGCGCCCATCATGGTGGCGATCCGGTCCTTGGCCGACGGCAGGGTCCGGGTGGCCATGATCCCCGGGATCGCGCAGGCAACCGAACTCAACAAGGCAACAAACGCGCGCCCCTCCAGACCCGCCATCCCCATCACACGGTCCATCAGGAACGCGGCCCGCGACAGGTACCCGCTGCCCTCGAGCAGCGCGATCATGAGGAACAGCAGCGTGATCTGCGGCACGAACGCCACCACCGCACCGACACCAGCGAAGATGCCGTCACCGACCAGCGACCCCAACCAGTCGATCGGGATCATGTCCTTGGCGATCCCACCCATCCAGACGAAGAAACCCTCGAAGGCATCGTTGATGGGAGCCGCGACGGTGAAGATGATCTGGAAGAACGCGTACATCGTCGCGAAGAAGACCAACGTCCCCCACAGCGGGTGCAGCAGCACCTTGTCTATGCGGCGGGTGCGTTCGTCGACATCCGGTGCGCGGTAGTTGGCGCTCTCCAGCACCGAGTCGGCCCAGGCCGCGACCTCCTCATGGCCGGTGGGCGGAGGCACGATCGGCGCGGACCACGAGTCGACCTCGGCGAAGGCCTTGGACAACACCTCGACGCCGCGCTTGTCGCCGGAGACCACGGGAATCACCTGCACCCCGACGGCCCGCGACAGGGCGTCGACGTCGACGGAGCCACCTCGCCGCGCCAGCTCGTCGGTGAAGGTCAGCACCGCGACGGTGGGGCGTTCGCGCTGCTGCACCTGGGCCAGCATCCCGAGGCCTCGGCGCAGCTGTGTGGCATCCATGAGAACGACGTGCCCGGAGATCGGCGAGTGCACCGACTCGCCCGCGTCCAGAACCTCCGTGACCACTTCCTCGTCGGGGCTGATCGGGTCGAGGGAGTAGGTGCCGGGCAGGTCCTCGATGATCACCTCGACGTCACCGAGTTTGTGGACGCCCTCGTAGCGGGAGACGGTGACCCCCGGGTAGTTGCCGGTCTTGGCACGCAACCCGGTCAGCGCGTTGAACAGCGTCGTCTTGCCGCAGTTCGGGCTGCCCACCAGCACGAAACGACGCAGACCCGTCGCTACAGGTGCGGAATGTTCGTCGTGACAGGTCATGGTTTCACCAGCACTCTCGAAGCCTCGGAGTGGCGGAGCACGATCTCAGTACCTCCGACGTTGAACATGAGGGGATCGAGCAACGGGGCGCGGCGCTCCAATCTGCACGTCAGTCCTGGAGCGAACCCGAGGTCGAAGAGTCGGCGGCTGATCACGTCGTCACCGTCGAATCCGGTGATGCGCGCGCTCGCCCCGACCTTCAAGTCGGCGAGTGTCCTTGCGGCGGAGGGTGTCTCGTTCATAGTCGCGAACTTAGCAATGCCTTAACTGATCCAAGAAGATTTGCCCGAGGATTCATGAACTTTCGTCAATAGGCTCCACTTACTGGAACTGAATCTCAGTTTACTCATCCGTCCACAGAGCCCGGCGCGGAGTGTTGGACAGCGTGAAGTGGCTGCTCTGCGGACCCCCCAGCCGCGACGTCTCCCGCAACGACGGGCACCGGGCGCGAATCGCCGTCTCGATGCGCTGCTGAAGCTCCGTGCTGGCGGCGGGATCGCGGGAATCGAGCTGGCCGAGGTCGAGCAGCAGCCAGCGGGCGTCGTTCTCCACCACCTCGACGGTGGTGTCGGCCGCGTGGATCTCGTCGGCGAGATCACCTAGGAGCACGTCGTTCGCGACCAGGCGCAGCAGGTCCGCGGAGTCGCCGTTGATCCGCCAGCCGTCGAGATCCAGGGATTCGAGGATGGCCTCACGCACCTTGTGGCCGCAATCGGCCCAGGTGTTCCCGGGGGCCAGCCAGACCCAGATCCCCTCGGTTTCCAGCAGGGCCAGCGAGATCACCCTGTCCCGCATCAACGCGCCGAAGGGATCCGGCGCGGCCACCACCTCGCCGACGACTCCCTGGGTGCCCGTGTGGACCACCCAGCGAACCGCCAACGGATCATCCGGAACCGCCTGGGGGTGGATCGGCCGCATGGCATGGGTCATGTGATGAGCCTAGCGATACCTGATCCGAGAAAAGCCATCACCCACGCGACCACACCCATGTAGACGAACGCGACGACAGGCCACCGCCACGTGCCCGTTTCGCGTCTCAACACACCCAAGGTGGAGGCGCACTGCAGCGCATAGGCGAAGAACAACAGCAACGCCGTGACAGTGGGCGCCGTGAACACCGGTTCCCCGGCATGCGGACCATCTGTGTAGGTCATCTGCTCCAAGGCCTCGCTCGGATCCTCCGGATCCTCCGCGGCCGCCACCTGACCCAGAGTCGCCACGACGACCTCTCGCGCGGCAAGGGAGCTGAGGACACCGATGTTGATGCGCCAGTCGAAACCGAGCGGGTCGAAGACCGGGGAAACCGCCCGGCCGATGGCAGCGGCGTAGGAATTGTCGAGGGTGTAGGCCGTCACGGCCGCCTCGTCGCCGACATCCACCCCGGCAGCAGTCATCGCGTCCTCACTGTGGGTGGGGAAGTTCAACAGCGCCCACAACACGATCGTGGTGGCCATGATGATCCCCGAGACCTTCCGCAGGAACGACTTGCACGCATCCCACACGGCGATGATGACGGAACGGGCGCTGGGAATCTGATAGGCGGGCATCTCCATGTAAAACGGCATCACGGTTCCGCTGCGCCCCGTGACACGCTTGAACACCCAGGCGGCGATCATCGCGGAGACCGACCCGAGCAGGTACAGGCCGAACATGATGGTGCCCTGCACCTGGAACGGCCCCCAGAACAGATCGCCGGGCACGACCATCGCGATCAGCAACGTGTAGACCGGCAGGCGTGCGGAGCAGGTCATCAACGGCGCACCCATCATGGTGGCGATCCGGTCCTTGGCCGACGGCAGGGTCCGGGTGGCCATGATCCCCGGGATCGCGCAGGCCACCGAACTCAACAAAGCGACGAACGCGCGCCCCTCCAGACCCGCCATCCCCATAACACGGTCCATCAGGAACGCGGCCCGCGCGAGATATCCACTGCCCTCCATGATGGCGATCATGAGGAACAGCAACGCGATCTGTGGGATGAACGCCACCACCGCGCCGACACCGGCGAAGATGCCGTCACCGACCAGCGAGGCGAGCCAGTCGATGGGAATGTGTTCCTTGGCGACCCCACCCAGCCACACGAAGAAACCCTCGAAGGCATCGTTGATGGGAGCCGCGACGGTGAAGATGATCTGGAAGAACGCGAACATCGTCGCGAAGAAGACCAACGTCCCCCACAACGGGTGCAGCAGCACCCTGTCGATGCCGTGGCTGCGGCGGTCGGTGCCGGCCGCCCGGTAGTGCGCCGCGTCCAGGACGGATGCGGACCAGCTGAAGACGTCGCTCTGACCGATGGGCGGGGCGACGACCGGAGCGGGCCACGAGTCGACCTCGCTCAACGCCTCGGAGAGCTCCTCCACCCCCGCCCGGTCACCCGCGACGATCGGGATCACCCGCACCCCGAGGGCCCGTGAAAGCGCTTTGATGTCGACGGAGCCGCCGCGCCGGGCCAGTTCGTCGGTGAAGGTCAGCACGACCAGCGTCGGCCGCGGGACCTGCTGCACATGGGAAAGCAGGTTGAGGGAACGTCGCAGCGACGTGGCGTCGAGGAGCACGATCTGCCCGCTGATTGGGGAACCAACGGAAATCCCATCGCCAAGCACCCGGGAAACCACCTCCTCGTCGGGGCTGATGGCCTCCAGGGAATAGGCGCCGGGCAGGTCCTCGATGATCACGTCGGCATCCCCCACCCGGTGCCGCCCCTCGTAGCGAGCGACGGTGACCCCCGGGTAGTTGCCGGTCTTGGCGCGCAATCCGGTCAGCGCGTTGAACAGCGTCGTCTTGCCGCAGTTCGGGCTACCCACCAGCACGAAGCGCAGGATGCGATGGGCCTTGGCTGCGGAAGCGATCCCTGAACCGTGTCCGTGGTGGCTCATGACATCACCCTCCAAGGTTCAATGTCGGCAGTCGTCGTCATTGGCGAGGTTGTGTTCACCTTTTCGAACCTAGCGTCGCGACACCCTGTCGTAAGGATTTCAGCTATCCAAACCGCGATCCGCCTTGTCGGCTTTTTGACCGATGGATTCCGTGGTTTTCACGGACCAGGCCCGTCACATGGGCCTCGCCGCATCCCATGGAACCCACGAGCCCTAGACTCAGGACATGATCGTGACTCTTCCGGACCGACAGCTCCTCGAGGCCCTCACCTCACACACCCCTGCGGACCGGCTCGGCGTCGAGCTGCGCATCTGGGACTGGAACTCCCCCATCCGTGACGTGCTCGGCGACGAGGCCGACGACGTGGTGGCCACCGTCCTGCCGTACTTCCGCCCCGCCCCGGAGTGGCGATCGCTGGCGGACCTGCCGAAGCTGCGGCTGCTGCAGGCACAGTCGGCGGGCTACGACAACCTCCTCCACATCACCCCCGACGGCGTCGCCCTGGCCAACGCGCAGGGAGTGCACGAGGCCTCCACCTCGGAGTTGGCCGTCGGTTTGATGCTCGCGGCGCAGCGGGAACTGCCCCGCTGGGCGCGTGAACGTCGCTGGCAGGCCGCATCCACCCGCGCGCTCGCGGACTCGCGGGTGCTCGTGGTCGGGACGGGAGCCATCGGCGAGGCCATCCGGTCGCGGCTGGCGCCCTTCGAAACCGAGATCACGCGGGTCGCCACCACTGCCCGCGACGACGAGCACGGCCACATCCATGGCATCGACGAGCTGCCCGAGTTGCTGCCAAACACCGACATCCTGGTGCTGATCGTTCCGCTCACCGACTCCACCCGCGGCCTGATCGGCGCGAAGGAGCTGACACTGCTGCCCGACGGCGCCCTGGTGGTGAACGTGGCGCGCGGCCCCGTCGTCGACACCGACGCCATCACCGCCGAGGTGGTCGCGGGCCGGCTGCGGATGGCCTCCGACGTGTTCGACCCGGAGCCCTTCCCCGACGACCATCCGCTGTGGCAGGCCGACGGGGCCTTCATCAGCCCCCACATCGGCGGCAACACCACCGCGATGCTGCCCCGGATCGTCGCGCTGCTGGCGGACCAGCTGCCGCGCCTGGCCGACGGGCGGGAACTCAAGTTCGTGGTGAAATCATGAGCGACCCCCTGGTCGAGGCCTATCCGCCCTTCGGATTGCGAATCACCCACGACGACATGACGCTGCGGGTGTTCCGCGACGCCGACATGCCCGAATACCTCGACCTGCTGAGCGCCCCGATCTTCGCCGAGGAGAACGTGGACTGGTTCTTCCCGTGGTGTGAGGCGCCGGTTCCCGAACGGCGCCGCAACGCCATCCAGGCGCACTGGGGATGGCGCTCCGGATTCCGCCCGGAATCCTGGACGTTGGCGTTCGGGGTCTACGTCGATGGTGTGCTGGTCGGCTGCCAGGACCTCTTCTCCGAGGAGTTCGCCAAACGCAGGGTGGTGCACTCGGGTTCCTGGCTGGCACTGGAGCACCAGGGCAGGGGCTGGGGTTCGCGGATGCGCAGGCTGCTGCTGCACTTCGCCTTCGACCATCTGGGGGCGCAGCGGGCCGAGTCGGAGGCGGTGGCCGGCAACGAATCGTCGCTGGGGGTCTCCCGCAGCGCGGGCTACGAACCGAACGGCACCAGGGTCGAGATCTTCGGGAAACGGGTGGTGGAGATGCATCGCGTCGTACTCACCCCCGACCGGTTCCGTCGCCTCGACGGCGAGGTCGTGGTGGAGGGATTCACCGAGGAACTGCGCGCCATGATGGGAGTGGGGTAGAACACAATCACCCGGCGTCGCTCCACGGATTGATGAGCTCGATCCCGAGACCCTCGAAGTCGCGGATGTTCCGGGTTGCAAGGATGAAACCGCGCGCTGAGCAGATGGCCGCTATCAGTGAGTCGATCACCGGAATACACCGCCCCTTGCTGCGACATCCCGCCTGCAATTCAGCCCAGACCTCCGCAGCTGCCTCGTCGAAGACCAACACACGACCGGCGAATCGTGGAAGAACCACGGTGTCGAGCGCAGCCACGAGCCGGTCCCGGCGCCGCCCGGGAGGCAGCAGCGCCGCCCCGAGCCGCAACTCAGCGACGCTGAGAGCGGTGATGAACAGCGTCTCGGCATGCTGTTGATCAAGCCAGTCGACAACTGCTGTGTCAGGTCGTGAACGAAGTGGCTCCGAGAGCACGTTCGTGTCGACGACGATCACGCCAGATCCACGGGTTCGTAGGGCCTGGAGTCGCGGGTGATGTCAAGATCAACCCCACCAGCATCGCGCCCGATATCACGCAGCAGGGTTCCAAGCCGCACCTGGCCCGGTTCGGTCACGGCATCGTTCAGGATGGCCCGGATCTCCGCCTCGGTGCTGCGACCGTTGCGGGCGGCCCGCACCTTCAAGGCGCGATGAGTAGCGTCAGGCAGATTCCTGATGGTTACGGCAGCCACGTTCCCTCCTGATATCTATTCGCCACAATGATATCAGTCGCCGAATTGCGCGAGTTCGGATCAACCAGCTTGAAGGAGAACGGGCCCGACACACCCAGCTCTTGTACAAGCGTTCAGTTTCTTATACGCTTGTATCATGACTGATGATCTGACAGCCCGGGCACGACTCCGTGACGCCGCCATCGCGCTCATCGCGGCGGGTGAGAAACCCACGGCGCGCTCCGTCGCGGCGCGGGCGAGCGTGTCCATCGGGTTGATCCGGCACCACTTCGGCACCATGGACGGCCTGCTGTTGACCTGCGACGAGCACGTCGCCACGCTGATCCGCAACGCCAAGAACGACGCCATCCGCGGGCCGATGCCCAACGTGCTGGAAACCCTGCGGGAAACCGGGCAGGACAACATCCTCGGCTACCTGGCCCACCGCCTCACCGAGTCCAGCACCGCCATCGACGCCCTCGTCGACCAGCTCGCCGACGACGCCGCCGACTACATCCGCCGCGCCATCGACGCAGGTTTGCTGACCCCCATCCCCGACGTTCCCGCCGCGGCGCGGATGCTGACCATCTACTCGCTGGGTTCGCTGGTGCTGGGCCGCCATCTCAAACGCCTCCTCGACGTCGACATCACCGCCGAGGACATCGCGGCCGAACCGGGAGTCACGGATTACGTGCAGGTGCAACTCACGCTGTTCGCGAGCCTGTTCACCCCGCACCTGCTGGAGCAGTTGCGGCCCCAGCTGGAGGAGAAGACAGAAGAAGAGGAGAAGACAGAAGGAAAGGAGAAAGAGGAATGAACGCCATCGAGGTGAGGGAGCTCCGGAAGAAGTACAGCTCCTTCGAGGCGTTGAAGGGCATCGACCTGGAGGTCCGCACCGGGGAGATCTTTGGTTTCCTCGGTCCCAACGGCGCGGGCAAGTCCACCACCATCCGCATCCTCCTGGACGAGATCCGCGCCACCGGCGGCACCTCCCGGCTGCTCGGTCTCGATTCCCGCAGCGACGCCGTCGCGATCCACCGCCGGCTCGGCTACCTGCCCAGCGACCTGGCCCTGTACCCCGCGATGACCGGCGCGCAGACGCTGCGGTTCTTCGCCCGGTTGCGCGGCGGCGTCGACTGGAATCACGTCGACGAGCTGCGGCAGCGATTCGACGCGAACCTCGACAAGCGCGTCGGGGAGCTGTCCTCGGGGAACCGTCAGAAGGTGGGGCTGATTGCCGCGTTGATGCACAAACCCGAGCTCATCATCATGGACGAGCCCAACGCCGGTCTCGATCCGCTCGTGCAGCACGAGTTCCACCAGGTGCTGCGGGAGATCGTCGCGGAGGGCCGCACCGTGTTCCTGTCCTCCCACACCCTCTCCGAGGTGCAGCAGGTGGCCGACCGGGTCGGCATCATCCGTGCGGGCCGCCTGGTGGCGGTGGAGAACGTCGCGGACCTGCGCTCGGTGCGGCGCGTCGATCTGCTCCTGGACCGCGACGCCGACCCGCGCGACTTCGTCCGCATCCCCGGGGCCCGCGACGTCACCGTGGACGGGCCGCGGGTGCGCATGGCCTTCGACGGGGAGCTCGGACCCCTGCTCGATGCGCTCGGCGACCGCCGTGTCGTCGACCTGACCGCCCACGACGCCGACCTGGAGGAAATCTTCCTCGCGTTCTACCAGGAGCAGTCATGACCACCCTCGCAGTGTTGGGACGCGGCCTGCTGCCGCGCTGGAAGGCCGTCTGCGTCATCGTCGCGTGCATCCTCGCCTTCCTGCTGATGGGGGTCGCGATGGTGCAGTCGATGGACACCAACATCTACGCATCCCTGCCGCCCGCGCTGCTGGCGATGGCCGGGATTCCCGCCGGCGCCTCTGCCCCGGTGATGTCCTACACGCAGATGCTCGGTTTCCTAGGTGCGATCGCGGTGGCGGGGTTCGCCGTCGCGGTGGGCGCGCAGCTGGTTGCGGGTGAGGAGAAGGACGGCACGCTGCCGCTGCTGCTCAGCCATCCCATCTCCCGGGTCGGTGTCGGTGCGACGAAGGCCGCGGTGCTGGTGCTAGCGGTCGGTGTGACGTCACTGGGGCTGTGGGGTGCGTCCGCGCTGGCGAGTCTGCCCTTCGACCTCACGCTGGGGGACGCCCATCTCGGGGAGCTCTGCCTGGCGCTGGGCGCAAACGCCCTGGTGTACGGGGGCATCGCGTTCGCGGTCGGGGGTACCACCGGGAGCCGCGGCCTGGCGCTGGGGGCCGGTTCGGCGGTCCTCGGGCTCGGTTGGTTGTTCGCCGGGCTGCTGCCGCAATGGTCGGAGGGCCGCGACCTGGCGCAGTTCATCCCGTGGTACTGGTACAGCAAACCGACGGTGCTGCTGAACGGCATCGACGGCGGCTACCTGGCGCTGATGCTCGGCGTCGCGGTGGTGCTGCTGGCCGTCGGGGTCGTCGGCCTGGTGGTCCGCGACCTGCGTCGAGCAGCGACGAGGACACGCCCGGCCCGGCACGCCACAACCAGATGGACCGGCTCGGCGGCTGGCCGCGGGCCCTCCCGCTACCGTCTCCTGGTCTCCCGCCACACCGGTCTGCTCCTGGTGCTGGGTGTGGTGATGTTCGCGGTGATGGGCCTGTTGATGGGTCCGTTGTACGAGCAGATGGCCCCGCAGCTGGAGACGGCGTCGAAATCGTTGCCGCCCGAGCTCATGCAGGTCTGGGGCGCCACCGACATGGCCTCCCCCGCCGGGTTCTACTGGGGCGAGACGATGAGCTTGATGGCCCCCGCCGCCGTGATCCTGGCCGGCGCGGCGGTGGCGTCGCGGCTGGGGTCGGACGAACGTTCGGGCCGGCTCGGCGTGCTGCTGTCCACCCCCACCACCCGCACCCGGATGCTGGCCACGGCGATGGCGGCGCAGGCGACGCTCGTCGCTCTGGTCGCGGGGCTAACGGGGCTCGGGATCTGGGGCGGGGTCAAGCTGGGTGGCCTGGACTTGGCGACGGAGAACGTAGCGGGCGCCACCGCGCACCTGCTGGCACTGGGCCTGTTCATCGGTTCGGCGGCGCTGCTGGCTGCGGCCGCCCTGGGCACCCCGGCGGCAGCGACCTGGACCGCGACCGGGGTGGGACTGGTCGGCTACGTCATCAACACCACCATGCCCATGAACCCCGACCTCGCCGACTGGGCCCGCATCTCCCCGTTCCACTGGTACGGGGCCGCCAATCCCTTGGAGAACGGCGCCAACTGGGGGAACGTCGCGATCCTGCTGGTGGGGTCGGCGGTGCTGCTGGCAGCGTCCTTCCTGCTGTTCACCAGACGCGACCTGCGAGTGTGAACCCGGCTCTCAGTCCTCGAGCCGTAGGGGACGTTCGCCGCGGAACAGCACCGTTGGCGCGGGATGGACGCTGGGCATGGGTGCGATGTCATAGATATCAGCATGCGTAGCAAACAACAGCGGGTGCTGCCGAGCAATGGCGCTGTGAAATTCAGCCGCCGTCGTCGGGGGAGCGACCTGCCGTTCGACAAACAGATCGATCACTGCCGCATAGGCTTTTCGAGTCAATTTGGCGGCAAGGAAAAGATCTGGATTAACCGCCAAAATACCGACAGATGCCAGATCAGCCTCTGCAAAATCATCCACATCTGCCGTAATCAGGAAACCCGCCTTGGCCGCGACGGCGTCAGCAAGGATCTGCCTGTCCTCCGCCGCCGTTCCGAGAAACCTACTTGCACCTTCACCAACGGGGCTAAGCTCTCCCCCAAACCGCTGTCGGACGATGGTCGGCGAAAGTGCGTTTGGTTTCATGTGGCGCGCGGCTTCCCGCTCAGCGGTTTCGCTCCACACGACAGCGAAACCGCTGAGCGGCCCGCCCACCATCAAAAGGGTGCGGGTGACAGGTTTGACCAAGACGTTCGCATCGAGAAAGACGCGAATCGGATCGTCAGTCACCGAACAGGTCTGTTCTTATCTCGCCCCGGCTGATCTCAATGACGTCACCCATGGTCGCCTGCCAGAATCGCTCGAACTCCTCATATGGGATCTGATTCCGGTTTCCGATTTTTACCGCACGCAGTTCTCCGGCAGCGATTTTTCGCGAAATCGTCGATCTCGACACCCCGGTTAGATCAGCGACCTGCGCAGGCGTGAGCACCCTCCGCTTGGCCGTGAGCGTCACCGATTCTCCCAACGAAGCGGCTCGTTTCACGTACTCCGCGATCTCGACCATCCACTCCGGCCATTCGCCACTGTTTGCAGGGGCACGCACGGCTTCAGGATTGATGGTGATACTTCGAAGTGCCATGCGATCAACGATAGCACAGCATGCACACCTTGAACGCCTCAAGTGTGCAAAGTGTGCATTGTTCGAGTTTTCAGTCCTCGGTCTGTTTGGCCCAGAGGTTGACCCCGGATTCGACGGCGTGCTGGTCGATGGCGGCCAGCTCGTCGTCGGTGAAAACCATGTTCTCCAAGGCTCCCAGGTTGGATTCGAGCTGCCGCAGCCATGCCCTCGCTCTCGCAGGCGTCGACGAGCCCACCGGTCTCGACCCAGCGGTTGAACATGTTGTAGCTGGGCTGGTGTATCAGCAGCGGGGTGCCGAGCTCCCGAGCGATGCGGGCCGCTTCCCGGGTCTTGGCAGCCGAGTACGACGAGATGCCGACGTACAGCGCCCGGCCGGAACGCACCGCCTGGTCGAGGGCCATCATGGTCTCCTCGATCGGCGTGTCGGGGTCGAAACGGTGCGAGATCCTGCCAGCCACCCTCCCCGCATCAGCACGGGGAGGGTGTGTGTCAGCCGGTCAGTCGCGTTCGAGGATCCGGATGGCCGCGAAGAAACCGAGCACCGACCAGACGGCGAGCACCACGTAGCTGACGATTCCGGCCTGGAAGGTCCCGTGGGCCAGGGAGGCCCTCATCACCTGGGCCATGTGATGGAGCGGCAACGCCAAGTGCACGACCTGCAGCCACTCGGGCAGGCGGTCCATCGGGAAGCTGATCGGCGTGAACATGAGGGCAACGAACGCGATGATCTGCGACAGCCCCATCGCAAGCTCAGCCGGCATCGCGTACGAGTAGCCGTAGCCGATGCCGAAACACGCCGTCACCACCAGCACATAGGCGGGAATGATCGTCCACGAAACCGAGAACCCGGGGTGGAACATGAAATGCGCGATCATGGTGGAGATGACGATCGCCGGCACCGTGATGAGCAGCCAGACCGTGCAATCGGCGAACAGGAAGTTCTTGCGACTCACGGGCAGCGACTTGATGAAGTCGATGTACCCGGCCACCCGCGCGGTCGCATTCTGCATGGGGACGACGACGAGTGCGGTCATGATCAGAACGATCGTCGGCGCCCCCGTGGCCAGGTACAGCATCTCGTTTCCCGCAGACGAGGAGGGCACCAGGAACGAGAACCCGATGACCACGCCGAGCGCTATGACCGTGAAAAATATGCCGTAGGCCACCAGGTGGCCGCCCAGTTTCTGGGCCTGAAGCCTGAACACATGCCCCAGTTCCGTTTCAGTGCGCATCAGTGTCCACCTCCCTGTCCCCCACCAGCTGAACGTAGGTGTCCTCCAAGGACATCTCGCGCAGCGAGTAGTCGCCCACCAACCGGCGGCCCCGCAGCTCCGCGGCCCACGTCAAGGCATCAACCGCCCGATCCCTCGGGAACGAGACAATCAACTCGCCGTTCCTGACCTCGATGTTCCCGGCCCAGCCCGGCTGCCCGAAGGCTTCGCGCGGGGCCGTGGTGAATGCCTGCAGCTTCATGTCGTCCCCGACAGTTGAGGCCTTGATGCGCGACGCATTCCCCCGGGCCAGCACCCTGCCGTGATCCAGGATCGCCATCTCGTCCACGGCCCCCTCGGCCTCGCCGATGTTGTGGGTCACCAGCAACACCGCCGTGCCGTCCCCGGTCAGCTCGCGGATCGCGCCCCACAGGTACCTGCGCCGAACCGGATCGACATCGTTCGTGGGCTCGTCGAGCACCACCACACGTCCCGGCCGGATCGCCGCCATGCAGAAACAGGTCAACCGCAGCACACCCCCGGACAACTTGTTGCCGGGCTGATCCGCCCACTCGGCAATGTCCAACTGTTCGAACAGTTCACCGACCCTGCGTGTGATCTCCTCGTCGCCGGCTCCGCGCATCCTAGCCATCAGACTCGTGATGGCGCGCGGGGTCAGTTCCCCCAGGGGAACGGACGCCTGCGGCTGCGCCGAGCACAGATAGCGTCCCCGCCTCCGATTCCGGACGATGTCCTCACCTGCCACCACGATCGAGCCCGCATCCGGGCGGAGCAGCCCCAGCAGCTGGTTCACCAGCGTCGTCTTGCCGGCCCCGTTGTGCCCGAACAGCCCGAACACCGACCCCTCCTCGACGTGCAGGGTGACGTCGTCGTTCGCCACCACCCCACCGTCCCGGGTCCCGTACGTCTTGGAGACGTGATCGATCTCAATCAGGGCCATGGCTCCACCTCCCGGCTCCTACAAGTCCACATCTATACCTCATGGATATATATCTAACAGAGATATATCCATGAGGCAAGTGTACTACCGTGACACCCGTGAGCTACGTGATCCTCGGGCTGCTGCACATCGCCCGCATGAGCCTGTACGACCTGATGAAGGCCTTCGAGGCCGGGGCGTCCCTCTTCTACGGATCCAGCGCCGGAAGCATCAAACGTTCCCTCGACAAGCTCCTGGCAGAGGGCGCGGTGGAGGTCACCCGTCAGGAGCCCGGGGCCCGCGGACGCCGGGAATACGGACTCACGTCCCTGGGCAGGCAGAAATTCGCGACGTGGATGCAGGCCGAGGTCCGGGGGAACTTCGACGTCACGGGGGTTGCCCGGATCTATTTCCTGGGGCTCGTTCCCCCGGCCGACCGCCCGCCGATCATCGCGCGGCTCCGGGAATGCATCACCGCGGAACTCGAGCGGCTGGAATCCGTGGAGCGGCAGATCTCCGGGCAAGAGGTCCCCGACACGTACCGCGACGTCAGCCGTTTCAGCCAGGCCGCCCTCCACTACGGCCTGTCATCGACACGTCACACCTACGACTGGCTCACCACCTTCGAGGCCGAAGTGATGAAACACGACGAAACGAAGTGAGGCGCGACTCTCAGAGCAGGCCGTCGAGGTCGTTGGACCGGAAGGTTTCGGTCAGGGTCTCGATGACGCGCTCCGCCGGCCAGGAATCCGGCACCCTGATGAGAGTGCCGTTTCCCAAGCGTTCGACGGTCAATCCCTCCGCACAGGCGCGGACACCCCCGACCCGCTCATTGATCCACACCCGATAACCGATGGGAAGCAACCAGCCCTCAGGTTCCTGCTCCATGATGACATCAAGTTCCTGCCCCACGGCGAAGTTGGGATCGAAAGCGGGAATCACCGCGCGAATAGACGCTTCCCACAAGAAATCCGCCGACACACGCGGCGGCTGATCAGGATCCGGGAATGGTACCCAGCCGAATTGTTGGTAGAAAGAGGGGCTATAAACAGGTTCCAGAATTTTCGACTGGCCCGCCGTCACGGTGAACAAGGTTTCCAGGAGATCGTTCTCGGTCTCCAGCAGGAAATGATACCCCCCTTCGGGAGCGTTCTCCCCATCGTCCTTCCTCATGATTCTGTTTCCGATGAAACCGGCCAGTCCCGCCTCGGTTCCGTCCCACTCACCCTCTTCCTGTTGTGTTGGTCTCCACCGCCCGACCGAGCCCCGGGAGGAGAACTCCTCCATGAAACGGGAGGTTCGCCGCGCGATTTCCTCCGGCGTCTCATTGAGACGACTCCAAGGCGCATACACGAAGATATCCCCAAGTTCATGAGTCACGACCGCTCCAATCCGATTCATCAAATTCATCAAAGCTGTTTCAGAGTCTAGGCGTCTCGCACCCCGGCCAGGACACCATCCGTGAGCGGAGGGCTGCCCCCACCCGCGGGCATCATGGTGGGGTGGTGAACAACAGCGAGTGGTTCTGGGCCAGCGAGTACGGGCGCGACCGGTTGTTGCGCGAAGAGTTGGAGGAGCAGGCCCACGCTCTGGCCTCGGCCAGCGCGCGTCAGCATCGCGACACCTCGAAACTGCGTTCCGAGCTGCACAACTTGCAGGGCTCGCTGGAGGCCCGGCTGAACGCACTCACCAACGCCTTCGTCGCCTTCGTGGAACTCGACGGGATCCGCAAACAGCTGGCGGCCTTCCCACAGCACGCCGAGGCGCGACGTTGCGCCTTCCAGGACCTCCAGGTGCTGCTCGACGGCGGTGTTCCCCCGATGCGACCGGATGTCGACGGTTACTGGCTGCCCCCCGCGATGTCAGCGCTGCGACCCGACGGTTCCGTCGACCCGGAGCAGGCTGCGCTCGCCCGGCAACGCGACCCCCAGGCGGCACCGGTCTTCCTCGCGACCGCGCGGGCCGCATTCGGCGCGGGTGAGGCCGTGGCCGCGGAGCTGCCGAAACTCCTGACCCCCGACGACCAGGGCACCTGGGCCGAGTGGCAGCTGCTGCTGTGGGGTGCCACGTTGCGCGGGGCCTTCGGCCCGGCGGCCCTGACGACGCTCACCGCAACCTTCCGTCCGCTGATCGCCAGCGCCGATAACTGGCTGGAGTGGGCGAGATCCCAGGCCGGAAACAACGATGCCAAGGCGCTGGACTGGGTGACGTCACGGCTAGAGGAACTCGCCCCGCGGGGCACCCCCGAGCAGGAGACCGGCTGGACCGCCACCGGGACGGGCCGTCCCGACTTCGTGATCCGGGGTTCCGGACGTATCTGGGGCGCTTCGAACCGGCCGGAACCGGAACCCGAGGAAACCCCCGTGGTCGTGGAGGAGACCTCGCCCGAGGAGAATGCCTGGGAATCCACCCGGGCCATGCTCGTCCAGGTGCTGCAGGTCCACATCCGCGGCGGCAGCGAGAGCGAACACGCGCTGCTGGCCCGCGCGGAACTCCTGGAGGAACAGTTCAACAATCCCCTCGGAGCCAGCAAACTTCCCGACGAGGTTCCGGAGAAACGCCACGTGGTCGTCGATGTCCTGCGGCAGACGGCCCTCGACGACCACGCCAGCAGACAGGACCGCCGCAGCCTGTGGTTGCTGATCGCCGAGATCTTCGTGCCGGTCGCGCGGGAATGGCAGACGGAACCGGAACCGCGGGTCCCGGAGGGGAAGGTGCCCGGTCACGACGGCCTCACCGTCGGCCCCCACGGAGTCCACGACCAGGCCGCGGTGCAGGCCCTGATGCGCCGCTACGACTCCCAGCAGCCCGCGGGTCTAATCCTCCGTGGCAGGGAGGTCATGTGGGCGGGGGCCGCCCTGGCGGCTGCCTCCTTCGTGCTGCTCCTCGCGGCACGCTCGGGCTGGTTCCTGCTGCTCGGCCTCGCGGGGATCGCCGCCGCGGTACTCGGCTACAGGATGAACGAGACCGCCGAGGGGCGGCGCAACACGGTGGAGGCCAACAAGAGCTCCCTGGCCAGGCGCATCCAGGACGCCACCAGGACCACTGCCAGCAAGTACGAGAAGGCCAGGGCCGGGCACGGGGAACGCCGGGAGTCGGCGTCCCGTTTCCTCACGGTGTTTCGTTCGTCCTCGTGAGGTCGAGCCCCCGGGCCCAGGCGCGGATCGCCGGCGGATCGACGTGGTCGGCAGGTTTCTTCGCGAGGACCCGTAGCAGCAGCCGCTTGAAGAACCCGACCTTCTTGGGGGCGTAACGACCCGCGAAGGCGGCCTGTGCGCTGGCCTCGACCAGCTCCGATGCGGCCTTGTTGTGGCCGAGCGCGACATCCTGCTTGGTGGGGTCGACGGCGGTGATGGAGAGGTTGAACAACGCGGCCCGACCCACCTGCCGGCCATGGTCCCGCAGCCACGTCAGCGACTCCGGCAGCCACGTCAACGCCTGGGTGGCGCTTCCCAGCACGAACCCGTCGAAACCGGCCGGGTCGGGGTCGTCGCGCAGATCCGCCACCACGACATCGAAGCCGCGGGCACGCAGTTCGTCGGCGATGATTCCGGACACCTCGGCCGTGGAACCCGCGCGGGTCGCATATCCCACCAGTACTCGCTGCATGGCTCAAAGCTAGTGCCCAGCGGCAAATCCCGCTTCGGAGTAGGCTCGGGTACGGACAAGGAGGTTCTCATGGGCAATGCGAAACGCATCGGTGTTCTGACGGCGGGCGGCGACTCCCCCGGCCTGAACGCGGCCATCCGCGGGCTGGGAAAGGCGGCCATCGGCAGACACGGCATGGAATTGATCGGTTTCCGCGACGGCGTGCGCGGCTTGGCCGAGAACCGGTGCTTCCAGCTCGGCCCGGAGGCGCTGTCGGGAATCCTCACCATTGGCGGCACCATCCTCGGCACCAGCCGCGACAAGGTGCACCGCATGCGCATGGGCGGCGAGGTCGTCGACGCAATCCCCATCATCAAGGATGTCGTCGAGCAGGCCGATCTCGACTGCCTGGTGATGCTGGGTGGCGGCGGCACCGCGAAGAACGCGCTGCGCCTGTCGGAGGCGGGCATTCCGGTGGTTCACCTGCCCAAGACCATCGACCGCGACGTCGCCCACACCGACAACACCTTCGGTTTCTCCACGGCCTTGGAGATCGCCACCGACGCCATCGACCGGCTCCACTCCACCGCCCACAGCCACCACCGGGTGATCCTGGCCGAGATCATGGGCCACAAGGCGGGCTGGCTGGCGCTGGGTGCGGGCATCGCGGGCGGGGCGGACGTCATCTTGATCCCCGAGATCCCTTACTCCGTCGACGCCATCGCCGAGACCATCCGGGCCCGGCAGGCACGCGGCACCAACTTCAGCGTGATCGCGGTGGCCGAGGGAGCCAACGACACCGCGGCGGCGCAGGCCATCGCCGCCGCCGAATCGCTGAAGAAGGCCGCCGGAACTCCGCAGGAGAAGGCAGCCGCGAAATCGCACCTGGCCCGGGTCCTCGACGACCACCGCGAACACACCTTCCGGTTGGCCCGTTCCCTGGAGGACGCGACGGGCCTGGAGACCCGCGTCACCATCCTCGGCTACGTGCAGCGCGGCGGGACGCCATGCGCGGAGGATCGGCTGCTGGGGTCGCGGATCGGCACCGCCGCCGCCGACCTGATCGCCGACGGGGTCAGCGGGGTGATGGTCGCGAGCAAGGGCGACGGCACCGAACCCGTCGACCTGAAGAAGGTCGCGGGCGTTCTGGCCCAGGTCCCACCGGACCATCCGTGGATCCAGACCGCCCGTGACGTGGGAACGGGTCTCGGGGACTGAACCTCAGTCGAAGATCGGGCCGACGTCGCGGGAACGCTTCAGCTCGAAGAAACCCGGGTAGGCGGTGACTTTCACGAAGCCGTCGAACAGTTCGCCGGCCGCCTCGCCCTTCGGGGCGGGCGAGATGACGGGACCGAACAGCGCCATGCCGTTGACGCGGATGACCGGGGTGCCGACATCCGTTCCGACGAGGTCCTGGGCCACCTTCTGGTAGGCGCGCAGGTCGGTGTCGAACTCGTCGGTGGTGACGCGCTCAGCAATGCCGGCTTCCAGGCCGCAGTCGGCGAGGGCCGCGGCGACGGTCTCGACGGCAACCGGTTCGCCCCCGGGATGGAGACGGGTGCCGAGTGCGGTGTAGAAGTCACGCAGGACGTCGTGGCCGTGGAGTTTCTGAACCGCGGCCGCCGCACGCGAGGCGACGAGGGTGGCGTCGATGCGTTCCCGGTAGCCGGGGTCGAGGTCGCGTCCCTCGTTGAGGATGTAGAGGCTCATGGTGTGGAAGGTGACCTTCACGTCGCGGACCTTCTCCACCTCCAGGATCCAGCGGGAGGTCATCCACGCCCACGGACACGTCGGATCGAACCAGAAATCAACTTGAGTGGTCATGCATCCATCCCACCACATTGCGGCGAAGGAGTGGCCCGTGTCGAAATCGCACTCCCCACTCCGCTATGTTCAGGACCGGTTCACGTCCATCACGAGGAAGGTCCCATGAGCGAGCAACCCACCCTGTCCACCTCCAGTTCGAACGGGTTCTTCTCACCGCGACGGGTGGCGCGGGTCGCGATCCTGGTGGCGCTGTCGGGGGTGGGGGCGTTCATCAAGATCCCGAGCCCGACGGGCACCGTCGCCCTCGACGCGGCCCCCGGATACCTGGCAGCGGTCGCCTTCTCCCCGCTGGAGGGTGGCGTCGTGGGGGCGCTCGGGCACCTGATCTCCGCCGCGACCGCCGGTTTCCCGCTGGGCCTTCCGATTCACCTGATCATCGCGGCGGAGATGTTCGTGTTCGCCTGGCTCTTCGGTCTGCTGGCCCGGCCCCTGGGCGCCCTGGTGGCCGCCGCGGTGGCGGTTCTCCTGAACGGCCTGCTGGCCCCCGCGGTCCTGCTTCCCATCGGCGGCCTCGGGATGTATGCCGCGCAGGTGGTGCCGCTGCTGGTGGGTTCCGCCATCAACATTGCCGTGGCCGTGATCGCGGGGATCGCCCTGGCGGCGGCCGGGCTCGCCGGCCGTCCCGTACGACTCACGGGTCCTGGGAAATCGTGACGGACCCGGTTCGTCCCGTCCGCGACCTCCTGATCGTCGACGGCTCCCCGCCCCTGGTGATCGCCTGCGACTCGGTGGGCGGCATCGGGCCGCGACCCGCCGATCTGGTGCGGGTGCCCGCCGACGTGGTGGCGCACTTCGCGGCCCGGGTGCCGCTGCTGGAGGTGCTGTGCTCCGGGGCGCGACCCGTCGCGTTGATCAACACCCTCTGCCACGACATGGCCGAGGCCACCGTTTTCATCGACACGTTCCGGGCGGTCGCCTCGGAGGTTGGCATCCGGCCCGACGCGGTGACGGGCAGCACGGAGGAGAACGTGCCCTCACCCGCGACAGGGGTCGGGGTGACGGTGATCGGCACCCTGGCAGGTGACCTGCTCACCGGTGGGGGTCGCCCCGGCGACGTGGTGATCTGTGTCGGCTGGCCGCGTTCCGCCCCGCACGACGAGGTCTTCATCGGCCATCCGGACATCGTGCCGCTGTCCACCGTGCAGGCCCTCGTCGCCACCGGCGCGGTCCACGACGCCCTGCCGGTTGGGTCGCGGGGCATCGGTTACGAGGCCGGGCAGCTCGCCGGATCCGCCGGGTACGGTCTCGCGTGGCTGACCCATCCCCTTCCCCTCGACGCCTCGGGCGGCCCCGCCAGCTGCGTGCTCCTCGCCTGCGATCCGGCCTCCGTCGCCGACCTGCGAAATGCGGTTCCCGGACATGTCCCGTGGCATCCGGTGGCGGAACTGACTGCGAAACCAACAGCCCGGTGATCGAGGCCCGAGGGCTCGGTTTCTCCCACCGCGGCACCGGAACCCGGCAGCTTGCCGGCATCACCTGCGACATCCCCGCCGGGAGCCGCGTCGCGGTGATGGGCGCCGCGGGTGCGGGCAAGTCGACATTCGCCATGGCCCTGAACGGCCTGGTCCCCCACCACCATCCCGGCGACCTCTACGGGCAGCTGCGGGTCGCGGGCATCGCCACCCACGAGACAACCCCGCCCCACCTGGTGCGCGTCGTCGGCCTGGTCTCGCAGAACCCGGAGGCCCAGGTGATGGAGCGCCTGGTGATCGACGACGTCGCCGCCGGGCCAGCGAACCTGGGGCTAGGCCGCGACGAGGTGCTCTCCAGGGCCCGGCGCGCCCTGGAAGAGGTCGGGCTGGCGGGCCTGGGGGATCGCGAGACGGCCACCCTGTCCGGCGGGCAGCTTCAGCGGCTCGCGATCGCCGGGGCGCTCGCGATGGAACCGCAGATCCTGGTCCTCGACGAACCCACCTCGGCCCTCGACCCGGAGGGGGCGGCGACGGTGCGGCGCATCGTCGCGGACCTGAGCGCTGCGGGACGCACCGTGGTCATGGTCGACCACGACCCGGATGCCGTGGCCGCCTGGGCGGATCTGCTCCTGGTGCTGGAGGAGGGGAAACTCACGTATTTCGGCGCGCCCGGCCCGTTCCTCGACGACGAGCAGCGGGTCGCGGCGGCGGGAATCCGCCCCCGCCACCAGGACCGCGGCGGGGTGCCGGAACGACCCGAACCGGAGACTCCCCCCGTCCTGGAGGCCATCGGCCTGACCCACCGCTACCCGTCGGGGGTGCTGGCCCTCGACGGGGTCGGCGTCACCATCCACCGCGGCGAGTTCGTCGCGCTGCTGGGCGGCAACGGAGCGGGCAAGACCACCCTGGCGAAGCATTTCGCCGGGCTGCTGGAACCGACCTCCGGGACGCTCCGCAGCCACGCCGGGCGGGTGGGGTTCGTCTTCCAGAACCCCGACCATCAGATCTTCGCGAACACCGTCTTCGACGAGGCCGCCTTCGGGCCGCGCAACGCGGGACTGCCGGACCCGGAGGTGGCGGCGCGTGCCGGCCGGGCCCTGGAACGGGTGGGGCTGGGGGATTTCGCCGGGCTGCATCCGCTGCGGCTCGGACGCGGGGACCGGCAGCGACTGGCGGTGGCCTCCGCCCTGGCGATGAACCCCGACGTCCTGATCCTCGACGAACCCACCACCGGCCTGGACTGGCGGGGCACCGAGGCGCTGATGGGGCTGCTGGCGGACCTGAACCGCGACGGCACCACGATCGTCATGATCACCCACGACCTCCCCCTGGCTGCCCGCCACGCCTCCCGTACCGTGACGCTGACCGCCCCCGTCCCGGAGACGGCCGGGCCGGAACGCTCCGGGGATGCGACCACACGCGGGAACGGCTTCGATGTGCGTTCGAAGCTGGTGGCGCTGACAGCCGCCGTCACCGCGACCTTCCTGACCTCCAACCCCCTGGCCCACCTCGGGCTGGCCGCGCTCACCGCCGGGGCCCTGGTGCGGGTACGCGGGATCCGTGGGCTCTGGGGTCTCCTGGCCCCGATGGTCCCCGTGCTGGCCCTGGTCTTCGGTTTCGCCGCCTTCACCCCGGGCGGAATCGGGTACGCCTCGGTCCTGGTGCTGCGGCTGGTGACGATGCTGTGCTCGACGGCGGCGCTGCTGGCCACCACCCCCGCCGAACGCTTCACCACCCTGATGCGCACCCTCCGGCTGCCGAACCCGCTGGTGTTCGTGTGCACGACGGCGCTGCGTTTCATCCCCACCCTGCGGCGGCGTTCCCGCCAGATCACCGAGGCCCAGCAGGTCCGGGGCGCGCACATCGACTCACGCGGCCCGGTGCGCCGCGTCCTGGCCCACGCCACCATCATGGTGCCGCTGCTGACCAGCGGAATCCGCATGTCGGAGGATCTGTCGGCGGCGATGATCTCCCGCGGCTACGGCATCACCCGCCACCCGACCCGCCTGCACGACCTCCACTGGACCTGGCGCGACACCCTCCTGACCCTGGCCTCCGCCGCCCTACCGCTCCTCGCCATCGCCGCCGATTGAATCCTTTTCGACGAGTTCGTGCACTCCCTCCACTATCTCGCTCGGGCGGAAGGGGAACTTCTTGGCAGATTCGCGGGTGGTGATCCCGGTGAGCACCAGGACGGTGTGGAGGCCGGCCTCCATTCCGGCGACGATGTCGGTGTCCATCCGGTCGCCGATCATTCCCGTGTGCTCGCTGTGCACGCCTATCCGGTTCAGCGCGGAACGGAACATCATCGGATTCGGTTTCCCCACCACATAGGGTTTCTTCTGCGTCGCCTCGCTCACGAGAGCGGCGATTGCACCGGTGGCGGGCAATATCCCGTCGTTGCTGGGACCGGTGGCATCGGGATTGGTGACGATGAAACGCGACCCCGCGTCGATCAACCGAATTGCGCGAGTGATCGACTCGAACGAATAGGTCCGGGTTTCCCCGATGACCACGAAATCCGGATTGCGGTCGGTGAGCACGAAACCGGCCTCGTGAAGAGCGGTTATGGTGCCGGCCTCGCCGATCACGTACACCGACGCCCCCGGCTGCTGCTGCTCCAGGAAGGTGGCGGTGGCCAGGGCCGAGGTCCAGATGTGGTCCTCGGGCACCTCCAGCCCGGAGTCCCGCAGCCGTGCCGAGAGGTCGCGGGGGGTGAAGATCGAGTTGTTCGTCAGCACCAGGAACGGCGTTTCCGTGCGGGTCCACTGGGAGATCAACTCTTGGGCCCCGGGAAGCGCCTGTTCCTCGTGCACCAGGACCCCGTCCATGTCGGTCAGCCAGGCACGCACGTCGCTTCGCAGTCGCATCATGGCATCACGCTACAGGTTCAGCTCGGCGCGGGCCCGTTCGAGAAACGCGCCGACCTCCTGGTCGCGCAGCCTGGCCAGCAGCCCCTCCGGCATCCCAGCCGCCTCGTACAGGGCGGCACTGACCGCGCGCTCGTGGCTCCACGCAATTACCACCCGAACGGTGCCGGCGACCCTGCCGACGGCATCCAGCAGCGCCCGCCGCTCCTCGTCGGGGATCCCGAAGGCAACCGACGCGTCCGCGATCAGTTGCACCACGTGGTCGGAGGCCGCCAGCATCATCGGGTTCGTGACCCGTTTGGCGACGTGCATCAGCCCGACGAGAGCCATCCGGGCCAGATAGTCGTCGTCCCACGGCCCGGTCACTGTCCGCGCCCACCAGTATTCCAAGCTCTCCCGCGACGCCCCGGCTCCCTCGGGCAGCCTGCCGTACAGGACCTCCTCCAAGGCCCCCACCACCTCCGGCCCGAGGGCCAGCAGCCGGCCCCGGTGGCGCTGGATGACCTCGCGGTCCCCGTCTCGCAGCAACCGCTGCGGGGGAATCTGCCCGGCCGCGTCCCGCGCCATCGCGTGCATTGTCTCCATGTTCAGGCCGTCGTCAGCAGCTGCTTGATCTCGACAGCCGCGACGCGGGCCTCGATCCGCATCAGGCCGAGGTTCGACTCGATGGGTCCCTGCATCACCAGCACCGCGTCCTCACCCGCGCCGTAGACCACCAGGTAACCGTTCCTGCCGTGGATCACAGACTCCGCCAGATCACCCATGTTGGTGCGCTCGGAGATGCGTTTACCGAGCCCCAGCGCGGTGGCGGCCATCGCGGCTATGCGCTCCGCGTCCGCCTCCGGGAAGTCGTGGGCAATGGCCAAGCCGTCCTGCGAGGCGATCATGACACCATGGAGCTCCGGGATGGCCCGCCTGATGGCGCTGAGCACCAGCTTGAGGTCACTGTGCTTGCTGCTGCCGTATTTTCCGTCCATTGCGCTTCCTTCCGCCCTCGTTGGATATGTCACGCCCGGGCGCCTCGGAGCTGGGGCACCTTCCGAGGACACTCGCGGACATGTTATCCCCTTTTTGTAGGTCTTCCCCCAAGGTGGAATACTAGATGATTCAAGACGAAAGTTAGTACGTGAACGAAAAAACGTTCGACGAAACTGGGGTGGATACCCAGATGCAGCGAGTCGGGATATAAGGTCGGTTCGCAAGAGTATGGAGGTACCGTGAAGGGAACCGTGGTGGCCGTGGTCACTGGGTTGGCCGCGCTCGTGGCCGTCGGAGCGGCAGGTGGCGCCCTGCTGGTGGAGCGGACACTCACCGAGGAGGCCACCCGGGCACTGGCGGCGGAGGGTGTGGACGCCCACGTCACCTTCTCGGGGTTGACCGCCACCGTGTCCGCCGCGAATCCGGAGCAGTTGCCGACGGCGCTGCGCCTGGTGTTGGACGTCCCGGGCGTTGTCCGGGCCGAGGCGGATCGTTCGTCGCTGCCCACCGCATCCACTTCACAACCCACTACATCCACACCGGCCCCCACTTCGACGCCGTCCCCCAAGCCGAGTCCCTCCGAACCGGCGGCCTCACCCAGCCCGTCCCCGAGCCCCTCGCCCAGCCCTGCCTCCGGCGAGATGCCGAAATCAGTGGTGAAATTCGAGGGTGGGGAATCCGATTTCCCCTCCAGTGAACGCACCAAGATCATAGAGCTGGCGGTCTGGCTCCAGGCCAATCCGGATGTCACCGTCGAGGTTGACGGGCACACGGACAACGGCCGCTCCCCGGCTTTCCGGAAAGAGTTGTCGGAGAAACGCGCCCGGCGTGTGGTCGACGCCCTCGTCGCGGCGGGGGCGAATCGCGACCAACTGGTAGCAGTCGGAAAAGCCGACACGGAACCGGCGGAATCTAATTCGACTCCGGAAGGTCAGGCAAAGAACCGGCGAGTGACGTTCGTGCAACGAGGGGAAAGGTAGACCATGACCGGATATGTTCTGCTGGTCATCGAACTGGCGGCAATTCTTGTCGTGCTTGTTGGTTTGGCATTGTTCTTGGGCTGGGTGCTTGGAAAGCGCTCCGCCCGGGCCAAGCTGGCCGCCGAACAGGAAACACGACCGACAAGGCCGACACCCGAGCTGGAGGCGATGGCGGTCCTCAAGGACGACGAGAAGGAACCCGTGTCCCTGGCGTCCCGGGCGGTTCCGGTCGAAGCCCAGCCCGTCGCCTCGCAGCCCCCGTCTCCGATCGCGGTGGCCTCCACCCCCGATTCACGGCCGAAGGCCGAGGCCCAGCCGGTGTCGATCCCTTCGCCCTTCGCGCCCGATCCGTCGCTGTACGCCGGGCCCTCCGCCTCCACCGACCCATCGGCCAGGGGAATCCCCGCTGAAGCGAAACCGGCCGAGGCGAAACCGGCAGGAGAACCCCAACCCGACCTTCTCAACGATCACACCGTCTCCGACGAGTCCACCATCGACACCCACATGATCCCCCGGATCACCGGCCAGACCCCGCCCCCCACACCCACCGCCGCCGAACCCGATCCGCGGCTGCTGGAGGCGGAGAGCCGCGCCAACGACGCCGAGGCCAAGGCCCGCGAGGCCGAGGCCAGGATCGAGGAGGCCAACCAACGCGCCCTCGAGGCCGAAGTCAAGGCCCAGGAGGCGGAGGCGAAGATCGAGGAGGCGGGACAGCAGGTCACGCAGGCCGACCTGCGCGTCTCCGAAGCCGAGGCCCGCGCCGCGGAGGCGGAGGCCCGCGCCCAGCAGGTCGACCAGCACATCAGCGACGCCGAGCAGGCCCGTCGCCAAGTGGTCGAGCTGGAGGAGCGGATCAACAAGCAGGAGATCGACATGGCCCGGCTGGAGAACCGCGCCACCGCCGCTTGGGACAAGACGATGCCAAACCTCATCGAGCGGATCGAATCCCTGGAGGGTGATCTGTCGCAGGCCCGCCGCGAGGCCGCCGAACTCCAGGCGCTGCTCGCCGCCGAACGCGACCAGGCAACTCCGGCCTCGGCAACCGAGCAGGCCGAGCAGCTCGAGCAGCTCGAACAGGACGAACAACCCGAGCAGCTCGAACAGGACGAACGGCCCGAGGTTCCACAGACCGAGATCATCAAGGAAGAACCTTGGCAGGCGATCGGCGCCGGGGTCGCGCAGGAAACCCCGATCACTTTCGCCCCCAGCACCCCTGAAGAGGATGCGAAGGATCAGGACCCCGAGCAGCTCGAGCAGCCCGAGCAGCCCGGGGAGCCCGTGGAGCCCGTGGACGAGGTCGAGCCCGACGAGGAAACCAAGGACGAGAAGACCCCCGACGAGGAAGCCGCGGTCGAAGAGGAACCCGGGGACAAAGAGAAACTCGAGGGCGAAGAGAAACCCGAGGACGAAGAGGAGGTTCGCGCCCCCGAACAGCTCGCCCCCACCGCCGTCGTGGAGCACGAGGTGGAACTCCCGGCCCCCGAGGAGAAGACCAAGGACCAGGAGGACGAGAACCAAGAAGATCCTCAGGAGAACGGGGACCAAGAAGATTCTCAGGAGACCGAGGGCCAAGAAGATTCTCAGGAGACCGAGAATCGGGAGGAACCGGAACAGGAACCCGCGGCGCAGGAGGAAACCACCGACCTGTCGGCTCTCACCGACACCGGCAGCTTCGCCAAGCTCGTCGCGCCCGGACCGGCGCCAGAGGACCCCACCCCCATGGACCTCCCCGAGACGGAGCATCTCGTCCCAACGGCACCGGTCTACCCCGTCACGGCACACCACGACGACGCGACCATCCCCGACATTCCGCGGATCACCGCGCCGATCGCCCAGCCCTTCGGAACGGAGGAGGACACATCCGGTTGGCGGCGCACGATGACGCCCGACACCAGCCAGCCAAAAGCCACCGACAGCTCGTCGAAGGCAACCGATCTGCTGATCGACGAGACCGAGGTCGACGAGGTTCCCGTAGTAGCCGGGCTTCCCGAACCGGGACCGGTGGCGGAACCGAGCGTCAACGAGGGGCACATCGTCGCACCCCAGTTCGGCATGGCCGGGCAGCACGATGGGGTCCCACACAGCCCCCTCGACCCCAAGGGGGACCAGCTCTCGATCAGCCTCGAGGAGGACTACACTCTCGTCGATCCCATCGACGAGAGCATCGCCGTCATGGAAGACCTTGGCGAGGAGTTCCCCGTCGGGGTCGGCATTCCACCCGAGGACTACCCCCGGATCCGGTGATCAACTGGCCAGGCCGGCCCTGATCCTTACGGGCTGTCTGCTGCGTTCCGCGTCACCCCTGAGCCGCCGCGCCAAGGTGAGGGCCTGGGGCACGTAGTTTCCGGAGTAGAGAGCCGCGTGCACCAGCACCATGTGGAACTGGTGCACGGCCACCCGGTACCGCCACCCGTCCGCCAGCGGGCTGACCTCCTGGTATCCGGCAATGATGGCGTCCAGGTGGGGCGCACCGAAGAGCGCCAGCTCGGCCAGATCCGTCTCGGCGTGGCCACCGTGGGCAGACGGGTCGAGCAGCGTGCCAGTGGTGCCCGCGCCGCCGGGTACGACGGCCCACATCACGTTCCCAGCCCAGAGATCCCCGTGGATCCTGGCCACACTCTTGACCAGCGCGGGCTGGGGGGCGTCGAAGCGTCCCTCCGCCACCAGGTCGATGGCCCGGTGCAGCACCAACCTGGCCTCTCTGGGAACCTCCGCCAGCCGCAGGTAGGGACGCAGCCTGGCCTCGGCGTAAAACTCGCCCCAGCTGCCCCAGCGAGGGGCGCCACTGACGGGGGCCGGCAGCTCCGACAGCCGCGCATCGACGTCACGCAGCCCCGGTGGTGGAGCGCCCCAGTGCGGCGCGCCCGCCGCGTGGGTGCGGGCTAGACGCCGCCCGAACCGGGCGGCGTCCTCAAGGCTCGGGGTTCCGTGGGCGAGGCGACGGGTCTCCAGCCACGACTGACCGCGGTTCACAACTTCGGCGACGGCCGCGCCGCCCACAGCACCGGCCAGCCAGAACAGGCTCGTGACCTCCGTCGCTATGGCCGCCGGGCTGCCACTCTTGTGAAAACTCATCGCTGCTCCTCGCCGAAGGGTCGACGGGGACATGACACACTCGAAGTGGCTCCATCCTCAGGGCCGAACATCCGTTCCATACTCAAGGCTCCCTTGCCTGTGGGCACCCGGGCATCGGTCACCCGGACCTCAAGTTTATAGGGCATCTCCCTAGAATCCAGTGCGGTTACCCTGAATTTGTGGACACCTGGGATAGCGGGATCGGGGCTCCGCGGGAAGGGCACTGGTGTGGCAGAGAGGAAGGCTCAGCCGTCGTTGATGCCGGGGCATCGGACTGAGGCTGCGAGGTTGGTGATCGAGCCTGGCAGGCCGATCGCGCATGTGGCCCGCGAGCTGGGGCTGGGTGGTGGTTTTTGGTGGGGGTGTGGTTGTGCCCCCACAACTGGTGGGTTG